>Ga0318518_10000418_pt1 | contig 11497 bp, 12 predicted proteins | sample GRESIP176b2f22_FD_203483 | JGI IMG/M metagenome (GOLD analysis project Ga0318518, IMG submission 203483) | Tropical soil microbial communities from Luquillo Experimental Forest, Puerto Rico - GRE.SIPMG.176b2f22 | ecosystem: Environmental > Terrestrial > Soil > Tropical forest > Bulk soil...
GTCACAGATCACTTCGTCGCCCGGCTGCGTATGAACCTTGATCCCGATCTGATTGGTCATCGTGCCGCTTGGACAGAACAGGGCGGCCTCCTTTCCAAAGAGATCGGCCGCCTTCTCCTGGAGCGCATTGACAGTGGGGTCTTCACCGAAGACGTCGTCCCCGACCCGCGCCTGCAGCATCGCTTCGAGCATCTCCCGCGTAGGCTGCGTAACGGTGTCGCTTCTGACATCGATCATCTGTGCCATCGGGAAAACTCCCAGCGTCGCGTTTCCTGGTCAGGGGGTCGGTGCGTAGCGTGCGAAAACGAAATCGTGATCCTTGGCGGGTACGTGGCACGGGAAACAGGCTTCGTGCAAGGCCTTATCCTGTGGTTTTCCGTCCTTGAAGTCAGCGAAACCCCAGCCACCCGTCGAGGCGTACTTCTTCGAGTCCTTGACCATGAACTGAACATTGACGGCCGACCCGGGGACGAAAGACTGGGCGCCCGGGAATGCTGCGACCAGCACTTTGTCGTTCTCTTCCGATGGGACGTAAGTCCAGTGCAGTGCGGCAATCATGGCACCGTCCGGAAACGGCAGCTTGCCTTCCTTGAGGGCCTTGATCGCTATATCGTTTCCGAGTTGCACACGCAACTGATTGATCTTGTCGGTCTGCAGGCGACCCACGGAGATCACCTTCCAATCGCGGTAGCCCGGCGGAATCGTGACGCCGTATATCGGGGAGGCATTACTCGAGCCAGCGGCACCACCCGGCGGGGAGCTCTCTTTGCTGCCCTGCGCCGCGGAGTTCGCGACGTACACCGTGCACAGGAAGATAGCCGCGCAGCTGCCCAATGCGCCAAAGTGTCTGAGAGCACGAGCAGTGGGATGATGCATGGAGATCTCCTCGGGAGTGGGGACGCGGAAGTTATTGTGAGTCATGGGTGTCGTCCTGCATACCGCAACCTGCATTCGATCACAGGAGGGATAGCATGGCAAAACTGACCTACAACAAGCCGCTCACTGCGCTCATCGTCATTGATCCGTACAACGATTTCATTTCCGAAGGCGGTAAAATCTGGGATCGGCTGAGGGGTGTTGCCGAAGCCAACCAGTGCGTCCCTCACATGATGCAGGTCCTGGATGCTGCGCGAAAGAGCGGTATCCGGGCTTTCTATGCCTTGCATCACCGCTATCGCCCCGGTGACTACGAGACCTGGAAGTACATTGCCCCAATCCAGAAAGCTGCCTGGTCCCGCAAGACCTTCGAATACGGCACGTGGGGTGGCGAGATCCGCAGGGAGTTCGAGCCTCGACCCGGAGAAATCGTGGCTCAGGAACATTGGTGCTCCAGTGGTTTCGCGAATACGGACCTGGACTTGCAGCTGAAGAAACACGGCATCCATCAGCTCATCGTCGTCGGACTCATCGCACACACGTGCGTGGAGGCAACTGTGCGCTACGCGGCCGAGTTCGGCTACGAGGTCACTGTGGTCAGGGACGCCACGGCCAGTTTCTCCGAGGTGGAGATGCACGCGGCTCTCGATGTCAATATCCCGAACTACGCGAGCGGCCTTGTGACCACTAACGAGGTCGTTGAAACCCTCAATTCTCTCTGAGAGCCCGGCGCGCTACTGACGGGGCGCTCCGGCGCGATTCCGCGGGTCGTTGGCGTTGGCCGAATGGAAGTGCGCCTGGCCGCTCGGCAGCACGGAAACGGCACTAGCGGGAGGACAACTCTCGAAGCCCCGCCACATCCTTGGCGGTAAGGTGAGAAGGCGCGGCGCCGAAGCGGGCGGTCACGTAGTTCGCGACCGCTGCGATCTCGGTGTCGGAGTAGGCACCGCCGAAGCCCGGCATCAGCACGACACCGTTCGCCGTGTGTCTCACCTCGCCGGACAGGACGATCTGGGCCACGTTGATCGCGCTCGGATCATTCACCGCCCGATCCCCGGTCAACGTCGCGTAATTCGTGAGAAGGCTGACACCGCTCCAGCCATGGCAGCTCTCACAGGCTCCCGCGAAGATCTGTCTTCCGCGAGGATCGAGTCCTGCCTGCAACGACTCGGGAGAATCCGGTGCCGGAGCCGTCTTTGAAGCGGGCAGTTCGTCCGTGTGGAGCCGCGGAATGCTGCGCAGATAAGTGATCAACGCGTTGAGGTCCGCGCCGGTCAGCGCACTCGTCGAGACGTCGATCTCCTCTGCCATCGGGCCGCCTGCGGGACCACGGCCGGCCGCGTGGCCCGAGCGGAGGTAGTCGGCGAGCTCAGCATCGCTCCAGCCCCCGATGCCGGACACCGGGTCTGGGGTGATGTTGTACGCGCGCCAGCCGGCGGTAATGGCTCCGGCGAATTTGCGACGATTGTCGAGAGCCTGGGCGAGATTGCGCGGCGTATGGCAATCACCGCAGTGCGTCAGGGCTTCGGCCAGGTAGGCTCCACGATTCCAGTCGGCGCTGCGATCCTCGTGTGGGCGGAAACGTTGCTCCGGGTTGTAAAAAGCGCCCCAGATTGCCATCAGCCAACGCTGGTTGAAGGGAAAACTGAGGCTGTTGGGTGGCGCAGTCGCGTGCACTGCCGGCAGACTGAACAGGTACGCCCTGATCGCGCGAACATCGTCATCCGCGAGAAGGGTGTAGGAGTCATACGGAAATGCCGGATAGAGCCGCTCGCCGTTCCTTGCGATTCCCTTGTGCACCGCACGCAGGAAGTCGGTATCGGTCCATGCGCCGATGCCGGTCTGCGGATCGGCGGTGATGTTGGGTGAGTAGAGCACACCGAAGGGAGTCTTGAAGGCCCGCCCGCCGGCAAAGGGCTCACCACCTTCACGGGTATGGCAAACCTCGCAATCGGCGGCTTGCGTGAGATATCTGCCGCGCGTCACGAGATCGGCAGAGCGCAGCTCGGCGGGCACCCCCACGGGACTCGCGCCCTTGTAGTCCGTCAGGCTCACGGTACGTCCGCCGGCAAAACTGAGCGCGCGCGGCGGCAGCAGAAACCACGCGGCAACGGCAAGCACTACCACGACTGCGAGTGCCGCGATGAGCCAGCGGCGTGGCTGAGGCGAGAGCTCATTCACGTTCGGTTGTTCCTCGAGATCAACTTGCGCTCGATCGGCATGCGCCGCAGTGGCACTCCGGTGGCGGCGTAGATCGCATTCCTCAGAGCCGGGACGGCGGCGGTCGACCCGGTCTCGCCGATGCCGCCGGGCGACTCCTGACTCTTGATCACATGCACTTCGATCGGCGGTGTCTCGTCGATGCGCAGCACGCGGTAGTCGTTGAAATTCGACTGTTGGACGCGACCCTTCTCCAGCGTGACCTCTTCCCAGAGCGCCGCTGACAGGCTATAAATATGACCGCCTTGTAATTGCGCCATGATGGTGTCGGGATTCACCGCCACCCCCGTGTCGACGGCTGTCGTCACGCGGCGCAGCTTCACATCGCCTGCATCGCCCACTTCGCACTCGACAACGCAAGCAATGAAGCTCGCAAAAGAGGTCTGAGCCGAGACCCCACGTCCGCAGCGCGGGGGTAGTGGCGTGCCCCAGCCCGACTTCTCGCGCACGAGATCGAGCGCCGCTTGCAGGCGGGGAGTTTTATCGAGATGGGCGCGGCGAAAGGCGATCGGATCTTTGCCCGCCTTGTGAGCCAGCTCATCGATGAAGCTCTCGATCGCAAACACGGTATTGTTGGGACCGACTCCGCGCCAGAACCCGGTGACGACTCCGGGTGGCTCTTCCTGGTTGAACTCGACGCGGAGATTGGGGATGTCATAAGGGATGTTCTGAGCGGAATCGACGCCATCCGGGTCCACTCCCTTCTGAAAGAAAGCGGGCAGAAAGCGCGCCATCACGGAAGATCCCGATACCCGATGCTTCCAGGCCGTGATGCGACCGCCCTCGAGGCGAGCCCAGAGGAGGTTATGGTAGGCCGGCCGGTAGATGTCGTGGCGGATGTCCTCCTCGCGAGTCCAGACGACCTTGACCGGACCCTCGACGTACTTGGCGATCCGCGCGGCGCTGTAGGCCATGTCCGGCTCGAGCCGCCGGCCGAAGCCGCCGCCGATCAGATGATTGTGCACGGTGACCTGACTCCCGGGGAGGCCGGCACCCTTGGCCACCGCGGCGTGCACGCGCTCGAGGACCTGGGTCCCGATCCACGCCTCGGCGGAGTTTGGCGTGACGTGCACCGTGCAGTTCATGGGCTCCATGCAGGCGTGCGCGAGGAGGGGCATCTCAAACGTCGCGCTGATGACCTCACCGGAGGCGCCACCGGGTCGAAGCGCGGTGGCGACATCACCCATCTCCTTTGCCACCGCTCCGTCCCGAAGGCTCGCCTTGCGCAGCCGCGACCAGATGAGCTCGGACGACACCTCGGCGTTCGGTCCGTCATCCCAGGTGACATCGAGCGCCTCGAGTCCGGACTTGGCGGCCCACATGTGATCGCCGACCACGGCCACGAGATCATCGAGCACGACGATCTGCTGAACCCCCGGAATGGCTTTCGCCCGATGGTCATCGACGCGAACGACCTTTCCTCCCAGTACCGGGCTCGCTGCCAGGGTGGCGAATTTCAGCCCGGATGGCATGACGTCGATGCCGTACGTGGCCTTGCCGTTGGCCTTTTCCGGCGTGTCGAGCCGTTTCAACGATCGCCCGATCACGCGGAAGGCGTCGATGCTCTTGAGCGGCGCGTTCTTCGGCGGCTCGATGGCGGCGGCGCGGTCGATCAACGCGCCGTAGCCAGCCTTACGGCCGGTGCGATCGTGAATGACCGTGCTGTTCTCGGTGCGGCATTCCTCCGGCGTCACGCCCCACTGCCGCGCAGCCGCTGCGACGAAGCACGCACGCGTGTTGGCTCCCGCTTGCCGCAGCGGCTTCCACCAGGCGCGGACCGAATTCGAGTTGCCTGTCGCCTGGATAGAAAGTTCCGGATTGGCGTAGTTCTTCTCATCCGGAGGCGCGTGCTCGGTCCTCACACGATTCCAATCGGCATCGAGTTCCTCAGCCAGGATCATCGAGATGGAGGTGTAGGTTCCCTGGCCCATCTCGACCTGGGGCATGATGAGGGTTACGTTGCCCTGACGGTCGATCCGGATGAAGGCATTTGGAGCAAAGAGCGCGCGTTCCGCGGCCTGGCTGGCCCGGCGTGACGGCACACAAAAGCCCAGGAGGAACGCGGTACCGGCGGTGAGCCCGATGAACCTCCGACGCGAGACGCTGGGCCTGGACTCGTGATCGAGGGCTGGCATGCTGGCGTTCTCTGAGCGCTTCCCGGTCATGACGATGCCGGCGGGCCGGCCGCCTGCTTGATAGCTTGCCGGATGCGGACATACGTTCCGCAGCGGCAGATGTTGCCGGCCATGGCGGCGTCGATGTCGGCATCCTGCGGATGCGGGATGGAGTCGAGCAACGCGGTCGCCGACATGATCTGGCCCGACTGACAATAGCCACACTGGATGACTTCCAGATCCAGCCAGGCCTTCTGCACCTTCGCGCCATTGGGCGTCTTGCCGATGGCCTCGATGGTCGTGATCGCGCGCGTGCCGATCGCGCTCACCGGCAGGAGACAGGAGCGGACCGGCTTGCCATCGAGGTGCACCGTACAGGCGCCACACTGGGCAATGCCGCACCCAAACTTCGTGCCGGTGAGACCCAACACGTCGCGCAGCACCCACAGCAGCGGCATCTCGGGCGGAACCTCGACTTCCCGGTGTTCACCATTCACCGCAAGCGTGACCATGAATGCTCCTTTGCAGCTGCTGTGTGCTCTGCAGCCCCCTGTTCTTCAAACTTAACATCCGATGGCTGGGACTGGCCAATTGAACGATAGCATTGCGGTAGCCACCAACACCGGGGTCTGATGGGCTCCTTGCCCGCCCTCACGGTCGGGGAAGGCTCTCGAGGAGGCCCACCATGACTCGGACATTCAAGATCGGTGACCACGTGAGCTGGAACTCGGAGGCCGGGCGTGTGAGCGGCACGATCATCGCAGTTCACACCGCGTCTGTGGCGTGGAAAGGCTATGTACATCACGCCACCCGGGATGATCCGCAGTACGAGATCAGAAGCGACAAGACCGATCACATCGCACTGCACAAAGGCTCGGCTCTCACCAAATTGCAGCCGTAGCTGCGTTCTGCGCTCTCCCCGATGGTTTCCCACCGCTTTCAAACAGATTCGCGGGCGACCCGAGCGCTGCCACGCAGTGCCCTCAGCGAGCTTTCGTCCGTGTCCTGCGGATTGCGTTTTTTCTCCGCTGCGCTTTCAATAACCCCTTCATCAGCGCAGTGCAAGCATCCGTGCTGAAACGCTCGGCCTGAGGCTCCGCTTTGGGCCTCCACCGGAAGGAGCAGACGACATGAGCGACACCAAGACACCATTCCTCACCGACGTGAAGACCCTGCGTGACCGCGCGAGACAACACTTGAGCCAGGGAGCGGTCACGTCGACCTACACGGGCGATGTCGGCAAGACCATCGAACTGCTGCAGGGCGTGCTCGCGACCGAGATCGTCTGCGTACTGCGCTATACCATGCACGCGATTGCCGCGACCGGCATCTCGAGCGAAGGCGTCAAAGACGAGTTTGCTCAGCACGCCAAGGAAGAGCAGGAACACATGAATTCGGTCGCCGAGCGCATCAATCAGCTCGGCGGCAGACCCAACTTCAATCCGGAAGGGTTGGCGATGCGCTCCGCCAGCCAGTATGGCCAGGGCGAGAATCTGGTCGACATGATCAAGGAGAATCTGATCGCGGAGCGGATCGCGATCGATCATTACCGCGAGCTGATTCGCTACTTCGGCGACAACGATCCGGGCACGCGTGTCATGCTCGAGGGGATCCTCGTCGTTGAAGAGGAGCACGCCAACGACATGCACGATCTCCTCGTGAGCCACGAGGGGCGGCCGATGCTGGAGCGGTAGCGAGCGGACCGGCGAGGGCAACTCCGGTCACTACGGCCCCTTGGCGAGAAATGCGCTGACGAGCTGGATCGTCGCCTCCGGATTTTCCTCCATGATCCAGTGGCCCGAAGCGGGAATGATCCCGACCGTGACGTCGCTGGCAACGAAGCGCACATCATCGGCCATCGCCGACCCGAAGGACTTCTCGCCGCCGAGGGCGAGCACCGGCATCGAGATCTTGCCTCTGGAGGCCAGCAACGCCTTGTTGTCGACGGCGTCCTGGGCGAAGGCGCCAAACTGCTCGAACGCGTCGTGCATGGCATGAGGTTTGGCGTAGAGCGCCGCATAGTGCTCGCGCGTTTGTTCGTCGATGCGCCTGGGGTCTGCCGAAAAATCGTTGTAGAAGCGATCGAGATAGATGCGTTCGCGTCCCGCGACCAGGCGCTCGACGTCCGGTCCTCTGAAGTTGAAGTGCCACAGGAGCGGGGTGCGGATGATGTTTTCCCAATCGCCGATGCCGGGCAGCGGCGCATCGATCACCGCCCAGCGGGTGATGCGCGTCGGAAACTGGACGGCCAGGGCATACCCCACCATGTTGCCGATATCGTGCGTGACGAGCGCGGCGCGATCGACTTTGAGCGCATCCATCACGCCGATGATGTCGAGCGCCTGGTTCTTCTTCGTGTAGCCGGTATCCGGGTGAGCGGAAAGGCCCATGCCTCTGAGATCCGGCACGATCACCGTATGGTCCCGTACCAGCACCGCGGCCAGCGGCGCCCACATGTCACCGGTGTCTCCGAAGCCGTGCAGCAGAACTACCGCCGGTCCCTGACCACCGAATCGCACATACAGGCTCGTGCCGTTGGCCTGCACCATCTGTGTCCGAAACTCCGGCGGGTACGGCACGATGGCCGCAGAGGCCACGAGCGGCAACAGCGCGACCACTCCGCATGCAACCAGACGCCTGCGCATGAGACCCCCACGTCTATCTCGAGCCATTGAGTGCGCTCGAGTATAGGCTGCATGGCGCGCCGTGAGAGAGAATGATTGTAGTTTTCGGCAAAGCTGGGCAATGATCCCGATGAAGCCATCCGTGCGTCACGCCTGGCTGGCGCTCGGCGCACTGGCGTCATGGTCGCTGGCAGCGCGCCTCGATGCCCAATCCGCGGCCGATGGGGCTGCCCGGCCGGGCAGCTACGTCAAACGACTCGAGGCGTCACTACTCCTGCAAACACTCAATGCCGATCTCCTCAGTCACGACAGTGCCACAGCCACTCTGGAGCGCTGGTGCACTGTCCATGAGCTCGCCTCGCCGGCACGGATGACGGCGGAAGTAGTGCGTGGTGTCGCAAAGCCGGCCACCGAGGATCAGCGGCAGCGACTGCGGCTTGCGCCCGCCGACGAGGTGCACTACCGCAGGGTGCGATTGCTGTGCGGGACCGTGGTGTTGTCAGAGGCCGATAACTGGTACGTCCCGGCTCGACTCACGCCGGAGATGAATAGGCTCCTCGACACCACTGACACGCCGTTTGGCCGTGTGGTGCAGCCGTTGCACTTTCAGCGCCACACGATCTCATCGGAGGTGCTCTGGCAGCCCCTGCCCGAGGGGTGGGAGATGAAGCCTGCCTCCGGGATCGCCGCTGCACACGATCTCTGCTCACCGCCTGAGGTGCTGCGGCATCGCGCACTGCTCACACTGCCGGATGGCACGCCCGTCAGTGAGGTGGTCGAGACGTATACGAGCAATGTTCTCGCCATCGCGAGGTTGGGACCGGTCCATCCCTGCTGAATGATTCCCGCTTCAACCCCACAGGGCACGGGATGGCGGGTGCATCAGCCCGTGCTCGTAGCGGATCGCGGGTGAGTGATCGAGTCGCTGCAGCAAGGGTCCATCGAGATCGACGTACCGGCATCGCTGCGCGATGAGAAATGCGGGTGCCATCGCGAGTGAGCTGCCGCACATGTTTCCGACCATCAGCCCGAGTCCGTGGCGCGTCGCCTCGGTGCACAAGGCGAATGCCTCGGTCAGGCCCCCGCACTTGTCGAGCTTGACGTTGATGTATTGATAACGCCCGATGAGCGCGTCCAGGGAGCGACGATCCGTACAGGACTCATCGGCGGCGAGCGGCACTCCGGGAAGGAGTCCGTCGAGCGATTCGTCATCGCCGCGAGCCACCGGCTGTTCGATCAGCTCCACACCGAGGGCCTGCAGCTTCGGCAGCAGCCGCTCGAGGAGCGATCTTGACCAGGCTTCATTGGCATCAACCAGCACCCGTGCCGTCGGGCACTCTTCGCGAACGATGCGGACGATGTCGATGTGACGTTCGGCATCGAGTTTGAGCTTCAGGACTGGATACGATTGCGCCCGGCGGGCTCGCAGCCGCGTGTCGGATTCATTGCCGAGTCCGATGGTCAGGGCTGTCGTGACCGGGCGCAGTACCTCGAGCCCGGCCGTGGAGGCCGCCGGTACCCCGCCCTCCTTGGCGCGCAGATCCCAGAGTGCACAGTCGAGCGCATTGCGCGCACCGCCCGCAGGCAACAGCGCGAGCAGGTCCTCTCCGGTCACGCCGGCGTGCAGCTGCCCCTGGATGCTCGCAAGCTGCCCAGCCATGCTCGCCGGCGTCTCATCGGCGTAATCGACTCCGGCGGCCTCAGCGCGGCCGCGCGCGCCTTCCCGGCCGGTCAGCTCGATGAACAGCACCGGCAGGTGGGTGATGCAGTCGCGTGCGGTCGCGAAGGGCTCACGGAGCTCCCAACTCTGGAGTTGGGTGTCGATCGGAATCATATCGCGCGCAGCGCTTGCGCGAGTGGCGCCACGCCCCCGCGCAGGGGATCGCACACCGGCAGGGTCAGCTCGCGCTCGAGCCTCGCTCGATACGCCTGCCATTCGGCCTCGGAGAGGGCGGAGGAGTTGATGCTCAGGCCAACACAGCGAATGGCGGCGTTGGTCAGACGGCCGGCGCGCAGATAGCCGTCGATGACGGAGTCGAGGGGCGGGATCGGGTAATCCGGATACTCTTCGATCGTGGTCCGCCCGGGATCGTGGCACAACACGATTGCGTCCGGCTGCGAGCCGTGCAGCAATCCGAGCGTTACGGCGGCATACGCCGGGTGATAGAGAGAGCCCTGACCTTCGATCACGTCCCAGTGACCCGGATCGTTATCGGGGGAGAGTGTCTCGGCGGCTCCCGCCACGAAGTCCGCCACCAGCGCGTCCACGGCGATGCCGCTGCCGGCGATCAGGATTCCGGTCTGACCGGTTGCCCGGAAGGTGGCAGACACCCCGAGTGCCTCGAGCGCCCGCGTCAGTGCGAGCGCCGTGTACTTCTTGCCGAGAGCGCAATCGGTCCCGACAGTGAGCACGCGCTTGCCGCTGCGCTTGCGGCCACTCGCGACCGGGTACTCCCGGGTCGGCTGACGCACGTCGATGAGCGACACGCCGCGGCGCTCCGCGGCGGCGCGCAGCCTGGCAAAGGAGCCGAGCCGCGTATGCAACCCGCTCACCACATCGAGTCCGGCCTCGAGCGCAGCTTCCAGGTCATCCTGCCAGTGGTCGGGCAACTGGCCGCCGGTCGGAGCCACTCCGATCACGATCGAACCCGCCCCCTTGGCTGCCGCCTCTCGCGGTGACATTCGCGGCAGGCCGAGCGTTACCCGACCGTCAGCGTGTGACCACTCGCCCAACACGTCATCGCGACACCAATCGCGCAACCCGAAGGCGGTCTTGCAGTCGGCCTTGAGTACGGCGTCACCGAGGTAGAGAAGGTACGGCTTGCGAAGCACGCGCATGGGTTGCAGAGCTCCGGGTGCGGGGCACGCCATGATGCCACAGGACCAGGCCCGTCCCGGCGTGCGTTCGGCCGGGTCGTTCCGTGGCAGGATGCGTCAGTCGCGCCGGGCCGCGATGCGCAGCACGTACTCCACGACGTCATGGGCCATGCGGCGGCTGATCGGTGCGTGCCCGATCAGGGCGCGGTAGTAGAACGGCCCCGTCAACATGTCGAGCAGCAATTCGGGCTCGAGGTCGGCACGCGCCTCGCCGCGCACCGCCGCTCGGGCGAATGCCGCGCGCATCGACCTGCGTCGTGTCCCGAGCACCTCGCGTCTGATGATGTCGGCCAGCTCCGCATCGTGAGTCATGTCAGCCACGAGGCCGGCGAGCGCCGTGCGCAGCGGTCCGGCAAACGCCCGCTGCAGCGTAGCGACGGCGGCCCGCAGATCTCCGCGCAGGCTCCCGGTATCGGCCGCGGGTCTGGCGCCCATTTCACTCAGCACGCTGTAAGCGACCAGATGGCGCTTGCTCGGCCAGCGTCGATAGAGACTCGTGCGCGCGCGCTTGACGCGGCGCGCGATGCCCTCCAGGGTCACCGCGCGGTATCCGCCCTGACGCAGAGTCTTGAGCACTGCGGACACCACCTCCCGATCGATGCGGGAGTTGCGCGGGCGGCCTCGGCCCTTTCGTGAGGTTCCGGGAGAGCCCGCGCCCCGGCCCCGGCGCGGCAACGCGCGGTGGCTCAGTGAGAGCGGGGGTGCCGGCCGCGCACCGACCGCCGCGTGGTTAGCGCTCATGCACCGGAGCAGTCTGGGCCGCGGTGATCGCGGGCTGAGGTGTCG
>Ga0318518_10000419_pt1 | contig 11484 bp, 9 predicted proteins | sample GRESIP176b2f22_FD_203483 | JGI IMG/M metagenome (GOLD analysis project Ga0318518, IMG submission 203483) | Tropical soil microbial communities from Luquillo Experimental Forest, Puerto Rico - GRE.SIPMG.176b2f22 | ecosystem: Environmental > Terrestrial > Soil > Tropical forest > Bulk soil...
GGGTCAGCTCCGCCGTCGTGGCGAGCTGGGCCGGGTCGGAGCCGACGCCGGTCTCGGTCAGCGCGAACGCCGAGATCGCCCCGGCCGCGCATCGCGGGAGGATCCGCGCCTTCTGCTCCGCGGTGCCGAACAGCTTGATCGGCTGCGGGACGCCGATCGACTGGTGGGCCGAGATCAGCGCCGACAGGTTGCCGTCGTAGCTTCCGAGCAGCTCCATGACGCGGCCGTACTCGACCTGGGAGAAACCCAGGCCGCCGTACTCGGCCGGGATCTTCATGCCGAAGGCGCCGAGCCGCTTCAGCCCGTCGACGACCTCGTTCGGATACTCGCCGGTCGCGTCGATCTCGCCGGGGTTGACCCGGTCGCGCAGGAAGGCCCGCAGCCTCTCGAAGAACGCGGTGAACTCCGGGCGCTCCTTGGTCGCGTCCGGAATCGGCCGGATGAGGTGCATCTGGAGGTTCCCGAGGAAGATCTCCTTCAGGAAGCTCGGCTCTTTCCACTCGGCCTGCCGGGCGGCTTCCGCCACGCGCAGGGACTCGCGCTCGCTTTCGGTGTGGATCGTCCGGGAGGCGCTCATGGGAAACCTCGGACGTCTAATTTAGTGGCCGGATCGCGGCCGTGCCAAGCGGCGGCGGACCGATCTAGTTCCCCCCCGCCCGCGCCGGGACGACCGGTAGCGCATGGCCGGTCGCATCGGGCAGCGTGAGGCCGAGGACCGAAGCGATCGTCGGTGCCAGGTCGCAGGGCGTCACCGGGGCGTCGTAGGCGCCGCGCGCGACGCCCGATCCCCAGAAGACGAGAGGGACGTGCCGGTCGTATTCGTGCGGGCTCCCGTGGCTCGAGCCCTTCCCGTCCGACGGGTCGAACAGCACGCCGGGGCGCGGCACCACGAAGAGGTCGCCGCTTCGCCCCTCGACCCTCGAGGCGCGGGCGCAGGCGGTGTCCTGAGGGGGGGCGACGACCGAGCCTGCCTCCCCCGAGGCACGGATCACGGTCTCCACGTCTTCCTTGTCGTGGTCGGCCAGCTCCTGCTCGACGACCGTAAGCACCTTCGAGGGCTCCGGCATTCCGGGCCGGGCCAGGACCGCGCGGTCGAGCCACAGGTCGCATCCCTCGATCGCGCGGACCGACTCCGTCTCCGGCGGCAGACCGAAGGTGCGGTCGACCGCGGCGTTGGCCGCCTTGAGCATCGCGTCGACGTCGGCGCGCCGGCCCGAGATCGATTCCGGAAGCGGAAGGAAGCCGTGGTCCGCGGAAAACGCGACGAGGTACCTCCCGCGCCCCACCTTCGCGTCGAGCGTGTCGAGCAGGCGGCCGATCTCGAGGTCGAGACTGCGCAGCACGTCGAGCTCCTCCGCCGAGCCCGGGCCGTACGCATGCGAGACATAGTCGTTCGCGGAGAACGAGACCCAGAGAAGATCCGGGACGTCGTCGCGCCCGATGGCGAGCTGCGGGTCCTCGATCAGCGCGACCGCGAGATCGCCCACCAGGCGGTCCGCGATCGGGGACCAGAGGATCGCGGCCTGGTACGGCACCTGCGCGGCCCCGAGGTTCTTGGGAAACCCGCGCCCGACGACCTCGTACTGGTGGGCCTCGAGACCGGCGTACGCCGGCACGGCGGACGACGCCGGCGTGCGCTCGAGGGGATCCCAGGTTGTCCCGAAGCGCTCCTTCAGGCGGTCCCCCGTTTCGTCCCGGTTGACGCGATCGACGACGGCGCCCACCAGGGTGCCCGTGGGCGAGGACTTGTCGTAAGCGGGCGAGGTCGTGAACGCCCCGAGCTTCGGCTCGTACCAGTACGCCGCGGCGCGAGGATCGCGCCCGGCCATCAGGACGGCCGCCCGGTCCTTTCCGGAGATCGAGACGACGTGCGCGCGCGGATCGCGTGCCAGGAGCCGGTCGCCGAGCGTCGGCACGCGGAGGCGCCCCGGGCCGGTCACGGTCGTCGGTGAGGTCTCCGGCGCGCCGGGCGCCGGCTGCGAGGCCGAGAGGATGCGGATCATCGCCTTCCCGTCCGGCTGCAGCGCGAACCACGAGTTGGACGGGACGCCGTGCACGCTCGGCGTCGCCCCGGTCGAGATCGTGGCGTGCCCCGGTCCCGTCTCGGTGTTGAAGCTGGAGTACCGGCACTGCGTGGCCACGGCGCCCCCGTCGAGGAGCCGCTTCAACCCGGAGGTGAACGCCGGCCGCGCGGCTTGGAGGCGGTCCGCGGGAAGGCCGTCCACGACGATCACGACAGCAAGCCGGGGCTGGGGCGCGCGCGCGCACCCCGCGAGGAGGAGCAGGCAGAGGACGAGAGACCGCCGCATGAGCGCTGAATTCTGCGCGATCCGCGCCGATTCGCCAAGATGGCGAAACTCCGCGTACATTACGGGGTCCCGCCGCACGAGATCGGGGGTCCGCCATGCACGGTCGAGCCCGTCGTCCCAACGTCCTGCTCTCCTCCGCCGTCGCCCTCGCGTTCGCCTTCGCGGCGGCCGCGGGGAGCGCGACCTCCGCCCAGTCGATCCGGCAGATCACCGATGCACGGGCGGGGAACAGCTTGTTTCCCCGGCTCGACTCGACCGGGAGCACGGTCGCCTGGCCCGGCTCGATCGACCCGCTAGGCACGAACGCGGAACATGCCATGCAGCTCTTCCGCGCCGACACGACGACGGGCGTGACCACCCAGGTCACCGCGATCCGCGGCGGCGGCGTGCTGACCGCGAGCATCAGCGACGACGGGCAGCGCGTCGCGTTCTCCGGATCGGGAAATCCCACGGGTCAGAACCACGACGGGAACGTCGAGATCTTCGTGGCCTTGAGGGACGGGACGCAGATCCGGCAGCTGACCGCGTCGACCGCCGGCTCGAGCGCTGGTCCCGTGCTGTGCGGCAACGGCTCCCGCGTGGTGTTCACCTCCGTTGCCGACCTCACAGGCGGAAACGCCGACCACTCCCAGGAGGTCTTCGTCGTCAACTGGGACGGCACCGGCCTCCGGCAGCTCACCAGCGGCGCCGGCGACTCCGGATCGCCGCACATCTCGGACGACGGGACGCGCGTCGTCTTCGTCTCGGGTCAGGACCTCACCGGCGGGAACGCCGACCACTCCCAGGAGGTCTTCGCGATCAACGCGGACGGAACGGGGTTGCGGCAGCTGACCGCGTCGACCGGCGATTCGACCGCGCCCTGGATCGCGGGGAACGGCAGCAAGGTCGTCTTCCAGTCGAACGGGAATCCCCTCGGCACGAACGCCGACCTGGGGAACGAGGTCTTCGTCGTCAACTGGGACGGCACCGGCCTGAAGCAGCTCACGAACTCCAAGGTGCTCCTCGGCGCCGACGGTGAGAGCGCGGCACCTTCGATCGACGATGCCGGAACGAACGTGGTCTTCTACTCCAATCAGATCCAGGGGTTCACGAACATCGACGCGAACTACGAGATCTGGAAGATCAAGTCCGACGGCACCGGGCTGGCGGCGCTGACGAGCTCCGCGCTGACGCCGGGATCGCTGTTCCCCGCGATCAGCGGGGACGGCACGCGCGCCGCGTTCCTGTCGCTCGCTGATCTGGTCTCGGGCGGGAACCCCGACGGGAATCCCGAGGTGTACACGATCAAGCTCGACAAGACCGCGCTCCGGCAGATGTCGAGCGGCGTCTGGGCGTTCAACACGGGCAACGCGCTCTCCGCGGACGGCACGAAGGTCGCCTACACCTCGTCCGCGAACCCGACGGGTGGGAACGCGGACCGCAACCCGGAATTGTTCGTGATGTCCTCGGACGGGACCGGCACGCTCCAGCTGACGAGCAGCACGGGGCTGACCGCGCGGGCGGGCTCCCCTTCGATCTCCGCGAACGGCTCGCGAATCGCCTTCGCCTCGACCGGGAACTACACGAGCGGAAACGCCGACGGCGGGAGCGAGATCTTTGTGGTGAACGCGGACGGCACCGGCCTCAGGCAGCTGACGAGCGATCCCTCGCACGACTCCTCCGCCCCGGCGCTGTCGGGGGACGGGCAGTTCGTGGCGTACGCGTCGTCCGGAAATCCGACCGGAGGAAACGCCGACGGAACCACCGAGATCTTCGTCGTGGCCTGGGACGGGACCGGCGTGACGCAGCTTACCGCCGCGGCCTCGGGATCGTCGGGGAATCCCACCATCTCCTCGGACGGCACGCAGATCGCCTTCGACAGCACCGCGGATCTCACCGGGGGGAATGCCGACGCCACGCGCGAGATCTTCACGGTGAAGCGCGACGGGACCGGTCTCACCCAGCTCACGGCCTCGGCCGCGGGCGGGAGCCAGGCGCCATCGATTCGTGGAGACGGGTCACGGATCGCGTTCACCTCGACCTCCGACCTGACGGGCGGAAACGCCGACGGGAACGCGGAGCTGTTCGCGGTCAACGCCGACGGAACGGGGCTCGCGCAGCTCACCGCGACGACCGCGGGGGGAAGCTCGGGCGCGGTCTACGCGGCGGACGGCGGCTCGATCACGTTCGTCTCGACGGCGCCGTTCGGAGGCCCGAACATCGACTCCATCGCAGACCTCTGGCGCGTCGCCCCCGACGGGAGCCAGCTCCGCCGCCTGACCGGGATGCACGTCGGGGGCGCCTCGGCGCCTTCGGTGTCGCACGACGGGACCAAGACCGTGTTCCTCGGCCTCGGGGACATCACGGAGCAGAATCCCGACCAGACTCCGGAGACGTTCCTGATCGACCTCTTGGCACCGTGGACCCTCCAGGTGTCCGGCGCCACGTCCACGGCGCTGTCCTGGGATGCCGCGGCCGGCGCGCACACCTACGACGCCTGCCGCGGGTCCCTCGCGAACCTCGCTCCGGGAGCCGGCGTCGTGAACCTCGGTCCGCTGACCTGCCTCGAGCAGGACTCGCCCGACATCGACACCGTCGGGTTCGAGGACACCGCGACTCCGTCCCCCGGAACCGGGTTCTTCTACCTGGTGCGGCCGAAAGACGGCCTCACGGCGCCGAGCTACGGTCAGGACTCCCTCGGGCGGGAGCGCGCTCCCGGCCCCGGCGACTGTGTTCCCTGACGGTTGACCTCCGCTCGCGGCCCTCATACCCTCGCTCGTCGGAGGGCCAACCGATGAGCGACCTTGCGTCGAAATCCTGCTCCCCGCGCTCGGGGCCCGCGCTCGACCGGGCCGCCGCCGAGCGTCTCCTGGCCCAGGTCCCCGGCTGGACGCTCGTGCCGGCGGGAAACGAGATCCAGCGGGCCGTGAAGTTCCGCGACCACTTCGCCGCGATGGCGTTCGTCAACGCGGTGGCCTGGATCTCCCACCGCGAGGACCATCACCCGGACCTGCGCGTCGGGTACAACACGGTGACCGTCACCTACTCCACGCACTCCGTCGGCGGCCTGTCGGAGAACGACTTCATCTGCGCGGCGAAGATCGACGCGCTCGGAGCGCTGTGAGAGCGGCTTCCGTCGCCGGAGCCGTCCTGCTGGCCGCGCTCTTCTCGGAAGCACTCGGCGCGGCCGAGCCCGACCGCTCTCCGGTCGAGCGCCTGACGGGGCGCATTCTCGGCCCGACGCCGATGATGGACGACCTCCACGAGCTGCTCGACCGGGTCGGCGGCCGGATCTCGGGGACGCCTCCCTGTGACCGGGCGATCGACTGGGCGGAGAAGAAGCTCCGCTCACTCTCCCTGGACGCGGTGGCGACCGAGCCGTTCACCGTCCCGGGCGTCTGGGTGCCGGGGCGCGCCGAGGCGTCGTGCACGGCGCCCGCTTCTTTTCCGCTCCGGATCGCCGGCGCGCCGGGAACGGGCTCGACGCCGCCGGGCGGCCCCGTCGAGACGGCGCTCGTCGACGCCGGCTCCGGCACGCCGGAGGAGTTCGCGAAGCTCGGCGATCGCGGCCGCGGCGCGGTGGCGCTCGTCCGGAATCCCGAGATGCTCTCGTTCGACGCGCTCTTCGACGAGTACATGAAGGCCCCCGGGATCCTCGAGGGCGCGGAGAAGGCGGGGGTCGCCGCCGTGCTGATCGAGTCGAGCCGGCCGCGCGGGCTCCTGTACCGGCACCCGATGACCTTCAACGGCACCAGCGCCCGCGTTCCCGTCGCGATCGTGGCGCGGGAGCAGGCAGAGCGCCTGCTGCGCTTGCTCGCCGACGGCGACGTGCGCGTCCGGGTGGCGATCGAGTCGACGACGAAGAAGGAGGCCCGCTCGGCGAACGTGATCGGGACGATCCGGGGAACCGACAAGGCGGCGGAGTCGGTCATCGTGGGAGGGCACCTCGACTCCTGGGACCTCGGCACCGGCGCCAACGACAACGGCGTCTCGTGCGCGCAGATCATCGACCTCGCCCGCCAGATCGAAGCGCTCGGCTTGAAGCCGCGGAGGTCGATCGTCTTCGCGCTGTTCACCGGCGAGGAGCAAGGGATGCACGGCTCGAAGGACTACGTGCTCAAGCACGCCGCCGATCTCGACGGCGTCGTGGCGAACGTGATATTCGACACGGGGTCGGGGCGCCTCGCCGGCTTCTACCTCTCCGGACGCGAGGACATCCGCCCCGCCATCGAGGCGGCGCTCGCGCCGGTCGCCTCCCTCGGCCCGTTCGTCAACCCGATCGACGCGTTCGACGGCACGGACAACTTCGACTTTCTCCTCTCCGGGATCCCCACGCTGATCGGCGCGCAGGATCCGGCGCCCTACTTGCCGGATTACCACGCCGAGTCGGATACCTACGACAAGGTCGACGCCCGCGAGGCGAAGGCGGCGGAGGCGGTGCTGGGCGCCCTCGTCTGGGGGCTCGCCAACGCGGAGAGCCGCCCGGGCCCCCGCCAGTCTCGCTCGGAGGTCGAGGCGCTGATCAAGGCGCAGAAGCTCGACGCGCAGATGAAGGCGTTCGGCCACTGGGACGAGTGGACCGCCGGCCGCCGGGGCGTCGACAATCGCTAGCGCGTCATCCGGCCGCGCGCAGGGCCTCGATCACCTCGTCCGGATGCTGCGCCGCGTCGCGGACGCGCGCCCAGTGCTTCTTGACCTTGCCGTCGGGCCCGACCCAGACGGTCGAGCGGATGACGCCGGTGACCTTCTTCCCGTACATCATCTTCTCTCCCCAGGCGCCGTAGGCGGTCATCACTTTCCGGTCGGGATCCGAGAGGAGCGTGAACGGGAGGGCGTACTTGGAGGCGAACGCGGCGTGGGACTCTCCGGAGTCGGCCGAGATCCCGAGCACGGTCGCGCCGAGCTTCTGCAGGTCCTTCCAGCCGTCGCGGAACCCGCACGCCTCCTTCGTGCACCCGGGAGTGTCGTCCTTCGGGTAGAAGTAGACGATCACGTCCTTCCCGGCGAAGTCCTTCAGCGACACCTTGTGTCCCGTCGCGTCCGCCAGCGTGAACGCGGGCGCGGCCTTCCCCTCCTGGAGAGCCACCGGGTCAGCTCTTCTTCCGGACGAGGTCGAAGCTCTTGACCTCGGACTCCTTCCCGCCGCTGTACAGGTGCCACGCCGCCTTCACGTGGTCCGCGTCGACGAAGGTGAAGTCGAGATCGTGCATGTGGATGTCCTTCGCCATGACGACGTTGTCCCCGCCGTCGAACTTGAACGCGATCGAGGAGGCGGTTCCCCCCTTCGCCGATCGCATCCGCGGCTGGTTTCCCATCGAGCAGTAGTGCGTAAGCACGATGTCTCCCTTGTTCATCGTGTACATCGTCACCATCTCGTGGTCGGAGCCCGGGAAGATCGTCTCGACGACGGCGCTGCCGTTGCCGGTGACCTTGTAGGTGACCGCGACGGAGCCGTCGCCGCCCGCCATCGTCCAGTCGCCGGCGAGGGCCTTGAGCCTGCCGAACCTCGCGGTGGACTCGTCGGCGGCGCGCGCGGTCACGAGCACGGCGACGAGAGCGACGGCGGCCGCGAGGAAGACACGTGTGCGCTGGTACATGGTTTCTCCCGCTACGGATACGAATCCCGTTCGCCCAGGGTGGACCGGCGGCACCGGCCGTGTCAAGAAGGGCGTGCGGTCGATGCCTTCGAACGGAAGTCGGCCAGCCGGAAGCCGGCGAGCTGGAGCCAGGCCCGTGTCTCCTCGGCCTCGAGGAGCTTGCGCTCGGCCTCGCGCCCGTCGTGGTAGGCGTCCCCGGAGGCCCGCAGCGCCTCGTCGACGATCCCAGGGTGGACGACCAGCTCGTACGTGCGCCCAGGGCGCGCGTCCCGGAGCACGGCTTTCAGCCCCTCGAGCGTGGCGGCGTCCCGCAGAGACGTCCCCGCGCCGCGCGAGCGGACGACGTACCGGAAACGCCTGCCGAGCCCGACGCGGGTGGCGAGCGCGAGCAGCGCGCCCTTGACGTCGAGCCGCGGGCCGCGGTGCACCACGGGACCGTGCATCGTGCGCACGGCGAGCCCCTCGTCCTCCGCGAGGCGCACGGCGAGCTTCCTGAAGATCGCGGGGATGAGGTGCACGTGCTGGTGGCTGTCGAGATGGCTGATCTTGACCCCCGCCTGACGGACGCGCGCGATCTGCGCGCGCCATTCGGCCTCGAGCTCCGCGACGCGGATCCGTCGGAACATCCCCCGGGAGACGAAGGCACCGAGCGGCCGGAAGCGCCCGTCGCGGCCGACCAACGAGGGCACCCGCTCGACCGGGAGCACCGGCCGCCCCTGGGTGGCGTTCAAGTGGACGCCGAAGTCGTACTCGGGGTGGGCCGCCGCCCACGCGAGCGCCTCGCCGGCGGCCTCGCCTCCGACCATGATCGAGGCGCTGCTCAGCGCCCCGGAGAGGAACCCGTCGGTTATGGCGCGATTGATCCCCGGTGCCAGGCCGAAGTCGTCGGCGTGAATGATCATGGTCGGTCGTCCCGGGCATCGTCGTGTAGCGGCCGTGGAACGAGCGCCACCGCACGCGGATGAGGTCGCGCAGCATCCGCAGCGCGTCGAGCGTGAAGTGCACGGTCGTCGGCTCGGTGTCGTACCGGAACGCGACGGGCACCTCGACCACGTCGGCCCCGCGGTCGAGGAGCGCGCGCAACAGCTCGACGTCGAACGAGAAGCCGTCGAGGCGCAAGCGCGTGAGCACCGGACGCACCACCTCGGTGCGGAATCCCTTGAGCCCCGCCTGGGTGTCGCGCAGCCCGGGGACGGCGATCCAGCGGCAGACGGCGTTGAAAACCCGTCCCATCACGTGGCGAGTGAACAGGTACGAGAAGAAGTCGGGGTGGATGAGATAGGTGCTCTCGCGCGCGACGCGCGAGGCGATCGCGACGTCGTGGCCGCTGACCAGCCGGTCCATGACGGTCGAGACGTTCGGCATCGGGTAGGCGAGGTCGCAGTCGGTGAAGACCGCGTACCGCCCACGGGCGCGATCGAGACCGACCCGGACGGCGAACCCCTTCCCGCGGTTCGTCGTGAAGCGCACGGAGCGGATCGCCTCGCCGGCGTGGGCGCGCACGAACGCGGCGACGATCTCCTTCGTTCCGTCCTTCGAGCCGTCGTCGACGACGAGCAGCTCCCAGGGCTCCTCCTGGTCGGCGAGCCAGGCCCGCGCCTCGACGAGCGTGGGGGCGAGGAACGAGGCGGCTTCGTACACCGGGAGGACGAGGGTCGCGAAGATCTCGGGAGCGTCCGCGCGCAGGCTCATCGGGGGGTCAACCGTACCACCGATCGGCGTCCGGCCACGATCACCCGCTCCGCCCGCAAGCCCGCCTCCTCCGCCTCGGCCTCGGCGTCGCGCGTGGCGACGATCCACAAGCCCTCGGGCGCGGCCGCGGTCCGGCGCGCCCAGGCGGCGGGATCGCGCTCCCGGGAGACGGTGCGGTCGAGGTAGAAGTCGAGGCTGACGTCCGTCACCCGGTACGCCCCGGCGACGCGATCGGCGAGCCCGCGCGCGCGCAGGTCGCTCACGAGGGCCTTGGTCGAGTCGTCCGTCCCGATCGCGGGGACGACGAGGAGCACCCCGACGATCACGAGTCCCAGGCCCAGCGCGGATTGCGACAGCGCGAACCAGCCGATCCGTCGCGCGCGCACCGCGATCACGCCGGCGACCCCGCCGCACACGAGGACCCCGGCCAGGACGCGCAGCGACGGAAGCGCAACGACGTACTTCGGCGAGCGGGCGGCGACGAGCAGCGCGGCGGCGATCAGGACGGAAAGCGCGGCGCCGAGCGCGGCGGCGCCGAGTGCGGCGCGGCGGCGGCGCGCCGATCCGGGTCCAAGCACGTCGACCCAGAAGCGTGCGACGAGGAACGCGGCCGGGGGGAACGCGGGAAGCACGTACGTCAGCAGCTTGCTCGCCGAGATCGAGAACAGCGCGACGATCGAAGCGCCCCAGAAGAGCGCGTACGCGGGGCCGGGGGACGTTCCCCGCCCTTCGTCGCGACGCCAGGCGTCGAACGCGGTGCCCACGAGCGCCCACGGGAGCGCGGCGGACCACGGGAGCATCCCGGCCAGGAACACACCGACGTAGAAGAAAGGAAGCTGGTGGTGCTCGGGATTGAGGAACCGGCCGAGGTTCTCCTCGCCGAGGAAGACGCGCACGACGAGGTCGCGATGGGCGACCGCCATGTACGCGTACCACGGCGCGGCGGTCGCGAGAAACCCCGCCGCCGCGGAAAGCACGGCGTGCGGCGCGATCAGCTCCCGCCGCCGCATCCAGACGCCGTAGGCTCCGAGCGCGAGCGCGGGCACGAGCGCCCCGACCGGGCCCTTGGTGAGCACGGCGAGGCCGAACGCGGCCCCCGCCGCCGCCGCGTCCCAGGACCTCCGGTCCTCCAGGTACCGCGCGGCGAACAGGAACCCGAGCGTCAGACAGCAGGTCAGCGTCATGTCGGTGACGGCGGCGCGGGCGATGAAGGCGTACTCGATCCCGGTGGCGAGTGCTAACGCGCCGAGGACGTGCGCCCCGCCCGTCCGCCAGGCCCGCGGCGCGAGCGTCGCCATCGCGATCGCGCCCGCCGTCGCCGCCAGCGCCGAGCCGATCCGCGCGGCTGCTTCCTCGACGCCCAGGAGCTTGTATCCCGCGAGCACGACCCAGTAGTAGAGGATCGGCTTGTCGAACCACGGTTCCCCCCGGAAGATAGGAACCGCCCAGGAGTGCGCCTTGAGCATCTCGAGCGCCGGGACCGCGTAGTACGGCTCGTCGGGGTCGAGGAGCGGCGCCGCGCCGAGGCGGACGAAGTAGAGCGGGATCGCGAGCGCGATCAGCAGCGACACCGCGAACGACGGCGTCGCCCAGGCGGGCCGGTCGTGAGAAGACTCGGGCGGAAGCGTCGGCATGAGCGGGACAGCCTACCGCGCCGTTGGGGACATCCTGGTGGAATCCGCGGATAATCGGCACCCGAGCGGAAAAGTTGACAAATCCCGGGCCGCCGGCCGTCTAGGACCGAGATGACCCCGGTGGCGACGTGGATCCTGTCCGGCAACGCGGCCGCGTTGGAGGCCGGAACGTCCGATCTGCGCGAGACCGAGCTGTCCGACCTCCTGACCCGCCTGGCCGGCGGCGACCGCGACGCGCTCGGCCCGATCTACGACGCCTGGCACCGCGAGCTG
>Ga0318518_10000426_pt1 | contig 11387 bp, 9 predicted proteins | sample GRESIP176b2f22_FD_203483 | JGI IMG/M metagenome (GOLD analysis project Ga0318518, IMG submission 203483) | Tropical soil microbial communities from Luquillo Experimental Forest, Puerto Rico - GRE.SIPMG.176b2f22 | ecosystem: Environmental > Terrestrial > Soil > Tropical forest > Bulk soil...
CTGCCGCCCGATGACGCGGTGGGTGACGAACTGGCCAGGCACGAAGCCATCCGGCTGTTCGCGGCGCGCGCCGCGGGCGCCCGGCCTGGCTTCACCTTGACCGAGGAGAACGCGGCGGCCGTGGCCCGGCTGTGCCGGACGCTGGATGGCATCCCGCTGGGCATCGAGCTGTCCGCGGCCCGGGTGCGCGCGCTGTCGGTCGAGCAGATCGCCGACCGGCTGCGGGACCGGTTCCAGCTGCTCGACTCGGGCGACCGGACGGCGCCGCCCCGGCAGCAGACGCTGCGGGCCACCGTGGACTGGAGCTACGAGCTGCTCGATGAGGCCGAGCAGATGCTGCTACGCCGGCTGGCCGTATTCTCCGGCTGGAACCTGGACATGGCCGAGCAGGTCTGCTCCGACGAGGCCATCCCGGCCGACGCGGTACTTGACCTGCTCATCTCGCTTATCGACAAGTCGCTGGTCGTGCTGGACGGCGAGGCGGCCGGCGACGCCCGGTACCGGCTGCTCGACACGATCCGGGAGTACGCGCTCGAGCGGCTGGTCGCCGCGGGCGAGGAGTCCCGCCTGTTCCTTCGGCACCGCGACTGCATCCTGGAGCTGGTAGAGGACACCGCCCGCCGGATGTTCCGCCGCGGCGACCCGCCCTGGCCGGTACGCCTGGCGATCTACCGCCGCGGCATCGCCGAGTTCGGCAACTTCCGGATCGCGCTGGCCACGTCGCTCAGTCACGGGCACACCGATGAGGGCCTGCGGCTATGCGCTGGGCTGCTGAACATGTGGGTGCCGCACGGCGACCAGCGGGAGGCAGCTACCTGGTTCGACCGGTTCCTGGTCCAGGAGGGCGGGGCGGTCTCGCCGCGGGTCCGCGGCCGCGCCCTGGCGGGCCGGGCCGACATCGCCTTCGACCTGCAGGACTACGACACCCTGCTGCGCAGTGCCCAGCAGAGCCTGGAGATCAGCCGCGCCTGCGGCGATGACTTCACGGTGCCGACCGCGCTGCGGACGCTCGGCCAGGCCGCCTTGCGGGCAGGCCGGTTCGCCGACGGCATCACCCTGATCGAGGAGGCCATCGAGGCCGCCGACGCCGCCGGTAACGACTGGGAGGCGGGGCTCACCCGCGCCGCTCAGGCCGCCATCGCGGTCCGCCAGAGCAGGCTGAAGTCGGCCCAGCGGTCGTACGAGGCCGCCCTGGAAGTGCTGAGCGACAACAATCGCTGGGGAGTCGCTCAGATCCAGTACGGGATGGGCACGCTGGCCCGGGCCCGCGGCGATGCAGACATGGCGGTGCGGCACTTCGAGGACGCCGCGGAGATCTTCCGTGAGGTGGACGCGTGGCCGGAGATTGCCCGCTGCCTGGCCGGGGTCGGCTGGGTCGCGCTGGCCCGCGGCGATCTCGACCTGGCCCGGGCCAGGCTGGCCGAAAGCCTGCGCATCAGCGAGGCCTGCGGCCAGCGGCTCGGCATCGCCCGCGGGCTGGAGGCGTTCGCGGCGCTGGCCGCGGCCCGGCAGCAACCCGAGCAGGCCGCCCTGCTGGCCGGGGCCGCCACCCAGCTGCGCGAGTCCCTGGGCCAGCCGACCAGCCTCGGCTCCCGGATCGAGGAGCTGCTTGAAATGGCCCGCGGCCGGCTCGGCGCGGCGGCTGCCGCCGCCCTGTTCGCCGAGGGACGCGAGATGACCGCCGACGACGCGGTCGGCTACGCCCTCGGATCACACATCGAGACGGCCGGCGGGCTCCCGGCGGCTGCCGGGCTTCCGGGGGCTCCCGGGCTTCCAGCGGCTCCCGGGCACACGTCGGGCAGGGACCCGAGCAGGCCAGGCGAGGCGGCCTGGGCCGACCCGGCCCGCCGCTCGGCCTCACCGCTCACCGCGCGCGAGCACGAGATCGTGGTCCTCATCGAACGGGGCCTGTCCAACCGGCAGATCGCCGACGAGCTGGTGATCAGCCCGGCCACCGCGGCGCGTCACGTGGCGAACATCTTGTCCAAGCTCGGCTTCACATCGCGTACACAGATTGCCTCATGGGCCGCGCGGCACGAGGCGCTCAGCTGACCAGCATGTGCATATGTGCACGCGGGCCGGGCTCGAGTCTGGCTCAAGATGCATATGGGGATGCATAGTTCGGTGCATGTGCACGCCGACCGACCCGGCATAGCGTTTCAATCGTCGCTGAAGCAAGGCGGCGCTGGTTCCCAAGGGGGGGTGGGAACCAGCCCAGCCCGCCACGCGGCCGGGCGGGTCCCGGCTCCACGCCAGGACCCGTCCGTTGTTCCCCCCAGGGTGGGAGGTTCTGGTGGAACAGGGGATCAGCGCCGGAGCGGACATCGAGGCGGCGCCGCGGACGGTGACCGAACACATCCTGACCATGGCCGATCAGGCCGGGTACGGAGCAGCGCTCATCGACGCCGCGGCCGGGACCTCCGTGATCACGTGGCCGCAGTTCGCGCAGATGGTTCGCGCGGCCGCGCGCGGGCTCTCCCGGCGGGGCCTGCGGGAGGCCGACACGGCGGGCATCCTGGTCCACGACGCGGTCAGCCATATGGTGGCGGTGCACACCGTGCGGGCGGCCGGGGCCATCGCGGTGCCGATTCGCCCGTCGGAGACCCCGACGGACATCGCCGCCCAGCTCAAGCAACACCGGGCCCGGTTGCTGATTACCTCGGCCGCGCTGGCCGAACTCGCCATTCAGGCCGCCGAGCGATCCTGGGTGCGGCAGGTGTTCGCGTTCGGCGAGGCGGAGGGAACCACGCCGTTCGGCTCCCTGATACACACCGCACGACACGCTCAGCTCCAGGCCAATGGCAACACCAGCCACAAGGGTCACGAAGGCCACAACGGCCGCCACGCGGCGGCGCAGGTTCTCGGCACAGCCAGCCTCGGGTCGGATGGGCTCGGGGCGAACACCCTGCGGGCGGACGGGTTCGCGGCGGACGGGCTCGCGGCGGACGGGCTCGGGCCGGCGATCGGGCTAACCCGCCGGGACATGGTCGTGGCGGCCCCGCCCTGCGGTGACCCGGACACGTACACATCGCTGCTGGACCTGGCCCTCGGCGCGGGCGCCACCATCGTGGCGACCCCGTTGTCGCAGGTCACGACCGCGGTCGGCGCCTACAAGGGGACCGCCGCGATCGTGCCCCGCGGGACGGATGTCCCCGGCCTTCCGGCGGAGCGGGTCTTCACCGTCGACTAGCGCCGCTGATTCGCCGAGCAGCAACCAATGAGAGTGACGCTCTAACGGTTCTTCCGGGTAGAGTGCCACACTCACTGGTTGCCGGCGAGGCTGGCTGGGTAACGGATGATACGGACGGTGCCTAGGACGCGATTGCGGGCTCCGCTTCGCGGACTTCGACACGCTGCGGCCTGAGCCTCCTGGTCCGGATGAAGGCCAGGATCACCAGCAAGCTGGCCACGTCGAGGATCGCCGCGAAGCCGAAGGCCGCCGCCATGCCGTGGGCGAGCACATGCTGCCCCTGGGCGGCGACGGTCAGGCCCGGCTGCGGATGAAGCAGCGCGTTCCGGCTCGCGGTGCCGAAGACGGCGACCAGCACGGCCAGCCCGAGCGAGCCGCCGACCTGCTGCATCACGTTCACCATGCTGGAGGCGGCCCCGGAGTCCGCCGGCGCGACGCCAGCCAGCGACGCCGTGGTCAGCGGTACGAACACCAGGCCCATCCCGATCCCCAGCAGCATCATCGGGCCGAACACCCCGGACCAGTAGCCGGTCGCCGGCGAGACACGCGATAGCCAGGCCAGCGAGACGATGGCCGGCACCATCCCGGCGATCATCAGCGGCTTGGCGCCGAGCCGGGGCATCAACCGAGGCGCGGTGCGCGACATCCCGAACAGCGCCACGGTCAGCGGCAGGAAGGCCACGCCGGCCCGCAGCGGGCTGAAGCCCATGACCTCCTGCAGGAACTGGGTCAGGAAGTAGAACACCCCGAACATCCCCGCGATCAGCAGCAGCCGGGCGACAAAGGAGCCCGACCGGCTGACGTCGGCGAACAGCCGCAACGGGGTGATCGGCTGGCGAGCCCTGGTCTCGATGGCGACGAAGGCGGCGAGCAGGACTGCGGCGGCGCCGAACGCGGCTAGCGCCAGGTGATCACCCCAGCCGCTGGCCGCGGCCCGGACGAAGCCGTAGACCAGCAGGGCTACGCCGGCGGTGGACGTCACCGCGCCGGCCAGGTCAAAGCGGCCGGCCTGGCGCGGTGTCTCGGCCACGAACAGCGGCGCGATCACGACCACCGCGATCCCGATCGGCACGTTGATGAACAGGACCCAGCGCCAGGACAGCCATTGGGTGATCACGCCCCCGAGTACCAGGCCCAGCGAGGACCCGCCGGTGATCACGCCCATGTAGATGCCGAGAGCACGGGTGCGCTCCCGGCCCTCGGAAAAGCTGCTCACGATGAGAGCGAGCACAGCCGGCGCGGCTAGCGCGCCGCCCGCGCCCTGCACCGCCCGGGCGGCAAGCAGCATGCCGGCCGAGGTGGAGAGCCCGCCGACCAGCGAGGCGAGGGTGAACAGGCCGATGCCGGCCACAAAGACGCGCCGCCGGCCGAGGATGTCACCGGCCCGGCCGCCGAGCAGCAGCAACCCGCCGAACGTCAGCGTGTAGCCGTTCATCACCCAGGACAGGCTGGTCCGGGAGAACTTCAGGCTGGTCAGGATATGCGGCAGCGCGATGTTCACCACCGTCGCATCGAGGATGATCATGAGTTGGGCGCTGAGCATGATGGCCAGGGCCACGCCCGCCCGGCTCGACGGGCTGGCCTCACTGGTACGCGCAGCACGGATACGCAAAGAAGACAACGTGCCTCCACGGCGGTCTGGATTCCGGGCGCTCGGCGGCGCGGGGATCCCTGCGAACCTTCTCCGGACCTCTGGTGGCTGACAGGCCGCTGGCCGGGCGGTACTATCAGGAATGAAGCGGAGGTCTTCTCCGGTTACTATACGGAGGCAGCCTCCGTTTTGCAACCTCATTAACGCCCAGGACCATGACCAGACCATCTGACCAGGAAGTGGTGCGGCCGGCCGAGCAACAGCGTGCCGACGCGCGGCAGAACCGTGCCCTGCTGATCTCCGCGGCCACCGCGGCGTTCGCGGAAAAGGGCGCCGACGCACCGCTGGAGGACATCGCCCGGCGGGCCGGGGTCGGCATCGGCACGTTGTACCGCCACTTCCCCAGCCGACTGGACCTGCAGGCGGCCGTGTTCCGCACCCAGGTCCGCGACGTCTGCGCGCAAGGCGACGCACTGCTGGCCACCGACGCTCCGCAGCAGGCCTTCGCCGCCTGGGCCCGCGCCCTCACCGGCTACCTGGTCACCAAGCGCGGCCTGTCGCGCGCGCTCATCGACGCGGTCGGGGTCGAGTCCGAACTGATCACATCCTGCTGGATGACCATGCGTGACACCACCGAGCGGCTGCTGGAGAGCGCGCAGCGGGCCGGGGTCATCCGGCCCGACGTCACCGCCGTGGACGTGATGCGGCTGCTCCATGGGGTCGCGGTGAGCTCGGAGAAGGATCCGAGCCGGACCGATCTGCTGCTGTCGGTCATGCTCGACGGCCTGGCGGCCGCGGGCCAGGGCGAGGCTAACCGGCCAGGGCGAGGCTAACCGGCCAGGGCGACGCCAACCGGCCAGGGCGAGGCTGACAGGCCAGGGCGAGGCTGACGACGTGCTAAAGGCTCACAGGTCCGGCGCGCGGTTCTCGTAGGGGGTGCTGAGAACCACGGTCGTTCGGGTGGAGACCCCGCCCACGGTGCGGATCTGGTACAACAGGTCCTCGAGCGCGGTCGGCGAGGAGACCCGTACCTTGAGGATGTAGTTCTCGTCTCCCGCGACGCTGTGGCAGGCCTCGATGGCCGCCAGGTGCTCTAGTCGCTGCGGCAGGTCATCCGGCGCGGCGGCGTCAAATGGCTTGATCGACACGAAGGCGGTCAGCGGCAGCCCCAGGTCTTCCGGGTTGAACATGGCGGCGTAGCCCTTGATCACGCCGTCCTGCTCGAGCCTGCGCACCCGCTGGTGTACCGCCGACACCGACAGGCCGGCCTGCCGGGCCAGTTCAGTGAAGCTCATCCGGCCGTTGCGGGCCAGCAACGACACGATCTTGCGGTCGATCTCCTCCACGTGGTCACGTTAGCGCTTAACCGGGCCGGGCGGCGGGCTCTGTCCGCAGGAGCCTGCCGTTCCGCGGTCGGCACCAGCCGCCCGCCCGTGCGAGACTGTAGGAATGCAGCGGAACCCGGAAGAACTCTACGAACTCGGTCCCGCCGCGCCCGATATCGCGGATGCGCCGATGTTGCACTACCTCGAGGGCTTCATCGACGCGGGTAGCGCCGGCCGCCTGCTCGCCGAGCACTTGCTGAGCAGTTTCCCGCACGAGACGGTGGCGCGGTTCGATGCGGACCGGCTCATCGACTACCGGTCCCGGCGCCCGCTGATGATCTACGACAACAGCCACTGGGAGAGCTACGAGGCTCCCGAGCTCGCCCTGCACCTGCTTCGCGACCAGAACGAACGGCCCTTCCTGCTACTGACCGGGCCCGAGCCCGATCACGAGTGGAAGCTGTTCACCGACGCCGTCCTGGACCTGACCGGCCGGCTCGGCGCCGGCCTGGCGGTCAGCTTCCTGGGCATCCCGGCCGGGATGCCGCACACCAGGCCGCTCGGCGTGATCGCGCACGGTACCCGCGACGACCTGATCAGCGCGCACCAGCGGCTGCCGAGCCGGATCCAGCTGCCCGGCAGCGCCGCGGCCCTGCTCGAACTCCGGCTCGGCGAGGCGGGCCGGGACGCGCTGGGCTTCGCCGTGCAGGTGCCGCACTACCTGGCCCAGGCCGTCTATCCCCCGGCCGCGCTGGCCCTGCTGGACTCGGTGGTCACGGTCACCGGGCTCGGGCTGCCCGACGCCGAGCTCCGTGAGGCCGCGGCCCGGACGAACGAGGCGATCGAACGGCAGGTCGCCGAGTCAGCCGAGGTGGCCGAGCTGGTCCGCGCGCTGGAACAGCAATATGACACCGCCGCGGAGACCAGCGGGGCCGACGGCAACCCCGACTCTGGCGCCGGCCTGCTGGGCGAGGGCGAGTCCATCCCCACCGCCGACGAACTCGCGGCCCAGTTCGAGCGGTTCCTGGCCGAGAACCAGGGCCGGATCGATCCGCCGGGACCGCGGACCACCGACGGCCCGGACACCTAGACCGCCGGACCCGAGCTAGCGGCGGTGCTGTGGCCTAGCCGACGACGACCAGCTCTCGCGGGGTGTTATTGAGCCGTTCGTAGCCGTCGGCGGTGCAGACCACGATGTCCTCGATGCGCGCGCCGTGCAGGCCGGGGTAGATGCCCGGCTCCACCGAGAACGCCATGCCCGGCTCGAGCACCTCGCCGTTGCCGGCCACGATGTACGGGTCCTCATGTGTCTCCAGCCCGATCCCGTGCCCGGTCCGGTGGAAGAACGCCTCGCCGTAGCCGGCCGCGGTGATCGGCTCGCGGGCGGCCGCGTCGACGGACTCGGCGGTCACGCCAGGCCGCACCGCGGCGCAGGCGGCCTCCTGGGCGTCGTAGAGCACCTTGTAGTAGGCGGTGAATTCGGCGGGCGGCTCGCCGAGCGCGTAAGTGCGGGTGCTGTCCGAGCAGTAGCCCGACGGCATCGTGCCGCCGATGTCCACCACGACGGCGTCGCCAGTGGTCAGCACTCGGTCCGAGACCTCGTGGTGCGGGCTGGCGGCGTTCGGCCCCGAGCCCACGATCACGAAGTCCACGCTGGCGTGCCCCTCGGCCACGATGGCCTCGGCGATGACGGCACCGACCTGGCGTTCGGTCAGCCCGGGGCGCAGCCAGCCGGGGACCCGCGCGTGTACCCGGTCGATGGCCTCGCCCGCCGCGCGCAGCGCCGCGACCTCGGCCGGAGTCTTCCTGATCCGCAGCGGGCGCAGCGCGTTGCTGGCCAGGGCCAGACGGGCTGAAGGCAGCACGTCACGGAACCTCAGCACGAACAGCGCCCACATCCGGTCGGACAGGCCGACGGCCGAGACGCTCCCGAGCAGGCCGGCGACCAGCCGGAACGGGTCGTCCGTCTCCTCCCAGGGGACCATCTCCAGGCCGAGCGAGCCGGCCGGCGAGGCCTGCGCGGCGGGTAGCTCCAGCCGCGGCACGAACAGCGCCGGGTCGCCGCGTGCCGGGACGGCCAGGCAGGTCAGGCGTTCCAGCTGCTTGGCGTCGTAGCCGGTGACGTAGCGCAGGTCGGGACCGGGGGTCAGCAGCACGGCGTCGAGACCGGCGGCGCGCATGGCCTCGCGGACGAGTTCCAGACGGCTAGCGGCGTACAGTTCCACGAGATCAACCCTAGATCCGCGTCACGGTGCTGACGAACCGGCCCAGCGACGAACCCAGTCCCCACCGCTCGCCGAGTTCCTTCAGCCGCTCGGCGTCCGGCGGCACGGCGGGCAGCTGCCCGTCCACCTGGGGCAGCGGGGCGTCCTCTGCCACCCGGACGACCGACATGGCGATATCCAGGTAGCCGCGGGCCTTCTCGAGCTTCTCCCGGCTGCCGCGGGGAAACCCGCCGTGCCCGGCGTCCAGCGCGGTGGTGATGCCGTCCACGCTGCCGAACGCGCGGATCAGCGCGGCCGCGGTCTTCTCCCCCACCCCCGGCACGCCGGGCAGCCCGTCGCTCGGGTCGCCGCGCAGCGCGGCGAAGTCGGCGTAGGCGCGGCCCGGGATGTTGTATTTGGCGCTCACCGCCGCCTCGTCGATCACGTCGATGTTGAGCAAGCCGCGCACGGTGTAGATGACCCGGATGCCCCGGGCGTCGTCGACGAGCTGGAACAGGTCCCGGTCCCCGGTCACCACATCGACCGGGTCGGGCGAGCGGGCCGAAAGAGTGCCGATCACGTCATCGGCCTCGTACCCCGGCTGCCCGGCGATGACCAGCCCGGACGCCAGCAGGACCTCCTCGATCAGCGGGACCTGCGCGGCCAGGGCCGACGGGACCTCCTCGCCGCCGTCGGCGGCCAAGCGGTGTGCCTTATAGGAGGGCACGGCCGCGACCCGGAAGGCCGGCCGCCAGTCCGCATCCCAGCACGCGACCAGCCGTGCGGGATGCCGGGCGCGGACCAGCCGGGTGATCATGTCGAGCAGTCCGCGTACCGCGTTGACCGGAGTACCGTCTGGCGCCCGGACCGTTTCCGGGACCCCGAAGAACGCGCGGAAGTACAGCGAGGCCGTATCCAGCAGCATGAGCGAGCCCACGCTGCCATCCTTGCACGATGGCCAGGCGGCTCAGGACAACAGCACGACCTTGCCCCCGACGATCCTGATCTGTTTCTTGGGCAGTGGGCTGGGGGCCGGCCCGGCTACCACCGCGCCGTCAGTGATCTTGAATCGGCTGCCATGGCAGGGGCAGTCGATCGTGCCACTGCTCACCTGGTTCACGACGCAGCCGACGTGCGTGCACACCGCGCTGAACGCCCGGTACTCACCACGGGCCGGCTGGGTCACGACGACCCGTGCCGCGGTGAAGACCATGCCGCCGCCCACCGGGATCTCCCCTGCGGTCCCGAGCACGACACCCCGGGCCGCGGGCTTCTCCTTGGGCGCGGCGCCCTTCGGCGCGGCGCCGCTCGGCATGGCGCTGCTCGGCATGGGGCTAGCCGAAGCCGGACCGGACGATGGGCCCACCGCCATGTCAGGTGGCGCCGGACCTCCCGGCGGCACCCCCGCCTCGTTGGCGTCATAGGGCACCGCCGCGGTGCTGCATCCAGCCAGCGTCCCGCCCAGGCCGGCCAGACCCACCGCGCCGAGGAGCACCCCCCGCCTGGTCGGGTTCGGACCCCGCCGAGATCTGGGGGTGCCTAGCTCTGGGCCTGGATCCGGCATCGACCATCCTTCGCTCGTCCGAGTGGCGCATCCCGCGCGTCCACTCTGGCGGACCGCAGCGTGAGCACGCCCGGTGACGGCCGGTCTCGTAAGCGCCCCGTAAGGGGTCTGTAACCCTTCCGGCCCGGCGGCCGGTTCCGTGCTCTCGGCCCAGCCCGCGGCCAGCGCGCGGATCCGGTCGGCGGCATCGGGCAGGGCCAGGCCGCGGCCCACGGCCAGCCCGAGCAGGTAGCTCGTCAGCGGGGCGGCCGGCCGGTCCACCGCGTGGGCCACGTCGCGCGCCAGGTCCAGCACGGTCCTGGTCTGCGCGGTGCTCAGCGGGTCCGGACCAAGCCCGAGACCGGCGCCGACCGCGGCCGTCCACTCCTCCAGGGTGCTCATGGCAGTCAGCCTAGGTCCCCACTTGGTGCAGATATCGTCAGATCGTGAGCGGAACCGATCGGCACGAGCACGGCCCGGCGCCCGGCGCGGACGTGCGATGGCTGTCCGGCGCGCTCGCGCTGATCCTGGCGTTCATGGCCGGCGAGGTGGTGGCGGGTCTGGCCGCGCATTCCCTCGCGCTCATCTCCGACGCCGCGCACATGCTGACCGACGCCGCCTCCATCGCGCTCGTGATCATCACGGCGCGGCTGGCCGCCCGGCCCCCGGCGGGCGGGTACACCTACGGGCTCAAGCGCACCGAGATCATGTCCGCCCAGGCCAACGGGATCACACTGGTCCTGCTGGCCATCTGGCTCGGCTACTCGGCGATCCGGCGGCTGGTGACGCCGCCGACCGTGGCGGGCGTGACGGTGCTCGTCGTGGCGCTGATCGGCATCGCGGTGAACGTCGCCGCCACCCTGCTCATCGCCCGCGCCGGCACGGGCTCCGGCGCGGCGCGGAGCCTCAACCTGGCGGGGGCATTCCAGCACACCCTCACCGATCTGTACGCGTTTATCGCCACCGCGGCGGCCGGGCTGGTCATCATCCTGACCGGGTTCGACCGGGCGGACGCGATCGCCACGCTGATCGTGGTGGGGCTGATGCTGTACGCGGGCTACGGGCTGATTAGGGATTCCGGGCGGATCTTCCTCGAGGCCGCGCCCGCGGGCCTGTCGCCCGCAGCCGTCGGCGCGGCGATGGCGGGGCGGCCTCTGGTCTGCGAGGTCCACGACCTGCACATCTGGGAGATCACCTCGGGCCTGTCCGCCGCCTCGGCGCACGTGCTGGTGGCACCGGGCGCGGACTGCCACGCGGTGCGGGCCGATCTGGAGACGTTCCTCGGCCGCGAGTACGGGATCACGCACGCGACCCTTCAGGTCGATCACGCACCCGGCCGCCCGAACGGCCCGGTCGCGGACGTTCCCGGTGTCCCGTCGGCCGAACCGCACTGCGATGACGCGCACGGTCCCACGTACCGGCCCGGCGACGTCTGAGCGGTCAGGGCCGCCAGGCTCGGGCCCGGTCCAGGTCCTCGGGCGTGTCGCAATCCAGCCAGGGCGGCGGCACGCCGGACACCGGGGCGGGCCGGACC
>Ga0318518_10000427_pt1 | contig 11385 bp, 2 predicted proteins | sample GRESIP176b2f22_FD_203483 | JGI IMG/M metagenome (GOLD analysis project Ga0318518, IMG submission 203483) | Tropical soil microbial communities from Luquillo Experimental Forest, Puerto Rico - GRE.SIPMG.176b2f22 | ecosystem: Environmental > Terrestrial > Soil > Tropical forest > Bulk soil...
GACGACAATATGCTGACTCAAGGGATGGACTATTCCCAGCACCGCACTCCACGTATCGTAGGCCGCGCCTTGAGGTTCACTCCTAGATCCGCTTCCTGCTGCCCAACTCCCCAGCGTGCCGCTATCCAGGGTGTCGGTAATGATCGCTCCCACCAACTGGATCTGGCTCCGGGCCGTCAGGGTTGGAAGCGCCCCGATGGTGCCAATAGATGGCGCCACGACTCCCACCAGAGCTTTTTGTGAAACGGCCGGCAGCGCGCCGATTGTGGTAATTATATCGCCGTGAGAAAGACCGGCTAGGGAAGTTTGAACCGCTCCAGGCGTGTTCAACGCTGGGCGTTGATTGTTCGGATTGCCTTCGGGTCCCGGTGGTCCGTTCGGGCTGTTCCCAGGAGTGTTTCCAGGAATGTTCCCTCGCCCGGGGTTACCGGGTTGCGCTCCCAGGCATGAGGCGGCCAAAAAGAAGAAAAAGGCGGCTATCCTGAGGTTTTTCGCGGTTGGCATGCCGATTTTTTCATTTTTGTCTCGACATTGCATTTTGCTTGTACTGAATTTGTTACTGGCTTTGGGCAGTTGGGTGTCCTGGTGGCAGTCGACGCGAGAAGTGCAGGGTTCGCCGCCCCAGTGGGGGCCTGAGAGCACCCAAGAGCTCCCAACGCGAGCGCTTCGCGAGCCTAGGGGTTCGTGATAGTTCTTTGCGAGACTTTTCAAGCCGGTTAGATGCGTCTGGCCGGTAAAGCGGAAGATAGTTTGATAGAAATTCCGCCAGCTTATCCATGGCTGAACGACTTTCGACGCTTGTAATAATCAACTCCGACCAGGACGTTCCCTCCCCCAGTGGGGGGGACCGAAAAACACCAAAAACGAGCGCGAGAGAGCGCTTCGCGAACGAGCCTACACTCTTCTCCCGGCGCTTTAGCGCCAAATATATGACGGTCGAAATTGTGAATAACTCAGCCGAAATTTTGTGAATAACTCGACTTGGGGCCCCTGTGAATAACTTGTGAATAACTCGATGGGTGGAGACGGTCGGCTTCCCAGGAAAGGAATGCTTTTTTTTATCGTGGTGCATGTTGCTCGCGATATTGGAGCACAGCATCGACACCGCTCGAGTCGGCCGCGCGTTCGAACTCGGTTTTGACTTGCTTGTTCTGTTCGTCAAGTGATTGGGAAGTGAAGGCTGGATCTTGGATGGCCTCGGCGAGTTGGCTCTTGAGTTCTTTTCCACGCGCTTCGTGGTAAACGTGGAGTTCGGCTGGGCTGATTGCGACTCCGTCGATCTTCTTGGTGTAACCGGGGAGTTGGATATGGAGCCCGGTATGTTCGATGTATTCCCAGACCGGGTCGCGTTCGTAGAACCGTGGCTCGATGGGTGTGGCGCCGGTTTCACTGATTGGCACGAAGGGGAGTCGGGCTAAGGGCGGGTTACGCACGGGCTCGCCAAGGATATTGAGCTTGGGTTGGAGGAACATGCTGTTCACGACCGGGATATTCCGGATAAAGATCGAGCTCAAATCTTTGGCTTCGAACTGGCGAGGATCTATTAAGCGATACGATTGGCGCCAGAAAGTGCCGCCGACCGGCGTGAGAGCAAATTGGGAAACGGTTTGAGCGACCTGGTTTTCGATCCGGTTAAGCTTTTCGGCCCTAGATCCTGGTCCGGCCATGGACAGGGCGGTAGCGAGTCCCTGCAAAGGACCGGTATCGGTCATGATCATGCCAAGCGCTGCGCCTGCTGCGCTTACAGCGGCACCGAAATAGCTGCCGGCATCGGTAGGATAATTGGAGGTGTAACGCATGTAATCGGCAGCGGCCCCCGGCATACCGAACATGGCTTTAAGCGGTGTGTCGCCGTAACTCCAACGGGTGTTACCGACTTTGATGGTGAAAGGGAGGAAACCCTCGGCGTGCGCGACGTCACGCCCGCCGCCGGTGGGCGGTCCCTCGCCTGTGATCCAGAAGAACGGGTCAGGATTATCCTTGTTCATCGCTAGGTAAGCGCCGATCGCGCCCATCGCCGCCGTGCCCACCATGCCTTTAACGAATTGTTCGCGCGCCATGTAACGCATCTCGCGGTCGCTGATCTCACCGCGTGCTGCGCGTTCCTGCCAGCCGGGGATGATGCCGTAATAACTTTGTATACCCTCGGTGCCGCCTCGCACGGTGTCGCGTCCGCGCCAGACCCCAAGAGGTGTCCAGGCCAAAAACTCGTTGGCCACATTCATCGGTAACTTATTGAATGGAATGACCAGGGTGAGGGCGGGATTCTTTTGCCGCGCGTCCTGGAGCACGCGTGAGAAGACGCCCATAAACCCGGGCACATCTTCCCGGAACGCCGCGTGAATACCCAGCCGTTGTGCCTGGTCAGCTATCTGATGGAGCGCCTCAGTCTCGGTATCGGCGATTGAGGTATCCGGATTGTCGCTGGTGGATTTTAATTGATCCAGGATTTCCTGTTCACGGACACGGCGGGTGCGCTCGTCGAATCCCCAGCGCGCTTGTTCCTCCAGACTTTGCCGGTTAGCGGCGGCGATCTTTTCTTCGGTTCCGTAGACGGCCTGGTCAGCGAATCGGATAGCGTCACTGCCATGGTACCCCAACTCTTCGGCCAGCCGTCCGGCCAGGTGCCGTTGCATCGCCGCCTCGACTCCGCGTACACTGAAAGTCTCCAGACTCATCAGCGCGCGGGTGACGTACTTGTAATTGTTGAGATAACCTAAGCGTCCCTCGATCGGTGTAGCTTCTAGGGCGGAGCGGAAGGGAAGTGTATCGGCAGGCGCATGCAACTCGCGTATCGAGCTGATCCCGGTCTGCATGATGCGAGGGATATCAGTCGAAAGAGCGCGCTGGAATCCCTGGATCATCGCCATATGCGAGGCACCCAGGCCTGCCCAATCACCGCTGCGGATTGTGTCCGGCAAGACGTTCGCGTAAAAAGTGAGCGCCTTATTAATGGCGTTCATGAGGAAATAACTAGCATGCGACACCTCGCCTGTGAGCATGCCGCTCATGTACATCGCCTCCAGTTGGCGCCCCTTGATCCTGCTGGGGCTCTGACTCTTCTGGAGCATGTCCTCGATCTGCGCTTCCCACCGGTCGCGTACACTTGGCGAAGAGACGCCAGCATCGCGCATCTGCTGGAGCATGTCGCCAGCCGACTTAATTCCCTGCAGCGTTTCCTCTGTCCAGCTTGCCACCTTGTGCCGAGGTGCGATCAGGTTCAGCCATTCCGCGTTGTCGAAGCCGCCTAAGGCGAGCCCGTCAATCAAACGCGCCAGTTCGCCCTTTGCCGGTTTGCCTCCTGGCTTGGGCGTAAGAGCATCGATGGAGCGCTGGAGCGCGGCACCCTGCTCATCTTTCAGGATCGCGCGATAGAGCGTGTCGAACGCTTGCTGTGTGCGAAGCGCCTGGAGCGGTTCGAGCCCCAAGTCGGTAACCAGACTTCGCGCCAGATCCGATCCGATCCGGTCTTGAGTCGAGTAATGTTTGAGGACTAGGTCGCTCAACTTATTGGCTTCACCGATCACGCCGCGCACACCTTTCTCGCCGAATGGTTGGGCCAGGGCACGATCAAGGTTAGCGAAGAAGATCGCGTTGGGATTCTCGGTCTTGAGCTGGTCGACCGTTGCCGTCCACGTCCGGTTGAACATGTCGATATTGGACAGGATGTTCCGGATCGATTCGGTGGGACTCACCGCCGCGCGTTTAGGACCGCTCTCGGGGATCTCGACTCCTTCGCGGATAGCATCCTGGATGCGTCCCTGGAACGTGTTAAAGAGTTGTTGTAACAACGGTCGATCGGCATCGTTAAATCCACTTCGAGCGAAGTGCGAGTCGACTGCTTCGGCAACGCTCTTGATGTAACGCTCGGCTAACGTGGTCGGATCTTTCAACGCCGCTTGGGCTTGGGCGCTTTCGCGCATGCCTTGCCGCAGGGCGATCCGGTTCGCCATCTTTTGCGCAGCTTCAAGGGTGATCTGCTTAATCTGGCTAGCAGCATTTTTAACCGCACTATTCCTGCCAAGTGCCGCTTGTTGCTGCTTAGCAAGCTGGGCGCGCAGCTTGCCGATTTCCTGGCTCCCGTCGGTGAACCGTTTTTGATCGGCTAACTCCTGAGCAACGCCCGTGACGCGTTCCTGCATCGTCTGGTTGAATCGGTCACGCTCCAATGCCAGCGAACGCGCGGGATCGCTTAGACCGTTCGCCCACAGTTGATCGATCTGAGCGTTGGTGGCGCGTCCGACAATCTCGCGCAACGCCGAGTGGACCGGGGTCGGGTTATGCTCGCGCATCAGGTCAGCCATCGTGGCGTGGACGTCGCGGTTGTGGACTTGGTCGAAGATAGCCTGTGCTTGCCAGGTGTTGAGCTCGTTCTGGCGCTTCTGATAAAGCAAAGAACCCGGCTGGGTATAATCCATGCGCTCACGCATGTCGCGCTCCTGTTGCAGGGCGAGCTTAGTCGCCTGCTGGCGTTGACCTTCGCCACGCTCAGCACCGCGCACGGTTTCAGCGATCGCCGATTTGACGAACAGGTTACCAATGTTTGCCGTGCCACCCGGCGCTACACCTGCCTCTTTGGCTCGCTGTGCCGCTTCGGCCGATGCTTCAGGTGTGCGTGCCGTGACCGGTGGAATGATCGGTTGAGCAACCTCGACCGGTGGCGGTGGTGGTGGCGCCATGACGCCCATCTGTTTAAGAAAATCGAGCTGTTCAGGTTCTTCGCCGCGGCGAGCGGAGAGTTGTCCCATCCGCGCGTCCATGACCTGTTCGGGCAACATCGCTCCGGGTGTCCCGTATTTCGGCACCCGCATCGCAGCCATCGAATCGGCCAGCAAATGTTGCATATCCAACGGGCTAACCTGCATCCCGAACTTGCGCCGGATGCCGTTTGTCAGAGTTTCCAGTGCCGTCTGATACCAGCGCGGGGCGTTTGCCTCGAGTGCCTCACGGGTCCCGAATCGTTCGGCGTAAGCGCCGGCTAGTTCTTCGCTCAGCGCGTGTTGATGCCGGGGATTAGACTCGTAATCCTCGTAACCGTACCGCTTCGCCATGTCGGCGAGATCCTTAAACCCTTTCTCCTGGGCCAGGACGTCGTTGAGCTTGCCCCGATCAAAGTTGCGCTGAAGCGCGTTCATCGCGTCGACGTAGCTCGTGGCCTCGCGTGAACCGTATAGCCGGCTGATCCCTTTGTGGATCGCAACCTCGTGAATCGCTGTTCGGGCGGCATCTCCGAACGGGTCCCTGCTGCGCAAGAGCGCTTCTAAATTTAGGACCGGCTGATCTTTGCCGATGTCGTAATACCCAAGCCGGTTATCATTCGGGTCCCGTGCAAACTTGATATCGGCAACGTCGCGCCAGATCCGGCCTTGAGTCTCTTCGATCAGCGCCCGGTGCAGATCGGCAACCGAATCGAACCGGTCGCCAACCACCCAGAGTTCACCCATCGAATTGTCCCAGACCGTTTGCGCGGTGGTCGTGCGTTCGGTCGCCGAGAGCGTTTTCTTTACCCGTTCGGGTAATGCTTCGGCGTTCGGCACGTAATGAACAACCTGGTTCAGACCCATCCGGTCAGCCGCGTCGTTGGTGGTCTGTTTAACTTCCGCTTGGTCTGGTTGACGCTGGAGATCGGGGTTCTCGCGCTCGGCAAGGTCCGCTCGCACAGAGGCGCGCGGCGTTTCATTGGATTGTTTATGCCAATCGGAGAGCAAGCTATCGACGCGGTCACTGAAAACGGCCAGCGTCGCGGGATCGCCACGGTGTACGGCTGCTTTTTCTTCCACGCTCATCGCGTCGTAAACGATGTGACTGGCGCGTTGTTCGGAATCTAGTTCGCCAGCCGCGGGAGCCTTGATGGGTTCCCTCTTAGGTTCCGGCAATCCTGCCTGCTGCCGGATTTCCTGCAGCGCGAAATAATCGCTCGGATCTGGATGCGCCCGCACCAGACGTTCCGCTTCCTCAGCGGGTAAACCTTCGCCGGTTAGCGTCCGAACTATCTCAGCTTGATTCGCGCTTAACGGCCGAAGACCGGTTAGAATAGTTTTCTGAACCTCCGGATCGGACAAATCAGTGCTAATCCCCCATTGCCGGTCAAACTCAATACGCTGCTGTAGCCGTGCCTGCTGTTCGGGATTGAGATTGGATAAAGCAGCCGGGATCTGGATTTCTTTCGCTGTAGGCGCCTTGATTTTGGATGGCGCTGCTGGAGTTGGCTCGGGCTCAGTGTATCGGACGCTCAGTCGTTTCTCGCCTCTGAAATCGGCAGCGGCCGCTCGCTCACCCTCGGTAGCGCTAGGCCAGTGACCGACGTCCAGGGTAACCTCACCGCGTTTGGCGGCGTCTTCCATCCACGCCTTGATCTCGGGCGCGCTGACACCGAGGCGTTCGCCGATTTTGGCAATCATCACGGCGCTGCCCAGTGTGCTTTTACGCTCCTCGTCGTACGCGGCACGCACCTCTTCCGGCGTGATCTCGCGTCTGGCCTCCTCTTGGCGAGCGCTTTGTTCCTGTTGGACGGCAGGCGTCTTGGCGGCTAGGACCGGTTCGGCCTCGGTCGGAGTTGGTGCAGGTGGAGGCGGAGGTGCCGTGACTTCTTTTTTCGCTTCGGGTGCGCCAAACGCTTCGTCCAATGTACGGTCAAGGTTTGTCTGTGTTTGCTGTCCGCTGGGCGTTTCAGCGAGTCTTTGCTCGGCGCTCTTACCCTGGTCAGCATGAACAGTTTCCGCGGTGGGAACTGGCAATGGTGGCGGTGGCGCTCCCACCGGCGCGGACGGTCCACCAAGGAGTCCGGCAACTTCGCGAGTCCGAGGCTCGCCCGTAAAAGTCGGTGGCGCTCCAGCCTGCGGCAGGATAAAAGCTCCCGGCATCTCGGCGAACGGCTGCGGTGGCGGTGGCGGTCTGCTTCGGACTTCGGTGTCGGCACCTCGAGCGTATCGTGCGAGCCCCGGAATGCTGCCCAGTCCGGCCGTCAACCCACCGAGTCCCACGCCGAGAGCGACCTGCTCGTACACCCCTTCGTCCAGTGGTCGGTTAGGATCGTATCCGGACAATCTCGCGACCATGTTTTGCCCAAACTGAAAGGCACCTGTGCCGGCACCTCCCATGACCCCCCCTTTAATAATCTCGGTAATCGCCTGGGTTGGAGTCATGCCGCCGAGTTTGCGCGCCAAGCCTGCAAAAGGTAAGAGGCTTAAACTTTGCGGTACCGATGCTGCGGCACCCATCAGTGCGGCGGTCTCAGCCGTGTTCTCGTCTGCGCCGTGGTGTAAGGCGTCTTCGTACTGGGCGCCGGACCCTGCAAGAGCCAGTGCCGGCACTTCGACCTCGGGTCCGGCAACCGTCGCGGGTAATAAAGTTGCTAGTGTACCGACGCCGCTGGCAAGCTTACCTAAGACCGAATTATCCAGTGCCTGGGTGGTCGGTAAAAGATTCTCTAAATCAATCCCGCTTCGTAGTACGGCAGCCCTATTAAACTTTGCCAACGCATCGGAGGCTTGTGTCGCGATGTTAGCCGGCGGCTGTTTGACGTGACCGGAGGCGAGCACTTCGTCATTGTCTTTTTTCATCCGCTCCAGTTCAGCGTTCTGGCTGGAGAGCGCCATGATCTGGTCGAAATTCGTTTCGGTCCCAGAGTTGATAGCGCTTTGCAGACGTCCCTGAACCTGCGCTTGCTCGGCAGCGATCCGGTCTCGCTCGGCCTTGACCTCTTCCAAGGGTTTTTGATCCAGGCGAGCTCGTCCACCGGCGGCACCTAACGCACCGGCGACATCGGCGCTCGTACCCGTGATAAGCTGGCGCGCGAGGTCGATGCCGGATTTAGCAAACTCGCGAACCAAGCCTCCCACCCCCGGCAAGTTGGCCGCCTCGGCTAATGCGGTGCCGCCCGGACCCATCAGGGCGAACTCAGGTCGTGTCGCGTCTACAGGTTGTTGCTCGCCGCGTTCTTTGGCGGCGCGCATGCTCACTTCGGCGATGACATCGTCAAGCGTCGGCGCCGGTTTGCCTGGCGCTACGGCGGCCCCCGGGGTTGGCGCTCCGACTTCGCCACGATCCGTGACGTCGGCCGTTTCCGAGGCGGCGGCACTCCTTTGGTTAACCGCCTCGATCACGCTATCTAAGGTTGGAGCGTCTTCGGCCATTGAGCTTACATGAGACTCTGCACCGCCGTTCGGCGATCTGAATATGGCAACGGTGCCGGCGCGAGATTCGTTCCGAAACCAGAGCCGACGAATCCGCCACTCTGATACCTTTGCGTTGGCGCTTCTGTATCGACAACCTGGAAGCGCGCGTTAAAGCTGTCGTTGACCCCAAGCTGGCGCATAGCGCTGCCGGTCAGATCGATCTTGCCGGGTTCGTTAGGACCTGGTCCGATATCGACAATCCGAAACTGTCCGCTACGACCATTAGGTGCCTGCACTCTGACCTGGTACCGACCGGACTGGATAGCTTTGCGCACCGCCGGATTGGTCGGGTCGCCGATGTTAGCACGTATCGTGGCAACAGGTAACGATACGCCAACGGTAGAGGGATTAACCACATCGGTGCCGAATGCGCCGATACGCGCCCCTGGTCCGAGTTGGGAGAGCATGTAAGTGTCCGGACGTCCGTTGACGTCATGCCCGAAGTTGGTGGCTAACCCGGTCATTTCGGTGCCGATAGGCGCTCCGGTACTCGCTAAAGGTTTGTTGATATCGACAGTTGCCGGACCCGTGGTGACTGCAGGCGTTTGTGCAGGTACAGGTGCCGTCGCCGCCAGTTCAGCTCGCGGTGCCAGCGTTTGCGTTTGCGGAGGCAGTGGCGCTACGTGCGGCCATTCGCCGCTCCCCGGCTGAGCAACCGGCGGGAGCGTGATCGGCGTTTGGCCGCTCATCTGTGGCGGCGCTTGTGCCGCTTCGCCCAGGAGCAGCGGTGTCGCGACATCGGTGACGTCGCTCTGTGCCGTATCACTGGCGGGCGATTGGTTAAGCGCTTCCAGCATGGGGAGTCCGACATCTTTGACCGCCCCGGCATTGAGCACAAACTCACCGGGGCTCAACATCGCGTGCACGGTATCGGTCGAACCCAATGAGAGATTGGGCGCCACGTCCGCGTTAGCGCCTGATAGCGGATTGACTGGACCGCCCTCCTGGTACCCTTGGCCGTAACCGGCGCTCGCTGCTGACGGAGAAATCAAACCGCCCCGCGCTCGACCCAGACCGGTCCCTGGACCGTTGATGCCTCCCGGCGTGACCAACCCACCGAACTGACCGCCGCTTTGCCCCACGTATTCCGGGGTCGTGTCCGCTCGAGGGCGCGTTCGTTTAAATGCACTAAGTTGCTCGGTGAATTGGGCGGGGGTTATCTTACCTTGCGCATATGCTTCGGCTACTTTTCGCACTCCCTCGTTGCCGGGTTCGGCCCGAATGGCGTTCGCAGCCTGCTGGGCTCGGAAACCTTTCTCTTCTTCGCTCATCGGCTGAGCTGCCGGCGTTCTGATCTGGTTGCCTTGAGCGTCGATCAGTCCTCGTCTGAATGCCTCGTCAAAAGGCATCTTGAATGTGACCTCTGCGCCTTCCTTACCTTTGGCAGGCACTGTTTTGATTGTTACCTCAGGATTAGTCATTGCCTGTGCCGCCGCCGCTCGAGTCGTGTAGGTCTGATAATCTGAGAGCACCCGCGCATAATCATCGGTCTCTTGCCCGTTCGCGTTGAGGTTCGGCATCTGACCGCCCTTGATTAATTTAAGCGAATCGTCAGTGCGCAGGTAAGATTCAAGCTGATCACTGGCATTGCTAAGTCGCGCCCTGAGGCTCCTCTGTTCATCGGTTGCTCTGTCTTCATCACCCACCTGTTGCGGCACTTCCGGCAACGTAGAGAGCGCGCTCCGCATTCTGCCCAGTGCCAGTTTCAGGTTTTTCTTGACCACCAGATCCTTCAATTCCTCACTGCTCATCTGGTCAACTGGTTTGGGTTGGTGCAACGATATATCGCCATCGGCCTGCCCTTTTATGACCTCGGCTTTCAACGCTCCTCTGAGTTGTGAGTCAGCTTGCCGACCGTAAATCTCGTCCTGCTGCGCTCGCCATGCAGCCACCTGTTTAGCCGTTGCCGGATTAAGGACCAGGTCGCCATTGTTCTCGTACCAGGAATCGCGTTGCGTCGGGTAATCCGGATTATTAAGTCCGCTCGGGAAATTCTTGTATTCGCTCTCCCACTTGGCTTGTGCGGCGTTGCCTTTCTCGATGCCGTCTTTCTGTTGCTGGAGCTGGAGTTGGGCGGCTTGCCGGTTCATGCCGGAAATCGCGATCTGGTCGTCGACCGTGCTGGAAGCAACTTTCGCTTTAGCCGCCGAGTCCTCGACCTGGCTATCTAAGAGCTTCAATCTGCTGCCTAAGAGCGTCTCGTTATTGGCAGCTTCGGAGTCCGTATAACGCGTTTGAGCCGTTTTATAGGCGAGATCGGCCTGGGCTTTCTGGTTCTCCAGCCGCCGCTGCATCCCCATGTCCAGGAGGTTCGAACCGGCCTCGGCAATCTTGGTCATCAGCGGGATCGGGCTGTTCATGTTCTCGACGTTGTAGCCGATCTCCGACAGCGCGTGCATGTACTCCGTCCCCTTGACAAACTGCAGCGCTCCCAGCGGATCGTGCAAATCCGGCGCACTGAGCCTCACATCGCTCGGAGGCGCTTCCATTAATCCTTCGCCAGCCATACATTTTCTCCTTTAAAATCCTGCGACGTCGAACCCGGCGAAGTCATCCGGCATCCCGGCACTGAAACTGGTTACCCCCGGCATGCCACCGCCGCCGCCGCCACCACCTCCGAATAGGCTACCCAGAGAATTCTGGAAACTTTGCGAACCGAACAATCCGCCGATAGCACCCCCTATCCCCGCTGCCGCATTAGGTGCAGGCGCTCCGACCTGGGCCGCTGCCGCCGCTGCTTTGGCGTTAAACGCCGCCAGATTGGCTTGATAATTAGCCTGCTTGCTCCAGGTCTGACCATAAATCAGGTCGCTCAACGGCATCAGCGAAAGCGGATTAACCGGTTGCGGCATCAGAAGATTGCGACCCATGGTGAGCAAGTTGCTTGTCTGACCAAACCCTGCCTGTTCTCTTGCCATCCCTTGATTGAGCAGACTCAGGCTGCTCAGACCGAGGTCGCGCGCTGTAATCGCCTGGGTTGTTCCCGGTCCTGCTCCCGATGTTCCTCCCACTACCGATTGATAAGCCGCCTGGCGCTGAATCTGATTGATGACATCGGCAGGCACGTTACCGGCTTGAAATGCCTGGGTCGTCGGTCCTCCCAAGAGATCAGCAGCGCCTGTCGCCATACCCTTTACCATTCCCTGGTAACCGGGCATAGCCTGGCTAAGCATCTGCTGCAAATTCTCCATCATCCGCTGATTGATGG
>Ga0318518_10000429_pt1 | contig 11373 bp, 9 predicted proteins | sample GRESIP176b2f22_FD_203483 | JGI IMG/M metagenome (GOLD analysis project Ga0318518, IMG submission 203483) | Tropical soil microbial communities from Luquillo Experimental Forest, Puerto Rico - GRE.SIPMG.176b2f22 | ecosystem: Environmental > Terrestrial > Soil > Tropical forest > Bulk soil...
GATCGGGCCGACCCGGAACGAACCCGGAACGATCCGGTGCCAGCCGTCGGCGAGCAGGACCGCGACCACCTTGGTGGTAGCTATCAGTGTGTCGTTCATACCGCTGCTGCCTTTGGCATGTCTGAGAGGCGGACGGCCTGCTGTGCGACGTGCTCGCGCAGCAGCGCGGCGATCTCGGTGTGCCCGTTGCCTTCGGCGTCGGACAGCGGGGTGCCGCCCCAGCGGTCCACCGGCTGCGGGCCGGCCCCGGCGGCCAGCAGGTACCGGACCACCTCGAGCTGGCCTTCGGCGGCGGCCAGGTGCAGCGGGGTGCGGCCGTCATAATCGGCAGTGCCCGGCTCGACCCCGGTCGCGATCAGGGCGCGCACCTCGTCCAGGTCACCCTGGCTGGCCGCCCAGGTCAGCGCGACCACACCCTCGATCTGGGTCTGGTTCTTCTTCCGCCGCGGATCCCGTTTGGCGGCCCGGCCGCGGTCGGCGTGCAGGGAGTCGAACGCGTGCACGTTGTAGGCGGCGGCCAGCTGGCGGCAGAACTCGATGCCGCGGACGGAATTGCCGTGCTCGTCCAGCCGCGGCGACCACACCGCGATGCCCATCAGCCCGGGCACCACCAGCATGATCGCGCCGGACACGCCGCTCTTGGCGGGCACCCCGATGGTGAACGCGAACTCGCCGGAGAAGTCGTACATGCCGCACGAGGACATCAGCGACAGGCAGGACTGCACCGTGCCCGGGGTGAACACCGGGTCCTCGGTCAGCGGGCACACCCCGGCGTTGGCCAGCGACGCCGCCGCGACCGCGAGCATCTGCGCGTCCACCTCAATCGAGCAGCTCTGGAAGTAGAACTCCAGCGTCTGGGTCAGGTCGGTGCCCGGAGCGAACGCACCGCTTTCCCGCATCGAGTAGCCGAGAGCGAAGTTCCGGTCCGCGGTGGCCCGTTCGGACAGGTACACGGCGTTGTTGAAGCCCGGACGCCGCCCGCCGGCCAGCCGCCGCCAGGTCTCGGAGACCAGGTCGAACCGGTCGGCGATGTCGGCCGCGGGGCGGATCAGCGAGGTGGTCATGATCGCGCCGGCGTTGACCATCGGGTTGTGCGGCAGGCCCTTGGGGTTCAGGGCCAGCTCGTTGAACGACCGGCCGGACGGCTCGCGGCCGACGTGCTGGTGCACCGCCTCGGGGCCGTGCTCGTCCAGGCCCAGGCAGTAGCTGACCGTCTTGGACACCGACTGCAGGCAGAACGCGGTGGCCGCGTCGCCGACGGAGAACCGCTGCCCGTCCACCGTGCACACGGCGATCGCCAGCTGCTCCGGGTCGACGCGCTTGAGCTGCGGGATGTAGCTGGCTACCGTCCCGGACCTGACCGGCAGCAGCTCGTCGTACATCCGGGTGATGTCGGCGGTCAGCGCGGCGAAGTCGGGCACCGCGAGGTTGCCCTCGACCGCGCGTCTGATCAGGCTGCTGTTGTGCTGGGCGAGGGCTTTGAACTGCGTGAAGCTGATCTGCCGGGATCCGCCATCCGCACCGGCCAGCCCGGCCAGCGCCTCGGCGATGCGCGGATCGTCGGGCTGCAGCCCGGAGCGGTCCAGCCGGCTGAGCATCTCCAGCGGAGAGACCCGCCCATCTTTGTCCGGGTTGAACGAGTCGAACAGGTTGCGGTAGATCGCGTCCGCCGCGCTCGTCCCGGCGGAAGGAGCAGGGGCGGCGGGCCGCGCCAGGGTTACCGCCTGGCGGCCTGTCCGCTCTGCTGGTGCTGACGTGGTCATGGTCTGTCCTTCGGGGTGACGCTGACCGGCAGGCTGAGCGGCCCGCGCATCATTCCCGCGGGGATCCAGCTGAGCTCCGCCGTCGGGATGGTGAGCCGCAGGCCGGGAAAGCGCGGGATGCCGTTCAGGATCCGGGCGCGGTGAATGGGGCCCAGCGCGCGTAGTCCGGCATACCTGGACTGCGCCGCCACCTTGAATGCGGCGTCAATGGATGACTCGGCCAGAGTCCCCGTACTCATGGCTGCCTCATCACCCGGATAGGCAGGAACGGGGTGGCCGGGGCGGATCAAGGTTGACATGCTCCGACGTTACGAACAGAAAGCTCGCGGCGAATCGGGTGCGTACCCGGATATTTGCGGCGACGGTTCGCGCGGCGGACCGCCGGTATCCGTAGAACCACATAGACGTCGGCACGGTGGCCTGCGGCTGCTGGCGAGCGCGCTACCCCGGCGGCCGGTGGTCCGCGAATGCGGGCTGCGCGATTCTCCGGTGCATGGCCCCGAAACCTGATCATGCTCGTTCGGCCCTGCTGTGCGCGGCGGAGAAGCTGGCGGCTGGCACGCTACGCAGCCGGGGAACCCCGTCCGCGGGGACCTCGGCGGGCGGGCTGGGCGGCGGCTATGGCGACCCGCACCTCCCGGAACCCGTACCGGCCGAGTGTCACGTAACCGCGGCGCGAGAGCAGGGCGAGCATCCGCGTGTTATCGAGCTGGATGTCGGCTTGCAGGTTGGGTACGCCGCGTGCGGCCGCTGCGGCGACGAGAGCGCCGAGCAGGCGGGATCCGAGCCGCCATCCCTGCCAGCCTGGCGCTACGGTGAGGCCGAATTCGCCGTCACCACCTGGCAAGATAGCGTAGCCTGCCTCGGCCACCAGCGCGTCAGGAGGGTCGGAACCGACCGCGACCAGGCGGTAACCGCCCTCATCTTCAGCCCGGGTCATCTGCTCGAGGAACTTGCGGCCCGGGCAGGAGAGGTGGAAGAAGCGGTGGTACCGCTCCTCTTCGCCGAGCCCGCCGAACAGCGTGTCCAGCCCTTCCGCGTCGGCCGGCCTGATGGCCCGCACGGTCAGGGTCCGGCCATCGGGCAGGTTCATCGCAGCCGGGATGTGGCCTTCGCCGTAGGCGGTGGTGTCCTCGCCGACCTCAACGAGGACGAGGCCAGGCCGGCCGGTGCGGGCTTCGGCCCGGTCGGCGTCCGCGAGGACATCGGAGCGGCTCATGGGTCGGACCTCCGGGTAGTTCTGCGTGACCGCTGCTGGCATCACCAAGGCTAGGAACGCGTGGCTGACGGCAAATCGGTAGCCCGTACGGAGATCGCCGGATTCCGCGCGGTCCTGGTCGCCGCTGCATAGGTAGGGCCGCCCGGTCGAATCCGTGTGCGCAGCGGATTTGCTCTGATCTTCCCGCCCGTAGCGTCGGCGGCGTACGGACAGAACTCAAGCCGCGTGCACCGCGCGCAGGTGCCACCACCGGACGTCCTGACGATCGTGTCGCCGTGGTGACCGGCGGTGCGAGCGGGATCGGCCCGACCACGGTCCGGCCCGCAGCGGCTGAGCCGGCGGGGGGAACGATTCGGCGCGGGCCTTCGCCTCGCACCGTGCTAGCGGTCGCGGCGCTGGGCGGCGCCGTCGCCTACATCGATGCGACGATCGTGAACATCGCGTTCCCAGACATCGCGCGCTCGTTCCCTAGCACGTCGCTCTCGGCGCTGTCGTGGGTGCTGAACGCCTACAACGTCGTGTTCGCCGCGTTCCTCATGGCGGGTGCGGGGATCGCGGACTCGCTCGGCCGCCGGCGTGTCTTCGTCTTCGGCCTGGGGCTGTTCACCGCCGGCTCGCTGCTGTGCGCGATCGCGCCGTCGGCGGGCGCGCTGATCGCGTTCCGGGTGGTGCAGGCGCTCGGCGCCGCCTTCCTCGTGCCGTCCGCCCTGGCGCTGGTGCTGCATGCGTTCCCGCCCGCGCACCGCCGCCACGGCGTGGCCCTGCTGTCCGCGGTCGGCGCGGCCGCCGGATTCGGCCCCTCGCTCGGCGGGCTGCTGGTCACCGCGGCGCTGGCGGTGCTCGATCCTCCAGACTGGCCTGGCGCTCACCGTCGGCCCGGCCGTCGCGGTGGTGGTGGCCGGGCCGGCGAGCCGGCTGGCCCAGCGCATCGGCCCCCGGCCCGTCCTCGTTGCGGGGGGCCTGCTGTGGGGCGGGGCGGTGCTGTGGTTCGTCGAACAAGTCGGGGTGACCCCCGACTTCGCCGGCCAGTGGCTGCCGGGGATGGTGCTGCTGGGGATCGGCGCGGGCACGCTGTTCCCGGTCCTGTCCGGCACCGCGGTCGCCTCGGCGCCGGGTGAGAGCTTCGCCACGGCGACCGGGATGAATTCGGTCGCGCGCCAGGTCGGGGCCGCGCTCGGCGTGGCGATCGTGATAGCGATCATCGGGACGCCGACGCCGACGCCGGCGATCGCCTATACGGCGTTTCGGCACGCCTGGGCGTTCGGGGCGGTCTGCCTGTTCGTAGCCGGGCTCGACTGCCTGCTCGTCGGGCGTGTCCAGGCCGGCCGGGCACCGGGGCCCGGCGATGCCGCGCCCGGCGATGCCGCGCGAGCGGTTCCCGCGGACACTGAGCCGTGGGGGGCTGTGCGCTCCCCCGGCCTGCGTCCGCGGCGGGTGACCGCGCCGGACCGCGCCCGGTCGGCGGCCGGGCGGGTGATCGCGCCGGGCGCGGGCGATCCGGCAGCCCTGCGCGGAGTCCGCGGCGGAGTTCCTCGCCCGGACCCCGCTGTTCTCGGGCATCCATCCGGAGGTCCTCGAGCAGCTCGCGGCGAAAGCACGCACGCGCCGCCTGTCCGCCGGGAAATGGCTGTTCCGCGAGCATGACCCGTGGAAGAGATGTATGTCCTGCGCGCGGGCCGACTCGAGATCATGGACGAGGCCGCCGGTGCGGTGATCCGCGAGCACCGCCGCGGGGACGCACTCGGCGAGCTCGCGCTGCTGACCGGCTCGCCGCGATCGGTCTCGGTGCGCGCCGCGCGCGCCGCGGACGTCATCGCCATCGGCCAGGCCGACTTCACCGGACTGCTCAACAGCTCGCCGGCATTGTCGTCGGCGCCTAACCGATCGCTCAGTGGCGGCTGCCTGGGCGAGGGGGGGCTGTGGTGACGCTATTCAACCCTGGTCCGAGCCTGATCGTCATCGCCGGCACCGGCCGGGCCCAGCACATATCGGTTCCGTTCGGCGGCAAGGTGCTCGGCCGGGACGCCCGGCTCGGTCCGCCGTTCAGCACGGACCAGTTCGTGTCGCGGCACCATGTCCTGGTGCACCGAACCTCAGCCTGCTGACCCCGGACTGCTTCGGCGGCCACCGGTTCCGCCGGCGCCGGGAGGCCCCCGCTACTGAGACACGGCAGGCTGGGTGAGGGCGGCCAGCCCCGCGGCGTGCGCCTCCGGATCGGCCGCACCTGGCGGCGCGGCGGTGGCCTCATCCTCGGCGACGGCACGACCGGGCCGACCCGTGGCGGTTCCGCGAGCATGGGGTCCCATACCAGCACGTCCCGTCGGCTGGTGGCCACGAGTGCGGCCGGTAGATTCGAACTTGTGGGAGCGCCGCCGGCAGACAGTCTCGTGGGACGAGATCTTGAGCTGGAGCTAGTCAGGGCCATGGTGCGGGATGTCCGGGCCGGGCAGGCGGCAGTGCTGTTGATCGAAGGCGAAGCGGGCATCGGGAAGAGCCGCCTGGTGCGGAGCATGACCGGCGCAGCCCGCGCGGGCGGGGCGGTCGTGTTTCAGGGCGGTGCTCATCCCTTTGAGCGAACGCACCCGTTCGGCGCGGTTGTCGATGCGCTGGATCTCAGGCCACGTTCGCCTGATCGGCGGCGCGCGGTGATCGGCAGTCTGCTGGCTGGCGACGCGGGGCGACCTGGGACGGCGGCAGGAGATGCGCTGGATCGCCGCTACCAGATCGTCGAGGAGGTTCTCGACTTCATCGAGGCGTCGTGCGCCGAGGGCCCGGTGGTCCTAGTCCTCGAGGACATCCATTGGGCGGACGATTCGACGCTGCTGGCCTTCCAGTCGATGGCTCGTCGTCTCGTCCACGTCCCGCTGCTTCTGGTGGCCTCGCTTCGTCCTTCACCGCGGTCTGCCGAGCTGGACCAGCTCCTTAGCGACGTCTTCGATGCCGGGGCTCGCCTGATCAGGCTCGACCCGTTCGCGCCTGAGGAGGTCTACGCGCTGGCATGTACTGAGCTTGGCGCGGCACCCGGACCCGAGCTCATGGCCGTGCTCGGCAAGGCGGGCGGCAATCCGCTGTGGGTAGTGGAGATGCTGCGTTCGCTGTCAGATGAGGGCCTGCTCCGCCAGGGCGGTACCACGGCCGGGGCCGGGTTCTCCGCGCTACCGGGTTCGCTTCGGGAGGTGGTCGTCCGCCGGCTGCGTTACCTGCCGGAGGCGACGCTGGCCCTGCTGCAGATCGCGGCCGTGCTCGGCGACACGGTATCGGTTCATGACGTGGCAGCCGTTGCCCGTCGCCAGCCAGGCGAGGTGGTCGCCCAGCTCGGTGACGCATTCCGGGCGCGGCTGCTTGGCGAGGCCGGCAACGATTTCGTGTTCCGGCACCAGCTGGTGCACGACGCGATCTACCAGGAGATACCCGTTCCTGTTCGCCGGGTCATGCACCGCGATGCCGCCGGGGCGCTCGCCAGCGCGGGCGCGAGCTTGCTGCAGGTTGCCGATCATCTCGTGCTCGGCGCGCCACGCGGGGATCTCCAGGCAGTGGAGTGGTTGCGTGGCGCTGCACGCGAGGCTGCCTCCGGCTCACCGGCGGTGAGCGTGGAACTCCTGCGACGGGCCGAGTCGCTGTTGCCGGGCCGTCATCCCGATGCCGACCTTTTGTCAGTGGAGCTGGTCGAGGCGCTCCTGCGCGCCGGCAAGACGGCTGAAGGCGCTGGACGCGCGGAAGCTATCCTGGCCCGCCGGCATCGCCCCGAGGCGGACGTGCCCTTGCGGCTGTCGCTGATCTCCGCCCTGTCGCTCCAGAACCGGCCGGACGAGCTTATCGGCCGGGCCGAGGGCACCCTGGCCGAGGTGCCGGACCTTCCGCTCGCCGATCAGTCGCTCGTGCTGGCCCAGGCCAGCTACGGCCGGACCTTCGCCGGAGACCTGGCCGGCGGCGAAGACGTGGCCAGGCGGGCGCTGGAAGCCGCGGAGCGCTCCGGTGACACGGCGATGACCGTCTGGAGCCTGACCACGTTGTCGGTCCCGGTGAGGTGGCGCGGCCGGTACGACGAAGCGGTCGGGCTCACCCGCCGTGCCGTGCAGCTGGCCTCGGATCCTCTCGCGCCGCAGGCCCGGCTGCGCCATCCGAGGTTCTTCCTCGGCATGGCGCTGTGCGATTGTGACCTGTTCGATGAGGCAGCTGTTGCCTTCGCCGAAGCGCTCGATGAGTACGACGAGCTGGGTTCGGCGTGGCTGCTGTCTGACACGTTGCTGTCGCAGGCGACCGCGAGCTTCATCACTGGCGACTGGGACGACGCGGAGTCTGGCCTGGAAGTGGCGCTCCAGCTTGGCCAGGAGCAAGGAAACCGGATCTTGGTGAACCAGTCGCGCGCGTGCCAGGCGGTGATCGCCGCGGCCAGGGGCCAGGACCGGGCAGCGCGGGCAGTGCTTGCCCTGGTCGAGGACGAACTCACCCGCGATGCACCGAGTTTCGGGGCAGAGATGGTCGCCTATGCCGCTTCGGTTATCGCAGAATCAGAAGGCGATCCGGCGACGGCGTTCGAGGTTCTCCTGCGGTTCTGGGAGCTCGATGCCCAGCGTGACAGCCGCTACTACCACCGCTACCTCGCGCCTTCGCTGGTACGGCTGGCCATCGCCCTCGACCGCCGCGACGTCGCCCGGCGGGTGGCCGGCGCCGCCGAGGCGGGCGCGTCTCTCGTCCCTGGTGTGCCGACCGTGCTCAGCGCCGCGTGCCGGTGCCGCGGTCTGGTCGAGACGGATGCGGATCGCCTGTTCAAGGCGGTTGAGCTGGCGCGCCGCGGCTCTCGGCTACTCGACCACGCGGGCTCTTGCGAAGACGCTGCCGCGGTACTCGTCATGACAGGCCGTGCAGATGAGGCAAAAGGACTACTGACCGAGGCACTGCAACGCTACGAGAGCGCCCGCGCACAGGCATGGGCGGCTCGAGTGGGTGCCGAGTTGCGGCGCCTTGGTGTCCGGGGCGGGGCACGCGGGCCGCGAAACCGGGCGACGCAGGGCTGGGAAAGTCTCACCGCCCCCGAACGCGCCGTATCGCAACTCGTCGCAGAGGGGCTCACCAACAGGAACGTGGCCCGCCGTCTTCACATCTCGCCGCACACGGTCAACACGCACCTTCGCCACGTATTCGCCAAACTCCGCGTCTCCAACCGCGCGGCGCTCGCCGCCGCCGTCGCGCAGTCCGCAAAGCCTTCGCTTTAGCGGTCGCGGATCACTCGATCGAGTGATGTATTCGCGGCGCCTGCGGGCCGACACTTTAGTCATCGCCTGCGGAACATGACCGGGCCGTGCACGGTCTCCCGCTCACGGAGCGCTTCACGCGCACCGGGCAACCCTGCATGTGGACGCGGCCAACGTCTGAGCGCGTGAGCGTCATTCGGGCCATCGACGCCGCAGCAGACCACGTCAGGGCGATCGTCCCTGACGTAAACGTGACAGTAAACACAGAGCAAGTAGGAGGAGACAGCATGCTGGAGACAGCTTTTACGAGGCTGGTCGGGTGTTCGGTTCCGATCCAGCAGGCCGGTATGGGCGGTGCCGCCACCCCCGAGCTCGCTGCGGCGGTATCCGACGCGGGCGGGCTGGGCATGGTCAATATGGTGATGGTCCCCGCCGATGAGGTGGGCGTCGCGGTAGCTAGGTTGGCCAAGGGCACGACCGGCCCGGTTGGCATCAACTTCCTGATTCCCTTCCTGGACGTGGCGGCGGTGGAGGCGTCCGCTCCGCACTGCCGGGTAGTGGAGTTCTTCTACGGCGACCCGCAAGCCGAACTGGTCGAGCGGGTGCACAGAGCCGGCGCGCTGGCCAACTGGCAGGTCGGATCCGCGGACGAGGCGAAGGCGGCCGTGCAGGCCGGATGTGACTTTGTCGTGGCCCAGGGCACCGAAGCAGGCGGGCATATCCGGGGAACCACGGGCCTTCTCGCCCTCCTCGACGAGGTCCTGGACGCCGTCGAAGTCCCCGTGCTGGCGGCCGGCGGCATCGGCAGCGCCCGGGCCATGGCCGCGGCATTGGCAGCGGGGGCAGCCGGCGTGCGCGTGGGAACCCGCTTCGTCGCCACCGCCGAGTCCGGTTCACACCCGGCCTACATTCAGGCGCTGGTGGAGGCGTCGGCGGCGGACACCGTGATCACCACCGCCTTCTCCGGCATGTGGCCTGACGCCCCTCACCGGGCACTACGAGCCGCGGTGGCAGCGGTCGAGGCCTTTGAGGGGGAAACGGTCGGTGAGATGGATCTGGGGCCGGCGAGAATGGCCATCCCCAAGGGCGCGACTCCCAGTCCGACCAAAGATACGACCGGAGCGATCTCAGCCATGGCACTCTACGCCGGCGAATCAGTCAGCAATGTGGTGCGGGTACAGTCAGCGGGCGACGTGGTCCGGGAACTGGCACAGGGCGCCGAGCAACTCCTCCGAGGCTGGGAATAAGGGCACCCTGGCGATGATCGCGGGCCTCGGCGGGATGTCCTCAGCCGACAGGGGCGGATCACCAGATTCCCGTCATCATCCAGCCGGACGGCGCCGACGTCCTTGCTGGCGGCCGAGGCCAGCACGTCGTACAGATCCTCCAGGGCTGCGCCCAGCTCGGCCTGGCCCTGCTCCAGCGCCTTTACCGCGTCGCTGGCTTTGCCGGTCAGTACGCAGAACTCGCTGCGTTTGCCCGCCCACTGCGCGTGGGTTGAACAGGTAGCTGGACGGGTCAGCGTAGCGGCACGACCCGGGCACGTAGATGTCGCCGCTGCGCAGCCCATCGCGGACCGCGAACAGCATGCACAGCTCCCGGTAGCGGCGATAGGCCGTCACGTCGGGCGGAACCCTCGCGTGGTTCGTTCGGCCCGCGGTTCCGCCAGGACCTCCTGCCCGACGCTGCGCGAGCCACAACGAACCGCGAGGGCGTGATCACGCCCACCGATGTCGGACGAAGATGTTCAGCCTTCCGGCGCGCCGGGTCTTTCGCCTGCCGCCAGCAGCTACCTGCGTGATGGAGCCTTCCGATCCGGACGGACAACGAGCACCGGGCAATGCGCTCTGCGCATGACCTGGTCGGGCACGCTGCCAAGGATGAGGCGGTAGATGGCAGGGTCCGGGCGCCGGGTCATGACGATCAGGTCGGCGCGCCAGGCGGCCGCCTGCCGGGCGATCGCCGAGGCGACGTCCCTCCGTGGCGCCTCGGCGACGGCCGTTGTGGCCCGCAAGCCGTAGCCCCAGGCCATCGGCAGCGCATCGTCGGGTATGGCCGCGGCGTCGGTCCTGTTCTGCGGGTAGAACCGGCCGGACCCGCGCATGGGCGGGTCGTAGATCCTTACGTGGACCAGCCGCACCGTGCAGTTGGCCGCGCTGCAGACGCGCGCTACGACCGCCAGCGGACCGAGCGCGTCCTCCGCCAAGCGGACTGGCACCAGGATCCGGCGGTACGCGGGACCATCGCCGAATGCGGGCGTATCGAGGTCGGGAACGGCTATCTCGGGCTCGCCTGTCGTCGTCATCGCCGGGACCTCCGGCGGATCAGCCGGCGGACGATCGGCTCCAGCGACCTGGCGGGTTCGCGGCTGGACCGGGTAGTAGCGGCGGAACGGATCAGGCGCTGCCGATCGGCCCGGACCAGCATGTCCCGCGGACGTCATCGGGTAGACCAGCATCAGCCGCGGCAGATCAGCCTGGCCGTCTTGACCCGGGCCCTGGGCGGACCCGGTGTCGCCGTCGGGGAAGAACAGCTCCGGGTCGGCGTCCCGGCAGGCGGCCTGGTCGCGCCAGTCCGGGCGGTCGCGGGCCGGCCTGGCGGCCGCGGCGGGCGTGCTCATGGTGCTGGCCCTTGGTCGCTGCGCGCTCTAGCTCGCGCGAACGCGCAGCCGCGCGACCTGGTCGGCCCGCTGGCCGTGGTGCGCGGTCTGGGGCCGGTCCGGGTCGCCGAGGCGCCGCCGGGCCGGGGTGACCTGCCGGACCGCGATGATGCTGCCCAGCGGGCCGGCCAGGGTGGCGGGCCGGTAAGGGCGGCCGCTTTCGGCTTCTTCCTCGAAGCGGAAGCTCGGCGTGCCGGGACCGGCCTCCGCTTCGAAGCTCATCGTGCCTACCGAGAACGAACCCGGCACGATTCGGTGCCAGCCGTCCGCGAGCAGGACCGCGACCACCGTGGTGGTGGCTATCTGCGTGTCGTTCATATCGCGACGTTCCTTCCTTGATCTGGCTGGTCCGCCTGGCGGATCAGGTCGGCGACCTCCGCGTGGCCGCCTGCTTCGGCGTCGGACAGCGGGATGCCGCCCCAGCGGTCCCTCGGGCGCGGGTCGGCGCCGGCCGCCAGCAGGTACCGGGCCACCTCGGCCTGGCCTTCGGCGGCGGCCAGGTGCAGCGGGGTGCGGCCGTCGTAATCAGCGGTGCCC
>Ga0318518_10000431_pt1 | contig 11364 bp, 11 predicted proteins | sample GRESIP176b2f22_FD_203483 | JGI IMG/M metagenome (GOLD analysis project Ga0318518, IMG submission 203483) | Tropical soil microbial communities from Luquillo Experimental Forest, Puerto Rico - GRE.SIPMG.176b2f22 | ecosystem: Environmental > Terrestrial > Soil > Tropical forest > Bulk soil...
CGGCGTGAGCAGGAACACCCAGCCGATCGCCGTGACACCCGTTTGTCTATTACGCATCGCCTCAACCCCCTGGGCAGGCATCACTGGATGGTGGTGCCGATGCGGCTCCACATGGGTCCGCCCGAGCGCCCGAGATCCCAATTGAACCAGATTCGGGTGGCCTTGCCGACCAGATTCTCCTCCGGGACATAACCCCAGGAGCGGCCATCGTCGCTGTTGTCGCGATTGTCTCCCATCATCAGGTAGTGTCCGGGCGGCACATCGCCCACGAACGGCGGCATGCGGCTGCCGCCGGGCGCGTCCTCATCACCGCACACATAGCCGCGCACCCCGTTGCGCTTGCAGCTCGGCAGCACCGGTTGGCGATCGAGCGCAACCCCACAGAAGATCGCCTCGTGCGCGTGCTTGCCGAGCTGCTCGTGGGCGACCGACATATTGACGTAGCAGCCATCGTTGTAGCGCTGCCGGCCGACGTAGAACGGCACCGGCCTGCCGTTGACGATGATCAGGTTGTCGTGCACCTCGACGTGATCGCCCGGCAATCCCACCAGGCGCTTGATGAAGTTGGTAGAGGGATCGCGCGGGTAACGGAACACCACCACATCGCCCCGCTGCGGCTCGCCAATCTCCACCACCTTGCGGTTGAGCACCGGCAGCCGCAGGCCATACGCGTACTTGTTCACGATGATGAAATCGCCATCGAGCAGCGTCGGCATCATCGAGTCGGAAGGTATGCGGAAAGGCTCGAACACGAACGAGCGCAGCACCAGCACCACCAGCGCGACCGGAAAGAAACTGCGTGCATAGTCCACGGTCCCCGGCTCGGGGATCTGCGCCGGGTCCTTGCCGGCGGCGCGCGCCGCGGCGGTGCGCCATCTGCGCAGCAGCAGGTGATCCACCGCCCAGACCGCCCCGGTGAGCACGGTGATACCGAGCAGCACGGCGCTGAAGTCCAGCCGCTCCGCGACCAGCAGGCGCAGCACCGCGCAGGCGATCAGCACCGGCAGCGCGCTGTAGAGGAAGGTCATGAACGGCGCGTCCTGCGGCGGCGCCGCGGCGGCGATCAGCCGCTGCGGCCGCAGGAACCAGTCATCGACGATGCAGATGAGCGCTACCGGCAGTGCCAGCCAGGAGAGCAGGACGATGATCGACATCAGGGACTGTGGCATTGGGAGACCTTAGTGTTTACGGCCGACCTGCAGCACCGCGAGGAACGCTTCCTGCGGGATCTCGACCTGTCCGAGTTGTTTCATGCGCTTCTTGCCCTCTTTCTGCTTCTCGAGGAGCTTGCGCTTGCGGGTGACATCGCCGCCGTAGCACTTCGCCAGCACATTCTTGCGCAGTGCCTTCACGGTGGCGCGGGCGATCACCGAGCTGCCGATGGCGGCCTGCACCGCCACCTCGAACATCTGCCGCGGGATCAGCTCGTGCATCTTGTCGACGAGCTCGCGGCCGCGCTGATAGGCGCTCTCGCGGTGCACGATGATCGACAGCGCGTCGACCTTGTCGCCATTGATGAGGATGTCGAGCTTCACCAGCGGCGCTGCGGCGAAGTGGCTGAACTCGTAGTCGAAGGAGGCGTAGCCGCGGCTCACTGACTTCAGGCGATCGAAGAAGTCCAGCACCACTTCGGCGAGCGGCAGCTCGTACAGCAGCGACACCTGCGTGCCGAGATACTGCATTTTCTTCTGGCTGCCGCGCTTGTCGTTACACAGTTTGAGCACCGCACCGACGTGGTCGGGCGGCACGAGGATGCTCGCGGCGATGATCGGCTCGCGGATCTCCTCGATGTCGTTCGATGCCGGCAGCTTCGCCGGATTGTCGACGTAGTCGATACTGCCGTCGGTGAGCGCCACCTCGTAAACCACCGTCGGCGCACTGGTCACCAGCGTGAGCTCGTACTCGCGTTCCAGGCGTTCCTGCACGATGTCCATGTGCAGAAGCCCCAGGAAACCGCAGCGGAAACCGAAGCCCAGCGCGCTCGAGACCTCCGGCTCGTAATGCAGCGCCGAGTCGTTCAGCCGCAGCTTGGCGAGCGCGTCGCGGAATTTCTCGTAATCCTCGGAGTTGACCGGGAACAGCCCGGCGAACACCCGCGGCTTGATCTGCTTGAAGCCGGGCAGCGGCGTCGCCGCCGGGCGATGCTCCAGGGTGATGGTGTCGCCGACCGGCGCGCCATCGATCTCCTTGATGCCCGCCACCACGAAGCCGACATCGCCTGCAGCCAGCTCCCGCTCCACCACCGGCTTCGGCGTGAAGCGCCCCAGACGATCGGCGAGATGACTGCGGCCGGTGGATACCACGCGGATGCGCTCGCCGGTCTTGAGCGCGCCGTTCATCACGCGCACCAGCGACACCACCCCGACGTAGTTATCGAACCAGGAATCGATGATGAGTGCCTGGAGCGGCGCGGCACCGTCGCCGCGCGGGGCAGGAATGCGGCGGATAATGGCCTCGAGCAGCTCCGGCACGCCCTCGCCGGTCTTGGCGCTGACGCGCGCCGCATCGGCGGCTTCGATACCGATGATCTCTTCGATCTCGCGCGTGACACGCTCGGCATCGGCCGAGGGCAGGTCGATCTTGTTGATGACCGGCAGCACCTCGAGCCCCTGCTCGATGGCGGTATAGCAGTTGGCGACGCTCTGGGCCTCGACGCCCTGCGAGGCATCGACCACCAGCAAGGCGCCGTCACAGGCGGCGAGCGAGCGCGACACCTCGTAGGAGAAGTCCACGTGCCCCGGCGTGTCGATCATGTTGAGTTGATAGCGCTCGCCATCGCGCGCGGTGTAGTAGAGGGTGACGCTCTGCGCCTTGATGGTGATCCCGCGCTCGCGCTCGAGCTCCATCGAGTCGAGCACCTGCGCCTGCATCTCGCGGTCGGCCAGGCCGCCGCACAGCTGGATGAAGCGGTCCGCGAGGGTCGATTTGCCGTGGTCGACGTGCGCGATGATGGAGAAATTACGTATGTGCCGCATGACCTGCGCTGACTACCGCCGCGTGTTGCCGCGCCCGGAAGTCCTGCGGCGGGGCGGATTATAGGTAAGTTTGCGGATGGCGGCGCGGCTACGCGCCGTTACCGGGTAGCCGCGGCCTCAGGGCGCAGGCACGGCGTCCGCCGCAGGCCCGCGCAGCGAGGAGTCCAACAGGCGCCGCAGTTCCTCCCGGTCCAGCCGGTGGCGGCAGACGACCGAGCCATCGAGCAGCAGCACCGGGACCTCGAGCCCGTGCCGGCGTTGCAGCTGCGGATCCGAATCCACATCGACCACCTCGAGCGCCGGCAACGGCATGCGCCGTCCGAGGGCGGTGAGCTCGGCGATCATCTCCTCGCACAATTGACAGTCGCGCCGCTGCACGACCGTGAGGCGGCCCGGAACCTGTGGCATCGATCAGCGGCCTGCGGCGGGCGCTGATCCCTGCGCCTTGAGCTGACTGGCTATGAAGCGCACCGTGGCCGGCGGCACCTCCCCGACAGCGGTGATCTTGTGACCATCGACCACGGTCGAGAACGCCGAGGAGGAGCCGACGGTAGCGGACTCGGGCACGGCCGGAGCCCCGGAGGGTGCGGTCCGCCGCTCGACAAACACCGACACCGACGCAAAGCCATCGGTGAACACCAGATGGTCGACTGCGCCGGCAGTACCCGGCAGGATCTGTGCCGAGCGCACCGTCATGCGAAAGCCCGGCGGCAAGCTCATCGCGCTCCATGCGAGCGCGGTGGAGCCCGGCTGCAGATGCGGCGCGGTATCGTCGCGCAGCCACTGGAAGCCGTCGGTCGAGATCTCGGGTCGGAAAGCGGAGTCGGGGATGTGCGCGGTGAGCGTCAGGCTCGCAAAGACGATCTGCTCGATCACACCGCCATGCGCATCGGCCAGCTGCGACTTCAGTGGCATCGCCGTCGAGTCATCGATCCACAGCCGGTAGCCGTAACGGTACTCGTCCTTCGGCGACACGCTGATGACGTGCGTCTCGCGGCGGTTGAGGCGCGTGTGGCCGATTTCGCGGATGTCGTACAGGCTCGCGGTCTGATCGTTGACGCTCGGGAAGCCGACCAGCGACTCCTCCGCCGGCCGCTGCTCGACCAGCACGGTGCGGCTGTCGGGGAGGTAACAGGCGAGGCTCGAGCCGGTACGGATGAACTCGCGACCCGACCCATCGAGCGATGCCAGGCGCTCCGACACCGTACCGTCCTGCACGCGATGGATGATGCGCAGCATCTCCACCCGGCCGCCCTGCCAGTGCGAGAAAGTGCCATCGTAGTTGCGCGTGGTGAGCGCGTGATCCATGCGCTCGAGCCACTGTGCGGGAGTGTGATCGGGCAGGTGCTTGGGCGTCGGCTCTTCGGCGGCCGCCGCCCCGGCCACTGCCCAGGCGAGCGCCAGGCTGGCGATGCCGCCGCTACTGCGCAACGACCTTGACATCGGGCTGCGGTTCTTCCGTGCCGGCTGCGGCCGGCTCGCTGGTCATGAAGGCTGACAGCAGATTGCGTCGGGCGACAGGCGGAGAAAACATGCTGTGCGCGACCACGTAGTTCGCGAGCTCGGTACTCGGCACCAGGGCGGCCGGTGGCTTGGGTACCGGCACCGTATAGATCTCGCCCTGCGGCGCAGCGGCAGGCGCAGTCCCGACCGCCGCGGGGGAAATGACCCGCGCAGCGAGCGGCGCATCAGGTGTGTGCGAGCGCAGCCAGAGAATCGACACCGCCGCAACTCCGGCGGCAACGGCGCTCCCGGCGAGCGGCTGCCACCAGCGCAGGCGCGTCGCGCGCCGGTCACGCGGCGCGGCTTGCGCGGCCAGCGCGGGTTCCGCGAGCAGCACGGCATTCACCCGCCCGGCGAGGGGCGCGTTGAGCCGCACACCGCGCTCCGCCCGTATCACCGCACTCATGATCGCGTAGCGTCCCCAGCGCGCCTTGAGAGGCTCATCGCGCGACAGTCGCCGCGCCAGCAGCTCGCACTCTCCCGGGGGTAGCTCATCATCGAACATCGCCGACAGCTGGCTATCGAGCTCCTCGTTCATCCCAGCTCCTCCGCGCGGCCGAGGCCGCCTTCGAACACCTCCCGCAGGCGGCGGTCGATCGCTTCGCGTGCGCGGAAGATCCGCGAACGTACCGTCCCCACCGGGCAGTCCATGGCGGCAGCAATCTCTTCGTAGGAAAGGCCCTCGAGCTCGCGTAGCACGATCGCCGTGCGCAGGTCTTCCGGCAGGGCATCGATCGCGGCATTGACGGTGGAGCGGATCTCATCCGTCAGCACCAGCCCCTCGGGGGTCTCGGAATCTTTCATGCGGCCTTGCATGTCGTAGGACTCGTCATTGTTGTTGCGGTCAAGGTCATATTCGACGGGGCTGCGGTCACGCGACACTACGGCGTTCTTGGCGGTGTTGATGGCTATACGGTACAGCCAGGTGTAGAAGGCGCTGTCGCCTCGAAACTGGGGCAGCGCCCGGTAGGCCTTGATGAAAGCCTCCTGGGCGATGTCCTCGGCCTCGGCCGGGTTGCGCACATAACGCATGACCAGCTTGACGAGTTTGTGCTGGTACTTGAGCACCAGCGCATCGAATGCCCCCTTGTCCCCGCGTTGCACGCGGCGTACCAGGCTCAGATCGCTTGCATCCGCGCTCATGCGCGCCCTCTACTCCCTGCGGGAGGGCCGCCGCGCTCCGACGAGAATAGACTGTGAGTTTCTGTGAAAGTTCAGCATGTCGGGGCGCATCCGAATACTAACGGCAGAATACCGCCGCCCCCTTCATCCAATCGACATAATGCACGCATCCTCCCGAGGGCGTGCGCCAGGTGAGGCTCGGCCGGGGTTGCACCCCCCAGGAGGTACCCGGCCAGCAGGGGGTCGGGAAGCTCCAGCAATTCGGCGAATACCCGGCATTCCTCCGCACTGGCTTCCAGAGGTACCCGCTGCGCAAAGCGCTCGAGCAGGACATCGAGCTCCTTCATGCCCCGGCGACAGCGCCAGCGCAGTCGGCCGGGCGCGAAGGGTGCCCTGGTGAGGCCGGCGGCCAGCGGTGCGCTACGGTCGGTGACCTTCATCCCTCGGTTCATCCCTGGCGCTCGAGCAGCATTTTCTTGATTTCCGCGATGGCGCGCGCCGGGTTGAGGTCCTTCGGACAGACGTCGGTACAGTTCATGATGGTGTGGCAGCGATACAGCCGGAAGGGATCTTCGAGCTCATCCAGCCGCTCGCCGCTGGCTTCATCGCGGCTGTCGATGATCCAGCGATAAGCGGCCAGCAGTGCCGCAGGGCCTAGAAAACGATCGCTGTTCCACCAGTAGCTGGGGCAGGCCGTCGAGCAGCAGGCGCACAGGATACACGCCGCCGGCCGGTCGATCTTCTCCTGGTCTTCCTTGGATTGAAGCCGCTCGCGGTCCGGTGGTGGCGGGGTTCGGGCCTGCAGCCAGGGCTTTACCGCGGCGTATTGTGCGTAGAAGTTGGTGAGGTCCGGCACCAGGTCCTTCACCACCGGCAGGTGCGGCAGGGGATAGATACGTATGTCGGCGCTCAGATCCTGCATGGAGGTAGTGCAGGCGAGGCGGTTCACGCCATTGATGTTCATGGCGCACGAGCCGCAGATGCCTTCCCGGCAGGAGCGGCGGAAGGTGAGCGAAGAGTCGAGCGCGCTTTTGATCTGGATGAGGGCATCGAGCACCATCGGGCCGCAGCTGCGCACCTCGAGCACGAAGGTATCGATCCGCGGGTTCGCGTCCGAGTCGGGGTTGAAACGGTAGACCCGAAACGTGCGTACCTCGCGCGCACCCTGCGGTGCCGGATGCGTGATGCCTTTCACCGGGCGGGAGTTGGCGGGCAGGCGGAAATCGGCCATCACGGATCCCTCAGTAGGTGCGCGCGCGCGGCGGAATCGGCTCGACATCGCCGGTCATGGTGTTCAGGTGCACGGGGCGATAGTCGAAACGGGCGCGCTGCGGCCCGTCGACCCACACCAGCGTGTGCTTGAGCCAGTTGGCATCATCGCGCTGCGGAAAATCCTCGCGGGCATGCGCGCCGCGGCTCTCGGTGCGGTTGGCGGCCGAGTGGATCGTGGCGGTCGCCTGCAACAGAAGATTCTCCAGCTCGAGGGTCTCGATGAGATCGCTGTTCCAGATGAGCGAGCGGTCGCTCACCCGCACCTCCGCGAAGGAGGCAAAGGTCGCGCCGATGCGCTCGATGCCCTTGGCGAGGGTGTCACCGCTGCGAAACACCGCAGCATCGAGCTGCATCGCCTTCTGCATCTCGAGGCGGATCGTGGCGGTGCCGCGTGTGCCGTTGGCGGTGCGCAGACGCTCGAGCCGGGCGCGCGCCGTCTCGCCCGAGTCCGCCGCGAGTGGCCGCTGGAGACTCCCGGGCTGGATGAGCTGCGCACAGCGGCGCGCCGCCTCGCGTCCGAACACGACCAGGTCGAGGAGGGAGTTGGAGCCGAGCCGGTTGGCGCCGTGCACCGAGACGCACGCCGCCTCGCCGACCGCCATCAGTCCCGGCACCACGCTATCCGGATCGCCTTCCTTCGGGCGCACCACCTCGCCGTGGTAGTTGCAGGGGATGCCACCCATGTTGTAGTGGACCGTCGGCAGCACCGGTATCGGCGCGCGCGTCACATCGACGCCGGCGAAGATGCGCGCGGTCTCCGTGATGCCCGGCAGCCGCTCGTGGATCACCTCGGCGCCGAGGTGCTCGAGATGAAGATCGATGTGATCGTGCTCCGCACCGACTCCCCGCCCCTCGCGTATCTCGAGGGTCATGGCGCGGCTGACGACATCGCGTGAGGCCAGATCCTTCGCGTTCGGTGCATAGCGCTCCATGAAGCGCTCGCCGCGGGCATTGGTGAGGTAGCCGCCCTCGCCGCGGGCGCCTTCGGTGATCAGGTTGCCCGCACCGTAGATGCCGGTGGGATGGAACTGTACGAACTCCATGTCCTGCAGCGGCAGCCCGGCGCGCAACACCATCGCGTTGCCATCGCCGGTGCAGGAGTGCGCCGAGGTACAGGAGAAATAGGTGCGCCCGTAGCCACCGGTGGCCAGGATGGTCATGTGCGCACGGAAGCGGTGCAGCGTGCCCTCCGCGAGATCGAGCGCCACGACGCCACGGCAGGCGCCCTCCTCCATCAGCAGATCGATGGCGAAATACTCGTTGAAGAAGGTGGCCGCATGGCGGATGGATTGCTGGTAGAGCGTGTGCAGCATCGCATGTCCGGTGCGGTCGGCCGCGGCGCAAGTGCGTTGCGCGATACCCTTACCGAAGTGCGTGGTCATCCCGCCGAAGGGCCGCTGGTAGATGAGTCCCGCCTCGGTGCGCGAGAACGGCACGCCGTAGTGCTCGAGTTCGATCACCGCCGTCGGCGCCTCCTTGCACATGAGCTCGATCGCATCCTGGTCGCCGAGCCAGTCCGAGCCCTTGACCGTGTCGTACATGTGCCAGCGCCAGTCATCCTCACCCATGTTGCCGAGCGCGGCGGAGATACCCCCCTGTGCCGCGACCGTGTGACTGCGCGTTGGAAAGAGCTTGGTGATGCAGGCGGTCGACAGCCCACTCTCGGCGAGACCGAGTGTCGCACGCAGCCCCGCGCCGCCGGCCCCGACGACGATCACGTCGTAGGTGTGGTCGATGAAGCAGGGGGAGGCGCTCAAGATGCGGCTCCAAACGCCACCCTGAGCACCGCGAATACCCCGGCGACGGCGAGCAGGACGTGCGCGAAACCAACGAGCACCAGCGTCAGGGTGCGCGCACCCGCTTCGTGCACGTAGTCCTCCACCACGACGCGCACCCCGAGCTGCGAGTGCCAGGTGGCGACCAGCACGAGCAGGATCAACAGCAACGCGGTCCAGCTCTGGCTCATCCAGCTGCTGAGAGTCGGGTACGAGAATGAGGGCAGGGTCAGCAGTGAGACCACGAACCACACGGTGAGCGGCACGAGCGCGAGCGAGGTGAGGCGCTGGTGCCACCAGTGGCGCACACCGCCCCTGGCCGCGCCCTGACCGAGCACCTTGCCGAGCGGGCTACGCAGGCTCATGAGCCGTGCGCCCCGATCAGCCACACGCGATAGCTGATCAGCACGATCAGCACGATGCTGAGCGTGATCACGAGCCAGGCACTCTTCTGCGCCTGCGCACGCTCGAGCCCGTGACCGGTATCCCACACCAGGTGGCGCACACCGGCCACCAGGTGGTAGCAGAATGAAATGATCAGCGCGGCGTAGATCAGCCTCACCAGTGGCGATGTCAGTACCCGCACCGCGCGGGCATAGCTGTGTGCGCCGCCCGCCACCGACATCAGCCAGTACACCAGCAGCAGCAGTCCCGCCGATAACGCCACGCCGGTAGCGCGGTTCGCGAACGAGGTCGCGAGGGTGTACCGGAACATTCTGTACACCGACAGGTGCGGCGAGAGCGGTCGCGTCGGCATAAGGCTGGGCTAGAAGTCGATGCAGCGGCCGTTCTTTTCCCAATCGCCGAAGCGCGTCGGCTCCGGGCCGGCAGGCCCGCCGAGCTCGCGCGCACGGATGACCCTACCGGTCGGCGGAACGGATGATGGAGTGCCCGCTCGCGGTGCGAGCGCATCCCCGGCGTCGCGCGCTGATCCCTGTGGTGAGCTTTTGCCCGCGGGCATCGACATACCCTGCAAGTCTGCCAGAATCTGCCGCAGCCAGCCACGCACAGCCTGCAGATAACCAACGGCCAAAGTAATGCGCAGCGATTACCGCACGGTATGCCTCGATCAACTCGGTGTGCTGCTCGCGCGCGGTCCGGACCTGCTGCCGTTCCTGCAGGGACAGTTGTCGAACGACATCGCGCTGTTGAGCCCGCAGCGCTCGCTGCTCGCGGGTTATCACAATCCGCAAGGCCGCGTGATCGCGCTGCTGCGGCTGCTGCAACCCGAGCCCGGGCAGGTGCTGGCGGTGTTGCCGCGCGAGCTCATCGGCCTGGTGATCGCACGGCTGTCGAAGTTCATTCTGCGTGCGAAAGTGAAGCTGGCCGATGAGTCAGCGCAGTGGAACATCTCGGGACTGCTCACCGACGCAAGCGCTGCGGACCCACAACGTACTCCCGCCGGCGCCGTCGCCAACTTCCCTGCGGCGCTTCCCGCAGCTCAGGATGCGGCGGCGCAACTCGCCGGCGCGATCGCGGTGTGCGTTGCATGGCAGCCGGCGCGCTGGCTGCTGCTGCAGCCGGCGTCGCAATCGCCGTTGACGGGCGCCGCCGCGGCGGCGCCGGAAGAGTGGCAGCGCCGCGCGATCGCCGCGGGCGAGCCGCAGGTGTACCGAGCCACCTCGGAGGAGTTCGTCGCGCAAATGCTCAATCTCGATGCGCTCGGAGCCATCGCCTTCGACAAGGGTTGCTACACCGGGCAGGAAGTCATCGCCCGGGCGCATTACCGCGGCCGCGTGAAGCGCCGCATGCAGCGTTTCGTGACGGTCCCGGGGCAGCAGCCCCTTGAGCCCGGCGACGCCGGCGAGCTCAGCGACGGGCGCGCTTTCAGGACGGTCGATGGGGTGATGCTCACCGACGGCCGCTACGAATTTCTCGCCGTGGCACCGCTCGAGGCGGGCGAGACCGACGGCTCGCCGCACGCGGGGCTCGCCGCTACCGGTCGGATCGATGCGGAGACGCTGCCGCTGCCTTACGCCCTGCCGTGAGCCCAGGTCAGGCTTCCGGGCGCATGTGCGGGAACAGGATGACGTCGCGGATCGAGGGCGAGTCGGTGAAGAACATCACCAGGCGGTCGATTCCTACCCCGAGCCCGGCCGCAGGCGGCATGCCGTACTCGAGAGCACGCACGTAGTCCGCATCGAAGAACATCGCCTCCTCGTCGCCGCGATCCTTGCGGGCTGCCTGGATGCGGAAGCGCGCCGCCTGATCCTCCGGGTCGTTGAGCTCGGAGAAGCCGTTGGCGATCTCGCGCCCGGCGAGGAAGAATTCGAAACGATCGGCGATGAAGGGATCGCTGTCGTTGGGTCGTGACAGCGGGGAAACCTCCACGGGGTAGCCGCACACGAAAGTCGGATCGAGCAGCGCGCTCTCCGCGGTCTTCTCGAACAATTCCATCTGCAGCTTGCCCGCCCCGTCGGTGGGCTCGAAACGGATGCCGAGTTGCTCGCAGCGCTTACGCAGATAGGTCACATCGCGCAGCGACAGCGGATCGATGCCGGCATTGTGCTCGATGAGCGCCTGCTCCACCGTGAGCCGCCGAAACGGCTTGGCGAGATCGTAATCGCGGCCCTGGTAGCGGATCTGCTGCGTTCCGTAGAGCGTGTCTGCGAGCCCGCGGATTGCCTTCTCGATCCAGTCCATCAGGTCGCGGTAGTCGGCGTATGCCAGGTACGCCTCGAGCATGGTGAATTCAGGGTTGTGCTGGGTCGAGAGTC
>Ga0318518_10000446_pt1 | contig 11247 bp, 9 predicted proteins | sample GRESIP176b2f22_FD_203483 | JGI IMG/M metagenome (GOLD analysis project Ga0318518, IMG submission 203483) | Tropical soil microbial communities from Luquillo Experimental Forest, Puerto Rico - GRE.SIPMG.176b2f22 | ecosystem: Environmental > Terrestrial > Soil > Tropical forest > Bulk soil...
GCCTGCATCCTGGCGAACCAGCAGGTCACCGTCCGCGAAGCGGAGCTGCTCCGCGCCATTTGCGATACGCTCGACTGCCCGCTACCGCCGCTCGTCGTGGGGGAAGCGGAAGGACGATGAACGACATGTTTGCAAGTTGCGCCCGATCCGAGCCGCTATTCTCACATCGTGCGCAATGATGAGATGTGCCCGGTTTCCACCGCGACTTGAACATTGTACCTGACGACCCCTGAGCCGCGCCCGCTCGTGGCTATCGATCGACAGTCGGAATCAGTGAGCGAGATTTGCTGATCGGGCGAGGCCAGCATCTGTTTCTCGTAGGCTTCGAGCTTCTGCATTTCGCTCGCCAGCTTGGTGAGCTTCTCTTTCAGATGTGCGGTCTTCGCAGCGAGAAACTTCGTTGCCGCCGGCGGCCTGATCTCTTATGGACCTGAAGTCATCAATCAGTCCGTCGTGCGCGTGATCGCGTCGGCCGAGCCCTTCGACGGCTCGATGGCTACGTCGAGGCCAACCTCACGAAAATAACCACGCTCGAGGGCGTGATAGAATCCGGCCGCGCCGCCGTCCGCCGCAAAATTGAGGACCACGCTGACCTTCGAGAGGCCCTGTGCCGCGGCCGAAGTGGGCGCAACATGGAGGAGCAACAACAACGCAAGCGCGGATTGTGCGGTCGTCTTCATGGGATGCTCGACCCACCCATCGATGTCTGCAATACTCCCGATATCGACAGTAAGCTCAATTCTATCGATTCACCTGCTGCAGGTAGGCCTTGGCCTGCGCGAGTTCTGGCCTGCTCCCGTCGGAGCCGTCGGCGAGTTCGAGCAGTTTCGCGTAGTAGCTGCGTGCGGCGGCCGTGTTCCCGGCCGCGGCTGCCGCAGTCGCCGCGCCCGCATAGCTGCGCAGCCGGTTCTTCGCGCCGCGAAGCGATGCTTCGAAGGCCGCGAACGCCTCCCTCGGCCGCCCCAGCTCCAAAAGCAGCAGTCCGAGCGCCTCGTGCGCGGTCATGCCGACCGGGCCGGGACTGAGCGTGTCGTGAGTCTCGGAGGTTTCTTCCGCGTCGGCCGCTTCCTGCATCGCCGCCACGGCTTCCGCATTGTGGCCGAGCGCGCGCTCGACCCAGCCGCTCGCCACCTTGAGCTGGATTGCGACTTGTCGCGCCCAGTAGAGGTTCTTTGCGTCCGCGAGCGTTTTCTGCAAGCTAGCGAGCCGTTCGAGCTCGGCGCTCGCCTGCTCCGGCCGGCCGCTGTGCGCAAGTCCGACCGCGCGCGCGAAATGCGGCACCGATTCCGCGTAAGGATAGCGGCTCGGCCGCAACGGCAGGTCCGCCGCCGTCGCCCAGTCGAGGCGTTCCAGCGCCCAGCGCGCTTCCATGGCCGCCACGCCGAACGGGCGTGCACGCAGGCCGGTCTCGTGTTTGCGCGCGACGAGGTCGTTCTCGATCTTGAGCGCAAGATCGAGCGTTTCCTTGGCCTTGACGTCTTGCGCCAGCTGCAGATGGGCATAGACGAGATAATCGAGCGCGTGGATGCGATCCTCGGGCGTGCCCCGGTCGGCCTCCGCGGTTTCCGCCGCGTTGTTCGCCGTGATCACATCCTTCCAGCGGCCGAGCAGCACGTAGGTATGCGACGGCATGTGGATCGCGTGCGGCACGACGGTGACGCAGATCGCGTAGTTCTGCGCCGCGGCAAGCGCGCGGTCGACCAACGCCGGATAGTCGTAAGCGTGAATGATGTAATGGCTCGGGCCGGGGTGCTGCGGCTTCTCTGCCAACACCTGCTCCAGAATCTCGCCGGCCTTGAGCTGATTCTTGTAGGTCTTGTCGAGGCCGTCGGCGGTGGCGAGCAGCGACAGCGCGTAGAAGATCCGCGCTTCACGATCATCGGCGTAGCGTTGCGCGACCGCTTCCATCTTGCGCATATAGGCCGCGGCGCGCGTGCGATGATCGAGCTTGTCGTGATCGGCGTAGAACGCCGCGAGCGCGTCGAGATAGTCGCGTTCGCGTGGGGTCTTCGCGCCCAGCGCCAGCGCCTGCGTGATGGCGTCGCTTCCCTTCTTCAGGTTGGCCGGCGTCGGCGGCGCCCAAACCTGGTTCCAGACGCTCATGGCGATACCCCAATACGCCATGGCGCAATCGGGTTTGGCCTCGGTGATCGCGGTAAATTCCTTCAACGCCTGGCCGTACCAGAACGAGTGCAGGGCCGCGAGCGCGGCATCGAAGCGGGGTTGAACGTCGGCGCCGCACGAGATGGGAAAGCTCACGTCTCGTCCGCGGCCTTCCATCAGATCGTGGGCGTTGGTCTGGGCGCTCGAGCCACGCGCCGCGCCGAGCGCTAGCACAGCGGCAAGAACTGGAACGAGCCACGATCGTGTCTTGGACCCGCGCCGAATCCCGGTGCAATCGATCATCATGGCATCACTCCCATGCGGTTCCGTCTCTTCATCATAGGTCAACTCGAGCGCTCCGCAATCATGCGGGGTCTACTGCGCCGACCAACAGTCGGTTTCAACGCGGCGCTCAACGGCACGGCTTTCTCCTTTTTGCGGAAACGTAAGACCCCGGTTACGCGCCTCAACTGAGAAAGGCGAGCCTTCGCACGCCAAGCTCAGCAGCGGCTATTTCCTCTCCGCGATCTCCTGAATGAGCGGTTTCCACTGTGCAATTTCCCGGACGATCTGCGCACGGTACTGCTCGGGCGTGGTCTTGACTGTGTCGGCACCGGCCTTGCGCATGATGTCCTTCACCTCTGGATCGTCGGCCATCATGATCAGGGTCTCCGACAACCTGCGGATGATCGGTTCCGGGGTCTTCGATGGGGCCATGATGCCGTTCCAAGTCTCGACAACAAAATCGGGAAGGACTGCCTCATGCACGGTGGGAAGATCGGGCAAGTGGGGGCTACGTTCGAGCGAGGTCACGGCTAGGCCGCGCACCGATCCGGCTTGGACCTGCGGCAGAGCGTCAGTGATGTTGGCGAAGGAGAAATCGACCTCGCCGGAGACCACCGCGGCCGTCGAGGGCGCACCGCCCTTGAACGGGATGTGCACGACCTTGATACCGGTGCGGGCCTGGAACAGCTCGACCGAGTAATGGGTCAGGCCGCCGGCGCCGCTGGAGCCGTAGTTGAGCTTGCTGGGATTAGCCTTGGCATAGGACACGAACTCGGCCAGCGTCTTCACCGGCAGGTCCTTGTTGACGATGACCACCTGCGAGATCGAGCTGACGATGCCGACGGGCGCAAGGTCCCGCAACGGATCGTAGCCCACCTTCTGGTTCGGGTCGAAGGGCGCGATCGAGATGGCGCCGATGCTGCAGACGCAGAACATATAGCCGTCGACTGCCGCATTCGCGATCGCCTGCGTCCCCACGATGCCGCCGGCGCCCGCGCGATTGTCAACAATCACCGGCTTGCCCAAGGCCTTCTCGACGTAACGCGCGGTCAGCCGGCCAACCAAGTCCGTATACCCGCCCGCTCCATAGGGCACGACGAACGTGATGGGCCGGGCCGGCCATGAATCCTGCGCTAGCAGCATGCTCGGCGCCAACGCGATCCCCAGCGACAATGCCAGTCCTGCAAGATGCTTCATCGCATCCTCCTGCTGTCTTTGTTGGCGCAAGAAGCAATTTCTTTGCCGCTTGCTCGAAGTCCTGGAATCTCAGTCGGTTAGCCGGCGCCTCTGCGCTTATACGTTCACGCTCTGCCGTGTTAGTTACTTGATGCGGCGATCCTAACCGGTTTCCTCAAGCGCTTGCTTGCCTATTCCTTGCTCAGAAGCGAACTGAGGACGCGGCGAGCCGGCAAGATTTGGGAGTGAGCACAGGATGAAATTCATGGACGTCCGGCAGTGGATTGGCCTTCTTGAGAAGGAGGGCGAGCTGCGGCGGATCACCGCCGAGGTGGACTGGCACCGCGAGATCGGAGCCATTGCTCGGCGCGTGCTTGAGAAGAAGGGGCCTGCGCTGCTGTTCGAGGGCATCAAGGGCTACAGGAGTGGACGCTGTACCAAACTTTTTGTGAGCGGCCTGGGCGCACAATCGCGCCTGGCCCTGGCTCTCGGCTTTCCCCGCGATGTCGCCAATCGGGAACTCATCCAGCACGTGATGAAGAAAAACCGCGAGACGGTCGCTCCGATCATCGTCGAAACGGGGCCGGTGAAGGACATCATCGTGCGCGGCGAGGCCATCGATCAGACCGAGTTTCCTGTCCCTCAGTGGCAGTACCTGGAAGGCGGGCGTTACATCCACACCTTCTCCGGCATCGTGACAAGGGACCCGGAGACGCGTGTGATGAATGTGGGTATCTATCGCGGGATGATCGGCCGCAAGGATACCGCGCCGTTCCTCCTCATCAAGGGTGGCCAGCACTGGGGGGCACATTTTGCGAAATGGGCCGCTCACAAGCAGCCCATGCCGGTGGCGTGCGTGATCGGCTGGGATCCCATCATGCCGTTCTTGGCGGGATCGCCGGTGTTGGCCGGGGTGTGCGAGTGGGATGTGATGGGCGCCTACCGGGGCGAGCCGGCGCAGCTGGTGCGCTGCGAAACGGTCGACCTCGAGGTTCCAGCGACCGCAGAGATCGTCATCGAGGGCTACATCAGCGACGATCCGGCAACCTACGAAAGCGAAGGGCCGTTCGGTGAGTTCACCGGCTACGTGTCCGACCTGGCCACGCCGCGTCCGACCATGAAAGTCACGTGCATCACTCACCGCCGCGACCCAATCTTCTGCGGTTCGCTCGAAGGCACGCTGCCGGGGTCCTACAGCGAGAACAGCGTTATGTCCTCGGTGCAGCGCGCGAGCATCGCCTGGAACATTCTGAACACTGCGGGCATTCCCGGCGTCCTCGACGTCTACGTGCCGCCCATCACCAACGGCGTCAACATCCGCATCCAGATCAAGAAGCACTATCAGGGGCAGCCTAAGCAGATCGCGGCAGCGCTCTGGGGCAACAGCGCCGCGCAATACCGCTACAAGCACGTGATTGTGGTGGAAGAGGACATCGATCCCGCGGACGATGAGCAGGTTGAATGGGCGCTCGCTCACCGGCTCAACGCCGGCGAAGGCGGTGTGGTGATTTTCCCTGGGATTTTTGGCTCGCCCATTGACCCCAGCACGCCCATGGAGGATCGCGACGTTGCGCAGCTGGGCACCGGCCTGTGGAACCGGATGTTGATCGACGCCACGCGCTCCTGGAAGAACCCGCGCCGCTCGGAGTGGGGCGGTGAACGCTTTCCGCCCACTGTGCGACCATCCCCCGAAGACGAGGCGCGCGTGCGAGCCCGCTGGTCGGAATACGGCCTTGGCGACCTGTGACGGACCTGCGCGAGAGCGCTGCTTCCCGGCGGCTCCGCCGCGATGAAAGCAATAAGACCGAGCGACGACGCCTGCTCTTGAGGCGCCGACATCGTTAATTGCAAAGATGGAGCTCTGGATTCGTCACTTCCGCATCGTGCCAAAGGCGCAGAAGTCACTCCGATCTGCTAAGTGAGCTCGGTGGCACATGCCGACACCATCGGAGCCGCAGAGACGATCTCTATTCGGGCTGCCCCAGCATACGGAAAACCTCTTCCAGTTGCGGGCTCATCGGTAAATTCAACGTCTCACCGGTCGGCAACCGGCGCAGGAACCACTTGTTGTAGAGCTCGGCGAGCCGTCGCTCGCTTGCCATTCGCGTGAAAGCGCGCTCGACCACCGCGGCGAAAGCCGGATCGTCGCGCCGATAAACTAGGCCATAGGGATCGTACGACAGATACTCGCCGACGACCTTCATGTCGCGCGCGTCCTTTGCCGTCGCAATGAAGCCGTACAGAAGCACGTCGTCGGTCGCAAACGCATCCGCCTTGCCGGATACGAGTGTCGCGAGCGATTGCGCGTGATCGGGGGCGGTGACAATTGTGATGCTGAGCTTCTGCTTGTCCGAGAGCGTGCGTAGCGCCGCCTCGTTGGTCGTGCCGGCGGTCACGACCGCGGTCTTGCCCGCAAGGTCACGGTAGGAGCGGACCGAAGAGGACCTCGGCACCATCAGCTTGGTGCCAGCGACGAAAAAAATCGGCGAAAATGCTACTTCCTTCCGGCGTTGGACATTGCCCGTAGTGGAGCCACATTCGAGATCGATCTCCCCGGATGCGACCTTCTGCAGGCGATTTGCCGGCGTCACCGGGGCGAATGCGATCTTGAGCTCCATGCCGTCGAGCTCGGTAGAGACGTCTTCCACAATCTCGCGGCACAAATCGATCGAGTAGCCGATCGGTTGTTGCCTTCGATTCAGATAGGAGAAGGGCAGCGAGCTCTCGCGGTAGCCCAGTGTAATCGTGACGGTGTCCTTGACCTTCTTGAGTGTCCCGGAGAGCGCCCCAACATTTGCCGCCTCCTGGGGATTTGCCGGTGCAGCGAGGATGAGGACAAACGCGGCGGTAATGACAATCCTCGGCCAGCCCAGGCCGTTGCCTGCGTCGGCGGTTCTTCTGCTCGCGCAACTCGCTCGCATGACACGCATCAGGCAGCCTTGGGTGCGAGCGCGGCCTCCAGTTCCCCGAGATCTACCCGCTCGCCCTCCCACTTCGCGATCACGGCCGTGGCCAGGGTGTTGCCAATCACGTTGGTTGCCGAGCGGCCCATATCGAGGAATTGATCGATCCCGATGATCAGCAGCAATCCCGACTCGGGAATGTTAAAGCTGGCAAGCGTCGCAGCGATGACCACGAGCGAAGCGCGCGGCACGCCCGCCATGCCCTTGCTCGTTAGCATCAGAAGCAAGAGCATCGTAATCTGCTGTCCGAGCGGCAGCTCGATATTGTAGGCCTGCGCGATGAATAGCGTTGCGAACGTGCAGTACATCATGGAACCGTCGAGATTGAACGAATAGCCCATCGGCAGAACGAAGCTGATGATCTTCTTGCTGATGGGGAACTTTTCGAGCTGCTCCATGGTCTTGGGATAGGCTGCCTCGCTGCTCGCGGTGGAGAACGCGAGCAGAAACGGCTCGCGGATCAGATTGACGAGCCGGAAGCTATGGTGGCCAAAAATCAGGAAGCCGACGGCGATCAGCAGGCACCACAGCACGGCAAGTCCGAAGTAAAACTCGATGACGAACTTGCCGTAGGTCACGAGGATGCCGAGGCCTTGGGTCGTCACGATCGCGGCCATCGACGCGAACACTGCGATCGGCGCCAGCGCCATGACGTAACCGGTGATCGACAGGATGACATAGGAAAGCTGCTCGATGCCTTCGACCAGCTTGCGGGTGCGCTCGCCGAGCGCCGCGCAGGCGACACCGAAGAACAGCGAGAATACGACGATTTGCAGGATTTCGTTCGTCGCCATCGCCTCGACGACCGAACGCGGCACGAGGTGCGCGACGAACTCCTTCATCGACAATGACGCAACCTTGAGGTTGGTCGAAGCCTCCGCGTCGGGGAGCGGGAGATTGAGATTGTCGCCCGGCCTGAGCACGTTGACCAGGATCATGCCGACCAGGAGCGATACAAGCGACGCACCGATGAACCAGACCATCGCCTTGGCGCCGATGCGGCCAACCGCCTTCGTGTCGCCCATATGCGCGACGCCAACCACGAGGGTCGAGAACACGAGCGGCGCGATGATCATTTTAATAAGTCGCAGGAAAATGTCGGTGAACAGGGAGATGTAATCGGCGATAGTCTTTGCCGTTTTCGGATCCGGCCACAGAATGTGACAGGCGTAACCGACGAGAATACCCAGCACCATACCGATGAGAATAATCGTGGTGAGTTTCGAACGCATGGTTTGCCCCCTGCATTATGCCAGATCAGCAGCCTAACAGAAACGACGCCGCACGACCATGAGGGGCCGCGACAAAGGTCAAGCACCGCAGCAACAACCAAGCATTCTCACTCGATCACGTCGTCGGCGCGGGCGAGCAGCGACGGTGGCACGTCGAGGCCGAGCGTCCTCGCGGTTCGCAGATTGATCACCAGCTCGAACTTGGTGGGTGCTTGCATCGGAAGGTCGGCAGGACTTTCGCCGCGCAGGATGCGGTCGATGTAGAGCCGCGACATTGCCAGATAGGGCATTGGTAAAAAGCGCGCTGGCCACCTCATAGTCCGCCGCGGCCATGCCGCGATCAAGCTCGGCACGAAATGCGCATTCATTGCGCTTTAGCAATCACACGAAAATTCGCGGCATTTGACCCAGCAGCGATAAGAAAAAAGGGCGGCCCCCCCTGAGTGGTTGGGGCCGCCAAGGGTCCGCGCGACAGGAGTTGAGCGCGGACCCCAACTTGCGAGCGGCCATCTGCTCGCAAGTAAGCAATTGTCGCCACAGGGCAGACAAACGCGATTCGCCGGGCAGCGGAGTCCCCTTTTTGGTACCTCCACAAAAACAACCCCGGCAGTGAAGCCTTGAGGCAATCCATCAGGGCGGGACCGACTACTCGCCCTCGACGCCAATCGCATAGGCCGTCTCGCCGTGAACCGCGTCGTCTCCCACCTTCAGGGTTGCGTCATCCATACGCAGTGGCACGATGAAAGAGATGATCTTGAGGATGATGAACGTCGCTATCACGTTGTATACGATAATGAACGCCGCTCCCTCCGCCTGAAGCAGGAGCTGTGGGGCATTACCGTAGAGCCAGCCCGTCACGGCCACGCCCGGCGCTTCCTTTTCAGTGCCGATGTATTGGAGCATGTCCGGATTGCCGAGGATGCCCACGAGCAGACCGCCGGTCAAGCCAGCAACACCATGTGTGGAAAGGACGCTCAACGTATCGTCCGCCTTCATCATCAGCTTGGTTTTTTGCAGCTTGTTCATGCTGGCCCACGGGATGATGCCAGCGGCCACGCCGATGATGATAGCGCCCCAGCCATCCACGTAGCCGGCGGCGGGAGTGATTGCCACCAAGCCCGCGATCATGCCGTTGACGGCGCCGATCACCGACGGCTTGCCATAGGCCATCTTGTCCATCAGCGTCCAGACCAGAAGGGCCGTTGCGGTGGCAGTATTGGTGTTGAGCACTGCCGCGCCCGCATCCGCGTTGGCGAAATAGGGATCGCCACCGTTGAAGCCGTTCCAACCCAGCCACAGGATTCCGGCACCGGCCAACGTGACCAACAAACTATTGGGCGGGAAATGGTCGCGATCCTGTTGCAGGCGCGGGCCAACCATCGCCGCAGCGACGAATCCGGAGGTTCCGGCGGCAAGATGGATGACATAGCCGCCCGAGAAATCTGCCACGCCCATGCCGGCGAGCCACCCGCCACCCCATAGGCTGAACGCCCCCACCGTATAGACCAGGGTCGTCCACACCGGGCAGAAGATCATCCACGCCGTGAAGTTCATGCGACCAAGCAGGGAACCTCCGAGGATGATGACAGTGATGGCAGCGAACACGAACTGGAAGAATATCAGGGTCGCCATTGGAAAGGTGAGGGGCGGCATGCCCGATGCGGCAGCCGGAACTGTCGCTTGGCCGGTGGTAAACATCGCCGACGTCGCCAAGCCCGGCGTCCCGAGGAACGGGAACCATTGGGGCCCGAACGCCATGTTGTAGGCGAAAAGAACCCAGACGACGAGGACCGACGCGAAAGCGTACATCGCCATGAAGGCGGAGTTGATCGCCCATTTCTTCTTGACGATGCCACCATAGAGAATCGTCAGCCCTGGAACGCTTTGCAGGCCGACGAAGGTAGCGGCCGCCAACTGCCAGGCGTTGTTTCCGGTATCGAGCCATTGTGGTGATGGTACGAGTGCCATGTCTCTCCCCCAAAAGCCTCTGCGCGCCAGCAGCCGGACAACTGGGTATCGCAAAAATTATGCCAACTAATTGAGCATTGACTGAGCAAATTTTCTCATGAAGGTTGTCGCTGAGCCTGGTTCAAGATGACTAAAGAGTCTGCATTTTGATTATAAAGTGGGCAGGCGAGTGTGCGACTATTGGTTCTGACTCGGTCACTAGTGGCGGGAATCGGCGCCTTGACGATCGGTATGGCCTTTCCCGCCATTAACGGTGAAGCGCAGCGCGGCGAGACCGCGATCACCTGCACCAATCCGGTTAGCGGTGCAAGCTGGCAGATTAGGATCGACTACGATCGGAGCACCGTGGATTCCAATCCGGCCCGTGTCACCGACTCCAAGATTTCGTGGCACGACGCAACGGACGGCGGCAACTACACACTTGATCGCAAATCCGGAAATCTGACGGTAATTGTCGCGTCAAGCACCGGCGGCTATTTCCTCTATGATCGGTGCAGGCTGGAGAATTGAAGCCGCGATCGCGGAATTGAAGTCTGCGCCGGTACCGCGTCACGATCCTGGCTGCCCGCTGCGCCCCGAAAATCGGAGCAGTGGGGATGGTTGAGCGGCTCTCCGGCGTCAAGGCAAGCGTGGGGTTCGCCTCGGAGACTGGACCGCGTCAACGCAATGAGGATTTCGCCGGCGCCGTTTTCGGCTTGGAGCTGCCAGAGCCGCGCCGCGACGTGGTGGCGGCGATCGCCGATGGGATTGGGGGCGCAAAGGGCGGTCGCGTGGCAGCAGAGACCGCGGTGCGTGGTTTTCTGGATGGATTTTGCGACCTCCCCGAGACCATGGAAGTGCGGCGTGCGGCGGCCAGGGTCCTCAATGCGCTCAATGGCTGGATCTATTCGCAAGGTCAGCGCGACGCCAAGTTGGCGGGGATGGGATGCACCTTCACCGCGCTGGTACTGCGCGGGCGCGTCGCGCACGTGCTGCATGTCGGCGACACGCGCGCCTATCGGCTCGGCGGCGACCGCCTCACCAGCCTGACCATCGACCATGTGCGCGAGGGTGGCACTGGTCGGTCGAGCATTCTTAACCGCGCGCTGGGCGTCGAGACGGAGGTGCGGCTGGACTATGCGGCGCAGCCGATGGCGCGGCACGATCGCTTCGTCCTGTGCAGCGACGGTGTGCACGGGATCCTGACGGCGGAGACCATCGCTGACATTCTGCGCGAGCGCTCTGCGTCCGAGGATACCGCCCGTGCGCTTGTGGCAGCCGCGCTCCGCTCTGGCAGTACCGATAACTGCACGGCCTTGGTGCTCGACGTGGTTGAGGTCCCCACGGCGGAATCGGCCGATATCGGCGCCGCCATCATGCAACTGCCGCTGATCCCGGTGCCCGTCGCCGGAGAGACGATCGATGGCTTTGTGCTCAAAGTGCTGGTGTCCGACGGCCGATACGCCCGCCTGTTCGGTGCGGTTGACGAGGTCGAGGGCGGCGAAGTGGTGTTGAAGTTTCCCAAGCCGCAGGTCGCATCC
>Ga0318518_10000459_pt1 | contig 11176 bp, 10 predicted proteins | sample GRESIP176b2f22_FD_203483 | JGI IMG/M metagenome (GOLD analysis project Ga0318518, IMG submission 203483) | Tropical soil microbial communities from Luquillo Experimental Forest, Puerto Rico - GRE.SIPMG.176b2f22 | ecosystem: Environmental > Terrestrial > Soil > Tropical forest > Bulk soil...
GTCCCTGGTTGTTTGGCTTTGTTCCCTTGGGCCGACGACGCGGGATCAGCTTGCGCGCTACCGACATTCGTGGGGAGTGGGGGACCGGTGCCGAAATTCGTGGACCGGTGGCCGCCTTGATGATGGCGATCAGCGGCCGAACCGCGCTGCTGCACCTGCTCGACGGACCGGGATTGCCCCGGCTGCGGGAGCGGGTGGCTGGTCGGTTTCCGACTTGACCTAACATTTGTTCCAACCTAGATTGGGGGGTTAGGACGGGGAGAGGGAATGACGTAATGAGCGATTTCGAATCGGTCGATTTCTTCACCGACGCGTCGCTGATCCCCGATCCGTACCCCTATTTCGACCACCTGCGCCAGCGTTGCCCGGTGGTGTCACAGCCCGAGCAGGGCGTCGTGGCCATAACGGGACACCAGGAAGCTCTCGCGGTGTACAAGGACCCGGCGTTTTCCTCGTGCGTCTCGGTCGCGGGCCCGTTTTCGGGGCTGCCGTTCGAGCCGGAGGGCGACGACATCGGTGCGCTGATCGAGCAGCATCGTTCGCAGATCCCGATGAGCGAGCACATCGTCACCCAGGATCCCCCGGAGCACACGCGGACACGGGGACTGCTCAATCGACTGCTGACGCCCAAGCGACTCAAGGAAAATGAAGACTTCATGTGGCGGCTTGCCGATGAGCAGCTCGACGAGTTCCTGTCCCGCGGAACGTGTGAGTTTCTCGATGAGTTCGCACGACCATTTTCCGGGTTGGTGATCGCCGACCTCCTGGGACTTCCGCAGGAAGACCATGAGGAGTTCCGCGCGCACTTTTCCGGCAAAGTGGTGGGCGGCATCGAGGACGATGCGCTGACGCGCGCCCACAATCCGTTGGAGTACCTCAACGAAAAGTTCACCACCTACATCACCGAGCGCCGTCGTGAGCCACGATCCGACGTGCTGACCGAACTGGCCCAGGCGAAGTATCCCGACGGCTCGACTCCCGAAGTCATCGACGTCGTCCGGCTCGCCGCGTTCCTGTTTGCGGCCGGACAGGAAACCACCACGAAGTTGCTCAGCTTCGGCATGCGCGTGATCGCCGAAAATCCGGACATTCAGGCGTTGCTTCGCGACGACCGGAGCAGAATACCGACTTTCGTCGAGGAGACGCTTCGCACCGAAAGTCCGGTCAAGTGTCACTTCCGCATGGCACGCACATCGACGTCAATCGGTGACACCGAGGTTCCGGCCGGCACTACCGTGATGCTGCTGCCCGGTGCGAGCAATCGGGACGCTCGAAAGTTCGATGAGCCCAATGAGTTTCGCATCGACCGCCCGAACGTTCGCGAGCATGTGGCGTTCGGACGGGGCAACCATTCCTGCCCCGGCGCACCGCTGGCCCGGGCGGAGGGACGTATTTCGCTCAACCGCATCCTTGACCGGATGTCGGACATCACCATTCTCGAGGCGGAGCACGGGCCACCTGAAGCCCGCCGCTACACCTACGAGCCGACCTGGCAGATGCGCGGCCTCACCGAGCTGCACCTCGGCTTTACCGCCATCACGTGAGCACCCGTGAGATCGCCCGGTGGGACCCCGGCTTCACCGAGAGGCTGGTCGGTGCGGCGGAACCGATTGCGCGGCGCTGGTTTCGGTTCGACGTGCGCGGGTTGGAATCGCTGCCGCCCGACGGCGGTGCGCTGATCGTCGCTAACCACTCGGGCGGCATGCTGACGCCCGATGTGCTGATCTTCGCCGCAGCGTTTTACGGCAGGTTCGGCTACAACCGTCCGCTGTACACACTCGGCCACGACGGGATGTTCGCCGGGCCGGCCGCGGGTTTGTTGACCCGCCTCGGCGTCATCCGCGCCAATCCGGAAAACACCGTCAACGCGCTCCGGTCGGGGGGCGTGGTGTTGGTGTTCCCCGGTGGAATCTATGACGCGTACCGTCCGACACTGGCCGCGAACGTCGTCGACTTCAACGGCCGCACCGGGTATGTCAGGTCCGCGATCGACGCCGGTGTGCCGATCGTGCCGGCGGTGTCCATCGGCGGGCAGGAAAGCCAGCTGTTCGTGACGCGCGGCACGTGGCTGGCCAAGCGGTTGGGCCTGTCCCGGTGGCGGTCCGACATTCTGCCGATCACCGTGGGTTTCCCGTTCGGACTAAGCGTGATCATGCCGCCGAACGTGCCGCTGCCGACCAAGATCGTCACCGACGTCTTGGAACCGATCGACATCGTCGACCGATTCGGCAACGAACCTGGCATCGTCGATGTCGACGCACACGTCCGTTCGGTCATGCAGACGGCCCTTGACCGGCTGGCTCGCCGGCGGCGGTTTCCCATCCTCGGTTAGGGCATCGCGGTGTCAACCGCGGTAAGCTCGCCGGAAAGCCCAGCTGCCCTGCGGATTTCGCAAAACGCGTGAGCCATTGCGTCGGTCACTTCATGGGTGTCGCCGAGGGTGCGGTCGTCGGCGATAACCGAGATGTTGAGCTGGTCGACGTAGCTCCACACGGTGATGTTGATGCCACACCCCGCGATCAGCGGACCGACCGAATAGACCTCGCTGACCGGAGCGCCCGCGAGATGACCCCGCGTGCGTGGCCCCGCCACATTGGAAACCGGCACGTTGAACAGCCTGTTTCGCGCGTCCCGGCGGGCCAACCACCCGAAGACGGGAGGGGCCGCAATAGGCGGCAAGTAAGTGATCAACTTGCCGTACAGCTCCGGGCCGAACAGCTCGTTGTTTTCCTTGGCGATCGCCGTGGCCAATGAGGTCAGTCGCACCCGCTCCAACGGGTCGCCGATGTGCGTGGGCAGCGACACCGCCATGCCGCCGAGCTCGTTGCCGCTGATCCGATCCGGAGACCTGTCGGTGCTCGCCGGCACGGAAGCGACGATCGGTTGGTCCGCACCGCCGTCGTAGCGCAACAACAATTCCCGCAGCGCACCCGCGGTCATCGCCATCACCACGTCGTTGATGGTGATCCCCATGTGCTTGCTGGTCTGTTTCACCTCCGCCAATGACAGCGTCGCGGTCGCGAAGGTCCGCCTCGGCGTAACCACGTGGTTCATGAACGTCGCCGGCGCGCGCAGCAGCCGGGCAAGGTCTGGCTGCTCGCCACGCTCGCGGGCTCGCCGCCGTAGCCGCCGCACCCCGGCGAGCGCGTCGGTGATCACCCCCGGCAGCGCGGCGAGCTGCTGCGCGTGGTCACGCCCCGCGGCCCGGAGCAACTCCGCCGTCCGCGGCGGTACACAAGCCGTGTCGTTGTTGCGTTCGTCCTGCGTCGGCCCGTCCGGGTCCATGAGCCTGGCCAGAAGATTGGCCGAGGCGACCCCGTCGGCCAAGGAGTGGTGGATCTTCCCGATGATTGCGGATCTGTGATCGGCCATGCCTTCGGCAAAGTGGAATTCCCACAACGGGCGGCTGCGATCCAGCGGGGTGCTGGCGACTTCCCCGATCACCTCGTCGAGCTCTCGGCGACCGCCGGGGGCGGGCACCTGAACTCGCCGCAGATGGTAGTCGAGGTCGACGTCGGAGTTCTCCAGCCACATCGGGTGATGCAGTCGCCATGGAATGTCGATGAGCTTGTAGCGCAACGGATCCAGCAGATGCAGCCGGCGGAGCAGCGTGCGGCGAAACACGTCGAAGGTGAAGTCGCCGTCGCAATCTGCATCATCGACGACCGCGACCTTCAAGGTGTGCGTGTGCAGGTTGGGCGCCTCGCTGTACAGCAGCATCGCATCCATGCCGTTCAGCCGCTTCACGTCCGCCTCACTCGTTCGAAGACCTTCGACCATTATCGTCAGCGCACCGCACCTGTCGGTGCTGTCACATGCGCTATCGCGTTCGGGGATCGTGTGGTGTTTGCCTCGAGGTACTCCTGTGGCCAATGTGGCTTCTGCACCGCCCTAGATCACCCCCGCCCCCCTCACGAGGTTCCTTCCAGTTCGATGTCGAACGTCGAAAGGTATTGGTCAAAGACAGGTTCCAGGTCGCCGATGGCGACGCCCGACCCGTCGAGCGAATAGGGCTGAACTCCAAAGCGGTCCTGCGGGTTTCGTTTCAGCCACTGAAGCATCGCGTCTTCGGTTGATGGCGTCAGTTCGTCCCCGGCCCACTCGTACAGTGAGCGCATCACACCGATCGGATCGCGCAGGAGAGCGGCGTAGTGCAAATCGAAGAACCGGTCGTCGCCGATGCGCTGCCGCGCTTGCAGTGGCCGGGCGACGTGTGCTTGCAACTGGCGCAGCACATTCGACACCACATCGGTGACGTCGATGTCGGCGCCGAGCACTGCGCGAGACAGGTAGTTCAACCGCAGGAAGGAAGCGGTGGCCTTGAACGGGTCGCGGTGAGCCCAGACGATGCGGACATCGGGAAACGTGGACAGGAGGGCATCGATGTGCACGGCATGAGAGGGCATCTTGAGCGACCACACACCCGGCGCCCGCGACTGCAACATCTGCAACACCGACCGCTCGTAGGCGTAGGTGCTCGTCATGTCGGCGTCCATAAGCCAGTCGGCGTAGGCGCTGGTCGGCATGAACGCCTCCCACAGATACGCCCTGAAATCCTGGTTCTGCACGAACATGCACTCCGTGGGGCCGTCGGCGTCATCCCAGTGCACCATCGGGATGTTTGCTGCCTTCAGCCCTTCGGCCAGCGCTTCCAGCTCGGCCTTCTTCTTCAAGCAGCGTGGGTCGATGCGCAATGTTTCCGGTGATGGCGGCGGCACGGAGTTCTCCGCCTCCCACGTCAACAGCGACCGGCGGTTTGGGTCCTGGTCGAGCAGGTAGCTTGCCAACGATGTGCCCGTACGCGGGAGGCCCAGTACCACCAGCGGACGCTCGACACGTTCCGCGGCGACCTCGGGGTGCTGCCTGAGGTAGTCGACCACGCGTAGCCGGTTCCACAACGCGTCGACGAACTGGCCGTAGACAAAGTCGCGCCCACCCGCGTTCACTCCGGGCGCGGACTCGACGGTCTGCACCAGCAGCGCTAGGCCCTCGCGCCAGGAATCGCCACCGAAGTCGTCGAGTCCGGCGCGCTCGCACGCGCGGGTGACCAGGCCCTCGACCCCCGGAATGTTCTGGGGGGCGTGCGCGGTCGTCATGCGAACAGAGACTATACGACCTAATGGAACAAATGTTAGGTTAGCTAGAAAGGGACCTCGGGAGGTCGCTCGTGGCGCAATCGCTGGACTCGCTCGTGAATCAGGGAAGGGGCGACCAGGACGCCGTCGACGTTGGCGATGGGATCTTCATGTCCAGGAACATCGCCAACAGCTACCTGGTGACGACGCCCGACGGCGATCTGCTGATCAACACCGGCACCGATTTCGAAGCCGCGCAAATCCAGGCGCGTTTTGGCCGCGTGAGCAGTGGCCCGATTCGGGTCATCACATTCACTCAGGGGCATCCGGACCATGTGGGTGGGTGGAGTGTGTTTCATCAGGCCCGTGTTGAGACGATCGCTCAGGCGAACCACGCGGATGTCCGTGAGTATTGGCGGCGCCTGCACCCGTTTTACGCGCGGCGCATCATGACACTGTGGGGGGCGTTCGTGGATGTCGACGCGACGTCGATGGAGCTGCCGCCGGAACCCGTGCTCACCACGGCGTTCATCGACAGCCACGCGTTCGAGCTCGGAGGCCGCCGGTTCGAGCTCTACTCAACCCCCGGCGGGGAGACCACCGACGCACTCGTGGTCTGGATGCCCGTGGAACGGACCGCTTTCATCGGCAACTTGATGGGGCCGTTCTTCGGTCATGTGCCAAACTTATATACGTTGCGCGGGGACAAGATTCGCAGCGCCATGGCATTCATCCGGTCCGTCGACAGGGTGATCGCGCTTGGCCCCGAAACGCTGATAAACGGTCACGAGGTTTTCCGCGGTGCCGGCGCGATACGGCACACGATGACCACGGTCCGCGACGCCACGAAATACCTGCGCGATCGGACTATCGAGGGGATGAACGCGGGCACCGACGTGTGGTCCCTGATGCGGGAGATCACGCTGCCGACCGATCTTGCGCTTCCCCAGGTGCATGGGAAGGTGCCGTGGATCGTGCGGTCGATCTGGGAGGAGCACGTCGGCTGGTTTCGGTATGGGTCGACCACGGAACTCTACGACGTGCCGCCGTCGGCGGTATGGTCCGACATCGTCGATCTGGCCGGCGGCACAGCCGCTCTCACCGAGCGGGCCCGAATTCACGCTGACCAAGGACACGCGCTGCAGGCGCTTCATCTGACCGACATCGTCCTCGCGCACTCACCCGGCGAGCGCGAAGCGTCACGGGTGAAACGTGTTGCGCTGGAACAGCTTCTTGCCGCCAGCGGCCGGGAGAACTTCAGCGAAGTCCAATGGCTGGAACAGGAAATCAAGAAAACCACCGACGATGCGGAGAGCCAATGAAGCCAGACGACCTCTACCACACCGGCATCGTCGTCGACGACTTCGATGGAACACTGGATTGGTTCACCAAAGTCGCCGGCTACCGGTGGACCGACGTGGTCGAGGTCGACCAAGTCGCCCAGACGCCGGAGGGCGAGATCACCATTCCCATGCGAATCGTGTACTCGGGGACAGACCCACGCGTGGAGCTGATCCAGACAGTTCCTGGAACCGTCTGGGTCCCTGCGGATTCGGGCGTGCACCACCTTGGCTACTGGTCGGATGACGTGGAGTCAGATCTGGCGGCACTCGAGGCCACCGGCATGCGGTACGAGGTCAAGGCATCCAACCCGGACGGGTCAGGGACACTTCTTTGGGCGTACTGCAAAGGTCCGGCTGGGCCGCGTATCGAGCTTGTCAGCCGCGCCATGGAACCGTTCATCGCATATTGGTTCGCCACCGCAGACGGCGCCTCGTAAAGGCTGACATCGCACTCCTATAACATGCGATAGCGCATTCGCGGATCGTGTGGTACCCACCTCCTGGTACTGATGTGGCCAATGTGGCTACTGCCCGCGTCTCGACCACCCCGCCCCCCGACCTCCCAACCTCTTGGTTGACAATCGACGCAAGACCCAAGCGTCAAAGGAGACAAAACCATGGCTGAAGCCGTCATCGTCGAGGCAGTGCGCTCACCGCTCGGGAAGCGCAACGGCGGGCTGTCGGGGGTGCACTCGGCTGACCTGTCCGCGCAGGTCCTCAACGGGCTGGTCGACAAGGCCGGAATCGACCCCGGGATCATCGACGACGTCATCTGGGGCTGCGTCACTCAGGCCGGCGAACAAGCCATCGACATCGCCCGTACCGCGGTGCTGGCGGCCGGTTGGCCCGAGACCGTCCCGGGCGTGACTGTCGACCGCCAGTGCGGGTCGAGCCAGCAGTCCATCCATTTCGCCGCGGCCGGCGTGGTGGCCGGACACTACGACGTCGTCGTCGCCGGCGGTGTCGAGTCCATGTCGCGCACCCCGATGGGCGCGTCGCTGGCCAATGGCGGACGTCCGTATCCGCAGGCCTTCATCGACCGCTACGAAGGCCAGATCCCCAACCAGGGCCTGGGCGCCGAGATGATCGCCGAGCAGTGGGGCCTCGACCGCACCGCGCTCGACGAGTTCTCCCTCGGATCGCACGAAAAGGCCGCAGCGGCACAGGATTCCGGCGCCTTTGACGACCAGATCGTGGGCATCAAGGATCAGGACGGCAACGTCGTTCTCAAGGACGAGGGCATCCGCCGCGGTACCCCGATGGAAAAGATGGCCTCGCTGAAGCCGGCGTTCAAGGAAGACGGTGTGATCCACGCCGGCAACTCCTCGCAGATCACCGATGGTTCGGCCGCGCTGCTGTTCATGTCGGCCGAAAAGGCGAAGTCGCTGGGGCTCAAGCCGATCGCCAAGGTGCACACCGCGACACTGGCCGGAGCCAACCCGGTGATCATGCTGACGGCGCCCATCCCGGCGACCCAGAAGTTGTTGAAGAAATCCGGGCTGAGCATTGGCGACATCGGGGCATATGAGGTCAACGAGGCATTCGCGCCGGTCCCGCTCGCCTGGCTGAAAGACATCGGCGCCGACGAGAAGAAGCTGAACCCCAACGGCGGTGCGATCGCGCTCGGCCACCCGCTCGGCGGTTCGGGCGCGCGGTTGATGACGACGCTGCTTTACCACATGCGCGACAAGGGAATTCGCTACGGCCTGCAGACGATGTGCGAGGGTGGGGGCCAGGCCAACGCGACCATCGTAGAGCTCCTATGACGGATGCCGCCCAGCCGGCGGTGCTGGTCGACCGTTCCGGGAACGTCATGGTCATTACGATCAACCGGCCGGAGGCGCGCAACGCTGTGAACAGCGCTGTGAGCATCGGCGTCGGGGACGCGTTGGAGCAGGCGCAACACGACCCTGAGGTGCGGGCCGTGGTAATCACCGGCGCGGGCGACAAGTCGTTTTGCGCCGGGGCCGACCTCAAGGCGATCGCTCGCCGGGAGAACCTGTACCACCCCGACCACTCCGAGTGGGGCTTCGCCGGTTACGTGCACCACTTCATCGACAAGCCCACCATCGCCGCGGTCAATGGCACCGCGTTCGGAGGTGGCACGGAGTTAGCGCTGGCCAGCGATCTGGTGGTGGCCGACGAGCGCGCCAAATTCGGGCTACCGGAGGTCAAGCGCGGGCTGATCGCCGCCGCCGGCGGTGTGTTCCGGATCGTGCACCAGCTGCCCCGCAAGGTTGGGATGGAACTGCTGTTGACCGGTGAGCCGATCAACGCGTCCGAGGCCTTTGAATGGGGCCTGATCAACCAGGTGGTCAAGGAGGGTTCGGTCTTGGTCGCGGCCCTGGCGCTGGCGGCCCGGATCACGGTCAACGCGCCGCTGTCCGTGCAGGCGAGCAAACGCATCGCCTACGGGGTCGACGACGGTGTCATCACCGCCGACGAGCCGGGCTGGGACCGTACGCTGCGCGAGATGCGTTCCCTGATCAGGTCCGAAGACGCCAGGGAAGGGCCGCTGGCGTTCGCCGAGAAGCGGGAGCCGGTCTGGAAGGCGCGTTAGAGAGCGCGAGCAGACGCAAAATAGCCCAAAACCGTGTGGTTTTGGGCGATTTTGCGTCTGCTCGCGCTTAGATCAGTGCGCCAGGACGTTCACCGCGCGCTCGAACACGGCGGGCAGCAGCTCGCACGCCGGCACGATGGTGCGGCGGGCCACGCGTGGTGCGCTGGCCAGTACTAGCCCGCGGGTGAGCAGCCGATAGTCACGCGTTACCCGGTGCCACGCCGTCTCGTATGACGAGGGTGCGTCGTTGACGATGGCGTCGACCGCCGCGGCCGCTTGCTTGACCGCGAGGCTGATGCCTTCGCCGGTCAGAGCGTCCTCGTAGCCCGCCGCGTCGCCGACCAGCAGCACCCGTCCCGCGACCCGGCGGGAGACCACTTGCCGCAGCGGGCCGCATCCGCGGGCGTGCCCGCGATTGGCGCCCGCCAAATGCTGGGCCAGCCACGGAAACCAGGCCAGGTCGGGTCGCCCGCCCGACAGGATCGCCACGCCGACCAGGTCCGGTTCCACCGGCGTCACGTACGCCTCGCCCCAGCGGGACCAGTGCACCTCGACGAACTCCGACCACACCGGGACCTTGAAGTGCCACCGCACGCCGTGGCGCCGCGGTGTTCCGGCCGTGGCCTTGATTCCGACGGCGCGCCGCACCGCCGAATGCAGTCCGTCGGCCGCCACCATCCACCTCGCGCGCACACCGGCGGCCGTCACCCCATGGGCGTCCTGCTCGACGCTGGTCACCCGCGCCCGGATCCACTCGGTGTCTTGCTCTTTGGCCCGTGCGGCCAGCGCCGCGTGCAACGTAGTGCGCCGCACGCCCCTGCCCGGCCCGCTGCGAAACCGCGCCTCGGCGCGACGATGTTCGCTCACGTAGGCGATCCCGTGAAAGGGCATGCCTGCCGGGTCCACGCCGAGGGAGGTCAGCTCGGCCAGTCCGCCGGGCATCAGCCCCTCACCGCACGCCTTGTCGATGGGGTTTTCCCGTGGCTCGGCCACGATCACCGAAAGTCCTTGCCTGCGAGCGTGTAACGCCGTGGCCAGGCCCCCTGGGCCGCCGCCCACGACCAGCAGGTCCGAGTCGTAGTCCGTCATGCGTAGCCCAACGCCGAATTCTCCACCCGCAGACGCACCCTCAGCAACATCGCGTTGGCCAGCGTGAATGCGACCGCGGTCAGCCACGCGGTGTGCACCAACGGCAGCGCGATCCCTTCGGCCACCACGGCAACATAGTTCGGGTGGTGCAGCCACCGGTAGGGGCCCCGCCGCACCAACGGCGCCTCCGGCAACACGATCACCCGGGTGTTCCACCGTCGGCCCAGCGTCGCGATGCACCACCAGCGCAGGCCCTGGCTCAGCAGCACCACGGCCAGCATCGGCCAGCCCAGCCAGGCGATGAACGGTCGGTGCAGTGCCCACGGTTCGACAATGCAGCCGACCAGCAGCGCGGTGTGGATTGCGACCATTACCGGGTAATGCTCGCGACCAAACTCCTTGGCGCCCTGGGCAAAAGACCATTCCGCGTTGCGTTTGGACACGATCAGCTCGGCCAGCCGTTCGACGGCTACCGCGAGGACCAGAATGTAATACATAGCTCTATCGGGCCCTACCAGCTCAGCAGGACGAGTTCGGCGGAGAAGCCCGGTCCCATCGCGACCATCAGCCCGATCGAACCCGGCGACGGTGGGTCGGCCATGGTGGCGTGAAGTATATCAAGTACCGACACCGACGAGAGGTTTCCGTTGTCGCGCAACGAGTTTCTGGTGAGTTCGAGGGCATCCGGCGGTAGGTCCAACGCGTTCTCGACCGCGTCGATCACCTTCGGGCCGGCGGCGTGCAACAGCCACGTTGAGACGTCAGTCGTGCTCAGCCCATGGTCGGCAAGGAATTTGCGGATGTCGTCGCCCAGGTATTTTTCGACGATGGTCGAGATCTCGGCGGACAGGACGATCTGAAACCCGTTACTGCCGATGTTCCAGCCCAGCAGGTCTTCGGTGTCCGGGTAGTTCCGGCTACGGGTGGCCAGCACCTTCGGCCCAACCGGTGCCCGGTCGGCTCCGGTCACGACGACGACGGCGGCGCCGTCACCAAACAGGCTGGACGCGACGAGATTCGCGATCGAAATGTCCTCGCGCTGAACGGTCAACGAGCAGAGTTCAACGGCCAGCAGCACCGCCACGTGATCGGGGAACGCCAGCAGGTAG
>Ga0318518_10000479_pt1 | contig 11038 bp, 12 predicted proteins | sample GRESIP176b2f22_FD_203483 | JGI IMG/M metagenome (GOLD analysis project Ga0318518, IMG submission 203483) | Tropical soil microbial communities from Luquillo Experimental Forest, Puerto Rico - GRE.SIPMG.176b2f22 | ecosystem: Environmental > Terrestrial > Soil > Tropical forest > Bulk soil...
CGCCGCCGTTCTTGAACGCACGTTCGACGCGCTCGCAGAAGCGCCGGTCCATCATCAGCAAACGCTCGCGCGGCCATGTGTGAGATCCCGTCGAAGGTTGGGTTCGACCGAACGTACAATTGAACCCATGGCGGGGTAGCTGTCGAAGCGGATTGATGATTATTGCTTCTTGGAATGAGACGTCTGCTCGGGGCCGGAGCGGTCTGCGTCAACCCATTACCTCACCGCCCCCCGGGCGGAGTCATGACATGATCCCCGCAGGGAGGAAGTCATCGGCACAGAGGGCTGGACAAAAGTTCTGGGTCTCGCTTTGAAAAGCCCAGAACTCATAATTGTCCTAGCCTACATCATCAATCGGCCATCACCCATCCCGCTAAGCTGCCTTTTGGGCGATGATGAAGTCGCTGAGATCGGCAGCCTCCTTCGAGGTGCGTTCCGTCCAGAGGACGAGAAGCTTGCATCCATTCTTAGTAGAGTGCGGGCCGTGTGCCTTGCCGGCCTTGAAATGTAGCGAAGTACCGGCCTGGTACTGCTTACCCTCGTTGGTGAAGTCGCCCTCAGCCACATAGAGCGCCTCGGCCATGCCTTTGTGGAGATGTGCCGGAATGACCGCGCCGGGGCTCATACCGACGTGCAACATGACCGGCCCCAGCGTGTAATTCGCGTTGCGGACCCGCAGCGTGATGTCGCCCTCACTGGGGAAAGGGAAACGATCCGACTTGAGCTGATTGTCGAGTACTTCTTGATCGACCACGATACCGTCTCCTGTGCTTCGAAGAGCCCTCCTGCCGACTTAATCTCGGAGGCTGCGCGGTTGTTCCTGGAACTTACGAAAAGGCTCCCGCTGCCAAAAAAAAGCCCCCGGTGCGAAACTGAGAAGTTCAAACGAGCGAATATTCATGACTGCGCCATAAACAACTATGGCCGGATGAGCCGATCGCGCGGCCATTCGCCGACGACCTCGTCGCCGGGCGCGGTCGGCTCGCACGCAAGCTTTGACCGCACCTGCTGCGGCCTGACGGCAAACGCCGAGCGGCCTCGACCGTAGTTGGGCATGACGCGACGCGGGAGAGAGGGAATTCCGACCGGCGTGAGCCTAACCCCGGCGGCGGCGATTTGGCGAGCGGGGGGCTCGACCGGGCCGCGCCTTCGCTGTCCCCGCCGCGATCTCGCCCACCGCCGGGACACAAGCGGGACACGGATTTTTCAAGCCATTGCTGCGGCTGTCGTTTTTCCGCTGCGCTCAAGCCCTATCGCGGCAACCAGCGGCCTCCGCTGTTGCGATCGGTTTTTCGGGGGTCCTCGAGATATCTAGCCGGGTCGAATAACGCATCGCGATCGAGCACAACCTGCATTTCGACCGCTAATCGATGACTTCCCTTCGGTGCGGCGGCCCCCAGTCGGTTTCGTTCTCTTTGGTAAGTCCGACAAGCAATTGCTCCAAGGTATAGCGGCGGCGCTTTTTCTTTTGTTCCCTCCATGATCGGAGCCGCGTCGACCCTGCCGGCGTTCTCGTAGTCGACTCTCGATATGATTGCCATTCAAGCATCCTCCGCCGACCGCATCCTCGGAAGGGTGCGAGCCCGGCACCGGATTTTTGGAGTTCAGTGCCCCTTTGGCCGGGCTCGCTACGGCGGCGGCACCCGCTTCGCGTCATCGCAGCCTCTTTCGTGCGATTTCCCCGACCAGCCGCGTGATGATGTCGCGCTCGGACTCTCGCTAGGAAAGCATGCGCGTCCGCGCCAAGGCCGAGCACGAGCGCGTCAGTCATCGCGCGCCCTGGGTGCGCCCCACTTTTCAAGGATCGTCTTCAACGAATCCTGCTCTGCCCGGTTGACAATCTCGCAGCGTTTCCATGCCACGGGCTCGATCAGTTTCTTGATCTCCTGCTCGACGCAGTCGCGCAGATCGTTCGGGTCGAGCGCATCAAGCTCCCAACAGCGTTTGCCGTAGTTGCGCACGAACCATTTGTAGCGCGGGTCTTTGCGCTTATCTGTTGCCGGGAACGATGGGAGCCCGCGTATATGTTCTCGTGTCAGCGCAATTCGCCTTAGCGTTACGTGAGCGCCATCGTATTTGGAGAACCGGTTCGGCAAGTCCTCCTCCGACATGTACATGCCGCTCGGGTCAAAGTCGCCGACGTACAGGATGATCAATGGACGGCCGTCGTCGTCTTCGGAAATGTCGTGAACGATGGTGGCGCTGCTGAAACCATGCATGACCTGAAAGCCGACCGCGAAATGGTCGAGCACCGGTCGAAGCAAACCGCGCACAGTGCCTTTCTCGCTCACCACCAGGATGCGGTACGGTTGCTGGTTCCAGAAGTCTCGGCGGTAGGACCGGGCGACACAGCGCGCGTATGATTCGGGATTGGCCCAGGTTGAGACCCGCTCCAGCTCGCGGGTCTCATCCACAATCCACGCCCATGGGACGTGCCCCCGCTCGCGCGCCTCTTTGAGCAGGCGGTACACACGCCGCATGTCCGCGCGCCCCATCGAAGGGATCATTCCGGCGCTGAACAGCTTGTACCCGACGCCGCGACCTGTGATCGGTTGTGCAGCCTCGGCCGCGGCGTACATCGCCTCGATCAAATCGAGGGATCGCTGCGCCATGCCCCGCCCGCGACCCTTTTTGGTACTGGGTTCAAAATGCTCAGTCATCGCACCGGCTCCCGATCGCGATGTTCACGAGACAAATTTCGAATGACGCCCATCTGGGCTCGCCGTCGCTCCTCGTCGCGCTTGACCTTCGTCCACTCGGCATCGGAGAGCTGGGCGAGCGCCTTGGCGGCTTTCTCGGTTGGGGTGAGCTTTGGAGCCGGGGTCATCGCGCCGGCTCCGGGTCGCGATCCCGTCGCGCGTTTGCAGCGTTGGGGAGGGGCGTATCGGCATGGTGGCCTTCCCCATCGGCCAAATCCGCTGTTGCAGGGGTCTGAACGCGTTTCCCGGCCCATTCCTCAAAGGTCGAGGGTAACCCGGCCAGCAGCCGCTCGGCGTCGGCGGGGGGACAGCCCTTCTCCCGCATGCAGCGGAGGAGCACGTCCCGGGTCGAGCTTACGAACGAAACCGACTGCCACCGCTGGCCAGCTCGACGCTGCAGCATCCACTGCAGGCTGTCGGCGGCCAACGCCCACCGGCCGGAGATCGCGAACTGTCGCTCGCTCATGCCGCGCCCCCACAGCAAGAGGGCGCCGTCCCAGCCACTGGGCAAAATACGCTAAGACTGGCAAAGTGCGCTTTAAGCGCACCCAGCCAGCGCAAGCCCTTGGAATCACATGATCTGGTTACAACGCCGCGAGTTCATCACGCTGCTCGGCGGCGCGGCGGCCGCGTGGCCGCTCGCGGCGCGCGCGCAGCAGCGGGCGGCAATGCCAGTTGTGGGATATCTCGACTTTTACGCCGCTGAGCCGACGGGCATTTTTCTGGCAGCATTTCGCAATCGGCTCCGGTGCCGGTGGCGCGGCAAGCGCCTTGCGTTCGTTGTCCAGCGCCTCGGCGACCTCGGACGTGACCTGGCGCGGCACCGCCAGCGCTTAATCGCTGTCGCGTATCGTTGGAGACGAAGTCCTTGTGCTGCACCCTTCCCATGCCCGACATGTATGCGGGCCAACAGCGGACGGCGTGCGCCACTTCCGGCTCCTCGCGCAAAAGACGGTCGCGGTCGGCAGCTAGCAGCGTGCGGAACGTCTCGAGCAACGCCCGTTGCCTTTCAGCCGTCGTGCCCTCCGGCGCTTGGCTTGAGCGCCGCCTTCTTCGCCGCGATCTGCGTCTCGAAGTGGTCTGCTAGGTCGACCTTGCTACGCCACGCGTCGGACCATTGCTCTAGCGTCGAGCGTCGATACACCAGCTCGGCCGGTGTCGGCGGCCGCGCCTTGCCTCGCAGCTGCGCGTCATGAAGCGCGTCGTTGCGCGCGCTGACCGCCTGCGCGATCGAAACGAGGTCGCGACGAGCGCCGCGGACCTTGCCAACAATTGTAGTCGCCGGGTATGCCGCTTCGTTCTCGAATTTATCGGGAAGCCACGCAAGGTAGCCCTACTTCCCGTCTGCGGCTGCTGTGAAATCCAGCTTGTCTCACCGCCATGTCTCGCCTCGTACTTGCTGTTGATAACGACGCAAACCCGCAGCGCAGGCTTTCTCGACGTCCACGTCGCGGAACCCCGCCGCCTTTAGCTTCAAATTGGCGAATACATGCGCGACGAATCTCGCGCGCTTCTCTTGATCAAGCGAAGCCCGTGCGGCAACTGCCACGTCGCGTGGTTCGGCGGCACAAGCTTCCGCGGCGGGTAAAGGTGCTTGGTATTGCTTTTCGCCATTGAAGTTGCCTCCTATCGTTTGTGGCCGAAAGCGGCCAGCCACCGATCGACGTCATAGACAGCTTGTCGAGCCAGCAGCTTGCGCAGTTCCGCAAGCTGATCCTCTTCGAGTAGCTCTTGGCGCGCGAGCCCGTCGATAAACGCCTTCTGCTCACGAAGAACTAAGCGGTCCATTCCCGGTGATCTGACAGCCGCTCGATCATTTTCCACCGCTCCGGCAGCTTCCGCGGCGGCGGGGCCCAGGTGCTCGGATCGGCAAGCTTGACGGTCGGCCTCAGCGCAGGCAGCTCTACGTTGACCTTGCGCCCGGCAAACTTCAGCTTGGTCGACGACTTCAGCGCGCTGACCAAGAGCTACGGCGTAGCAAAAATCCGCTTGCAGATCGGGGGCGGGCCATACAACCTGCAAACGTGATCCGCTTGTCATCGAAGGCACGCTATATGCGCATTCTCGCCGCGGCGGTCATAATTCCTGCCATCGCAGGCGCAGTGGCGTGGGGCTTCATCGAGAGCCGCCAGGGACGGGAGGTCGAGACGAAGCGGGAACGTGCCGTCAAGGCGCCGCTCAGGGTATCGAACGCGAATGGCGCAGCTGTGATCAAAGTCGATGCCGAGGAGCAGGAACGCAACGGTATCCAGACCACCGCGCTCCTGCCGGCGCCGTACCAGGAAGAGGTTCGCGCCTATGGCATGGTTCTCGATCTCGCACGCCTCACCGATCTCAGCAACAACTACGCCAACGCCAAGTCTCAGCTTGAGACCGCGCAGGCAAAGGTCGCCGCATCGAAAGCAGCATTCGAGCGCGCGCAGAATTTTTACAAGGACGGGAAGACCATCTCTCTTGCGCAATTCCAGGCGGCCGAGGCCGCTTTCCGCGTCGACGACGCTGCGGTTGGTGCCGCGCAGTCGCGAGTGCGCACTCTAAGGGCGACGGCGGAGCAGGAGTGGGGGCCGGCCCTCGGCAAATCACTCATCGATGGGTCGCGAATAGTCACGCGCTTGATCGAACGCCAAGACTTCCTTTTGCAAGTCACCTTGCCACCTAGCGTCTCCATCCCGACGCCTCCCGTCACCGCATCTATTGAAACTGGTAAGGGTGAACGCGCTGCAATCACGTTCATCTCCCCCGCGACGCGCACTGACCCGAAAATCCAGGGGATCAGTTTCTTCTACATCGCGTCGGCAGAGAGCGGCGTCCTGCCCGGCATGAACGTCTTGGCCCTGTTGCCGACGGGCACCACCGTGGGCGGCGTTACAGTGTCGGCGCCGGCGATCGTCTGGTGGCAGGACCGTGCCTGGGCGTATCGCCGCGCTGGTCCCAACACGTTCACGCGCACAGAGATTTCGACCAGTCTGCCCGCACCCGGAGGCGGCTATATCGTCAAAGACCTGCCGACGAATTCCGAGATCGTGACGCAGGGTGCTCAACTGCTGCTGTCTGAGGAGTTTCGCGCTCAGATCCAGGTCGGCGGAGACTAGAAGTGAGTCCTACCTTGCCGTCAGGACCGCAGGCTGGATTGATCACATTCGCGATCCGCTTCCGCGGGATCGTCATCGCGCTTGCCTGCATGCTACTTGCATACGGTGGGTATTCGCTCGGCCGGGTCAACTACGACGTGTTTCCGGAGTTCGCACCGCCGCAGGTCGGTATCCAAACCGAAGCGCCCGGGCTCACGCCGGAGCAGGTCGAGATCCTCGTTACTCGCCCGATTGAGAACGCCATCAATGGCGTATCTGGCGTGCAAAAACTGCGCTCGACCTCGATTCAGGGCCTCTCAGTCGTCACTGTCTTCTTCGATCCTTCGAGTGACATCTACCGCGACCGCCAGGTGGTGGCCGAGCGGCTGGCTGTTGCCGCCCACCAACTCCCGCTAGGGGTACAGCCGCCTGCCATGACCCCACTCACCTCGTCAACGAGCACCGTGCTTGTGATCGGGCTCACGTCACAAGCGCAATCGCTAATGAAGCTGCGCACAATTGCTGACTGGACGGTGCGTCCGCGATTGCTCGCCGTCCCGGGCGTCGCAAAGGTGGTGACCTTTGGCGGCCACAGTCGCTCCATCCAGGTCCAGGTCCACCCGGACGAGGTCATCCGGTATAACTTGAGCCTGAACGATGTCCTGGCAGCAGCGCGCCGCGCGACCGGCGTGCGCGGTGCCGGCTTCCTCGACACGAAGAACCAGCGTGTGGTCTTCCAGACCGAGGGCCAATCACTCGCGGTAGACGACATCGCGCGAACCGTGCTGCTCAGCCAGGGAGCGGCGAGCGTTACACTTGGGAATGTCGCTGAGGTGGTCGAGGCGCCGGAGCCACCCATCGGCGGCGCCGCGATTGACGGCCAGCTCGGCGTAATAATCAACGTATCGGCGCAATATGGCGCCAACACAGTCGCAGTGACCAACGCCGTCGAGGCTGCGTTGAACGAGTTGCGCCCAGGCCTCGAGGCCGAGGGCATCGTGTTGCATGCCGATCTCTTCCGCCCGGCCAACTTCATTAACACCGCAACAAGCAACGTGCAGCAATCCTTGATTCTCGGGGCCGGCCTCGTGATCGTTGTACTGTTCCTTTTTCTCTTCGACCTGCGGAGCGCCGCGATTTCCTGCAGCGCAATCCCGCTCTCGCTCCTGACTGCAATAATCGTCCTTGAGAGGTTAGGCGCCACGCTCAACACGATGACGTTGGGCGGGCTCGCGATCTCGATCGGTGTGGTAGTCGATGACGCTGTTATCGACGTCGAGAATATCGCTCGGCGCCTGCGCGAGAACGGCCGACTGCCGCAGCCGCGACCGATCCCGCGCGTAGTGCTGGACGCCTGCCTCGAAGTCAGGAGTGCCGTCGTCTACGCCACCTTCGCCGTTATCCTAGTCGTGCTCCCAGTCATGGCCTTATCCGGTATCGCCGGCCGGCTCTTCGCGCCACTCGGCCTTTCCTACTCGCTCGCAGTGATGGCGTCGCTCGTCGTCGCGCTCACGGTGACACCCGCGCTCTCTATGGCGCTCCTGAAAGATCGGCACGCACCGACAACGGACCCGCCCGTAGTCAGGTGGGCGCGCAGTGGCTACGAGCGTCTTCTGCGGTGCATCGCTCGTCGACCACGGACAGTCATTGCGGCCGCGTTCGTGTTCACTGTCGCCGGCTGCTCGGGGCTGCCGTTTTTCGGTGGCAGTTTCATCCCCGAGCTCAAGGAAGATCATTACACCCTTCACATGTCGGCGGTGCCGGGCACCTCAATCGAGGAGTCGCTGCGTATCGGCATACGCGTCGCCGACGCGCTCAAGCGGCTGCCATCGGTGCGCTCCGTTGCGCAGCGCGTCGGACGCGCGGAGAGAGCGGAAGACACGTGGGGCACTCACTACAGCGAATTCGAGATCGATCTCAAGCCTTTGAGCGGCGATGAGACGGAAACTGCTGAAGCAGAGATCCGGAGGACGCTTGCAGCGTTCGTCGGTGTGAACTTCTCGCTCAAGACTTTTCTCACCGAGCGCGTCGAGGAGACGCTTTCGGGCTATACCGCATCGGTTGCTGTTAATGTCTTCGGTAACGATCTCGACGTTCTCGATCAGAAGGCGCGGGATATCGCCATCGAGCTCGGCGAGGTACCAGGCGCCACCGAAGTTCAGATCCAGGCGCCACCCGGCTTACCGCAGCTCACCATCCGCCTCCGCAAAACCGACCTTGAACGCTGGGGCTTCGATGCTGTCGAGGTGCTCGAGCTGATCCGTGCGGCCTATCAGGGCGAGATTGTCGGGCAAACGTATCAAGGTAACCAAGTCTTCAATGTCATTACGGTCCTCGACCGCGCGAGTCGAGACAGCATTACAAAAGTGGGAGGCTTGCCCCTTCGCAGCCAAGGCGGCACTTTCGTTCTCCTGAGACAGGTCGCCGACATTTACCAAGCCGCTGGGCGTTACCAAGTGCTGCACGAAGGGGCTCAGCGCGTCCAGACGGTGACCGCGAATGTTGCCGGCGACGATGTTGTCTCCTTCGTCCAGGCGGCGAAGCCGAAAATCGCTACCGAGGTGGAGCTTCCTGCTGGGACCTACCTCCAGTTTGCGGGCGCGGCTGAGGCACAGTCGCAATCACGACTTGACCTCATCATCAACTCGCTCATCGCAAGCGCCGGCATCATCTTGTTGCTCTCGATTGCGACCTGCAACTGGCGCAATCTCACCCTGATTCTTGCGAACCTGCCATTCGCCCTGGTGGGCGGCGTACTCGCCGTGTTCGTGACCGGTGGACAATTGTCCTTGGGCGGCATGGTGGGCTTCGTCACTCTCTTCGGCATCACACTCCGTAATTCGGTTCTCATGATCGCCCACTACGAGCATCTCGTCGCAGTTGAGAACATGTCCTGGGGGTTGGATACTGCAATCCGAGGAGCCGCGGATCGGCTTAGTCCTATTCTCATGACCTCGATCGTCACCGCCCTCGGCGTGTTGCCGCTTGCAATCGGCATGGGCGATCCCGGACGCGAGATCGAGGGTCGCATGGCGGTCGTTATCCTCGGCGGCCTGTTGAGCTCGATGGCGTTGAACCTGCTTGTGCTGCCAACTCTCTCGCTGCGCTACGGAAAGTTTGAGCCATCACGCGACGAATTCGAGCAGGCGGGAGCGCCATCGGTGAGATCGGTCGCCGAGTAACGATAAGTGGACTCGTGATCGATGGTCTGCGACGGGCCTTCGAAAACCGGGGAGGATGATGACAGATGCAACGTTTGCAAACCCGGGCAGTGTCGTCATCTGATACTGACACCATCAGGACTATCGGAATCCTGCATTTCACCATCGGGGTACATGACCATTGCCGACGCGAAGTTCATTCAGAAGTGCTCGGCTGTAGGCACATGGGCTCGAACGAGCGCTATTCCCTCATGCAACGTGGCGGCAGCTACTTCGTGTTGGCGAAGATCCGCCACACCCTATTGCCGAGCTACACATCGTGGCGACCATCTCCTCGGCGCGCTAAAGGTCGTAGTCGGCGGTGAGGACTGCGTCGGTCATTCGATTACGAGAGCACGGGCGCAGAGACACGAGGCCGATCAACACCGCGTTCACCACTGGGTCCACGTTCAGATACATGCCCCAGGGGCTGAGATGGTGCGGCAGCCTCGCGGTCGCGAGGACATTGTCCTGCGCGAGCGCCGCTAAAGGTTCGTCGAGCCATGCGATCGGCTGGGACGTGTCCTTATAAGCCCGGTTTCTGTAAGCGCGGCTCAGTCAATGTCCGCTTCGCGCCGGAAGCGACCGAAGTGCTGCGTTGCCGCTCGACGTAGTCCCGAGAACCGGTCATTCGGCAGTCGCTCGCCCAGTCCCGCCGATGCTGATTCGGATGCAAACAGCTTGCTGGCACGCGCGATCGCCTCATGTCAGGCGAATTTCACCGGAGATTGAAGCGGATCGGCACGGTCAGATCCACACGGTCGCCCGGCAATTCTCGCGGCGGCGCCGGAAAGGGTTGCGCGCGGCGCAACAGCGCCAGGGCCTCCTCGTCGAGCGCGCTCGCGCCCGACGAGCGCGAGATACGGCTGTCGATCACACGCCCTTTCCGGTCGAGGCTGAAGAAGACCTGGGCGATCCGTTGCTCGCGACGAGATTGTGCTACCGCCGGATAGCGCTTGTTACGCTCGAGCAGCGCCACGATCTGCGTTTTCCACGTCGGCACCGCGTTCGAATTGGTCGGGGTGATCCGGCCCTGCGTGGGGGCGGCAGGGATCGCGGCGGTCTGATTTGGAAGCGCCTGCGGCGCGGAGGTCGTCGGTGCCGGAGGGCGCGGCTCTTGGCGCTGCGGGGTTGGGACCTCCTGGGTTGGGGGCTCGACTGCGACGTCCGGATTGGGAGCGGGCTTGATGTCGGGTGGCGGCTCCTCGACCGGTTTCGACGCGACCTTTTCTTCGACTTTCTCCTTTTCCTCGAGACTCTCGATCGGTTTGTTGGGCGAGGCGTCAGACATAACCTGCTCGGGCCCGGGGGGAATCTCCGTCTGCGGCGCAGCCGGCGCGACCGGAACCGGAGCAAACTCGATCACGATCGCAGCGGCGGGTTCCGCCGGCTCGATCTCATCGCGCCAGCTGACCATCGCGGCAGCGATGGCGCCGTGCGCAAACACGACGACGGCGCCGCACATCACCCAGCGGCGTAGGTCCGCAAGGTCTTCCGCCATCATGGCGTTTTCTCCAGCCCCACAAGCGCAACCTTCAGGTATCCGGCCGCGCGCAAGAGGTTCATGACCTCCATCACTTCGCCATAAGGTACTGCCTTGTCCGCACGCAGAAAAATGCGTGTGTCCTTGTCACCCTTTGCCGCCGCCTCGAGCGTGCCAGGCAAGAGATCGCGGCTCACAGAATCGTCGCCGAGCGCCAGCGTGAGGTCGGCCTTTACGGTGAGATAGAGTGGCCTATCCGGCCGCGGCTGCGGGTCGGCGGTCGATGCCGGCAAGTTGACCTGAATGTCGACGGTAGCGAGCGGCGCGCTCCTCGCCGTGGTCGAGACGGACGCTCATGACGACACTCTCAAGTACGCTCGACGGCGGACAATGGCGATGCCCTCCGCGCGGACGGAGCAGGCACGACGGCGCGCTCGAGATCGCGGCTGACGAGCCGCAGGACCTCCGCCGCGGCGTCGCCAAGCCCGGCGCGGTAGCCCGCGATCGACCGCGCGAACACGTTGTAAATCACAACGGCCGGAATGGCGGCCGCAAGCCCGAAAGCGGTCGCCAGCAGCGCCTCGG
>Ga0318518_10000480_pt1 | contig 11036 bp, 9 predicted proteins | sample GRESIP176b2f22_FD_203483 | JGI IMG/M metagenome (GOLD analysis project Ga0318518, IMG submission 203483) | Tropical soil microbial communities from Luquillo Experimental Forest, Puerto Rico - GRE.SIPMG.176b2f22 | ecosystem: Environmental > Terrestrial > Soil > Tropical forest > Bulk soil...
CTGCGCGCTGAGCCGGTACGCGGCCACCGCCCCGTCATTGACGGTGCCGGCTTGAGGTACTTCACCGTCACGCTGCTCGTTGGCGGGGATAGCCGGCAGCCTGGCGGCCTGGCCTGCGGGCCGCCGCGCCGGGCCTGGCGGGTGGCGCTCGCTCCCGCCGGGGCGATCGCCGTCAGCGGCCGAAATCGGGAAGGAACGAATCGCAGTACGGCATGCCGACGGCCCGCGTTCTACCGCTCCGGACGTCCGGATCAGCCAGTCCAGGAGCTCATAGGAGCCCACGAGACTGACCGCCGGCCAGGCAGCCACCACCGCCCCGACGGGACCGCGGGACCAGCCCTGGGCCATGTTCGCCGTGAGGGTAGCCGCGATACCGAGCCCGGGCAGCCACCGGGCCAGGGAGGGTACCGGCATCCGGTGCGGTGCGGCGTACAGCACCACCATCGATTCTCTTGGGGTACAAAGCGGACGATTCGGATATTTTCTTTCTTTATCCAGGTCAGCGGCAGCCCGATGCGGGGCAAGTCTGCTGCAGGTGCGGCGCGGGTGCGCGGGGCTGCCGCGCTGGCGGCGCCCGGAGGTGGCCGGGCTGGCAGGGTTGCCGGTCAGCGGCGGCGGCACCGCCACAGCAGGTATGCCGGAACCGGGGCGGGCGGCTCGACGAAGCGCTCGGCGTCCAGTCTGGCGTCAAGCAGGGCGTTCAGGAAGGTGGACAGCTTGCGGTGTGTCGCACCTACCCGGATCCGGACGCCGGCGGGATTGTGGTCTGGTGAAGTCCACCAGCCCTCGGACTCATAACCCTGTCCTGGCGGCCAGCTGCTGCGGCCACGCTCATTGCCGGGAAAGCACGGATGCACGATCGAGGCGGCGAACCAGCCACCCGGACGCAGCACCGCCGTCACCGTGGACAGGGTTCCCGCCAGGTCGTCGATGTCCATGAGCGCCAGCTCGCAGGTGCAGCCATCGAATGGCCGCCCGTCCCACCAGGCGAGGTGACCGGTGACGTCGGCGTGGATGTAGGTGATGTTGCCCGGTCCGGCGGCGCGTGCCTTGCCGAGCATCGCGGCCGAGATGTCGATGCCGGTCACGTCGGCCCCCAGGCTGGCCAGATAGCGGCTCATCCGGCCTTGCCCGCAGGCGATGTCCAGCACCCGGTCACCGGTCACGGCGGGCAGCAGGCCGGCATGCGCCGCGATCAGTGGCGGCGCGTCGCCGACCCACTGCTCGTACCACTCGGCGAACTGGTCATACCTCGCCTGGGTCTGCGCCACGCTCCCACGTTAATTGCCCCGCCCGGCGAGGACCGGCTGCGTTCGCGAGACGCTGACCGCAGCCGTTGACGAGTTAGGACCGCAGCTTCTTCCCGGCGAGATCGACGTGCGTGGTTGCGACGTCACCGGTGGTGTGCAGCGTTGAGCCGAGTCATGAGCTCGCGGTTGGCAGCGCGGGCGGCGGCGAGCTCGCTGTCGCGTTCTTCGAGCTGGATGCGCAGATCGGCGACCTGCTGTTCCAGGCGGGTGATCGTGTGATTGAGAGTATCGATGCCGGCGGGTGCGCCGAGCCCGGATTCCCGCCAGGCCTGCTCGCCGAGCGTCTCGGACAGGCGGTTTTCGAGCTGCTGGATGCGGGCATGCAGCCGGACGGCGCGTTGGCGGGCGGCGAGCAGGCCGGCGTGCAGCGACGCCCAGGTGACGGCCGGGCCGGCGCCGCCGCTGGCAGCGGGCGGGCCAGCCTGGGTGGCGTGGATCTTGCCGAGCAGGTCGCGGTGCCGGTAGAGGAAAGTGCGGTCGACGGCGGCTTCTCTGAACTTGGGCGTTGTGCGCGGAATTGCCTTGTCCGTGCTTATTTGTGGCCGCCGGCGTCTCTGATGGCGTTGGTGACGAGGTAGAGGTTGGCCTGGTCGAGTCCGGTGATGGCGTGACGCAGGACGACAGGCGTGGCGGTGGCGAAGCTAGCGGCTAGGCCGAGGATGGCGGCTTCGCTGCTTGAGCACGGCAGGTCACCGGCGTGCAGGGCGGTGATGGCCTGTTCCCAGTCGATCGCCGCCGTGATGTCCCCGGCCTGGCTGGTGCCGATGAGGATATACCGCGCGGTGAAGTCGTCCCTGCGCAGCCAGGATCTGTGGCGGATGAGCAGTTCGGTGGCGGCCTGGTCGCAGTACATTCCCTTGCTGCCTGCGCGGAGCGCGGCGGTCAGCTGCCATCGGCCGGGCAGCGCGCCGGCGGGCTCGGCTGCCTGCACGGCAAGGTCGGTCAGCCGGGCGAGTTCCTGGCTGGTCTGTTCCGGGAGGCTCGCGGGGTCGGCCCAGCAGTGGGCGATGCGGGCGTGCCGGCAGATCTGGAGAGGGTCGGCGCAGCTGGCGGTGAAGACGAAGACGCGGATCACCTCTTCGCCGTGCACGCGCTCGTAGCTGCCGAGGTAGGCGCGGACCTGGGTGGTGTCCAGCCCGTAGTCGCAGGCCAGGATGCGGTCGAGGGCTCTGGTGAGGGTTTCGCCGGGCAGCGCCATCCCGCCTGGGAGGTCCCATTCGCGGTCGAAGTCACTGGTGTCGCGCCCGCAGAGCAGGATGCGGTCATCCAGGATGACGGCGGCCGCGACGGCGAACTGGTCTCTGCCTTCGGCGAGGGAGGACATGACGAGGTCGTGGAGCAGGGAATCGGTGACCGCGGCGGGTCTCATGAGGGCTCCTTGCGGGGGGCGGCAGCATCGGGGAGACCGGGCATGCCGAGGCTGACAGTGGCCTGGACCTGGGAGCGCCGGTCAATCTGGGCGAGCTTGCCGTCGGCGCCGGCGAGGCTGATCTTGAGTCCCTCGATCTCGCCGGGCCAGCCTTCGCGCTCGGCTTCGGCGATGCGGGCGTTGATGTTGTCGCGGATCTCGGCGATCCGGTGCCGCTGGGCGGGATCGGGCCAGTGCATGCTGCACCTCAAACACGCATGTTCGTGGATGCAGGGAGTGCTGAATGCGCGGCCGCATATCCCGGTGGCGACCTTCCGACGCTCGAAGTGGCCGAGGAACTCCTGCCATTCTTCTTCGCTGGGGACCCGGTATTCATCGGTAGGCCGCAACCCCCGCCTCCGGGCAAGGAATGCCAGGTGGGACTGGATTGCCTCTTCAGGGTAGACGGCCTTGTAGCCGATTGTCACATTAATGTCCCGGTGGCCGACGATGACCTGCGCTATATGCGGCGGGAGCCCGTTCATGACGGCATCCGTGATAAAGAGCCTCCGGAAATCATGGGGGGTATAGCGCAGGGGGCCGCCGTCGGCCGGGTCGGTGAGGCCGGTGTCGTGGAGCGCGTCGGCGAGCATGTCCCGGGCAACGTCAGGGCTGATCCGTCGGTTCTCGGCGGCGATCCGGCGCTGGAACAGCAGGGGCAGCGGCGGGTTCCAAATCTTCTCGTGATTATCGTATGCGGTAATAGACGGCACCTTCCCGGTCCTGTCAAGGACGCGCCTTATGATGACGGAAAGGACTTCCGACAGCTCCGGGGAAACGACGAGAAGTCTTTCCGCGTCAGTTTTCGATGGGGCTATCTGCAAGAGCGGGATTATTTCCCCGGTAGTCGGCAGCTTGTACTGCACAAGGCTGTGATGGCTGATTTCCAGGAGCTCCTCAATGCGCACGCCCGTGTTCCTGAGGACTTCCACGATCGCCCAGGTCCAGAATGCCTTCTCTTCTTCGAAGGTGAGGTCGCGGCGTTTCCCTGTCACGGGGTCGGCGCCCCATATCCTGCCCACGGCGGTGCCGCGCCGGGTGACGACGCGGGCCAGCGTCTGCCCGCCGGCGGTAAAGGGCTCCCCGTGCCCGGCCGGGCGGGCTGCCTCCAGCAGTTCCCGGGCTTCCTGCAGCCGCTGGGTGACGGTCTGGACCAGGACCGGCAGGACGGGCAGGCGCTCGCGGGTGCGCGCGTCCATGCGGGACTTGCGGTGCCGGCGTTCCTTGCGCCGGCTGGTCTCCTCGTCGCGGACGGGGCAGGGCGCGACCCACGGCCCCCACCGGGCAGGGTCACCGGCAGCCCACTGGGCGATGTCCAGGTAGAAGGCCCGCACCGGGATGAGGCATTCCCAGTAGTTCAGCCGGGGCACCTTGACCTGGGCCGTCGTGCCGTCCGGGCGGGTGACCGTCTCGGTCTTGGTGCGCAGGCGTTCCTTCCACGCGTCGGCGACCTCGCGGGACAGGTTCAGGCTGCTGATGCCGGGATTGTGGCGCTCCAGGTCCTGCCAGAAGCGCATGCCCAGGTTGCAGGCGAGGGAGGTCAGGCTCCCGTAGTCCAGCACCGGCTGGCGCTCGCGGAGGTAGTCCACGAGCAGGTCGCGGACGGGACGGCACTCCAGCCGGTAGCGGCCGATGAGTTCCTCGGGAGTGCGCTGGCCGGTGCTGCGGACCTCCCGCCATGTCGCCGGAGCGCCCGGCCCGAAGATGCCCATGGCGCGCAGCAGCCGGTAGAACACCGCGACATCGCCGGGAATCGCGGACAGTTCCCCGAGCTCGACATCCAGCAGTTCCAGCACGTCGCCGACGGTGATGTCCGCGATCCCGCCGCCCCTGGCCGCGGCGATCTCCGCGGCACGGTAGAGCGTGTGGCTGCCCGATACCGCGGACACATGCGGGTCCTCCGCGCAGAGCGCCCGGAGCGCGGCGAACCCCCCGGGATCGCGGGCGCGGGCCATGTGGCGCACCAGGCTGCCCGGGCCGGTCGGCTTCACCGCCAGCCAGCTCAGGGCGGGGCGCACGACATCACCGCTGATCAGGGTCAGGAGCGAGGAGCCGAGTGCGTGCAGCCGCCAGTCAGCCGTCATGCCCCTGTCCCGCAGCCACGCGGCCGGCGTGCCGCGCCATGCGGTCCCGGCCGCGTCGGACCCGCTGGCCAGCCAGCGTTCCTGCCACGTCGCGCCCGGCTGTTCCTCCAGCCAGTCCAGCAGGAACGCCAGCCCGCGCCGCCGGATCTTCTCGGTGTAATCGTTGCCGGCGGTGAACGGCGCCCGCACCAGCCGGTCCTCCAGCCGCCCGCGGGACACGGCGGTCGCCGGCCAGGAAGCGAGCGCCGGGCGTGCCGGGAACCGCGCCCGTCCCGTCTCCCGCGGTGTCGGCAGCGTCCTCATGTCCGGGACGGGCCGGGCCTGCGTGGCGGTCACGACGCGCCGGTCCGGAACAGCACGTCCAGCGTCTCGGGCCGGTACCCTTGCGCCGGGGACGGACGGCTCCGCGCAGCCGCCTGCCGGGTCTGCTCGGCATGATGGGCCAGCACCCGCCGGATGACCTCCTCCTTGCGGGGAGTCAGGTAAATCTGCGTAGTGGTCAACTGGGCATGGCCAAGGACAAACTGGACATCGGTCAGCGGGAGCGAGGAATCCTCCGCCATCCTGTAAGCCGCAGTGTGCCTCAAGGAATGGAGCGTGGCAGAGGTCCCGGCCTGCTCGTTCACCCGCTCGAACATCCGGTGGACGGCGTGGTAGGACAGCGGCCGGACCGGCCGCCGCAGAGTCCACCACAAGGGCTGCCGCCGCCCCTTCGGGACCAGTCCGTCCATCTCAACCTGGTAGAGCCGCAGCCAGACGAACGCGTCGATGGAGGCGGGCAGCTCCTGCAGCTCGCGGGTGCCCTTGCGGACCACCGTGATCACCTGCCGGCCGGGATCGGTCCCGGCGACGGTCGCCGACAGCAGTTCCGAGGCCCGGGCGCCGGTAGACACGTAGAACGCGACGAGCGCCCGATCCCGGTGCGACGGCAGCCGGGCGAAGATCTCGTTGAACTCCCCGTCCGGGATGCTGCGGGGCACCCGGCTGGGCACTTTCGGCCGGTAGAGGCCGCTGCGCTCGTTCCGGTACGGCTCCATCGGATTGTGATGCGCATGCGCCCGCCCGTGCCGCCTCGACCTGTCCAGCGGGAACGGGTTGATGACCGGCCCGGTGCCCGCGTCGAGGTGGAAGCCGTAAAACGACCGCAGCACCGTCTCCGAATGCGCCCGGACAGACGGAGCGTACGCCTCGCCGCCGGCGGCGCCGGCCGACACTGCTGCCAGCGGCCCCGCCCGCCAGTGAGGACGGGACTGCTTCCCCGCGACCTGCAGCCACCGGCTGAAATCACGGGCCTCGGTCCGCGTCGCCCGGTCCCAGTCCACCCGGACCGCCCAGCAGAACCTGAACCACCGCAGCAAGTCGGTCCCGTACGAACGGACAGTGGACTCCGCCTTCCCCGCCGCCAGCAAGTCCCGGAAGAACTGGGCTGCACCGTCCATCACGACGCCGTCCGGGTCGACGACCTGATAGGGCTCGTACCGGTTCCCCGTGGCCACGAGACGGCCTGTTTGCGGCACCCTCAGCACCGCCAAGTCCCGGTCCGGATCTCCTTCTTCCATCACGACCGGAGAACGTATCGCCAGGAACAGCTATTTACCCGCTGAACTGCTGAAACTCCAGGCATAGTTCAGTCAACAGGGCGGCGCGGGCGATCGCGGAGACGCTGATCTCGGTGCCGTCAGTGACGGCACGGTTGATCGCGGCGATGACGCGCTGCCGACGGCGGGCGGAGCCGGCGCGGCGCCCCCCGGTCATAGCCGTCGCGGACGTACTAGTGCTGGTCATGCGGTGCGCCCGGAAATGGCGCTGGGGAGCGGCTGGCGGATGCGGGGCATGCCGAGACTGATCGCGCGGTGCCGCCGCACGGCTGCTGCTGCCTGGCCGATCTCGGCTCGCTCCTGTGGGGTCAGGTCGTCCAGGGTGGTCTTGATCCGGTTGATGAGCCGGCGGATGCGGGTGATCTCCTCTGCTGATGGCATGGCGTCGGCGCGTGCCCACTCGTCCAGGCCGGCCGCGGCGGCCAGCCGTTCCCGGGTGCGGAGCAGGTCATCAAGGTAGGCGGTCAGGTCAGGCAGGTAGGAGGCGTCGGTCCGGAAGTGGTCGCAGCCGGCGCAGCGAAACCGGTAGGGGCAGGCGTGGCCGCCGGCCTTGACGTTGGACGGCTCGGCGCAGCCGCCGAACGGCACGGCGACCTCGCCGACGGCGCGGCGGGCATGCTCGGAGTCCAGTAGCGCCTTGGCCTGGTGCCAGATCCGGTTGCCGTGCCGGTCGAACTGAACGGCGGTGAGCCGGTCGACGGCCTCGCGGCGGCGTTTCTCGCCGACCCGGTAATACTGGCGTGTGGTGTCGAAATTGAGATGGTCCAGTAGTTCGCGCAGCACGTCAGGCGGGACGCCGGCATCGGCGTGCCGCTGGGCGTAGGTATGCCGGTAGGCATACAAGGTGACCTTGGCCCTGGGGAACTCGGTGCCATCGGCCAGCAGCAGCGGGGGCAGGCTATCGGCCCAGGCGCGGTGCCGGCCGACCAGGCCCGGCCCGGCGACCGGCTTGCGGCCGCCGGGGTTGCGCTGCAGGGCAGGGAACAGCCGCAGCTCGTCCAGCGGCGTGGCCGGGTAGCGGTCCCGGGTCCGCTGCTTCTGCCCGGTGATCAGCGTGGCGGTGGCCTCGGTGACCGGCAGCCGCCGCCCCATCCGGCCCGCTTTGTGGTTGTCGTAGGTGAGCACCGGGGAGCCGTCGCTGTCGCGGGTCAGGCAGTCCCAGGCCAGCGTGCAGATCTCGTCGGGGCGCCGCCCGGTGTCAATGACCAGTTCCACGATGGTGCGGATGTTGACGCCGTGCTGGCGTTCCAGCGCGGGGAGCTGGTCGCACAGCTGCCGCATGATCTCCGGCGGCAGGTCCCGGGACGGCTCGGCGTGGCCGGGCAGGTAGGGGATGTCGCTGGTAGGCACCGTGAAGTCATCGGGCAGCCCGGCGGCGGGGCCGCCGGGGCGGGTCAGGCCCATCGCGCGGATGCGGGACAAGATCAGCTTGAGGTGGCGGCAGGTCATCACCCGCGAGGGGTGGGTGAGCGTGCCCGCGTTCTGCTGGTAGGCGAGCCGGTTCAGCAGCGCCTCGATGTCGGCCCGGCCGAGCGCACCGGGGACCTGGCCGCCGTCCTCGCGCAGCCGCAGCGTCTCTGACAGCCGCGCCAGGCTGTGCACGCAGGTGCGGAGGCTGCCGCCGACGCCCCGGCCGCGGCGGCGGGGCAGTTCCTCGACCGCCCACCGTTTGGCGGCTTCCCGCAGCCAGGGCTGGGAGATGCTGGTGAAGGGCAAGGTGCCGCCGGGCCGGCCGAAGGCGACCAGATCCCACTCGTCCTTGACCTTCTCGGTTTCCGGGTCGAGCAGGGCGCGGCGGGCGTGCCGGGCCAGCGACGTCAGCAGGGTGCCAGCGTTGCGGTCCAGGCCGGGCACGGACACCTCACCGGATGCCGGGATGATCGTGGTGACCTGGTGCAGGCGAAGCTTCTCGCATACCGACCGCAGGGCCTTCTCATTAGTCCTGGCGCTGCTGCGGGTGCGCTGCTGCAGACCGACGAGTAGCTGGGCGGCCACCAGCGGTGCCAGCCCGTAAAGGCTGACCTGCCCGTACTGGGCGATGGCGGGCTGGGCGGCACGCCACGCCGCCTCGTCCAGCCCCGGGACCGCGCGCGTGGCCGTGCGGAACCGCTGCTGGTGCGCGTCACAGTAGGAGCCGCTGACTCCGATACGCTCCCGGTTGCACGCCGGCACCTGGCACGGCCCGCACGACGGCAGCGGCCGGGTCTGCGGGTGCGCGAGGAACACCTCCAGCGGCACCTTCAGCACCTCACGCTGCTGCCGCAGGTGGGTCAGGCACAACCGGTCCCTCGATGTCTTCCATGGCCGCGGGCAGCCCTCCACCGCGCACCGCGACGGCGGCTGACACGACGGTTCCGGCAGCGACAAGACTGCATCCGGGCCGAGCCCGGCCCGGGATAGCCGCCGCTGGCACCGCTGGCAGACCCGTGCCCGCCCGAACGCGGTCGCCTGGCACCCGGGAGCGCGGCAGACCGGGTGCCCCAGCAGCGGGTGCTCCGGCGGCGGCCACAGCACCCGGCTGCTCGCGTCCCAGCCGGCCTCAGCCAGGAACGTCGGATCGAGCAGCCGCTCGAACACGGAAACGGCCTCATCCCCGGCCGGCCAGGAAAACTGCGAGGCCGCAGATCCCGCCAGCGCGACCCGTGCGGTGGCGGTCACCGGCCCGGCCCGGCAAGCTCGCGGGGTGAACCGACTCGTTCCACCGCTGCCCGCAGCCGCTGCGGGTCGGGATGCACGTAGATCTGCGTGGAGGACACCGAGGAATGACCGATCAGCTCGGCGATCTCGTCGATGCTGGCACCTGAATCAGCCAGGTTGCTGGCCATCGCGTGGCGCAGCTGATGCGGGGTCACCCGGCGGGTCAGCCCGGCCCGCCGCGACGCGGCAGCAACCAGGGCGTTGACCGCGTCCGGTGGCATCGGCGCCCCAGCCGGCTCACGGAACAAGTTGACCAGCACGAAGTCGCTGCCTGCCGCCTGCGGCACGCCCATCCGCTCGAACTCATAGGCGTCGAACGCCTGGACGACCAGGAAATCCAGCGGTACCGGGCGCTGGCGCCGCGATTTCGCCAGCGCCCCGTTCGGGTTCTCCCGGCGGACCACGTGCAGGTGAGCGCGCGGCACCTCACATCCCAGCGCCGCCGAGTCCGCCAGCAGATGCACGTCATTGCGCCGCAGCCCGCACACCTCACCGCGGCGCAGCCCCGCTCGCGCCATCAGCAGCACGATCAGCTGGTCCCTCGCCGAGCAGCACGCCCGCAGCAACGCGATGATTTCCTCATCGCTGGCCCGGTCCACCGGCTTCTGCGGCTCCCGCAGCCGGTGCCGCGCCCGCAGCCGCCACGCCATCGGGCCGCCTTCCCCGCGCGCCTCGGCCGGCAGATCCCGCTGACCGGCGACCTCATATACCAGCGGCACTAGGCCCGCCGGAGCCGTCCCGGTCGCGACCGCGTGCGTCACAAACCCGCGCACCGCCGTCAGCACCAGGTTGACCCGCCGCGCCCCGCGAGCCGGCGCGGCACCCGGTCCCGCCAGCAACTCCCCACTCCAGCCCGGGACCGCCTCGGTGCTCGTCACCGCCGGGGCATGGCGCAGCCAGATGATGAACAACGCCAGATGCTCCACCCCCGCATGCCAGTGACGGCCCGTCCGGCCGCACCAGCGCAAGAACAACGCAATCGCGCCCGCATACGACCTCGTCGTCAGCTCCGAGCAATCACGCCCGAACCGCAGATGCCGCAAGAACGCATCCGCCTCGCCGACCACCGCCAGCTCGTCATCCAGCACCGTCCAGTACCGCGCCCCCGACGGCAGCCTCACCAGGAAAGCCCGCACCCCATCCCCCCGATCCCCGTGCCAGGCAACCTCCTTACGACTACCAGCAACACGCACCACAGTCACGGAGAAACGCTGCACGACCAGCAACGAGCCTCGTCAGCGCAACATCACACGACACCTTGCCGGCCCCCGGAGAGCATCGAGCTGGCGCAGAGCAGGCCGTCGATCGTGGCGGGCTCGAGCCGGGCGGTGATCCCGGTCTCGCCGTAGGCGAGGACGACCGCGTAGGCGTGCCAGTAGGAGACATACGCCGCGATGCCCGCCACGGCGAGCACGGCCGCCGCGGTGGACAGGCGGATGGCGCGATCAATGCTGCTCGCCAGGGGTGCGGGCGGGTAATCGTCGGCCGGTGCCCGGCCGTCAGCGGTGAGCCTGTCGCGGGCTGATTTGGCATGCTCTGTCTGCTCGTTGGCAGCGGGTATCGAACACAGATCGGGCCGGGTGAAACCGGGATAGGGCACGGGCTCCTCCTCGGTCAGCGGTTGGGAGGAATTTGGGAGATCGCATCCGGCGCGAACTGCCGCGAACCTCGCTCAACCGAGCTGAATCAGAGCTTCTGATCTGGCCTTTCACGGAAATCCCTGGTCAGGAAGTCGATCGAAACCCTATGGTAAGGAGAAGGTCTACGGTTCGATTCCGTAACGGGGCTCCAGTTCAGCAAGATTTTTCGAATTTCTACTTGTTAACCGATTTCAAGATCAAGTGACTAACCAAGCGGTTTGGGCCCCGCTAACATGCCGCTGGCAGCTCGAATATCGTGGCGTCCTCAGGTGCTTGTCTCCCTCTGACCTGTGGTTATC
>Ga0318518_10000481_pt1 | contig 11035 bp, 10 predicted proteins | sample GRESIP176b2f22_FD_203483 | JGI IMG/M metagenome (GOLD analysis project Ga0318518, IMG submission 203483) | Tropical soil microbial communities from Luquillo Experimental Forest, Puerto Rico - GRE.SIPMG.176b2f22 | ecosystem: Environmental > Terrestrial > Soil > Tropical forest > Bulk soil...
AGGATAATGCACGCTATGTCAAGTCGTGTCCGGGCATCGGCGTCAAGGCCGCCGAGTGGCTGGTTGAGGAGGACCCCATGCTGCTCGGCTCCGACAACTGGCCGGTCGAGGTGGCGCCCAACCCTGAGCCGAAGATTTCGTTGCCGGTGCATCAAATCGCGCTGGTGGTGAACGGCGTGCATCTGCTCGAGAATCTCAAGCTCGACGAACTGGCGGGTAAGGGCGTCTACGAGTTCGCCTTCATCATGGAGCCGCTGAAAATCCAGGGCGGCACCGGCTCGACGGTTGCACCGATTGCGGTGCGATGATCAGGGCGTTGGCGTGGGAAGCCTGGCGTGCCCACGCGCATTGAGCCGTGTTGCTAGGTCTGGCGCCGCCGACCTCGATCAGGCCGGCAGCGGCTAGGTGCGGGCCACGCACCTCCGCGGGAACAAGAAGCCGATTATTGTTCGATCGGAGCGGTCTCCGATGCGCGCGCATTGGGCGCAAGCAGGACGCCGGCGGCGGCAATCAAGATGAGGACCGAGCCGACGATGTCTGCAATCGTCGGCCGCTCGCCCAGTATCAGCACGGAGGCAACGATGCCTATGACTGGAACGCTCAGCACGCCGAGCGATGCGGCCGTGGCCGGTAACCTGCGGACGATCTCGAACCAAAGCAGATAGGCGAAGGCGGAACCGACAAGCCCGGAAAACGCCAGCGCCCAAAGCGCGCGCGCGGGAACGGGCCACAGGTGCAGCGACCCTTCGAAGATGAGGGAGCCTGCGAAGGTGACCACCAGAGCGACCACAAGTTGCCACGCCGAGATTGCCATCGGATCGGCGTCGATCCGCGCCCATTTCAAATAGACCGTACCGGCGGCCCAACTCACCGCCGTCGCGATCGCGAAGACGAGGCCGATCACGTCGCTCGATCCGAGCAGCGGATAGATCAGCACCGTCAATCCGATGGCGCAAAGCAGGAGCGACATGCGGCGTGTCAGGTTCAGCCGCTCCCCGAGGACGGGATACGCAAACAGCGCCGCCCAAATCGGCATCGTGTAAGCGAGAACCGCCACTCGCGAGGTTGCGGTCGCGAGTTGCGCGAAAGCGGAGAACAGCGTGAAGCACGCAATGTTCAGGCAGCCCGCGACGACGAGGTGCACGGCCACGACGCTGCTGTGAATCCTCATGTTACGCCGCCGCAGCAAGGCGAGCGCGAACAACGTAACCGTCGCCAGCCCGGAGGTGCCCACTCGCATGCTAAACGGCGGTATGTCGTTGAGCGCGATCTTCAAGGCCGGCCAGCTCAGGCCCCAGGCCAGGCTCACCGCCACCAGCATGACGCGGGCCGTCGCGTCGTCAGCTTGATGCGGGGCGGTACGGGGCACGTTGCAGGGATCCGGCAGGCCGAGAGGAGGGAAGGCTTGTGTAGCACCGGCGCGGGCCGCTCGTGCAGGGGCCGCGGCGGGCAAAAACGCCCACCCCGTGCGGGCGTTTCGTCATGTTGCACCGCAGTTGACGGTATGTTACGGAACCGCGCGATTTTCGTGGGCTTTCCGGGCGCGCCGGCGCTCTCCGCGAAGATGCAAAGTCCCATTGAATTTCAAGGGCTTGGCGCCCACCGTCCGCGACGGTGCCGAGCCTGCGGAATTGCCGAAAGAGCAAATCCACGTGGCAGGCGAAAACGCGATCATCTCCGGCATGGCCGGCCGCTACGCGACCGCGCTGTTCGAGCTCGCGCGCGAGCAGAACGCGATCGATCGCGTCAAGGTCGACCTCGACCGCTTCGATGCGCTGGTGGCCGAGGTTGCCGATCTCGCCCGCTTGCTGAGAAGCCCGGTATTCTCCGCCGACGAGCAGACGCGCGCGCTCTCGGGCGTGCTCGACCGGACGGGCATCGACGGGCTTGCCGCCAACGTCCTCAAACTGCTCGGAACCAACCGCCGGCTGTTCGCGGCGCTCGACATGGTGCGCGCCTACCGGGCGCTGGTCGCCAAGCATAAGGGGGAGGTCACCGCCGAGGTGATGCTCGCCGAGACGCCGAGTGAGGCGCACCTTGCCGCTATCAAGGATGCACTCGCGGCGGCGACCAAGAAGGATGTGCAGATGCAAGTGAAGGTCGATCCCTCGCTGATCGGCGGCCTCGTGGTCAAGCTCGGCTCACGCATGGTCGACAGCTCGCTGCGCACCAAACTCAATGCGATCAAGGTCGCGATGCAAGAGGCCCGCTGATGGACATCCGCCCCGCCGAAATTTCGGCAATCCTCAAAGAGCAGATCAAGAACTTCGGCCAGGAGGCGGAAGTCTCCGAGGTCGGCCAGGTGCTCTCGGTCGGTGACGGCATCGCCCGGGTTTACGGTCTCGACAACGTCCAAGCCGGCGAGATGGTCGAGTTCGAGAACGGCGTGCGCGGGATGGCACTCAATCTCGAGATCGACAACGTCGGCATCGTCATCTTCGGCGAGGACCGCGAGATCAAGGAAGGGCAGACGGTCAAGCGCACGCGCGCCATCGTCGAGGTTCCCGTCGGCAAGGCCCTGCTCGGCCGCGTGGTCGACGCGCTCGGCAACCCGATCGACGGCAAGGGTCCGATTGATGCCAAGGAGCGTCGGCGCGTCGACGTCAAGGCGCCGGGCATCATCCCGCGCAAATCCGTGTCTGAGCCGATGGCCACCGGCCTCAAGGCCATCGACGCGCTGATCCCCATCGGTCGCGGCCAGCGCGAGCTGATCATCGGCGATCGCCAAACCGGCAAAACCGCGATCGCGCTCGACACCATCCTCAATCAGAAAGCGCTTAACGCCACCGGCGACGAGAAGATCAAGCTCTATTGCGTCTACGTTGCCGTCGGCCAGAAACGCTCCACCGTCGTGCAATTCGCCAAGGTGCTGGAGGAAAATGGCGCGCTCGACTATTCGATCGTGATCGCGGCGACGGCTTCCGATCCCGCACCCATGCAATACCTCGCGCCGTTTTCCGGCTGCACCATGGGCGAATATTTCCGCGATGGCGGCATGCACGCGGTCATCATCTACGACGACCTCTCGAAACAAGCGGTGTCCTACCGCCAGATGTCGCTGTTGCTGCGCCGTCCGCCCGGCCGCGAAGCCTATCCCGGCGACGTGTTCTATCTGCACTCGCGGTTGCTCGAGCGCGCCGCCAAGATGAATGACGCCAACAAGGGCGGATCGCTTACGGCGCTTCCCGTCATCGAGACGCAGGCGAACGACGTGTCGGCCTATATCCCGACCAACGTCATTTCGATCACCGACGGGCAGATCTTTCTGGAGACCGATCTGTTCTACCAGGGCATCCGTCCGGCCGTGAACGTCGGCCTCTCGGTGTCGCGCGTCGGCTCCGCCGCGCAGACCAAGGCCATGAAAAAAGTCGCCGGCCGCATCAAAGGCGAGCTTGCGCAATACCGTGAAATGGCGGCGTTCGCGCAGTTCGGCTCCGACCTCGATGCCACCACCCAGCGCCTGCTCAACCGCGGCGCGCGGCTGACCGAACTGCTCAAGCAGCCGCAGTTTTCCCCGCTCAAGATGGAGGAGCAGGTCGTCGTCATCTTTGCCGGCGTCAACGCCTATCTCGACCCGATCCCGGTCGATCGGGTGCATGCCTTCGAAGACGGCCTGCTGAGGCTGGTGCGCTCGCAGTATACGGGCATCCTCGACGCCATCCGCGATAGCAGGGACCTCGACGAGGCCACCACGGCGAAGCTCAAAGCCGCGGTCGACGAATACGCCAAGACGTTTGCGTAACAAGACGTTCGCGTAAAAGCGGACTCCAAAGGACGGAGGGCAAACGCCAGACAACCGATAGCTGACGATCGACACGCCACTCGAGCCCGCGCCTTTGGGCAGTCGGTCGTGCGCTTCCCTGTCGGGCCATCTCACACATGCCCAGCCTCAAGGACATGCGCGTGCGCATCGCCGCCACCAAGGCGACGCAGAAGATCACCAAGGCCATGCAGATGGTCGCGGCGTCGAAGCTACGGCGCGCGCAGGCGGCGGCCGAGGCTGCGCGTCCCTATGCCCAGCGGATGACGAAGGTGCTCGGCAATATCGCCGCCGCGGCCGAGAACCTCGGCGCCGCGCCGCCGCTGCTGGTCGGGACTGGCAGCGACCGCGTGCATCTGCTGCTGGTATGCACCGCCGAGCGCGGCCTGTGCGGCCCCTTCAACTCGGCGATCGTGCGGCTCGCGCGTGAGCGGGCGAATGCATTGATGGCCGAGGGCAAAGAGGTGAGGTTCTTCTGCGTGGGCCGCAAGGGCTACGAGCAGCTTCGTCGTCTGTACGAGAAACAGATCATCGAACACATCGAGCTGCGCGCGGTTCGCACGCTTGCGTTTGAGCACGCCGAAAACATTGGCGAAAAAATTGTGCAGCTCTACAAACAGGGTGCATTCGATGTCTGCACCCTGTTCTTTTCGCGATTCAGATCCGTCATTGCGCAGATCCCTACGGCGCAACAGATCATTCCGCCCGTGTTCGAGGGCGATGGCGGCAACGATAACGGCGTCGTCTACGAATACGAGCCCGATGAGGACGAAATTCTCGTCGAGCTCCTGCCGCGCAACATCTACGTACAGATTTTCCGCGCGTTGCTGGAGAATGCCGCCTCGTTCTACGGTGCGCAGATGACTGCGATGGACAACGCCACGCGCAACGCGGGAGAAATGATCCGCAAGCAGACGCTGACGTATAACCGCACCCGTCAGGCGATGATCACCAAGGAGTTGATCGAGATCATTTCCGGCGCCGAGGCGGTGTGAACGGACGCGCGAACCGATATGTCGATGCAATAACAAGGACCATCCATGGCCAACCCAGTCGGACACATCACCCAGGTCATCGGCGCCGTCGTCGACGTGCAGTTCGAGGGGCATCTGCCCGCCATTCTCAACGCGCTCGAGACCAAGAACCAAGGTCACCGCCTAGTGCTCGAAGTCGCCCAGCATCTCGGCGAATCGACCGTGCGCACCATCGCGATGGATACCAGCGAAGGCCTTGTGCGTGGGCAGGAAGTCTCCGATACCGGCCAGCCGATCGCGGTGCCGGTCGGCGACGGCACGCTGGGCCGCATCATCAACGTCATCGGCGATCCCGTCGATGAGGCCGGTGCGGTCCCGTACCAGGAGCGGCGCCCAATCCATCAGCCCGCGCCCCTTTACACCGAACAGGCGACGGAATCGGAGATCCTCATCACCGGCATCAAGGTCGTCGATCTGCTCGCGCCCTACGCCAAGGGCGGCAAGGTCGGCCTGTTCGGCGGTGCCGGCGTCGGCAAGACCGTCATCATCATGGAGTTGATCAACAACGTTGCGAAAGCCCACGGCGGCTATTCGGTGTTTGCCGGGGTGGGCGAGCGCACGCGCGAAGGCAACGATCTCTATCACGAGATGATCGAGTCCGGCGTCAACAAGGACCCCAAGAAAAACAACGGCTCCGCCGCTGGCTCCAAATGCGCACTGGTCTACGGCCAGATGAACGAGCCGCCCGGCGCGCGCGCCCGCGTCGGCCTTTCCGGCCTCACGGTCGCGGAGTATTTCCGTGACCAGGGCCAGGACGTGCTGTTCTTCGTGGACAACATCTTCCGCTTCACGCAGGCGGGTTCGGAGGTGTCGGCGCTGCTCGGCCGCATTCCCTCGGCCGTGGGCTATCAGCCGACGCTCGCGACCGACATGGGCGCGTTGCAGGAGCGCATCACGACCACCACCAAGGGGTCGATTACCTCGGTGCAGGCGATCTACGTCCCCGCCGACGATCTCACCGACCCGGCGCCCGCGACCTCGTTTGCGCATCTTGATGCGACCACCGTGCTGTCACGCTCGATCGCGGAAAAGGGCATCTATCCGGCGGTTGATCCGCTCGACTCCACATCGCGCATGCTCTCGCCGATGGTCGTGGGCGAGGAGCACTATGCCGTCGCCCGCCAGGTGCAGCAGATTCTGCAACGCTACAAGGCGTTGCAGGACATCATCGCCATCCTCGGCATGGATGAGCTTTCGGAAGAGGACAAGGTCACGGTCGCGCGCGCACGCAAGATCGAGCGGTTTCTGTCACAGCCCTTCCATGTCGCCGAAGTGTTCACCGGCGCGCCCGGCGTGTTCGTCGAACTCGCCGATACCATCCGTGGGTTCAAGGGTCTGTGCGAAGGAAAATACGACCACCTGCCGGAGGCGGCGTTCTACATGGTCGGCACCATCGAGCAGGCCGTGGATAAGGGCAAGAAGCTCGCGGCGGAAGCCGCGTGATCGGACACCGGGCGCGGGACGACAGGCGGCCGATAATTTCATCCGTCCTGCATCGCCGGTAGTCGTTCTACATGATGATTGGCAATCGAGAGTGAATGATGGCCACCTTCCACTTCGATCTCGTCTCGCCGGAGAAGGTTCTGTTCTCCGGAGAGGTCAGTCAGGTCGACGTGCCGGGCTCGGAAGGCGACTTTGGCGTGCTGGCGGCACACGCGCCGCTCGTCACCACGTTACGGCCGGGGATTCTGGTCGTTTATAGCGAACGCGACGCGCAGCGGATCGTCGTCGACGGCGGCTTTGCCGAGGTCAGTCCCGCCGGCCTGACCGTGCTCGCCAACCTCGCCGTGCCGGTGGACGAGTTCGACGTCGCCGAGCTCGCCGGCATGATCAAGGACACCGAGGAAGACGTGGCCGACGAGAAGGACGGCTGGAAGCGCGACAAGCTCGCCCACAAGCTCGATCGCTTGAAGGCGCTACAGGCCGCGCTCGGGCATTAACTCGCGTCCCGGGCAAATTTCTTGAACTTCTTCACCACTTGCTCGTAGACCGGCCGCTTGAACGGCACGATCAGGTCGACGACGTTGGTTAGCCGCTCCCAGCGCCATTGCGCGAATTCCGGATCGTGGCCGCCGGCGGGGTGCGCGATGTCGATTTCGCTGTCCTTTCCGGTGAAGCGCAGCGCATACCATTTTTGACACTGCCCGCGGTACTTGCCGCCCCAGGCCTGGCCGACGATCTCGCGCGGAATGTCGTAGCAGAGCTCTTCCTCGATTTCGCCGAGCTTTTCCACCGAGCGGATATTGGTTTCCTCATAGAGCTCGCGTAACGCCGCCGGCCACGGGTCCTCGCCGCGATCGATGCCGCCTTGCGGCAGCTGCCACGCGTGAGTGTCGTCGACATGCTCGGGCCCGTCGATGCGGCGACCGATGAAGACGCGCCCCTTGCGGTTGAATACGGCCATGCCGACGCAGGGACGATAGGGCAAGGATTTGAAGCGGGGCATGCTCTCGGCTCCATCGTTCCCGGCATGGCGCGCGTGACGCGCGGCCGTCAGCAGAGATAGCCGCTGTTGCCGCCCGAAGCGAGATTGCCGCCGCCCCAGAAAAGCATCGGGGCGGCCCGCAGGCCGCCCCTGGTTCGGCATCGGTTCACGCCGTGCTAGTTCGGCACCGCGGACTTTGGATTCGGCGGATAAGCCGAGTTCTTCTGGATGCCGCGGATGAGATCGAGCGCGGTGTGGAGCGCCTTGTCGTCCTTCGGATCCGGCGGGATATAGGATTGCGAGCCGGTCTGCTCGTCGCCTTCGGCCTTGAGGTGGCCGCGCAGCGAAGCCTCCCCGCGCGTATCGGTGCGCGCCTTGAGCTCCTCGGGCACCTCTTGCAGCACCTCGATGTCGGGCGAAATGCCCTTCGCCTGGATGGAGCGTCCGGATGGGGTGAAGTAGCGCGCGGTTGTCAGCCGCAGCGCCCCGTTGCCCGAGCCGAGCGGAATGATGGTCTGCACCGACCCCTTGCCGAACGAGCGTGTGCCGATGACGGTCGCGCGCCGGTGATCTTGGAGCGCACCCGCCACGATTTCCGAGGCCGAGGCCGAGCCGCCGTTGATCAGCACGATGACGGGCTTGTTCTTGGTGAGGTCGCCTGCGCGCGCGTTGAACCGCTGGGTTTCTTCGGCGTTGCGGCCGCGCGTCGATACGATCTCGCCCTTCTCCAGGAACGCGTCGGAGACCGAGATCGCCTGATCGAGCAGTCCGCCCGGGTTGTTGCGCAGGTCGATGATGAAGCCCTTGAGCTTGTCGCCGGTCTGGGCGGTGAGGTCGGTGATCGCCTTCTTCAGGCCCTCGGTGGTCTGCTCGTTGAACTGGGTGACGCGGATAAAGCCAACGTCGTCGCCTTCGAGGCGCGAGCGCACCGAGCGCACCTGAATGCGCGCGCGGGTGATCGAGATCTCGATCGGCTTGTCCTGGCCCTTGCGCATGATCTTGAGTTTGATCTTGGAGTTTTCCGGGCCGCGCATCTTCTCGACTGCCTGATTGAGGGTGAGCCCCTGCACCGGCTCGTCGTCGAGATGCGTGATGATGTCGTTGGCCATGATGCCGGCCTTGGCCGCCGGCGTCTCGTCGATCGGGGCCACGACCTTGATCAGGCCGTCCTCCATGGTGACCTCGATGCCGAGGCCGCCGAACTCGCCCCGGGTCTGCACCTGCATGTCGCGGAAGCTCTTGGAATCCATGTAGCTCGAATGCGGATCGAGCCCGGCCAGCATGCCGTTGATCGCCGATTCGATGAGCTTGCTGTCGTCGGGCTTTTCCACGTAGTCGGCGCGCACGCGCTCGAATACGTCGCCGAACAAGCTGAGCTGGCGATAGGTGTCGGCGGCGGCCGCTTGCGCGCGCGCCCCATCGAGCAAGATGCGGGGCTGGGTTGCGATTAGCGTCACGGCTACGCCGGCCGCCGCACCGAGGAGAATCAGGGAAGTTTTGCGCATGATCATCCGCGAACCTTCTGGCCTTCGTTTGCGGCCCACCACGGGCCTGGATCGACGGGAACCCCGTCCTTGCGGAACTCCACATATAGTACGGGTTGGCTTGCACCGCCCGCTTTGGCAACGGCCGATTGAGCTCCGCCCATCACTGCGACGGGCTCGCCCGTTACCACGAACTGCCCCAAGTCAACGGATATCCGTTCCATCCCAGCGAGCAAGACATGATATCCGCCGCCGGCATTAAGGATCAAGAGTTGGCCATAATTGCGGAAGGGGCCGGCGTAAACCACCCATCCATCGCATGGGGCCGTGATTTGGCCCCCCGGGCGTGCGGCGATCGATACGCCCTTTTCGGTACCGCCGAGGCCGTCCGCGGCGCCAAATTCCTTGATTCGGGCGCCGTTGACCGGCAGCGGCAGCATTCCCTTGGCTGCAGCAAAGGCGATGGCCGGGCTCAGCCGCCCCGGATCCTTGAGCGCGGCAAGATCCGGCCTCCCGCTCGGCGCCTTGCCGTCCTCGCTCGAGCGCGCGGCCGCCCGCGCCGCGCGGGAGGCGGTATCGAGACCCCGTTCGAGCCTGACGATCAGTTGATTGAGGTTTTCCGCCTGACGCGCCAGCTCCGCGGCACGTTGGCGTTCATCGCTGAGGGCCTGTTCCGCCTCCGCTAGGCGTTTTTGACGCTCGTCGATGAACAGGGACAGACGCTGGCGCTCGTCCGCCAGCACGAACAGATCCCGGGCAAGACGGTCGCGCTCGGCGGCAATCTGCTGACGCAGGCGCACGAGCTCGGCGAGATCGGCCGCCAGCATCTCGGTTTGCTGTCGCATCTCGGGCAGGACCGCGCCCAGCAGCATCGCGGAGCGCACCGATTGGAGCGCGTCTTCGGCCCTGATCAAGAGGCCGGGCGGCGCCTGTCGGCCGATCCGCTGCAATGCCGCCAGCACCTCCGCGATCATGCCCCGCCGCTGTTCCAATGAGGCCCGCAACGCCTGCTCCCGGTCGTCGAGCGGTTCGAGGCGCTCCTGCGTTTGGGCGATCCGCTCTTCCACGCTCACCACGCGGGACGCGGTGTCGATGATCTGCTGATTGAATTTGCGCCGGTCGTCGCCGATCGATTCGATCTCGCGCTTGAGCCGCGCCTCGTTCTCGAGCGTCCTGCGCTGCTCGGCGCGGAGCGCTTCCAACTCCTGGTCGCGTGCCTTGAGAGCATCGAGACTTGCGGGCGGGGTGTCGGCGGGGGCTTGCGAGGGCGCGCGCGGCGCCTGGGCCGATGCGGCGATGAGCCCAAGCGGCAAAACTCCCACCACCGCCAGCATCAGCGAACGAAGAATGACCGGAGAGGGCAAAGTGACGCGCATCAATTCGTTCTATGCAAAAACGGTTCCACCGGAATACATAGCTATGATTGGCACCGGATTAAGACGAGGGGCAAGGCTTTCGCCATTGGCGGACGCGTAGCGGCGAGATTTTCTTTCTTTTTTACGCCGGAAGGGGTCGATCATGCGCGATGATAGGGATGCCCGGTGAGAATGGTAACGGCGCGATAAAGCTGCTCCAGGAGCATGATTCGAATGAGCTGATGCGGCCAGGTCGTCGCCCCGAAGGCAATGGCAAGACTCGCCTTTTCACGCAGGCTAGGTGCCAGCCCGTCGGCCGCGCCGATGATGAATACAACCGCGGGCTTGTCCTGCCGTTGCCAATCCTGCAGCCGGCCGGCGATAACGGCGCTGCTCAAGTTCTCGCCGCGCTCGTCCAGGATCACCGTGACCGCGCGATCGGGCACGATATTGGCGATGGCGATCGATTCCTCGAGCATACGCCGGCCGGCATCGCCGGCGCGGCTCTCCTTGATCTCGACGATGTCGAAGGCACTCAAACCGGCGCTGCGACCGGCGTCGGACGCGCGTTTGCGATAGCGCTCGGCAAGCTCGCGCTCAGGACCTTGCTTCAACCGGCCGACGGCGGCGACCACGATGCGCATGCGTGACGATACGCATGGACCGCACGCCTGCTCAAGCCGCTAACGGATTGCGCCAGCGGCCCTCAACTTGTCCGCCGCCCATGCGGTCGAACCGGCGCCCACATCTTCTCCAGATTGTAGAAGGCGCGGACTTCCGGCCGAAAGACATGGACGATGACGTCGCCGGCGTCGATCAGCACCCAATCACAGTGCGGCATGCCTTCCAACCGCGCGTCAGGCAGGCCGGCGGTGGCGAGGTCTTCCAGCACGCGATCCGCGACCGAGCCCACATGGCGGTTCGACCTGCCGGAGGTCACAACCATGGTGTCTGCGATCGACGATTTACCGGTGAGA
>Ga0318518_10000534_pt1 | contig 10729 bp, 8 predicted proteins | sample GRESIP176b2f22_FD_203483 | JGI IMG/M metagenome (GOLD analysis project Ga0318518, IMG submission 203483) | Tropical soil microbial communities from Luquillo Experimental Forest, Puerto Rico - GRE.SIPMG.176b2f22 | ecosystem: Environmental > Terrestrial > Soil > Tropical forest > Bulk soil...
AGTGCGGCATCCTCTACGATGTGACGCGCACCCCGCGCACAGTCGTCAATTGCTACGAGCTGCGGTAAGGCGCCTATCGCGCGCCAGCATCGCCGACGAAATGCACGAGGCGGCGCGTGCTCGGCGAGTAACGAGCCGGCTCCCGCTGCTACGCCTTCCGCACCAGCTCCGGCAGCTTGGCGATATTGCCGGCGATCCGTCGTGCCCTCATCGCCACGCCCTTCCGAACTCCCCGGATCAAACGAACGTATAGTGAGCTTAATCTTTTTTGACGCCTGTTACCCGCAGAGGGCGGAATACGGCGATACAGACGATACCAAATCGCCGGCGCGCGACATTCTCACGATACCGAAGCTAGTTAGCGTAGCAACTGCCCACCGCATAAGCGGTGAGCAGAATTCGCTATCGAGTGGAGAATTCAAATGCCGCTGACATCTGAGCAGGTGAAAGCCATTCAGGATAGTTTCGCCAAAGTCGTGCCGATATCTGAGCAGGCCGCCGAAATTTTCTACGGTCGCCTATTTGAGATCGCGCCTGCGATGAAACTGTTGTTTCGCGGCGACATGAAAGAGCAGGGCAAGAAGTTGATGGCGATGCTCACGGTCGTGATCAACGGGCTCAGCAATCTAGAAGCCGTGTTGCCGGCGGCAAGCGCGCTCGCCAAACGCCACGTCGGATACGGCGTCAAGGCGACCGACTATGCGCCGGTAGGCGAGGCGTTGTTGTGGACGCTTGAACGCGGCCTGGGCGAGCATTGGACGCCGGATGTCGCCGCCGCCTGGACTGCTGCCTACACCGTACTCTCGGATTTCATGATCGGCGAAGCCTACGACCACAGGATCGCGGCCTAATAAGAGCGTGGGACAGGCGCAGGTATTGTGGATCGTTTTTGTTTTCGTCTTGCCGCTGACCTCGTGGTCGGCCGCGCCGACTTTTTCTTTCGAGCTTAATGTTGTGCGCTTTCGCCCAGCTCTCGGCCATGTGGCGCGGCATCCAGCAGCGCGACACGAATTGATCACGAATTGTGAATGGAGTCGCCTCATATATTTTAACGTTATCGGCCATAAATTCTGGTGTCATCAATCGTGGCGGTGACCAGGGATGCAGCCACAGCACACGACATCGGCTATTGCTGTTAAACTCGCCCTTTAACAGCGAGTTCAGAAGTGGCCGAAATTGCTTGTCACCACCCTTGTCGAGCAATTCGGCAAGACAGATCCGTTTGCGGTTTGTCTTCTGCGCGTATCGCTCAATGCGAGCGGCGTTTCGTTGACAGGTTAGGCGCCAATTATCGCGTCGAACCTCAAGACCGCACTCGGCCGCCGCTAGGGGATCTAGGTACCAGGTCCCCGACAACGTTCGGACAGTCAATTGTGCCGCTGTGTTATTGTTTCGTCCAACCTTGGCCACGTGGCTCCTCCACTGGCTGGGCAGGCTGTGCGAGGCGCGTCAACGCCTCGCGCAGCCGATCTCGTTAGCTTCGTCGATTTAACTTGATCTCTCAATGGGCGACCGAACCGCATCCTTTCTTGCGACGGCCCGGCCATTTCTGACGCAGGCTGTTTGTCCGAGCGAGCGCGGTGGGTGCGGCTTGCCAAGTTCATTGCCCTCGTCGTCGCTATCGCCGCAGGCGGGCGCGCGACGAGCGCAAGGTACCCATCGATCATTTCAATTTCCCTATTAGGGGGTGTGCCGGGGGTCGAGGGGTACGGTCGCGGCAGCGCTCATGTCCGCTTTTGATCCAAAGCGGACATTCGGGCACCGAGTGCCATTCCCCTCCGGGATGGCGCAAAACCCAAGACTTGCATAGGATTTGCCCTCGTCGATCCGCCAGAGGGGGCGACATGAAGCGACGCGGTAGGAGCGGGAAACCGCGAAAGCGGCGGCGCGCGGTTGGGCGCAAGCCCCGTACGGCGCCAGCCGCGAGCGTATCCATTGCCGACCTGCAAAGACAGCTCGACCAGCGAACTCGTGACCGCGACGAGGCATTAGAGCAGCAGGCTGCAACCGCAGAGATTCTCAGCCTGATCAGCAATTCACCGACCGACACGCTGCCGGCGTTCAAAACCATACTGGCGAAGGCCGTCGAGCTCTGCGAGGCCAGCTTCGGTGCGATGTGGTTCGTCGACGGCAAAGGGTATCGGACTGCAGCGATGCACGGCGACCTACCACGGCCCTATGTCGAGCAATGGCGTAGCGGAACGCTGCACTTTCCCAAAGCCGACATACCGATAGTGCGTGCGATCCGATCCCGAAAGACTGTCCACACCCAGGACGTGAGAAAAGAAAGAGCCTACCTGCAGCGCGAGCCGCTGGCTGTGAGTGCGGCTGATGTCGGCGGTATTCGAACGATGATCACCGTCCCCATGGTTAAGGGGGGCGAAGCAGTCGGTGCGATCGTGATTTACCGCAGGGAAGTTCTGCCCTTCACTGCCAGACAGGTTGAACTGGTAGAGTCTTTCGCTGCTCAGGCTGTCATCGCCATCGAGAACGCGCGGCTGCTCAATGAACAGCGTGAATCGTTGGAACGGCAAACTGCAACTTCGGAGGTGTTGAAAGTTATCTCAAGTTCGCCTGGCGAGCTTGAGCCGGTGTTTCAGGCCGTGTTGGATAGCGCAACACGGCTATGCGAGGCGAATTTTGGCATTCTGTATCGGTATGAGGGGGGCGCCTTCCACGCGGTCGCACTGCGTGGCGCGCCGCCCGGTTTTGCAGAATTTCAGCAGCGCGCACCGATCCATCCCTTACCGTCCAGTGGACTTGGCCGGATCGTTAGCACCCGCCAGCCCGTTCACATCATCGATGCGATGGCGGAGCAACGCTTTATTGACGGCGACCCGTATGTCGTCACTGCCGTCAAACTAAGCGGAAGCCGCACGCTCGTCTTTGTCCCCATGCTCAAGGATGAAGACCTCATTGGCGCGATCACCATTTATCGCAGCGAAGTTCGACCGTTCGCCGAGAAACAAATCGAGTTGCTGCAAAATTTCGCCGCGCAGGCCGTTATCGCCATCGAGAACGCGCGGCTGCTCAACGAATTGCGTCAACGCACGGACGATCTCACAGAATCTTTGGAGCAACAGACAGCGACGTCGGAAGTTCTGAAAGTCATCAGTTCTTCGCCAGGCGAACTAGAGCCTGTATTCAACGCGATGCTAGAGAATGCAACGCGGCTCTGCGCGGCGAAATTTGGCACTTTGTATCTTCGTGAAGGTGACGCTTTCCGCGCGATCGCGATGCACAACGTGCCACCGGCGCTCGCCGAAGTGCGACGGCGCGATCCGTTGGCCGCGCCAGGGGGCACCCTTTCACGCCTGGTCAATACGAAAAAGATCGTTCACGTCCCCGACACTACCGCAGATCCGGCCTATATCGACCGCCATCCATGGTTCGTAATGACCGTAGAACTCGGCGGCTTTCGCGCACTTCTTAACGTGCCGATGCTCAAGGAGGGGGAGCTGGTTGGCGCTATCGTCATTTATCGACAGGAGGTAGGCCCATTCACCGACAAGCAGATCGCGCTACTCGAGAACTTCGCCGCCCAGGCCGTCATCGCGATCGAGAATACGCGGCTGCTCAATGAGCTGCGCCAGCGGACAGCTGATCTCAGCGAGTCGCTAGAGCAGCAGACGGCAACATCGGAAGTGCTGAAAATCATCAGCAGTTCGCAAGGCGAATTGCAGCCGGTGTTTGAGGCGATGCTTGAAAACGCCACGCGTATTTGCGAAGCCAATTTTGGCGTTTTGAACCTGCACGAGAATGGGGCGTTCCGCGTCGGCGCGATGCACAATGTGCCGCTCGCCTTCGCTAATTGGCTCAAAGACCAGCCGGGCGGATATCGACCGATACCCGGCAGTCAGCTCGACAACGTCTTGCGCACGAAGCAGTTGAGCGTGACGGCCGATAATGCCGTTGAAGCCAATCCTGGAAGGGCGACAACGTTAGGCGGAGCGCGGTCAATTGTTTGCGTGCCGATGATCAAAGACGATGAATTGGTTGGAGCGATTACCATTTACCGGCAAGAGGTTCGACCTTTCACTGACAAGCAAACCGCGCTGGTGCGGAATTTTGCTTCCCAGGCGGTTATTGCCATCGAGAACACGCGGCTGCTCAATGAATTGCGTGAGCGCACCACCGACCTAACCGAGTCTTTGGAGCAGCAGACGGCAACGTCAGATGTGCTGCGCGTCATTTCGAGTTCGCCGGGTGAACTCAGCCCAGTGTTCCAGGCCATGCTGGACAGCGCGGTGCGCATTTGCCAGGCGAAATACGGCCAGATGTTTCTCTATGACGGCAAAGACTTTCGTGCTGTCGGCACGAAGGACTTGCCGACCGCATGGGCCGATTTCTTGGGGCACAACAATATTGCTCCGCATCCGGCAGTCACGCTCGGCCGCGCGCTGATAACAAAGGGAGTTGTCCACGTCCACGATGCCAGGATCGATGAAGGTTACGTTCAGCGCCATCCGGGAATGGTGGCCGTCGTCGAGCTCGGCGGGGCTCGCACGCTCATGGCCGTTCCGATGCTCAAGGAGAATGAGGTGGTCGGGGCGATCGGCATTTACCGGCAGGAAGTTCGCCCATTCACGGACAAGCAGATCGCGTTGATGCAGAACTTCGCCGCTCAAGCCGTCATCGCCATCGAGAACACGCGGCTGCTCAATGAATTGCGTGAGTCACTGCAGCAGCAAACTGCAACAGCGGATGTGCTGAAGATCATCGGCCGCTCAACTTTCGATTTGGGGACGGTCCTCGACACGCTCGTCGAATCGGCTGTCAAACAGTGCGACGCATATGACGCTGTAATTACGCTACGCGAGGATGACTCGCTAGTGTTCAGCGCCCACCACGGCCCAATCCCAATCGGTTTAAAAAGCTGGAAACTATCCAGAAACTGGACGGCGGGCCGCGCAGTTATCGACGCGAAGCCGGTCCATGTTCATGATCTAGCCGGCGAAAGCGAGGAGTTTCCAGAAGGCAGCGCGATGGCTTTGCGTATGGGCCACCGCAGCATTCTTTCAGTGCCGCTGTTGCGCAAGGACGAGGCAATCGGCTGTCTGACGGTCCGGCGGACCGAAGTGCGGCCTTTTACTGAAAAACAGATTGGCCTCATTACCACTTTTGCCGATCAGGCCGTCATCGCTATCGAGAACGCGCGGCTGCTCAACGAATTGCGCCAGCGCACCGACGATCTCACTGAATCGCTCGAGCAGCAGACGGCGACCTCTGAAGTCTTGAAAGTCATCGCAGGCTCGCAGGGCAAACTTGAGCTTGTCTTTACCGCCATGCTGGAGAACGCCACACGTATCTGTGGGGCCAAATTCGGCGTTCTGTATCTCTGCGAAGGTGAAGATACCGTTCGGGCTGTTGCGATGCATGGCGCACCGCAGCCGTATGTTGAGGAGCGGCGTCGCAATCCAGTGATTCGACCTGCCCCGGCATCGTCGCTTGGACGTGTGCTGGCGAGTAAACAGCCGGTTCACATCGCTGACGTCCTGAATGATGCGAAATATTTAGATTTACCGTCCGGCTACAGCGGCGCACTACTCCCAAAGCTCGCCGGGGCGCGGACCATACTTGCCGTTCCGATGCTTAAGGACGGGGACTTGATCGGCATCATCAGCATTTACCGTCAGGAAGTCCGGCCCTTCACCGATAAGCAGATCGAGCTTGTAAGTACCTTCGCCGCCCAAGCTGTCATCGCCATCGAGAACGCACGGCTACTCAATGAACTTCGGCAGCGTACCGGCGATCTTACTGAATCCTTAGAGCAGCAGACTGCCACCGCCGACGTGCTCAAGGTGATTAGTCGCTCCACCTTCGATTTGCAGACCGTGCTACAAACGCTCATCGAATCGGCCGCTAAACTTTGCGATGCCAACGGTGCAGGCATTACGCGGCAGCAAGGGGATGTATTCTATCGCGCAGCGTACTACGGATTCTCCTCCGAATTCGTAGATTACGTCGGTGGTATTCCAGTCGTACCGGAGCGCAGCTCGATCCTCGGACGCGCTATCCTTGAACGAAAAGTCATTCATATTCCCGACGTACAAGCTGATCCAGAGTATACCTGGAACGAAGCGCAGCGGCTCGGCGGCTTCCGGACGGCCCTTGGTGTTCCGATGCTGCGCGAGGGCGCACCAATTGGTGTTTTCGCTTTGACTCGTTCCGACGTGCGACCATTCACCGAAAAGCAAATCGAGTTGGCCACAACATTTGCCGACCAAGCTGCAATTGCCATCGAGAATGTTCGCCTGTTTAACGAAATCGAGGATAAGAGCCGGCAGCTAGAAGAGGCGAGCCAGCACAAGTCGCAGTTCCTCGCCAATATGAGCCATGAGCTGCGCACGCCGCTGAACGCTATCTTGGGCTATACCGAATTGATGGCGGACGGAGCTTACGGTGAGCCATCTGAAAAGATGGTGGGCATCCTCCAGCGCCTTGAGGCCAACGGCAGACATCTGCTGGGATTGATCAATGACGTGCTCGATCTCTCCAAGATCGAGGCTGGTCAACTTGAACTCGAACTTTCTGACTACTGCATTCAGGACATTGCCCAAACCGTTCGCAGCACGCTGGAACCACTAGCGGCCGACAAGAAACTCGCGTTCAAGCTCGAGCTGGCTCCTGCCTTACCACCGGGCCACGGTGACGGTCGGCGGTTGACCCAGGTCCTGATCAATCTCGTCGGCAACGCGATTAAGTTCACCGATGCCGGCGAAGTGGCCATCAAGGCCGACGCCAACAATGGCTCATTCTATGTATCGGTCCGTGACACCGGACCTGGCATTTCCGCAGCCGATCAGGCCAAGTTGTTTCAAGAGTTCCAGCAGGCCGATAATGCGATCACTCGCAAGAAAGGTGGCACCGGCCTAGGGCTCGCCATATCGAAGCGCATCATTGAAATGCACGGCGGGCGGATTTGGGTCGAGTCACAGCCGGGGCAAGGCTCTACCTTTACTTTCACGCTCCCGGTTATAGTCGAGCGGCAGGTGGAGGCCGCATGAGCAAGCGCATTCTAGTGGTCGAGGACCAGCCGGATAATCGCCAGATCATCCGCGATATGCTGGCCCCCACCGATTATGAGATCACCGAGGCCGAAGACGGTGAACAAGCGCTGGAGGCTATCGCAAAGCAGCGGCCCGATTTGATCCTTATGGATATTCAATTGCCGATCATTGATGGCTACACCGCCACGCGCAAAATTAAGGCCGATCCTGCAATGCGATCGATCCCGATCATCGCGGTCACCTCTTATGCGCTCAGCGGGGAGGAGAAGAAGGCGCGCGAGGCGGGATGCGACGATTACGTGCCGAAGCCTTTTAGCCCACGCCAACTGCTGGCGAAAATTCGCCAATTTTTGCAATAGCAACTGCCGCGATTGCTGCGGCGCAGAATGTCTGCTTTTGGCACAAAGCAGAAAATCGATGTCTGCTTTTGGGGGTAAAGCGGACATTGCTTGAATGTCCTCCGATGTCTGCTTTTGACCCAAAGCGGACATCAGGTATCCCTTAACGACCCCCATTCGAACCGCTACGATGACGTCTCCTGCGCCTTGGGGGAGGCAATGAGACGGCGCGAGTTCATTAGTTTAGTTGGTGGTGCGACCGTTGCATATCCGCTGGCGGCGCTTGCGCAGCAGCAGGCGATGTCAGTCGTTGGCTTGCTTACCGCTACGAACCTTAGCTTTGATCAATTCAAATCAATCCAGAAAGGCTTCGACGAAGGTGGCTATGTCGAAGGCCGCAACCTGGCCATCGTACATCGGTCGGCGGATAGTCAATATGATCGGCTGCCAATGCTGGCGGCCGATCTGGTCGACCGCAAAGTCTCTGCAATCCTAGCAATTGCCGTGCCGGCGGCGCGTGCGGCCAAGGCAGCTGCCGGTAAAATTCCAATCATATTTGCGTACGGCGGAGATCCAGTCAGTGATGGTCTCGTCGCCAGTCTCAATCGACCGGGCGGGAATGTCACTGGCGTAACCTTTATCGGGACCGCGCTGACGACAAAGAAGTTGGAGTTACTGCTGGAAATCGCACCTGGGGTGACCGATATCGCGTTGCTCGTCAACCCGACCGGTACTCTGGCCGAAACTCAAATCAAGGATACGAAAGAGGCGGTCCAGAAATTGGGACAGCGCTTTCACGTTGCGAATGTCAGCAGTCAAGCTGAAATTGACGTAGCCTTCGCGGCTATCAGCCAATCAAAAGTCGGCGCACTGGTTGTCGGTACTGATCCGATCTTCACCGAGTCCCGTGGTCAGCTTATCGCGCTCGCGGCGCGTTATAGGATTCCCACGATTTACAACCTCCGCCAATATCCCGAGGCCGGCGGCCTGATGAGCTATGGCGGCAGCCTGACAGATGCATGGCGCCAGGCCGCCGTTTATGTCAGCCGCATTCTCAAAGGCGAAAAGCCCGCCGATTTGCCGGTGATACAGCCGACCAAGTTCGAGCTGATCATCAACCTGAAAACTGCGAAGGCACTGGGTCTCACCGTTTCGCCCCAGTTGCTCGCTCGCGCCGACGAGGTGATCGAATAGTTGGGCTGACGTCCGCTTTTGGCACAAAGCGGACATCACGGCCGCGTCGATCAATGTCCGCTTTCGGGGGTAATCGGTCGGTGATTAAGCAGCCATGAAGCGGTTCATCCCTATAATCCTGGTCCTGCTTGGCTTGCTAATCGCCTACTGGGCTTGGCCGTTCTTGGAGCTGCGAGCCTTAGCTGCCGCTCTACGAGCCGGCAATGTGACGGCGATAAACAAAGAAGTGGATTATACGCGCCTTCGCCAGTCTTTCACCGAGCAGATCATCGGCGCTTATCTGCGCGTTACAGGTCGGGCGAGCAAACTTGGCGCACTCGGTCCTTTAGCAACGTCGGTCGGGGCTTCTCTGGTCGATCCCTGGGTGTCCGAAATCATCAATCCGGAAAATTTGGCTCAGCTTCTACGGGGCGGTACTGTATCGTCCGAATTAGGCCCTGTTTCCTTCAGGTTTGGGAACCTACCGTCGTCTTCCCTGAACCTTGCCTGGAGTGCCTGGTTAAGCAGCGAATATGGGCTGGGACGTTTTTCAATTTGGCTGCCGCCTGGTGCCGTAGAGACGGACCAGTTTCGTCTTAGAATGCAGCTTTTACAGTGGCGCTGGAAGCTAACCCGCATCGACTTGCCAGAGAAACTGCGCAATCAAATTGCAGAGGAACTGGCAAAGAAATATCCGTGATATAGACGGTGGATTTCTCGGCCGCCAAGCTGCTCGGCGTCGGTGAGGCAATGAAGGATTGCCCCACCGGGCTATCGCAACAGATTACTGTTTTGGTGGTAACAGGGACTGTGGCGGTGCGACTTGTGTCGGCTTGGACGAAGCCTGCGCTGAAAGCTGCGCCGGGTGTTGCGCAGGTCTTGGCAGTGGTGTGTGGACTGGCTTATCGGCTGGAGCGAAAGATAAAAGCTTTTGACTCAGCTCCTGCTTGGTTGCCTGCAGGGCGATGTTTTGTTGGGCAATCTGTTCCTGGATGCGAGTAAGTTGATCGTGATTGGCAGCCGACTGCTGCACTAGCGCCCCTTTCAGGGCAGCGAGATCAGTCGCAATGGATTTGAGCTGCTGCTGAAGTTCTGCAAAACCCTCAGGCGGCTTGCTCGTTGCGGTAGGCAGTCTGATCATGTCCATTGCTTGGTCACCATAGAACCGCCAGGCAAGCGCGCCGCCGACACCGATCATAACCACAAGCAAAAACAAGAAAACGGCAGAGGCCTTAGATGTTCGCTTGGGCCTAGTGCTCATGGACAAATCGTCCTCAACACTCATGGACGGATCGTCCTCAACACTCATGGACGGATCGTCTTCCAAGAAAAGACGCGATCTGCCATGCGGCTCCCGCACGCTGTTGGGTGCATCCAAATCGTGATCCTGCATTCAATCCCCCAGCCAAGGCGGGAAAGCTTCATTCAGCATTTTGTTCAGAAGAAGAAGGAATTCCGACCAGCAATGGCCTTTTCCACAATGCGCCTTTAGGTCGGAGCCCTCACTCTCCTACGCCTTTTTCGGACAGGCGCGGCGGATCGCGGCGAATATCGCCAAGCTGCCGGAGCTGAGAACGCACGGGCGGTGATGAATTCAATGCAGAAGGAAAGTAAGCCCCATCGTTCCGAGCCACACCCAAATAGTGACTGCTAAGCCGATGAAGATCACCAGGGTTCGCAAGTCGGACATGGGGTGCTCACCCTGAACTGGTGGCATACGACAAGTAAGGTCCGCAATTCTTTGATCGGCATCAGCGTCTGCACAGTCGTGCCGAGATTGGTGCCTGCAAAACCGCTGTGCGCATGGCGTTATAAATCAGGACCGTTGCATGAACAATTGCACGGCTGCGTGTCAGCAAAAGCACCACCAAGGTAAATAGCCGCGCGGGCGACAAGCGGTGTCCTGACTCCGCATGCGCCCTTATGCTTCGTGGACTCACTCGATACCGCTCTTCGCAGCCAGTCATCGAGGCGCCTACGCCGCCGACGACATGCCAAGCGGTAAGCGGCATATGACAACTACGTCGCGAGGGTGCGGCGCTGGATATGACTGTCAATTGCTGCACCGCATATGTCCGCTTTTGGCACAAAGCGGACATCCCGACACGCATAACCGATGTCCGCTTTCGGGGGTAAAGCGGACATTCACCTCATCCGCTCCGATGTCTGCTTTTGACCCAAAGCGGACATCCGGTCCTGAGGATGTTG
>Ga0318518_10000537_pt1 | contig 10707 bp, 9 predicted proteins | sample GRESIP176b2f22_FD_203483 | JGI IMG/M metagenome (GOLD analysis project Ga0318518, IMG submission 203483) | Tropical soil microbial communities from Luquillo Experimental Forest, Puerto Rico - GRE.SIPMG.176b2f22 | ecosystem: Environmental > Terrestrial > Soil > Tropical forest > Bulk soil...
GGCTTGGGGAGAGTGGGGGTGGTTCATGAATAATGTACTGAGCCTGCAGCTTGCACGTAAGCGTGCTTCGCAACCGAGAGGCGGTTCGATGGGACATATGGTCAAAAGACTAGGTCTGCCACGGTGGAATTCTGAAACCACGGGGACGAGCAATCAAAGAGTCCTTGACCGGCTCGAAGCCGAGAATGCACAGCTTCGAGGCATCGTGGTTGAACTCATGCTCCAGATTCAAGCGTTGCGGGATAGTGCCGAAACACTGACGGCGTAGGCCGCCTTTCAGGCCGCACGCGACGGCCTGCGACGATGCGCCCAGGCGAGAGGCGCGTTCCGCGCGTGTCGCTAGCGCTCGGCCGCGACGTGTTACGAGCTGGTCATCAACCTAAGGCCGCGAAGCCGCTAGGCTCCCGATCCCCAACTCGATGCAATTGCTAGCCGGCGGGGTCATCGAATGACGCGGTTAGCTGTAGGGCACGAGTGCGTTCCTGGCGCCCACCCGCCGATGGCCGCGCCGCTTTCGCGGGCCATGCGGACATCAGCCGGCGATTGCTCGGACAATGACGATTTATGAGTGAGCGACACTCGGTTTCCGCCAACAGCCCCAGCGCTGCCGTCGCCTACTCGACGACGTCGACCTTGACCTTCGCGACGCCTTTGCCGGTGATGCCCAGCGTTTCGGCGGCGGACGCCGAGACGTCGAGGCCGGTTCGCGACGCAGGAAGGCTATTTTGCGCCAGCTTCGACGACGTCGACCTTGACCTTGGCCACGCCTTTGCCGGTGATGCCCAGCGTTTCGGCGGCGGACGCCGAGACGTCGACCACGCGGCCGCGAACGAACGGGCCGCGGTCGTTGACGCGCACCGTCACCGAGCGTCCCGTATCGACGTCGGTCACGCGCAGCCGCGTGCCGAACGGCAACGTGCGGTGGGCGGCGGTCAACTCGTTCTTGTTGAATTTCTCGCCGCTCGCGGTGTGCGGGTCGTAGCTGTAGAAGCTCGCCAGCCCATAGCCTGCGCCTTTCGGCGCCGCGGTGCTGGCGGTCTGTTTCTCGCTCGCCGCCGGCATACGATGCCTGGCGACCGCCTTGCGGGCGCCTTCCTGCGCGGCCGGACGGCTGACGTTGGTCACCATGGGCGGCGGCTGCTGCGCGCAGGCCGCGAGCGCCGCCGCGGTGAGCCCGGCGGCGAGCAACCGCAGCGCCAGGCGCGTGCCGGAAGACGAGACCTTGCGCGGGCCGCAACCGATACGATGCGCGCCGCCCGCGCGCCAAGAGCTGTTGATGGAAGACATTCGCACTCCCCCCACCCCGATGTCGGGTCCGTACTGGGGGTGGAAACCATGGCCTGATGACGGCCAAATTCGTGGGGATGACGAGATTTCGTCAGGGTGTGGTTAATTTGCCACATACGCGGGGCGGCGGGCGTTGCACGCGTTTGCGGGCTGCGGAAGCGCCCTCATCCTGCGAGACGCGCTTCGCGCTCCGCGAGATGAGCTGGTTCGCGGATCGGCGCTGCGCCGCATCGGCAAGAGAGCCGGGGGGCCGCCAGTTAATCGGGGATTAACGAATCGGGTCGCACGATCGAGATACCCCAAATGGGTGGGAGATCCCGATGCTCACGAGCAGCAGGTTTCTCACGAGCGCCAGCCCGCGCTGCTGCATGTTCTGCGGCGAGCCGTTCCGTCCCCGCGATGGCTACGTTGAAGTCTGGCGCACGTCCGCCGGGCAGCACTTCTGCTCGGAGTTTTGCGCCGATGACGCCGAGGAGGCCCAGTTCCGACGGCGCCGCGCCGCCCCGACCGCAGTCGCCGCGCACGTAGCCGGTTCCACCCACATCTGAGGCGGCTGCACGACCGGCAACTCACCCGGCTTGGGATATGGACGACGTGTGCACCGACTTGATTGCGAAACGTTAATTCGGCGGACATCTCGCGGCAATGCAGCGTGCTTACCTGACCGCCAGCGCAGCGGTGCGTTGCCGGCAAGCGCGCAGCGCTGATGGAGTTGAAGTTAGACGACGCAACGAAATTCGCCGCCGTGCCGACGCCTGCGACCCGAGGAGAGCGTCATGACCAAGTCGGAGAACCACTGTTCGTATTGTGGTGGAAAGTTCGGTCTTGTCTGTCACTACCATTGGGGCCTGCGCTTCTGCCGCAAAGCCTGCAAGGACAACTTCCTTGCGAAAACGGCGAAGGACCATGCATGCATGCGAAGGTGGTTTGGCTTATTACCTCGTCGCGCTGCGTAAACCAAAAACACTCCATTCGCGGGCGAGAAACGTCAGCCCGCCCTCCCATCGGCGAGCGCTAGAGCCTCGTCTGCAGGAACGCGCCGATGCGCGCGAGCGCGCGACGGCCCTCTGGTATGATGCGTGCGTAGAGGTGCCACGCATGCGGCATGCGCGGCCACACTTCGATTTCGACCTCGCATCCCGCGGCTTTGAGTTTCTCGGCCATGCGGATCGCGTCGTCGCGCAGGATCTCGTCGCTGCCCACGTGGATCAGCGTCGGCGGCAGCCCGGACGCATCGCCGTAGAGCGGAGAGGCGTAATGATTGCGCGGATCGGCGCCGGCGAGGTAGCCGTTCGCGAGCGCCGGCAGGTTGGCGACGTCGAGCATCGGGTCGGCCGCGGCGTTCGCCTGCAACGACGGCCCGGTCAGCGCGAGATCCGTCCAGGGCGAAACCGCGACCGTGGCGGCGGGCAACGCCAAGCCTTCATCGCGCAGCTTGTAGAGCGTCGCGAGCGCGAGCCCGCCGCCCGCCGAATCGCCCATGAAGGCGATCCGCCGGGGATCGAACCGGCCGGCGAGCCAGCGATAGGCGGCGACCGCGTCCTCGAGCGCCGCCGGGAACGGATGCTCGGGGGCGAGCCGATAATCGAAGTAGAGCACGTGGGCGCGCGCGGCGGCGCTGATGCGCCAGGTGAAATCCCGCACCAGCTTCGCGGTGCCGAGCGCGTAGGCGCCGCCGTGGAAATAGAGAACGCAGCGGTCGCTGCGCGCCTGGCGCACGGCAACGCGAACGGCGTTGACCCCGCCGGCGTCGATCGCGGTCGTTCGCGTGCCCGCCGGCGGGCGCGGGACAAAGGATTCGATGCGCTTGAGCCGGCGGCGAGCCGTCGCCAGCGGCACCCGCTCGCGAATGTGCCAGTTTTTCGCAAGGCGCAGGCCCAACCGCAGAATCTCGGCCCGGACACTCATCGGTTATGTCAATGGCCGCCCATGCGTCGCCACCCCGTAAGCGAGACCCGTGCACGCCGTGATCAGCCCCGGATTTGCTGCGATTGAAGGCGAGTTTCCGCCCGGCGCCCGGCACGCACGCGTTGTACGGACGGCGAATTAAAGCATAATGGCCCGGATGGGAGAATGCCGCCGGACCTTCGCTTGCTCGCCACGCGGCGCGATATCGCGGTCCACTTTGCCGGTTTGAGGAAATGCGATAGCGGTCGGCAGCATGACCAAATCGAGCCTCGCCCTGAGCAACCTGCGCGGCTTTGCCATCGTCATGGTGGTCGCGTTCCATTCGTGCATCGCCTATCTGATCTCACAACCCGATGCTGCGCTCGCCTTCGACGTTCCCCCTTATGGCTGGCGGGCGAACCCGATCGTCGATAGCGCGCGCTGGCTCGGCTTCGACCTGTTCTGTGCGTTTCAGTATTCGTATCTGATGCAGCTGATGTTCTTTTTGTCCGGCCTGTTCGTGTGGCCGTCACTCTCGCGCAAGGGCGGCGGGAAATTCCTGTACGACCGTGTCCTGCGCCTCGGCGTGCCGTTCGCAATCGGCTTATACCTGCTGATGCCGGTGGCTTACTATTCGGTCTATCGCGTCACCGCGGTTGATCCGAGCTGGTCGGCGTTCTGGTCGCACTGGATGGCGCTGCCGTTCTGGCCGAGCGGGCCGATGTGGTTCTTGTGGCTGCTGCTCCTATTCAACGTCGCGGCCGCCGCGCTCTATTGGGTTGCCCCGTGCGCGGGCGAATCCTTAGGCGGCCTGTCGGCCAAGGCCGGCAGCCGTCCCGGCCGGTTTTTCATCGCGCTGGTGAGCGTCGCGGCGCTGGCCTATCTCCCGCTCGCCGCCGTGTTCGAGCCTTGGCAATGGGTGCAATTCGGTCCGTTCGCGTTTCAACCGAGCCTTGCGCCGCAATACGCCATCTATTTCTTCGCCGGTCTCGGCGTCGGAGCGTACGGGTTCGAACGAGGTCTGCTCGAGGGCGACGGAATGCTGGCGCGGCAATGGGCGCGCTGGCTCGTGGGCGCCGCCGCGGCATTCCTGCTGTGGGTCGGCCCCACGGCGCTGATCGTGCAGGGAACAACCGTGCCGGGTCTGTCGCTTGTCGCCGACCTCGGCTTGGTGCTGTGCGCGGCAAGCGCGTGCCTCGCGCTGGCGGCGGCGTTCTTGCGCTTTTCCGGACGGCATCGGCCGGTATTCGCGAGCTTGGCGGACAATGCCTACGGCATTTATCTCGTCCACTACGTCTTCGTCGTCTGGCTGCAATACATATTGCTCCACGCGCCGTTGTTCGCGGTCGCAAAGGCGGCGATCGTATTCACCGGCGCGCTCACCTTGAGCTGGGCGATGAGCGCCGCCATCTGCCGCGTTCCGATCGGCGCGCGCCTGATGGGCCGCAACCGGCGGGAACTGGCGAGAGCGCGCTGAGCCGCGAACGGGCGCGGGTGGGTGTCGGCCCCAGCGTCAGGGACGCAGGCGCATGCGATGCGCGTGAGCGGCGCGAAGGGTTGCGCACAAGTCGCTGCTGAATGGCTGCAATTCGGCAAAGGCGAACGGATCGCAAGTCGCGCCTCCGGGAGCTTCGGACGACAAAGCTCATCGCGTCAAAACCTGGATTGCCCGCGCGTGCAGAAAGGCCGATGATCATATGTCGAGGCTGGGAGGAAATGTCGCTGCAAAGAGGGAGGAAAACACATGCAACCAAAACATGCGTTGCTTTCGTCGTTCGGCGGCGCGACGTTTCTGGCTATCGCCAGTTTGAGTTCTGTCCAGGCCGCACCATTGCTGATCGTCGGCAACGACGAGAAGCTCTTATGGGATGACCAAGGCAAGCCGATCGTGTCGCCGGCCGGAAAAGATTCGGTGGTGATCCTCGATGTCGCCGATCCGGAAAGCCCGAAGATCGTCGTCAACCTGCCGCTGAAGAACTCGGTCGTCGGTCCGCCGGTCAACCTCGCTATCGATCCCACCAACTCGATCGCACTGGTTGCCGATTCGATCGACGTCAGCAAAGACGGTGACGCGTTCAAGCAGAGCCCCGACAACAAAGTCTACGTCATCGATCTAAAAGCCAACCCGCCCAAGCTCGCCGATACGGTGACGGTCGGCAAGCAGCCATCGGGCCTCAGCTTCAATCCGGCAGGCAACCTCGCGCTCGTCACCAATCGTGCCGACAAGTCGATCAGCGTCTTGTCGGTCAAGGGCACCGACGTGAAGGTCATCGACACGGTCGATATGGGCGACATCGTTTCGCACGTCGAGTTTACACCCGACGGCAAGCGCGCGCTCGCCACCAAATTCAACGCTCACAAGGTTTCGCTGCTCGACATCAACGGCGATAAGGTGACCTATACCAAGCTTGACCTGCCGACCGGGCAGTGGCCCTACAATGTCGCAGTGGCGCCAAGCGGCAAGATTGCCCTCACGGCGGACAACGGGGGCGCCGGCTCCTCGGACGGCAGCGTCGATACGGTGAGCGTGGTCGACCTCGAGCTCAATCCCATCCGCATTATCGACCGTGTTGTGGTCGGCGATGGGCCGGAAGGGCTTGCGATCTCGCCGAAGGGCGACGTGGCGGTCGCGGTGATCCTCGCCGGTTCCAACAACAAAAGCGCCTATTTTTACAAGCGCAATGGCAGCATCGCGGTGCTACGCATCGATGGCAAGAAGGTCACCAAGGTAGGCGATGTCGAATTGGGCGGTTTACCGGAAGGAGCGGCATTCACGCCCGACGGAAGGTATCTGTTTGTCGGCAATTACCTCGACCAGGATATCTCCATCCTAAAGGTCAATGGCACCGAGATCAGCGACACCGGGAAGCGGTTCAAATTGCTCGGCCATCCCGCTTCGGTCCGCATGAGCACACACTGAGGTGCTAGGAGGTTGTTCGCGTTATCGCCGATGTCCGAGTTGCGCTCGAAAGCGTCCGTAGGTCGGACATCGGTTAACGTCTCGGAGGTGACAAAACCGCACATGTCCGCGCGGACGGGCAGCGTCGGTCGCCCGGCGATCCCCGGCAGCTAAAACGCGCTGCTCGTTAATGTGGAAGGCGTCGCGCTGCCCGAAACGCGCCTCAGTCGCGCCGCGCCACGGCTAGAGCCAACCAATTCCCGCCAATGGCAGGACCCGTTGGAGGATCGCCGCCAAGCAGATCAGCACCACGAGCAATTTGAGAAGGCTTGCCAAACGGCCATCCTTGACGAACTTATCGATGGCCCAAAAGCAAATCGCACCGATGACGCAAATAATCAGGATTCCGATCAAGGCGACAAGCATCGCAAACCCCCTTGTGCTGGCGTGGTAACGGCCCTCGTCGAAGCAATCTTTTTAGCATCCGCCGATAGCCTTGATCGACTCGATCAAGTTGAGCCCGCCGACTTTGGTCGTCCGAACAAGAGCCTCGCCATCGCAGCGTCCGCGAGCAGGTGCCACATATGTATAGCGTACGCGATACTCGTCCGCACGCGTGGGAACCACATCGATGAGCGTAAGCGGTTCAACCAAGTTGCTGTAGAAATTGCTGATCGCGATTGCGGACAGCGGCCCCGATGATCGCTTTTCGGGAACCACGAATTTTGCAGCTTCCTCACCGTTGCCGGCGCTCAGCGCCAAGTAATAACCTTGAACCGTGGTCATGGATGTGCCGTGAGATTTCGTCGGGTCGAAAGCGGCTGAAATGCTGACGATGGGCAGCATCAGATGAGCATGGTGATGTCCCGTTTGGCGTCCGAATGCTCCAGTGCCCGCAACGAGGACGCGTTGCCCGATGAACCCGCGAAGATCTCGCCATAACGCCTGAGCGGCTTTGTCCGACTCGGGAAATATTTGAATTCGATCGAACTTGGTGTTCGAGTCGACAGACTCATCCCCGGTGGCGCAAATTGGTTCGTCGAGCTTGAGGATGTAGGTGGGTTCAGGCGTGTCGCCCTTCCGAACGTCCTCGTAGTTGGGCGGTCCCGGAAAGATGCGATAGTTCAATATGCCTTGAAAGGAGAGGGGATCTTTCTGTTTCAAGTCGATGCATGCGGCATTCGCCGCCGATGCGACGCATAGCGAGCAGATGGTCAAAAGAACCCCGAGCTTTCTAGCCATGAACGTACCTGTACGGCCCGCTGAGGATAAAGAATAGCACATCAAGGTTGGCCAGTTTCGCCCGAAAAGGGCGTTCCGAGGATCGATTTTTGCGATGGCGCGGTCCAATTGTCGGCGGGCGAGATGCGCGTTGTCGCGAAGGGCGTAGAGCACAAGCCTGAGGCCGAACACGAGGTCAGGTGTGCCCTATTCAGCCTTGATATTGGCCGCGCGGATCACCTTGGCCCACATGTCGATCTCGGTCTTGATGCGAATGGCGAACTCCTCCGGCGTGCTCGCGACCACGTCGTAGCCGAGCACGGCGAGCCGTTCCTGCATGTCCGGCTGCGCGAGGATTTTCGCACTCTCGCGGTGCAACGCCGTGATGATGTCCGCCGGCGTGCCGGCGGGAACAAGGATGCCCACCCAGCCGTCGCCTTCGATGTCCGGGTAGCCCGCCTCGGTCATGGTCGGCACGTCGGGAAAGATTTGCGAGCGCGTCTTGCTGGTGACGGCAAGGGCGCGCACGGTTCCTTCCTTGACGTGCTGCATGGCAGCCTGCGGCGAGCCGAAGCTCATCGGCGTGTGCCCGGCGACCACCGCCGCGACCGCAGGCCCGCCGCCGCCGAAGGGCACGTGAACGAGGTCGAGGCCAAGCGATAGCCGGAACTGTTCGCCGGCGAGATGCGCCTGCGTGCCCGCCCCCGCCGAACTGAAGCTGTATTTGCCGGGATTGGCTTTGATGAGTTCGACAAGCTCCTTGACCGTCTTCGCCGGCACGGCGGGGTTGACGGTGAGCACGGTGGTGGACGCGACCGCGAGCGTGACGGGTTTGAAGTCGTTAATCGGGTCGTAGGGCAGGCGCGCGAACAGCGTCGGATTGACCACATGCGAGCTGAACGCGAATAAGATCGTGTAGCCGTCGGGCGGCGCTTTCGCCACCTGGCCGGTGCCGATATTGCCGGTGGCGCCGGCGATGTTCTCGACATAGACCTGCTTGCCGAACTGCTCGGTGAGCTTCTGCGCCATAAGCCGCGCGAAGGTGTCAGTCGTCCCACCAGGCGCAAAGGCCACGACCGCGCGCACCGGCCGGGTCGGATAGGCTTGCGCCCATGCTCCGCGCGACACGCTCGGCAGCGCGGCCGCGCCCGCGGCCAGATGCAGAAATTTGCGGCGGGGAAGTTTCATCATTTGCCTACCGCAAAGGTCGACGCTGATGGTGCGGCAGCTTGGTATCAAGACTACCTTAGTCTCGCATCGACCGAAAAGTGGCATGTCGGCTCCTGGCACGGAGCGGACATAACCGAGACGTCTGTTATGGCACAAAACAGACATAACGAAGCAACTCGCGCATGTCCGCTTTGAGGGGCAAAGCGGACCTAAACCAAGCGATGACGCCCGCGTCCCCTTACGACCCAGACCCGAGAGGGAGCGGGCTGACTGCCATCGGTTCCTGGTCCTTCGGCGTGCGGAGCGACATTGGTTCTTGCCACCAGCGCCCCTTGACGGCCGACCGTCGCTTCGGATCGAAGCGGAAGCCAGACCCCCCGATTGCCCCCTAGGTCCAGCCGAGGCGCGCGAGAATGGCGCGGCCCATGATCCAATCTTTGTCCTGCTCAGACAGGAACGTCAGCTCCTCGGTGAAATGGGTAATGCGCTGCTTGTAGGTGGCCTTGACGAAGCCATTGGTGATATCGGTCCCCCAATAGCAACGCTGCGGACCGTATGCGTCAAACAGCCGGCGGATGTGGGGGGTGAAATCACGAAACGGATAAGTTTCGGTTGAATAGTTGGGAGCTGCTGACAGCTTGACCGACACATTCGGATACTTGGCGAGCGACGTCGTCTGCTCGATCGCGTTCCCCAACTTGCCGGCTTTCACGAGGTCCAAATTCACACCCATATGATCGACAATCAGCGTGAGTTGGGGATGGTGTTCGGCGATACGAGCAAATTCGCTCGCGCGCCCAGGGCTTAGAAACATGACCGGAAGCCGAGCCTTCTCGGCCGCCGGCCAGAACCAGTCGGCGGTGCCGTCGGTGAGCCAGGCCGCGGCGGGGCCGAGGAACGTCACACGCACGCCCAGCATCCCGGGTTGCTCCTTCCATTTCGGCAGCAGCGCCGCCGATTCCGGCTTCTCCAGCGGGATGCGGCCCATGACCGCGAAGCGATCAGGGTATCGTTTCGCCGCTTCGATTCCATAATCGTTGCGGTCGCCGGGCCAGGACGGCGGCACGATCACGGCGCGATCGACGCCGGCCTCGTCCATCAACGGCACCAGCTTCTCGATGGTGAACGGCTCCGGCATTTGCGGCGTTCTGCCGGGAACCCATGGCCAGTCCGGCGATTCCGCCTTCCACAAATGCACCTGCGCGTCGACGATCAGGCGCTTGCGCGCGGGTTGAACGGCGGGCGTCTGCGCCGGCGCTTGTTGCGCGGTTGTGAGCGCCAGACCGGCGCCGAACGCGCTATTAAGGAAACCGCGACGTGACAGCATCTGCGCATCCTCCCTCTTCTTCGTCATGCTTGACGTTACGAGCTAGTGTCCAAGCAGATGATTGTGCCCCTTTCGCCGGCCCTCGCAACCCATGTACGTCGTTTGCTGCGGTGCATGAGTCCGCTTGGCACTAAGCGGACCTGTAGGGGATCGCTGCAGTTTGTCCGCTTTCCGGGCGAAGCGGACATGGACCCTGATGTGGCTTCGACTGCCTCAGTCGCGAATGACCCAAAGCGGACATAGAGGGGACTGAAATTCCGCAGTGCAGCGGTCTCCTGGCCGTACCAGGTGTGCTATCCTTTCGGTCGGAGGTACCGGAGGCGCCGGCGGCATCCGGCTCGATTCAGAAATAGCCAAGCCGATTGGGTGTTAGTATCGCTGACGCCTATGGGACAGGGGCGACTGCAAGCCAAACGACGTTTGCAATCACACACAATAGGGAGGAAATCATGTTGCGTATTCTCGTGCCCAGCCTCGCGCTTGCGTTCGGCGCGGCGCTGGCGCAGCCCGCGGCTGCACAATCGGGCGTCGATCTCGTCAAAGCGGCGGTGGACGCGCAGGGCGGCGCAGCCGCACTCGGTGCCACCACGACCACCGTCCTCAAAGGCGAAGCCAAGCATTGGGAGCCCGGCCAGGCGTACTCCGCGACCGGCGAAGCGCGCTTCCTCGGCGACACGACCTACACGCACACGATCGACAACGCCAAGCGACTGTCCCGCATCGATTGGGACCGCGATATGAAATATCCGGCTGTCGAGCGCCTCAAGTACAGCGAAATCACCGCGCCGGCATGGGGCGTAGTGGTCGATGAGAAGGGCGCCCAGCAGCCGATGTCGGGAATTCGCCTCGCCACACTGCTGCGCGAGCGCGACCGCGCTTCGCCGCGGCTCCTTCTGCGGGCACTGAACGAGCCGGG
>Ga0318518_10000539_pt1 | contig 10687 bp, 9 predicted proteins | sample GRESIP176b2f22_FD_203483 | JGI IMG/M metagenome (GOLD analysis project Ga0318518, IMG submission 203483) | Tropical soil microbial communities from Luquillo Experimental Forest, Puerto Rico - GRE.SIPMG.176b2f22 | ecosystem: Environmental > Terrestrial > Soil > Tropical forest > Bulk soil...
GTGCCGCTCGGCTCCCGGAAGACGAGCGGCGGCGCGGACGGTCACGTCAAAACCCGGCCCGTGCTCGCCCGACACCATCAGTACGCGGTCGGCGAGCAGGATGAACGGGGCGGGGTCGAGATAGAACGGCGCACACAACACGATCCCAGCGAGACGGTCGGGATTCGCCGCCGCAAGCTCGGCAATGTCGCCCGGGATCTGCGTCGCAATATGCACGCGGCCGAGCCCGAGATGGTCGAGCACGGCGATAAGACGCGCGGCCGACGAAAGATCGTCACTCATGTAATCCCCCAGTGTGGTGCAGCACCACGATGGCCCGCGCGGACCTATTGGCGCCCGGGATCGGCGAGATCATTGGCGGCAGCCGGCGCGAGGATCGGCTCGACATCTTGGATCGCAGGATGGCCGACTCGACATCGATAAGCAGCACCACGCCCCACCCTGCGGGGAGGGCTGGGTGGAGGGCGCCTGTCGGAAATAACCCGCGGGGCCAATCACAGCGGGATGTTGTCGTGTTTTTTTGGGGGGTTGGCGAGCTGTTTGCCGCGCAGCATCGCGAGCGCGCGGCACAGCCGCCGGCGGGTGCCGCGCGGCAGGATGACGTCGTCGATGAAGCCGCGGCTCGCCGCGACAAAGGGGTTGGCGAATTTCTCACGGTATTCCTCGGTGCGCGCCTCGATCGCGGCCTCGTCACCGAGATCGGCGCGAAAGATGATCTCGACCGCACCCTTCGGACCCATCACCGCGATCTCGGCAGACGGCCACGCGTAGTTGATGTCGCCGCGCAAATGCTTCGAGCTCATCACGTCATAGGCCCCGCCATAGGCCTTGCGGGTGATCAGCGTGACTTTCGGCACGGTGGCCTCGGCAAACGCGAAAAGCAGCTTCGCGCCATGCTTGATGATGCCGCCATGTTCCTGGGCCGTCCCCGGCAAGAAGCCGGGGACGTCGACAAAGGTCACGATCGGGATATTGAAACAGTCGCATAACCGCACAAAGCGCGCCGCCTTGCGCGAGCTGTCGATATCGAGACAGCCGGCGAGCACCATCGGCTGGTTAGCGACAATCCCGATCGTCGAGCCCTCCATCCGCGCGAACCCCACAATGATGTTGCGCGCGAAGTCGGACTGGATCTCGAAGAAGTCGCTGTCGTCGACGACCTTCTCGATCAATTCCTTCATGTCGTAGGGCTTATTGGGACTCGTCGGGACGAGGGTGTCGAGCGAGGGCTCGACCCGGTCGGGCGGATCGGTGGTCGGCCGCAGGGGCGGCTGGACCCGGTTCGAGGCAGGCAGGAAATCGATGAAGCGGCGCAATTCGATCAAGGCCTCGACATCGTTCTCGAAAGCCAGATCGGCGACGCCCGAGCGTTGCGTATGGGTCAAGGCGCCGCCCAATTCTTCTTGCGTCACGGTCTCATGGGTAACGGTCTTGACCACCTCCGGCCCGGTCACGAACAGGTAGGACGTGTCCTTGACCATGAAGATGAAATCCGTCATCGCCGGCGAATAGACCGCGCCGCCGGCGCACGGGCCCATGATCATCGACACCTGCGGCACGACCCCGGAGGCGAGAACGTTGCGCTCAAAAACCTCGGCATATCCGGCGAGCGAGGCGACCCCGTCCTGAATCCGGGCCCCGCCGGAATCGTTGAGCCCGATCACCGGCGCGCCGACATTCATCGCCTGGTCCATGATCTTGCAGATCTTTTCGGCGTGGGCCTCGCTGAGCGAACCGCCGAACACCGTGAAGTCCTGGCTGAACACAAAGACGAGCCGCCCGTTGATCGTGCCATAGCCGGTGACGACGCCGTCGCCCGGGATCTTGTGCGCATCGATGCCGAAATCGTGGCTGCGATGCTCGACAAACATGTCCCACTCCTCGAAGGAACCTGGGTCGAGGAGAAGTTCGAGACGCTCGCGTGCGGTCAGCTTGCCGCGGCGGTGCTGTGCCTCGATGCGGCCCGGTCCGCCGCCTGCGCGCGCCGCCTCTCGCTGCTTCTCCAGGCGGGTGAGAATTTCCTGCATATCGCCTCGCTAGCAAGCAAAGCGCGAAATAGCATTGACCGCACAGCGACACCAGCGGCCCGGCGACCCCGTTCCCACGCGCAGCGGCGTCAATATCCCGCCTCCGCGCTCAAAATGGATCCCTCTCGGAAATCTTCGGTCCGTTGCGATATTACCATCCCCAAAATTGCCTCATTCGTCATGCATACTCGGCTTGAGCGCCTGGGACGTGAAAAGTGCGATGAGACTTATTGGATGCGAACGCATTACAACCAAAGAGAGAATTTGCTGCAGATCCGCTGCAGATTGCACAAAAAGCGAAATGCGACATAATTTCAGGTTGTAGCTTGACCAAAATCCTCGACTTTGCTTGTTGCCGAGGCCGGCTGGTCGCGCGAGCGTTATCGTGGCAATCTCGTACCCCTTGAAAGCCGGAGTTCAACAATGCAAATCGATCGGCTCGATCATTTGGTTCTGACCGTAGCCGACATTGCCCGCACCTGCGAGTTCTACACGCGCGTGCTGGAGATGGAGGTTGTGCGCTTTGGCGAGGCCGCACCGCGCTTCGTTTTGGTCGACAGAAGATCAATCTGCATCCGGCCAACAACATTCCAGGCCTCGTCGCCGACAAGCCGACCCCCGGGTCGGCGGATTTGTGCTTCATCACCGCGACGCCGCTCGCCGAAGTGACCGCACACTTCGAAAAATGCGGCGTTCCGGTCATGGCGGGGCCGGGGCCGCGCGCCGGCGCCATCGGCACGATACAATCGGTCTATATTCGCGACCCGGACCGCAACCTGATCGAAATCTCAAACTACTGAGGCTCTGCGATGTCGCTGCGCCGGAAACACCTCGGGATCCTGTCGGAGCTTGTGCCTGCCGGGATCGTCGGCGTGTCGATGCTGGTCGGTTCGACCGCGCCGAGCCCGGCGTTCGGCGGCGCTACTGCTCGGGCAGCTAACGAAGCCAGCGTGCTCGATCGCCTCTCCTCTGCCGTGGAGGGTGCAGAATCGAGCCACGGCGGGGACCCACACATGTGGCGTCCCGAGCTCGAAGGCCCGCAAGGGCCAATGCAGGTCTCGGCCGCCGCGGCTTCTGATGTCGGCGGCGGCGACCGTTTTGATGATGCGCAAAACCGCGCGCTCGGCCGCGCCTATCTAGCCTACTTGTACCGGCGATACGGCAGCTGGCCCGATGCAGTTGCCGCCTATAATTGGGGGCCGGGCCGCATGAACAGCTGGATCGGCAGCGGCCGGCCCTTCGATAAATTTCCGCCGGCAGTCGCGCAATATCGCAGCCGCGTAACGATAACTTCGGGACTGGCTGCCGACGCCAGCGGCACAGTGGTTGGCGGGCCGGTCAATGGCCGGCTGACGAGGCTCGCGCTGCTCCGTGCGTTGGCCAGGCGGGAAATGACCGCTCGGCGTCACGCCCGCAGCGGCCCTGACGAGGTCGCGCTGCTCTATGCCGAGATAATGCAGGCCACGGCCTCGGGCGACCGTTGAGATTGCCGAAGCTGATTTATAAATTCATATGGACTGGTCGGAGTGAGAGGATTTGAACCTCCGGCCCCCGCCTCCCGAAAGCGGTGCTCTACCAGGCTGAGCTACACTCCGCCGACCGAAGGCGAGATATAGCGAGCGAACCCCGGCGGGGCAAGGCCGGGCCCTCGCCGCCGCAAGCCCGTCAGGAGCTGCGTTCGGTCGCGAAGGCGGCGGCCTCGATCAGCGCGCGCCGCTCGACGCCGTCGTGAAATATCGACAGCGCATCAATCGCCGTCGCGGCATAGCCGCGGGCTCGCAGCAGGGTCTCGGCGAGAGCGCCACGGCGCTCGATCAGCTCGATCGCATGCTCGAGATCGCCCGGGCGCTGATCCATCTCTTCGAGCGCGCGGCGCCAGAAGACGCGCTCTGCCTCGTCGCCGCGCGCGAAAGCGAGGAGGATCGGCAAGGTAACCTTGCCCTCACGAAAATCATCGCCGATGCTCTTGCCGAACTCGGTCTGTCGCGCCGAAAAATCGAGCATGTCGTCGACCAGCTGAAAGGCGATCCCGAGACTACGGCCGAACCGATCCAGCGCCGCCTCCTCCTCTGAAGGCCGGGCGGCGAGGACTGCCCCGATTCGGCTGGCTGCCGCGAACAACTCCGCGGTCTTCGCCTGGACCACCTCGAGATAGACGGTCTCTGTCGTTTCGAGGTCGTTTTGCGTCCGCAGCTGCAGCACTTCGCCCTCGGCGATGATCGAGGAGGCGCGCGACAGGATCTCGAGAATGCGCAACGATCCGTCCGCAACCATCAGCTCGAAAGAGCGGCTGAACAGAAAATCGCCGACGAGGATGGCCGGTTTGTTGCCCCAGAGCGCGTTGGCGGTATCGCGGCCTCGCCGCAGATCGCTCGCGTCGACGACATCGTCGTGCAGCAAGGTCGCGGTGTGGATGAACTCGACCGCCGCGGCAAGCCCGATGTGCCGGCTCCCGCTGTATTTGCAAAGGCGGGCACAGCCGAGCGTCAGCATCGGCCGCAGCCGCTTTCCACCGCCCGCGATAATGTGGCCGGCGAGCTGCGGGATCAGTGCGGCCGAGCTCTGCATGCGCTCGACGATGAGCCGGTTGACGCATTCCAGCTCGCTTCCGAGAAGCTGGGCTAGCGGGTCGAGAGACGGTTTTCGGCCCGCCTGAACCCGATCGACACCCGCCGCCAGCGCCACCCAATTCTCCTGCCTGTCCCGCGGGCGGGCCAATGGCCACCCGATCAGCTTGACGCGCGTTGACGGCAGCGAGCATAGATTGACGGGGTGAGCGGTCAAGGGCCGCGCCATTGGGTCGCGTTCCGGCCTCACAAGGTTCGGAGGTAATGAAGGAGCTGTTGCGCACCAACGACCCGGTCCGCCTCTCTTTTCTGCAGATGTTGCTAAGAGATTCCGGGATCGAAAGCTTGGTGCTCGACCACCATACGAGCCTGGCCGAAGGAAGCATCGGCGCCATCCCGTGCCGTCTGGTGGTCGCGGAACGGGACTATCGGCGCGCTTGCTCGATCCTCGCGGCAGCCGGCGAAGAGGTGTTATGAGCGAGCTCGAAAATGGCGAGCCCTCCTATACCGAGGACCGGCTGCTCGGCGGCCGGGTCTGCATCAGGCAGCCCGCCGGCGGATACCGGGCTGCGATCGACCCGGTGTTCCTCGCTGCGGCAGTGCCGGCGGAACCCCATCAACTGGTGCTCGATGTCGGTTGCGGGGCCGGTGCTGCGATGTTGTCCCTTGCGGCCCGAGTGCCGCACTCGCGTCTGGTCGGACTCGAGATGCAACGAGATCTCGTCCGTCTGGCTGGCGACAACGTGATCCTCAACCGGCTCGAGGCGCGCGCCTCGGTCATGATCGGCGATCTGCTGCACCCGCCGCCGCGGCTTTCGCCGGGTGCATTCGACCACGTCATGGCGAACCCCCCATACAATCCGGGCAGCAATGCAAACCTCCCGGCGTTGTCCAGCAAGATCACGGCGACGACCGAGGGGGAGGCGGATCTCGCGGCCTGGGTTCGCTTCTCGCTGGCGATGGTCCGCGCCAAGGGCAGCGTCACCTTCATTTACCGCGCCGACCGGATTGACGCGCTGCTCGGACAGATTGCCGGCCGTGCCGGCGAGGTTGTCGTGTTTCCGCTGTGGCCGGGGCAGGGCAGAGCCGCCAGCCGCATCCTTGTTCGCGTCCGAAGCCAAGTATCCGCACCGGCGCGGCTGGCTCCCGGCCTTGTGCTGCACGAAGCCGATGGTCGGCTCACCGCCGCGGCGGAGGCGATATTGCGCGAGGGCCGTGGGCTCGAACTCTGACGTCGGTGGCCGCGACCTACGCGAGCCCCCATTTTGGATCGCATGAAAATTCGCGATCTTCTCAATATCGAACGTCTGTGGCAGCGCGGCCCGGTCGTTTCAGTTTTGCGTTTCGAAGGGGTCATCATGCCGCGATCGCGACGCGGCGGGGTTTCGCTGGCGAGCCACGCCACCGCCATCGAACGAGCATTTCGGGCCGCGAGGCTCGTCGCGGTCGCCATCGTCATTAACTCTCCCGGCGGCTCGCCGGTTCAGTCGGCATTGCTCTACCGGCGCATTAGGCAGCTGGCTGACGAGAAGAGAGTACCCGTCATCGCTTTTGCCGAAGACATTGCGGCATCCGGCGGCTACTGGCTGGCGCTCGCCGGTGACGAGATCTACAGCGAGGAGACCTCGCTTCTCGGTTCGATCGGCATCATCAGTGCAGGATTTGGCTTTTACCAGTTGATGGGACGGCTCGGCATCGAACGGCGCCTTCATACTGCGGGGGAGCGAAAATCTCTACTGGATCCGTTTCTGCCAGAAGAAACTTCTGATCTCGCACGCCTGACGGCATTGCAGCAAGACATCCACCGATCCTTCGCGGAGCATGTGCGCCACCGCCGCGCCGGGAAAATCGATGATGGGGATGAAGCCCTGTTTAGCGGCGATGTGTGGACCGGGCGCAAGGCGTTGGAGTGTGGGCTCATCGACGGCATCGGGGAGCCTCGCGGCGTGTTGCGCGCCCGCTATGGTAACAAGGTGAAGCTGCGCCCTGTTTCGGCGGAAAGACGGCGCTGGCCCTTTCTCGGCCGCGTGCCGTTCGCCGACCGCGAACCCCTGCTGATGATCGCCGAGCTCGCCGAGTGGATTGAGGCACGGCTGCTGTGGGCCAGATTTGGATTGTGAGGGTGTCTCGATTTCGGAGCGTTCCTTGACCAGGCTTTGAGGCTACCGGTAAACCCCGAAGATGTTCGCATTTCCGAAACTCATCCTGCTCATCCTGATCATCGCTGTGATGTGGGTTGGCTATCGCTGGCGGAACGGGCCGGCGCGCGAGGTGTTGCGCCGCGGCTCGGCGCCGCGCCGCTCAGCCGCCCACACCGAGGATTTGGCACCTTGCGGGGTCTGCGGTGCCTATGTCGCCGCCGTGCCGCCAGGTTGCGGCAGACCCGATTGCCCGCTGCCGCGGTAACTCAGAAGCATTGAAGAGGACCGTATTGAGCTTCCAGTCACTCATCCGCGAGCTACAGCGCTTCTGGGCGAAGCAGGGTTGCGTTATTCTGCAGCCCTACGATCTCGAAGTTGGCGCCGGCACTTTCCACCCTGCCACCGCCTTGCGCGCGCTCGGACCCGAGCCATGGCGCGCCGCCTATGTCCAGCCTTCGCGGCGACCCGCCGACGGCCGTTATGGCGAAAACCCGAACCGCTTACAGCATTATTATCAGCTCCAGGTCATCCTCAAGCCGGCACCGGCGGAAAGCCAGGAACTCTATCTCGCCAGCCTGGGGGCAGTCGGTATCGACGCCCGTCTGCACGATATCCGCTTTGTCGAGGATGATTGGGAAAGCCCGACTTTAGGCGCCTGGGGACTGGGCTGGGAGGTTTGGCTTGACGGCATGGAGATTACTCAGTTCACCTATTTCCAACAGGTCGGTGGGATCGAATGCGACCCGGTTTCGACGGAGCTGACCTACGGTCTCGAGCGGCTGGCGATGTACGTCCAAGGGATCGAGAGCGTGTTCGATCTCGACTACAATGGTGCTAAGGGAGCCGACCGCGTCACCTATGGCCAGGTTTTCAAGCGGGCCGAGCGGGAATTCTCGACCTACAATTTTGAACTGGCGCATACCGCACGGCTGGTCAGCCACTTCGCCGATGCCGAGAAGGAGTGCCGGATGCTGATCGATCACCGATTAGCGCTGCCGGCTTATGACCAGTGTCTGAAGGCGAGCCACCTATTCAATCTGCTCGAGGCCCGCGGCGCCATCAGCGTAACCGAGCGCGCGGCCTATATCGGCCGGGTGCGTGCCTTGGCACGCGCCTGCTGCGAGACCTGGTTGGCAACGACGGACGGGTAACGTGGGCGAATTGCTGCTCGAATTACTGTCGCAGGAGATCCCGGCGCGAATGCAGCAGCGCGCCATCGAGGATTTAGCTAGGCACTTGGATGAATGGCTGCAAGCGCATCGCCTCCGGGCGACGACCATCACCAGATATATAACCCCGAGGCGAATGGCTGTGATCGCCGACGGGATCCCACCGCGCCAGCCTGACTTTGACGATCCTAGGCGTGGCCCGCGCCTCGGATCGCCGCGACAGGCGATCGATGGGTTCCTGCGTTCGGTCGGCCTCACCTCGGTCGAGAAGTGCGAGGTGCGAGAGGACCGCTATTTCGCGGTGATCAAACGCCACGGCAGAGACGCAGCCAAGGTTCTTCCCGAAGTGATCGAAGCTACGCTGACGTCAATGTCTTGGCCGAAATCGATGCGCTTTCCGGCAGCCAATTTCCGCTGGGTGCGGCCCCTTGTCTCGGTCATCTGCCTGTTCGATGGCGAGATCGTCCCGCTGCCTTTGGACGGCGTACCGGTCGCGAGAACTACGCGCGGGCACCGCTTTCTGTCCGAGGGCGATATCGCGGTTGACAACGCCGCCGACTATCGCGACCGGCTCGAAGCCGCCTATGTGATCCTGGATCACGATCGCCGGCGCACCCTGATCGCGGCCGATCTCGATCGGCTCGCCGCGGCAGCGGGGCTGTCGGTCAAGCCTGATCCTGGCCTGCTGGACGAGGTCACCGGCCTAGTCGAGTTCCCTATCGTGCTGATGGGCGCGATCGATGATGCCGGCATGGTGTTGCCGCCCGAGGTGCTGGCCACGGCGATGCGCACCCACCAGAAATACTTTTCCTGCGTGAATGCTGACGGCACGCTGGCGCCGTGTTTCCTGTTTGTGGCCAATAATCTCACTGCGGATCACGGCAAGGCGATCATCGCCGGCAATGAGCGGGTGCTGCGGGCGCGGCTGACTGACGCGCGGTTCTTTTGGGATCAGGATCGAAAAGTACGGTTAGAAGACCGAGTCGAGGCGCTCAAGGGACGCGTTTATCACGACAAGCTCGGCACGATGTATGACAAGGCTAAGCGCCTCGAACTTTTGGCCGATGCACTGGTGCCTCACGTCCCGCGCTCGGGGCGGGATCGGGCACGTCGAGCGGCGTTGTTGGCGAAAGCGGATCTTTCTACGGGCATGGTCGGGGAATTCCCCGAACTGCAAGGGATCATGGGCCGCTATTATGCTATCGATAGCGAAGATCCGGGCGTCCCAGAGGCAATCGCCGATCACTATAAACCGCTCGGTCCGACTGACACTTGCCCTACGGCGCGGGACTCGATAGTCGTGGCGCTGGCTGATAGGATCGATACCCTTGTTGGGTTCTTTGCCATAGGCGAGAAGCCGACTGGTTCCGGCGACCCGTTTGCTCTGCGGCGAGCAGCACTAGGTCTCATTCGGTTAATCCTGGAGAACCAGATCAAGACGACTGACGAAGAACCACTACGACTGCCGCTGAGGCCAATCTTTGGAGAGGCGTACCAATTACTAGATGGTCAGCTAAGCTCGTCAGGTCGTTTGCAGGCGGAGATGCACGATCCAACTGAAGAGCTGCTTGCCTTCATCGCCGACCGGTTGAAAGTGCATTTTCGTGGATGGGGCTTACGGCACGATCTAATCACCTCCGTGTTCGTCCCAACGGGCGGGAGAATGGCAGAAGATGATCTGAAACGACTCCACGACCGTGTTTACGCTCTACACCACTTTCTCAAATCCGAAGATGGCGAGAATCTCCTGATCGCGTATAGACGTGCGTCCAACATCGTCGCCATTGAAGAACGGCGCGACGGGTGTCGCTACCAGGGTGAGACCGACAGCGCATTGTTCTCCGAACATGAAGAACGGGTACTTGCTGACCAACTCTCTCGAGCTGACAAGGACCTCGCCATTTGGCTCGACAATGAGGAGTTTGTTGGTGCGATGTCGATTTTGGCTTTGCTGCGTAGCTCAGTCGATAGCTTCTTCGAAAGGGTCACGGTCAATTGTGACGAGCCCGAACGGCGCGCCAATCGGCTGCGGCTGCTGGCGCACATAAGGGATACGATGAACCAAGTTGCCGACTTCTCGCAGATCGAGGGGTAAGCAGCCCATGACGAAATGGGTCTACCGGTTTGGCAACGGCGCCGCGGAGGGTCGTGCCGACATGAAGAACTTGCTCGGCGGGAAGGGCGCCGGGCTCGCTGAAATGAGCAATTTGGGCCTGCCGGTGCCGCCCGGCTTTACGATCACAACGGAGGCCTGCGCCTATTTTTATTCACACGACAGGAGCTACCCAGCGGAGCTGCGAACAGAGGTAGCCGACGGCCTTGCTGCTCTCGAGCATTCGCTCGGCGCGCGTTTTGGCGATGTCAGCAATCCGTTGTTGGTATCGGTGCGCTCTGGAGCTCGCGTCTCGATGCCCGGGATGATGGACACCGTGCTGAACCTCGGGCTCAACGATCGGGCGGTCATCGGGCTGGCGCGCAAAAGCGGCGACGAGCGCTTTGCCTATGACAGCTATCGGCGTTTCATCCAGATGTACGCCCAGGTCGTCCTCGGCATCGACCATCATCACTTCGAAGAGTTGTTAGAAAGCTACAAGTCCGATGCCGGTGCGATGCTCGACACCGATCTCTCTGCAGAGGACTGGAAGACCGTGGTCAGCGGTTTCAACGACATCGTCGTGCGGGAGAAGGGTCGGCCGTTCCCGCAGAATCCCGAGGAGCAGCTATGGGGCGCGATCGGCGCCGTTTTTGGGTCCTGGATGAACCCGCGCGCGATCACTTATCGC
>Ga0318518_10000540_pt1 | contig 10686 bp, 10 predicted proteins | sample GRESIP176b2f22_FD_203483 | JGI IMG/M metagenome (GOLD analysis project Ga0318518, IMG submission 203483) | Tropical soil microbial communities from Luquillo Experimental Forest, Puerto Rico - GRE.SIPMG.176b2f22 | ecosystem: Environmental > Terrestrial > Soil > Tropical forest > Bulk soil...
TGCCTTTCCAAATCTGTCCGGCGGTTATCAGGGCTTCAATATCGATCTCGCCAACGAGATCGCCAAGCGGCTCAAGCGCAAGATCGCGATCGATGCTGCGCAGTTCTCCGGCCTCGTGCCGGCACTGCAGGCGGGAACCTACGACTTTCTCGCGGCGCCGACGACCGTGACCAAGGAGCGCGCCGAGAGCATGCTGTTCACCGAGGGCTATCTCAACACCGACTTTCAGTTCCTGATCAGGAAAGGATCGCCCAAAGTCGTGCAGCTCGAAGACCTTAAGGGCAAAACTATTTCCGTCAACAAGGGGTCGGCGTACGACTCCTGGGCGCGCGAGCTCGAGGGCAAGATCGGCTGGAAGGTCGAATCCTTTGGGACACAGACCGACGCAGTGCAGGCGGTTCTGGTCGGACGTGCCGACGCCAATGTCGCCGGCAATACAGTCATCGCATGGGCGGTCAAGAACAACCCGCAGCTGGAGCTGTCATATCTGTATTCGACGGGTCTCGTCTGGGCTGCGCCGCTGCGCAAGGACTCCAGCGAGCTGCGCAAGGCGCTCGACGTCGGCGTCGAATGCATGAAACTCGATGGCACGATCGCGAAAATGCACGAAAAGTGGTTCGGCGTGGCGCCAGCGGCGGGTTCCGCCGCGGTGACCGTTTTTCCCGGTTATGGCGTTCCCGACATGCCAGGCTATGATCCAACTGCGCACACGCCCTCGTGCAGCTGAAGCGGGCGGCGTGATGCCTTGTCGCGGGCGCCGTGGACGCGCCGATTGGCGATGACGACCGGCGCGCCGCCCATCCTGGAAATCCGCGGCCTGCGCAAGAGATTCCACGACGTGGAGGTGCTGCGCGGGATAGACCTTGTCGTGCTGCCGCAACAACTGGTCTTTGTCATCGGACCGTCCGGATCAGGCAAAAGCACCTTGCTGCGCTGCTGCAACCGCCTGGAGGAGGCGTCTGCCGGCTCGATCCGCATTGACGGCGTCGATATCACGGCGCGTTCCACCGATATCAACGCCATGCGGCGCCAGATCGGCATGGTGTTCCAGTCATTCAACCTCTATCCGCACATGACGGCGCTGCGAAACGTCACGCTCGCACTCGCCAAGGTGCTGGGCAAGCCACGTGCCGAAGCGGAGCGAATAGGGACGGCGGCGCTCGCTCGCGTGGGCCTTGCCGACAAGGCGCGATCCTATCCCGGCGAACTTTCGGGCGGGCAGCAGCAGCGGGTGGCGATCGCTCGCGCGCTCGCGCTCGAACCCAAGGTGATGCTGTTCGACGAGCCCACCTCCGCGCTCGACCCGGAGCTCGTGGGCAGCGTACTCAACGTTATGCGCGAGCTCAAACGCGGCGGCATGACTATGCTGGTGGTGAGTCACGAGATGCGCTTCGCGCGCGACGCCGCCGACCGCGTGATCTTCATGGATCACGGGCTCATCGTGGAGGAGGGCCCGCCGCAACAGATGTTTTCGGCGCCCAGCGAGGCGCGCACCCGCGCCTTCATCGCCGAGCTCGCGCGCTGAGATCGCCATGGAGGCTTGGTCGCGCTTTCTCGACGCGTTCTTCAACTGGGACGTGATCCAGCGCTATTTCCCCGCCGTCATGAAGGGCGTTGTGGTGACGATCGAAATCGCGGCGGCGGTGGTGATCACCGGCACGCTGCTCGGGCTTGCGCTTGCGATCGTGCGAACGTTCCGTCTGCTTGCGGTGAATGCGCTGATCGTAGTCTTCGTCGACATGTTCCGGGCGCTGCCGCCGCTCGTTCTCGTTCTTTTAGTCTATTTCGGCTTGCCTAACATCGGCATCAATCTGCCGTCCTTCGCGGTACTTTGGCTTGTGCTTGCGCTGGTGTTGGCCGCCTTTGCCGAGGAGATTTTTTGGGCGGGCATCCTGTCAATCCCGAAGGGGCAGTGGGAGGCGGCGCGTTCCACCGGCTTGGGCTTCCTCGGCACGCTCGCCTATATCGTGTTGCCGCAGGCAATCCGCCTGACCGTTCCGCCACTCACCAACCGCACGATCGCCATCACCAAGAACACGGCGCTCGGGACCGTGATCGGGGTGGGTGAAATCCTCAATGAGGCTACCACCGCGCAATCGTTTTCCGGCAATGCTACGCCGCTCATGATGGGAGCAATCGCCTATGTAATCCTGTTCATCCCGGTCGTCGTGCTCGGCCGGTTCCTCGAGACCCGGTTTGTCTGGCACAGGGTCTGATGGAAACGATCGTCCAGCAGTTCTTCAACCTTGCCATCATGGAACGAGCGCTCCCGCTCGTCCTTGCCGGACTCGAGCAGACGATCGTTATTTGTCTCATCGTCATTCCGCTTGGACTGGCCGGGGGCCTCGCATTCGCGATCGTTTCGCTTTCGCGTTTGCGCAGCGTACGCTGGGCGGCGGTTGCATGGATCGATTTCTTTCGTGCCATTCCGCCGCTCGTGCTCCTGATCTTTATCTATTCCGGGTTGCCGTTCGCCGGTCTGCGGCCGTCGCCCATGACGGCCGTCGCCATCGCCTTCTTCCTCAACACGTCGAGCTATTATGGCGAGATCTATCGTGCCGGCATCGAAAGCGTCGGCCACGGTCAATGGGATGCCGCGCGCTCGACCGGCCTACGGGGCTACCAGACGCTGGCCTATGTCGTGCTGCCGCAAGCGGTGCGCAACGTGCTGCCCGATCTCGTGTCCAATACCGTCGAGGTGGTAAAGCTCACGTCGATTGCGAGCGTGGTGGCGCTGCCCGAGCTACTCTATTCGGCCGACATGGCGCGGTCGGTAACCTTCAATTCGTCGCCGATCGTGCTGGCCGCGGCGATCTACCTTGCTATGCTGTGGCCGATCGTGCGCCTGATCAGCCGGCTGGAGCGGCGGGTCGCCGCGTGAGCCGCAGGAGAGCTCCGTGAGCCGAGTGCTTCGGATTGGCGGCGCCCAGATGGGCCCGATCCACAAGGCGGACAGCCGGCAGGCGGTCGTGCGCCGCATGCTCGATCTGCTCGATCGGGCCAAAGCCCAAAAGTGCGACCTCGTGGTTTATCCCGAGCTTGCGCTTACCACCTTTTTCCCGCGCTGGTACATGACCGAGCAAGCGGAAGTAGACGCCTGGTTCGAACGCGAGATGCCGAGCGCTGCGACGCGTCCGCTGTTCGAGCAGGCCGCTGACGATCGCATCGGGCTGTCGTTCGGTTATGCCGAGCTCACCGCCGATGGCCATCATTTCAACACCTCGATCCTGGTCGACCGGGACGGAAAAATTGTCGGCAAGTATCGCAAGGTGCATCTGCCCGGCCATTCCGAGTTCGATCCGCAGCGTGCCTTCCAGCACCTGGAGAAGCGTTATTTCGAGCCGGGCGACCTCGGCTTTCCGGTCTGGCGCACCATGGGCGGCATCGTCGGCATGTGTATCTGCAACGACCGGCGCTGGCCCGAGACCTATCGGGTCATGGGGTTGCAGGGCGTGGAACTGATCGTGCTCGGCTACAACACGCCCTCGGTCAATTCGCAGAAAGCCGACGAGGGGCCGGAAAAGCGCATGTTTCACCACCGACTGACGCTCCAGGCCGGCGCCTATCAGAACTCCACCTGGGTCGTCGCGGTGGCAAAGGGCGGCGCGGAGGACGGCTTTCCCCTGCTCGCCGGCAGCATCATCGTCAATCCCGATGGCGAGATCGTCGCCGAGGCCAAGACCGAGGATGATGAACTGATCGTTGCCGACTGCGACCTCGATGCTACCATTTTCGGCAAGGAGACGATCTTCGACTTCCAGCGCCACCGCCGCATCGAGCATTACGGCCGCATCACCAACCAGACCGGCGTCATGCTGCCACCGCAGTCCTGACATGGCCGCGCCGTTCGACGCGGGATATTCACGGTGCTGTCGCGCTGGATAGGCTTTTGCCTCTGATCGCTGGAGAGTGGTGCGGCAGACTGAGCGGCCCGCCGCAGGCGGCGTCAAGGGCGGCTGAACTGTAGCGCTCCGAATGCCATGGTCACCGCGGCCTGCGTCGGGTCGATCACCGGGATGCCGAGTGCCGCTTCCAGCGGGCGACGGTGGCGCGCCATTCCGGCACAGCCCATGATCACCGCCTCCGCGCCGTCCTGTTCCTTCAGCTGGCGCCCGACGTCGACCATGCGCCGGAGCGTCTGTTCGCCGGTCGCCGTCTCGGCGACCGAGATTTCGAGCGGACGTTCGCCAGCGAGGCGGTCGGTGAGCCCCATCTGAAGCAGATAGCGCCTATGCCTGGCGATCGAGCGCTGGCTGATGGCAATGACGCCGAAGCGGCCCGCGCGCGCGAGTGCGGTAAGTACGCCGCACTCGGCGATGCCGAATACCGGCCGCGTGGTGCCCTCGCGGCAGACGTGCAACCCCGGATCGCTGTAGCATGCGATCACGAAGGCGTCGGACGAATTGTCCGCCTCGACCATGCGTCGCAACGGCATCACCACGCTCTCGACGTCGGCCTGGGTCTCGATGCCGAACGGCCCTTCCGCGAGGGTGGAACACACAATCTCCGGACCGTTTGCAAAACGCAGCGGCTCCAACGCCGCGTCGAGACCGCGAGTGACGTCCTCGTTGGAATTCGGATTGACGACGCGAATGCGCGGAGGAGGATCGCTCATGGCTGCTCGCGGACCTGATCTCGCCTGCGACATCAACACGATGTTGGTCGTGTTGCAAGCAATGACTGACGAGCACGACGCGATTATGACCGACGTCGACGTCAAATCTGCGAAATCATCCTCGGACGGTCGCAATTCTGGCGCGGTGCTCGCGAGGCCTGCAATCCCCGGAGCGAGTTTCCCGCGCTATGCCTCTACGCGCCATGACTGTCGTCGAATATCGCAGCAGACGGTCGGACGACCAGATTGAGCCGCGGCACGGCTAAGCGTAGGATTCCACCCGAACATTGCCAGAGGACGAGGTGCTGCCGTGAAGGTCTGCATGTTCCACCTGATGCCGTACCGGGACCTGCCAGCCGATTTCGAGCGGCGATACAACTCGGCCTACATCGATCCCGTGTGGTTCGAGGTGGCCGATTCCGACAAGGTTGGCCAGTTCTACAACGCGACCCTCGACGAGATGCTCTATGCCGCCAAGGCCGGCCTGCACGGGCTCTGCACCAACCAGCATCACCAGAACGTCTATGGCTTCATGGCAAATCCAAGCATCATGGGCGCGGTGCTCGCGAGGCAGACCAATGGCCAGAATATCGCAATCATCCAGCTCGGCTCGACGCTCCCCTCCACCACGCCGCCGACGCGCATCGCGGAAGAATACGCGATGCTCGACTGCATCAGCGGCGGACGGCTGGTCGCTGGATTTCCCACGGGGCTGCCCGCCGACGCCACCATCTCGAACGGCGTCATCCCGGTCGAGCAGCGCGAGCGTTTCCGCGAAGCGCTGGCCCTAGTGATTAAGGCCTGGTCTGCGAGGGACATTTTCGCCTGGAACGGCAGGCATTATCAGCTCGGCATGGTGAACCTTTGGCCGCGACCAATCCAGCAGCCGCATCCGCCGATCTGGATTCCGGGCTCCGGCATCTCCTCGACCGCGGAGTACGTGGTTGGCCAGGACCATTGCTTCTGTCATCTGAGCTATTACGGCGCCAAGAACGCGGAGCAGGTGAGCGATCGGTATTGGGAGCTGGTCGCGCGCAAGGGGCGCGACGACAATCCCTATCGCTTCAGCTTCTTGCAGCTCATCGGCGTGGGCGAGACCGACGCCGAGGCCGAGGATCTATACGCCGAACACGCCGAGTATTTCTTCCACAAGCTGCTCTATACCCCGAGCTACTATCAGGCGATTCCGGGGTGCCTCGAATACGAGGCGCTCGTGCAGTCGCTGCGTCACAATCCCCGCGCCAGCATCAATCTGCGCGAACTCAAGGCCAAGGATTTGTTCGGCCGCGGTTTCGTCGTGGTCGGAAGCCCGAAGACGGTGCGCGAGCAGCTCATCGACGGCATTAAGCGCTTGCGCATGGGGCACCTGCTCGCGCTCCTGCATTTCGGCTCCATGCCGACTACGCTGTGCAAGAAGAACATCGATCTGTTTGCGCGCGAAGTGCTGCCGCATCTCGCGGACCTGTGGGACGACAAGTACGAGGACCGCTGGTGGCCCGAACGCCTTATGGCGAAGCGTCCTGCCGCCGCCTTGGCCGCAGCTTCGTAGAAGCTGGCGGGAGAGTGGACATGGCCGCCCCGGAGGTACGCAGGCTCAGCCTTTGGCAGGACCAAATTCAAACCGAGGTCGAGATCAGCGGCCGCGGTCAGCCGCTCGTGTACCTGCACGGGCCGTGGGGGCTTGCCCCCGATCGTGCGTTCGTCGCCGGCCTTGCCGGCGGCCATACGGTCTATGCGCCGAAGTTTCCGGGGACGACTCACGGCAATCCTGACGCGGTACACGCGCTCGACAACTGGTTCGACCTGATCCTCTATTACGGAGAACTGTTCGACACGCTGGAGCTATCCGTGCCGGCGGTGGTGGGCCATTCCTTCGGCGGGCTCGTCGCCGCCGAATTCGCGGCGTCGGCTCCGAACTCGGTCGGCCGGCTGGTGCTGATCGATCCGGTCGGCTTGTGGCGGGACGACGCGCCGGTAAAGAACTGGATGATCCTCAGCGACAAGGTGCGACGGCCCTCGCTCTTTGCCGACAGCGACGGAGAGGCCGCGCGCCGCTTCTTCGATGTTCCGAGCGATCCGGCTGAGCGCATTGATACGCTCGCGCAGTTCATCTGGGCGCAAGCCTGTTCTGGTAAATTCGTCTGGCCGATCGCCGACCGCGGATTCAGCAAGCACGCTCACCGGATTGCGGCGCCGACGCTCATCGTCTGGGGCGCGGCCGACGGCATCATCCCGCCGGTTTATGCTCAGGAGTTTGCTCGACGAATCGCCGACGCACAGGTCGAGCTCATTGACCACGCCGGCCACTTGCCACACCTGGAACATCCGGAGGCCGTGACGAAAGTGGTGCGCGCCTTTCTTGGCAGCTGAAAGGCAGCATCACTCCAAGAGCCCTCGTCATACCTTGACGGCATAGCCGCCGCGAGAGCAGGCTTGACGCACCCGCCCGAGAGCGGGGCCGTAGGGAAGGAAGCGGAAGATGTCCACCGCCTCGACAGCGTCGGTTGCCGTGACGCCCGTCACGGTGAGCGACCGATGGACTCGTTACAACGCTACCGTGCTGACGATCTGCATCCTCGGCTGGGCGTTCGACATCTACGAAGCCACCATCATGCAGCTCGTCACGCCGATCCTCATCAAAGAATGGGGGATCACGCCGGCGACGATGGGCACGGTGACCACGATCTCGCGCTGGATCGGGCTCATCGGCACGTTTGCCTTTCCAGTCCTTGCCGATCTCTATGGCCGCAAGCCGGCGCTCATCTGGGCGATCTTGGGCTATTCGATCTTTACCGGCCTCACCGGGTTCTCGACCGGCTGGATCACGCTCTTGATCTTCAGTTCGATCACGAGGATCGCTCTCGCCGGAGAGAATCCGGTCGGCATGTTGATGGTCACCGAGACGGCGCCAACCAAATGGCGCGCCACCGCGTTGGGCGGCCTCGTCGGCGGCTATCCGTTCGGTTACATGCTGTGCTCGCTTGCCGCACTTGTCGTGGTGCCGCTGTGGGGATGGCGCTCGCTCTACTTCCTCGGCATCCTGCCCGCGCTGCTCGTGCTCTGGATCCGCATCGGCATCAAGGAAAGCCCACGCTATGAGCGCGTCACCGCGCAGATGCTCAAGGAGGGGCTGAAGAAGCAACTCGATATCCTCTCGCCGGCGCGCGAATACCCGCGCGAAACTCTGATCGCCTCGCTCGTCTACTTCTTCTACCTCTTCACTTGGCTCGGCTGGTCGGCCTGGATGCCGTTCTACCTTGCGACCGAAAAGAAGCTCGGCTTCCAGGTCATGGGCAGCTACCTCTCGATCTGGATGTTCTGCGCCATCTTCGCCTATTGGATTTGCGGCTGGCTGTGCGACGTGTTCGGGCGACGCTGGGTGATCCCGGCTTTCGCAGTCCCGGCCGGCGCTCTCCTCATCGCGATGGGCCATGTTGATAGCCCCTCGAGCCTGTTCTGGGTGGGACTGGCAACGAACTTTCTCATCACCGGCAGCTTCGGCACCGGGCTTGGCTATACGGCTGAGCTATTCCCGACCCAGATTCGCGGTACCGGCGTCGGCGCATCCTTCACCTTCGGCCTTGGGGTCGCCTCGCTCGCGCCGATGATCATGGGCTGGATCGCGACCGCCCATTCCGTCGCTGCTGGCCTGCCGCTGCTGGCATGCTCGTTTCTGCTGTTGGCACCGCTCTTCATCTGGTTCGCGCCGGACACGACCCGCAAGGAACTCACCGATTTCGTCGGACAGAAAGCTGGCTGATCCCGTAATTGCAATGATTGGAACGGCGGTCTAACGGCGCATGACGACCGCTGAATACAGCCGATGACCGCCGATCCAGCGTCCTCCATCGTTGTCAACAACGTCCGCGTCGAGTTGATTGAACGCGGTCACGGCAAGCCGTTGCTGTTCCTGCATCCCGAAATCGGCATCGAGCCGGCCGCGCCGGTGCTCGATCAGCTTGCGAGTCGCATGCGCGTGCTAGCGCCCGTCCACCCGGGCTTTGGACGCTCGGAACAACCGAAGGCCTTCGATACCGTCGACGATCTTGCGTATTTCTACCTCGATCTGTTGGAGCATCTCGATTTACGCCAAGTTACCGTCGTAGGCGTATCATTCGGCGGCTGGATTGCCGCCGAGATCGCGATCAAGTCTACCGAGCGGCTATCACACCTTGTCCTTGCGAATGCAGTAGGCATCAAAGTCGGTGACCGGGAGACGCGTGACATCGTTGACATCTACGCGATTCCCCAGAGCGAATATGTTCAGCTTGCGTATTTCAATCCGGATGTCGGCACCCACGACTACAAGACCATGCCGGACGCCCAGGTTCTGGCCGCAGCGCGCAACCGGGAAGCGACCGCGCGCTATGCTTGGTCGCCTTACATGCATGATCCCAAGCTTCTGGGACGCGTCCACCGTATTGACATTCCGACATTGGTGCTGTGGGGAGCGAACGACCGCATTGTGTTCGAGTCCTACGGAAGGGCATATTGTGCAGCCATTACCGGTGCGCGCTTCGAGTTGATCGAACGCGCGGGCCACTTTCCCCATCTGGAGCAGCCCGAAATATTCGCCGCTCGCGTCTTTTCCTTCGTCGAGGAGACACCGCAATGAGGGTGTACCAATTCACCGAGCAGCCATATCCCGATGCCTGGAAGGACCACGGGGGCTCATTGCGCGTCAATCTTCCCAACCGCAAGTGCGAGCCGAAGATCGCCGCCGAACTGTTCCATCGTTATTACGACGAGTGGCTGCTGGCCGATGAACTCGGCCTCGACATCATGCTCAATGAACACCACCAAACCGCGACCTGCATGTCATCGACCGTGATCGTTGGGCTATCGGTGCTGGCACGGCAGACCAAGCGCGCGCGTCTCCTCGTGCTCGGCTACCCGATCGGCCACCGGCAGGATCCATTGCGTGTTGCCGAGGAGCTCGCGACCATCGACGTCGTGTCGCGTGGCCGCCTTGACATGGGTTTCATCAAGGGCGTGCCATACGAATTTCCCTGCTCGAACCAGAATCCGGTCGGCGTGATGGACCGCTTTTGGGAGGCCCACGACTTCATCGTCAAAGCGATGACGAGCCATGACCAGCCGTTTAACTGGGAAAGCGAGCGCTTCCACTATCGGCACGTGAACATCTGGCCGCGCCCCTGGCAACAGCCGCATCCGCCGATTTGGAGCACCACCGGCAGCAAGAGCAATGCGCGCGTCCTTGGCGAGCGTGGGTACGTCATCGCAACGCTGGGCACCGGCTACAACACGCGTGCGCTGTACGACGTCTACCGCGAGGGATACATGTCCAAAGGACGGCCGGCGCCCGGCGCCGATCGGTTCGCCTATCTGGGGCTCGTCGCCGTCGCATCGAATGAACGGGAGGCCCGCGAGCGGGGCGAACGCGTGGCGAGCTATCTACGCTCAGCCGCCATCGTGTTTCCGCCGTTCCGCAATCCGCCTGGATTCCTATCAGCCGCCGACAACGCGAGGCTTATGCGTGGGGAAACGCCGCCGCGCAGCTACACCAAGGATCGACGCGTCATCGATATGCGCAGCGCGAGCGTACAGGAACTGATAGATGCCGCCATCTTGTTCTGCGGCACGCCTGCGCAGGTCTACGATCAGATCGTCGATTTTTGCGAGTATTGCGGCGGCATGGGAAATCTCCTGATGATGGGCCACGCCGGCTCCATGTCGCACGCCGACACGGTCGAGAACCTGACGCTATTCGCCAACGAGGTTTTCCCGCGCCTCAAGGAATATAAGCAGCCGTCGGCAACCGCGACTGCTGCCTGATCGCGAAAGCCGTGCGGCTAAGATAGAACAACGCCGCGGCAACAATGCCAAATATTCAACGCTGGATATCATTCGTATCAGAGCGCTTCTTTTTATCTACAACAATTCGAAACTATGGACGCTCGTCGAATGTATTGATCCGCACAGCAATTACCCTATAACGAGCAGGGCTCGTTGAAGTCATTGCGGGACCCCGCGCGGTCTCAGTTCGACGGCGCGACACATCGCGTCGTCATCCTGGGCGAACTGCACGCGGGAGGCGGTAGGCCCGGTGG
>Ga0318518_10000544_pt1 | contig 10659 bp, 9 predicted proteins | sample GRESIP176b2f22_FD_203483 | JGI IMG/M metagenome (GOLD analysis project Ga0318518, IMG submission 203483) | Tropical soil microbial communities from Luquillo Experimental Forest, Puerto Rico - GRE.SIPMG.176b2f22 | ecosystem: Environmental > Terrestrial > Soil > Tropical forest > Bulk soil...
AAATTTTAGCGATTGGTGCTCAGGCGCGTCTTTAACCGGCTTAGCCTGCCCGAGGATGAGGCGTGGCGGCGAATCGAAAAGCGCAACGCCGACCTTCAAGGCAGCCTTCTGATCGTCCGAAACACGTTCGAAGTGCTGAAAGAGCGGTTTGAACCCCTCGATCCCGAGGAGGCGCGCATCGAAATCACCGAGTGACGCGATCCACTATTCGTTTAGTGGGTTTGTTAAGTATGACATCGCCGATTTTCAGGTCACGTCGACCAGAATGATCTCCGCGTCGTCGATTGCGGTGACCCGCAGCAGCCGCTCGTTCTCGACCGCGGCGCCGTCGCGCGCGCCGATATGTACGCCATTGACCTCGATCGAACCGAGCACTGGGACGAGATAGGCGCGGCGCCCCTCCGCCGACAGATACTCTGCCGTCTCGCCGGCTTTCAACGTTGCACCAAGCACGCGGGCATCGGCCCGGATCGTCAGCGCATCCGCAGCGTCTTGCTCGGCGCCGCTGGCCAGCGCCACGAAGCGGCCGGAGCGGTCCTGCTTTGGAAACGGCTTGGCGCCCCAGCCGGGCTTGCCGCCGCGGCTGGAGGGCTGGATCCAGATCTGAAAGATCTTTGTGGTCTCCGGCTCTAAATTGTATTCCGAGTGGCGGATCCCGGTGCCGGCGCTCATCACCTGCACATCGCCCGCCTCGGTGCGGCCTTCGTTACCGAGGCTGTCCCGATGGGTGATCGCGCCCTGCCGCACATAGGTAATGATCTCCATGTCGGCATGCGGGTGCGGCGGAAAACCCGTCCCGGGCGCGATCTCGTCGTCGTTCCAGACCCGCAACGCTCCCCAACCCATGCGCTTCGAGTCATAATAATCGGCGAACGAAAAATGGTGTTTGGTCCTCAGCCAATCGTGATCGGCTCCGCCCAACGCGGCGAATGGCCTGCGTTCGATCATGTCATATCTCCAGCTCTAGCTGCGGATGAAATGGGGCTACGCTGCTGATTTTCGAAGACCTTGCGCTCGATTCACGCCAGATGCGCCAATATGGTCTGGCTGACAATTTGCGAGCAGTTGGCGAACCGCTCATGAGTGACACTTCGGGACTGACGGGCGCAGCCGCGGCGATGGCGATCATATTCTCGGCGGCCGGCGCCTGTGCGCAAGAGACCCAGCAGCTGTCGCTGCCGAACGTCACCGTCACCGCGCCCGCTCCGGCGGTGGAACCGCCTTATCTGCGCGATCCCGGAAAGGCCTACCAGCGAAACCCTTACAATGGGCGCTATCGCGTCGAAGAGGATAAATTCCGCGAGGTCCCGTGTACTGCGACCCGCATCGCTTCCGCCGCAGGGGGCAGATGCCTGCAAGGGTATCGGCTGATCCCAGCCCAGACACAACAACTCGTCAACCCGAAGGGTGGCGATAATTGTGACCTGGCGCTCGACGTTGTGACCTATAGCGCCGGCAATTTGTCGATCGAGGCGGATACGTTGATCTTCGATCCCTACAAGCTCACCGCTATCGGGCATCAAACATCACAGTTTTGCTACGTCAACGGGAACACCGGATACGATCAGGAAGATTTTCGCGACATGAACCAGGTGACGCGGCGCGGCACCAATTGGCACAATCTGGTTGGTGACGGCGAAGACAAGTCGATCGAATTCTCCGATGGGCCGCACAATTGCGCCGCAGTTCAAAGGGCCGGACCAAAATGGTCGGGCGGCTACATCTATATGCTTCACGCGAGCATCTGCCGGACCGACACGGCCCCAATGCGAGCCGAGGACATCGACTATGCTCTCGGCTCGCTACAGGTTCGCCAGTACGATCCGGTCGGCAATCTGCGAAAACCTGGCGAATAAGAAGACCCGCGAAAATTCGGGAGCAGGGTGTCGCGCCGGTGGTCACGACCGCTCGGCGAGTGGGCGGGTCGGGCTGAGGCGCGCCGGCAGCGCTAATGCCAGGATCAGGCTGACGATCGCAACCAGCGCGGCGATCAGATACACGACGTGCAGCGAGGAACCGACCGCGTCGGCCAGGCGGGCAATCTCGGCGGCGCCGAGGCTCTGCCGGGCCGCGGGCGACATCAGGCGGTTGACGGCATCGCCGGCATCGGGCACCCGCGAGTAGACCCCGAAATTGAGGATCGCGCCAAAGATCGCGGCGCCGAGCGAATTGCCGACGATACGCATGAACATCGTCGTGGAGGTGGCGGTGCTCCGCTCGCTCCAGCCGACACTGGCCTGGATCGAGACGATAAAGGCGGTATTGCAAAACCCCATCCCGACGCCGAGCAAAAACGCGCCGGTTCCGGCCCAAAGCAATCCGCTCGTGGGTTCCAGCGTGATCAGCACGAGCCCGCCGACCACCAGAAAGACGCCGCCGATGGTAGCCGCCAATCGGTACGAGGTGCGGATCATCAGGCGGCCCGCAGCCATGCTGGCAAAGGCCCAACTGACCGAGGAGGCGGCCAGAACAACGCCGGACGCGATCGCATCGCGGCCCATCGCTCCCTGGACATAGGTCGGCAGAAAGCCCGAAATCGCCATCATCAGTGCGCCGTTGAAGAAGCCGGCGAGACAGCCGACCGCGACCACACGGTTGCGCCAGAGGCGCAACGGCAGCATCGGCTCGACTGCCTGTCTCTCATGCGCCACCAGCGCCGTAATAGCGATCGCGCCGCAGGCCATCAGCCCCGCGACCGCCACGCTGCCGATGATCAGCACCAGCGCGAGCATCGGCGCGCCGATGCCGAGCATCAGGAGAGCCGACCCGAGATAATCGACGCGGTGCCGGCGCGGCTCGCGGTGTTCGTGCAGGTAGAGGCCGAACATGATCAGTGCCGCGGCTCCAATCGGCAGATTGACCCAGAACACCAGCGACCAGCTGATGTGCTCGACGGCAAAGGCGCCGAGCGTCGGGCCGATGATCGCGGCCACCCCGAACATCCCCGAAACGTAGCCTTGCATCCGCGCGCGCTCGACCGGGGTATAAATGTCGCCGACGATCGTCGTCGCGATCGGCTGAATGGCGCCGGCGCCGATGCCTTCGAGAGCCCGAAACAGCACCAGGGGCACCATGCCCCAGGCGAATCCGCATAACAGCGAGCCGAGCAGAAAGATGCCGGTTCCGGCGAAGAACACCCGCTTGCGGCCGTAGAGGTCGGCAAGCCGCCCATAGATCGGGATCGTCACCGCCTGGGCGAGGAGATAGGCTGCGAACACCCAGCTGAACAGGCGAAACCCGCCGAGATCGGCGACGATTGTCGGCATCGCCGTGGCGACGATGTAGCTGTCGGTAGCGACCATGAAGATCGCCAACAGGACTGCTGTCATCACCAGCCGCCGCGTGGTACGCGCCGCGGCCGTCAGTTCACGTGGCGGATGTTCCCGGATGGTCGGTTGATCGAGCAAAACATTCCCCGATGCGTCAGGGCGGAGCCGGCCGGCGCTATCTACCGGGAAGGCTGTATGATCAACAAGACGGCATCGCGCGCATCAGGAATGCATCAAATTTGAGCAGTTTCTGGTTGCATGAACCTTCAGGGCGTCAACCGATGGCGTTTTTAACCAAAAGAAATTAAGATTGTTGGGCAATGTCGCGGAGTTTTCACCAGACCGACCGGACGCATCGGGATACCTACGGAGAGCGGGATGGATGTTTTAGGTGAGGTGCTGCGCTGGACGGCATTGCTCGTCCTGAGCTGCGTCGTGCCGTTCGGCATCTTCGTCGGCCGCAACAACATCCGCGCCTTCAGACGCGAAATTGTCCGCGACCTCGAGCGGCTGTTCAGCTTCGCGCGTCTGCCCAACGGGCAGCCATTGATCATCCCGTCCTTCGAGCTCGTCAAATACAAATACGATCCGGAATCCGATCCCAGTCGCGATCGGAGCGACAACCCGCACAGCGTTCTGTATTATTTATTGCCTGTCTCGATCTACATTGTCCTCACCGCGCTCGGCTTTCGTATGGCATTCATGCCGGAGGTCATGCCGCGACCGAACTACTTTGCGTTTCCGATAAGCGTTCCGACCGATCTCGGCGGCGTCGATCGCCCGTTTCTCGGCGCGCTGAGCTATACTTTTATCGGCGGCTATATCTGGACGATCCAATACTTGATCCGGCGGATTTCCAATTTCGACCTCGCGCCGATATCGTTCTTCCAATCCGTCGGTCATATGATGCTCGCCGTCTTCACAACGGCGGCAATCTGGCAGAGCCAAATCCTCGCCGCACTCGGACCGCATGCGATGGTCATCATCGCGTTTTTGGTCGGCTTCTTTCCGACCCTGTGCCTCGACGCGGTGATCGCCAAATTCCCGTGGCTGCGGCTGCGGCGCGTCAGCCCCGATAGCCAAGCCCTGCAGGAAGAATATCCGCTCGACATGATCCTCGGGATCGATGCGTTCATGAAACTGCGCCTCGGCGAGTTCGAGATCGAAGACGTGCAGAACCTGGCGACGATCAACCCGATCCAGATTTTTGTCGAAACCCCCTACGGTCTCTATGAGGTCATCGATTGGGTGGCGCAGGCGCAGCTGATCCTGGCAGTGGGCTCGGGGCGAACACTCCGTCTGCGGCAACTCAGCATTCGCACGATATTCGACCTGGAGAGGGCGTTGGATAGTCCCGCGTTGCGCAGACGCCTAATGGCCGCCCTGGTCGGCGACACCTCGCAGTCGTCGAGCGAGACCGATGCGTCCGCCGCAGTCTCCGCCGTCAAACCACACCAGCCGGTGGTGCGCGGCAGCAGCCAGCTGGCCCTCGATCTCGCGACCGAACTCGACGCGTTGGTCGCGATCATCCGCGACGACCTGCATGTTCAGCGCCTGCGGCAGATCTGGGACGTGATCAGCGACCGTTTGGAGCAGCGTCCGGTCCCTTCGACGGAGGCGCTGCCCGCGCCGCCCAGAACCGTCGAGCCGCTGGCGGCCGCGCAGTAGGGTGGGTCCGCTCACGCCGTCTTGAACACGCCGTAGACGCCGCGCTCGAAGGTGCCGTAAAGGGCGACAGCCTTGTCGTCGGCAAACGGCAAGATCTGAGAGAGAAACACGCCGGCGATCCGCTTGCGCGGGTCGAGCCAGTAATAGGTGTTGAAAATTCCGCCCCAGGTGACGCTGCCGGCGCTGCGGCCATTGGGCCCCGGCAGCGTGTTGATCATGTACCCGAGACCCCACTTGCACGGAATTCCGGGGAACAGGTTCAAGTCGTTTGTGAGCTGCGGGTTGGTCGTCTTCCACAGGCCGGCACTGATGTCGCCGATCTGATTTTGCCCCATCAGCGCCACCGTCTGCGGCCGCAGCAGCTGGGCGCCATTGAAGCGGCCCTGATGCATCAGCATCTGCAGAAACACGAGATAATCCCGACCGGTCGAGTAGAGGCCGCCGCCGCCGCTCCAGAACTCGCGCCATAGCGGGTCCTTTGGCTCGGTCGGCTCCAAGGTTCCGTCCTCGTGGCGTTGATGCACACTGACAAGCCGCGACCGCTGCGCGTCGGATATCAAGTAATCGGTGTCGGACATGCCCAGCGGCGCGAAGATGTGCTGGCGGAAATAGATCTCGAGCGGCAGCCCGCTGACCGCCTCGACGGCGCGGCCGACCCAGTCGATATTGATCCCGTATTGCCAGCGCTCACCCGGGTCGAAGGCGAGCGGCAGCCGCAGCGCCGCGAGCTTACCCGTGGAGGTTGGAGGGGTGTTGGTAGCCTTCACATAGCGAACCAAATCGGCGTTGTCGAACTCGTAGCCAAAACCCGCCGTGTGGGTCAGCAGGTGATGCAATGTGATCGGCCGTTTGGTCGGCCGCAGCCGCGGCGCTCCGGCATCGTCGAACCCGTCCAGCACCTGTGGCGCGGAGAGTTCGGGCAGCACATTGCCGATCGGCTGCTCCAGTTGCAATTTGCCCTGCTCGACGAGCTGCATTGCGGCGACCGAAGTCACCGCCTTGGTCATCGACGCGAGCCGAAAGATCGTGTCGAGCGTCATGTCGGGACCCCGGGCGAGATCACGGGTCCCGAACGCGCCCTCGTAGATGATCCCCTTGTCGTTGGCGGCCATCGCGACGACGCCCGGCACGTCCTTGTGCTCAGTCGCTTGGCGCAGCGCCCTGTCGATCTGAGTATGCAATGGCGCCGCGGCGGCGTGCCCGTTCCTCGCACGCAGCGAGACAGCGGCGGCGACTGCGGCAGCGGTCCCGAGGAATTCCCGCCGGGTTTGCCGACTGTAGATCATTTCCTCCCCCTAGCGCCGCCGCGGCGACGCGTCTTTCGCCAGTTGCGAGGTGATGTCGGCAAAGGTGACCTCGAGCGAGGTCCGCACATCGATGACGGTCGGAGCGCGCGCGGCGAGCGCTTCGCGCAGCGCCGGGGCCAATGCCGCTGGATCCTCGACCCGCGTGCCGCGGCAGCCCATCGCGCGCGCGATGGCGGCGTGGTCGAAATCTCTGAACTCGGCGGCAAACGGGCCCGAGCCGTGCAAGACCCAGCCGAGCGCGTTGTTGTTGAACACGACGGTAACGATCGGAATGTCCTGCTCGAGCGCCGTCATCAGCCCGTTCATCGTCATTGCGAAGCCGCCGTCGCCGACGACCGCGACGACCGGCCGGTCGGGATGCACGAGCTTGGCGCCCAGCGCCGCAGGGATGCCGAAGCCCATCGGCCCCGAGCCGGCGGCCTGCAGAAACCCCTCGTGCCGCTTGGTCTGGTAGAAATGCGTCATCATAATGCGGTTTTCGCCGGCGTCGCAGGTGACGATCGCATCCTCGGGGAGATTGCGCATCAGTTCGCCGATCGCCCGCTGCGGCAGGATCGGCCGGCCGTCGGCGAAATAGGCGCGGTCGTTAAAATAGCCGTGCCGCTCGCGATGGGCGGCGACGCGCCGCTCGGCCTGTTGCCGGCGATCTGTCCCGCGCGAGCCCACCGCCTCGATCAGCTGGTCGAGAGTGATCGCGGCGTCGCCGATCAGCACATGCTCGGCCGGGTAGTTCCACGAGGCGTTGCGCGGCTCGATGTCGATCTGCACAAAGGTCTGGCGCGTCGGGTCGAGCAGTGCTCGGTTCTCCCACGCCGTGTCGCTCGGCGACAGCTTCGAGCCGATGACGAGAACGAGATCGGCTTCGGCGATCGTGGCATTGGCCGCCGCCGTGCCGAAGGTGCCGAACACGCCGAGCGCCAGCGGATGGGTTTCGGCGAAGCAGCCCTTGCCTGCGGCCGTTGTCGCCACCGGCAGGCCGGCTGTCTCGGCGAGCTGGCGCAGCTGATCGTAAGCTTGCGCGATGCGCACACCATTGCCGGCGATCAGCACCGGCTTTTGCGCGGAGCGGAGCGCCGTAGCTGCCGCCTCGACGCTCCGAGCCGCAACAGGCGGGGGAGGGGAGGGGAGGTAATGGCGGGTCGGGTAGAGCATCGGGTGCGAGTCGGGCGCCACCGAGCCGGCCAGCGAATCATGCGCGTAAAGCACCGCGACCGGCCCCGGCTGACCGGTCATCGCATGCTTGATCGCGAGTTGCGTCGCCTGCACTGCGGCGATCGGGTCGTGCGCCTGCATGACGTGCTTGGTGACGCCGCCGAACGCGCGGCGCGCGTCCCAACTGCCCCAATCGCCGGTCGCCTGCTGGTAGGGCGCGTGCAACGTGAAGCGCGGCGCATCGCTGAAATCGGTCAGCAGCAGCATCGGCGAGCTCGATAGATGCGCCTCGATCGTGCCGATCAGGCCATTGCCGAGCACCCAGGGGCCCTGTCCGAGCAGCACCCCCGGCCGCCGCGTCAGCCGCCCATAGATTTCGGCCATGACGCCGCCCAGCGATTCCTCCCGGACGAGCACGGTGCGGATCGAGTTCTGGTATTTGCTGAGACCCTGGACGATCCGCCCGGTATGGCCGCCCGAAATGCCGAATACCATCTCGATCCCGGCCTCTTCGAGCACGCGCGCGACCAGCGCGCTCGCCGGCATTTCTTCGGTCAGCATCGGCTCGATCGTCATTCCTCTTCTCCTCCCTTGCGTGCCGCGGAGCCGAGCTTGCATCTTCGGCGGTTGGAAGACAACGGTGGGAGGGGAACCTCAGGGCTCCCCGAAGCTGGATCAAGATCCTTGCGGGAGGGTGGGTGAGATGCCGCGGCGCGCTTGGGTCTTGCTGAAATCGGGGCGCCGGATCAACTTGCTGCAACCGATGGCCACCGACTGGGAGGACGAAGATCTTGCTTTGGGGCTTTCGCGAACCTACCGGTGGGGTGGGCATTCCGCCTGGGACCTGCCGCTGTCCGTTGCGCAGCATTGCCTGACCGTATTGGCAATTCGGGAAGCGTTCGCGATCAGGCCTCTGACCGATGCGGAAGCGCTGCGCGAGCTACTCCACGATGCCGAGGAGGGCCTCCTTTCCTGGGACCCGATCTCGCCGATCAAGCCGTACCTCGGGGCGGAGTATCATTCGCTGGCATCGGCCGTCACGAAGGCGATCGCGCAACGCTATCGGCTGCCGGTGTGGACACAAGAGGCCTTTGCAGCTCATAAGCATGCAGACCGCCTCGCGGCTGCGAGCGAGGCCTTTCATGTCGTTGGGTGGAGTATCTCCGAGATCCGCGATCAGTTGGAAATCGAGCTCGCTCCACTATCCGCCGATCCGGTTTGTCCTCCGGACGGCATGCGCCCGTGGGAACCCTGGCCGCCCAAATTGGCGGCGTCACTCTTCCTCGCCAAGCTCAGAGCGTTGAGTGCCTAGTACGGCAATGTCGGTAAATACCGCCCCACTATCGCCCACGTTCGCGGGGGTAACGGTAATGGTCGCCGGGCGCCATTAAGGAGAAGAGCCAATGAAATTCAGCCTGATCGTGCGCGGGCAGCACCCGCAGGGCCATGACATGCGGGAACGCCTCGCCGACGATCTCGATCTCGTCGCGCGCGCCGAGGAGCTCGGCTTCGATGCGGTCGTCAAGGGCTCGCATTACAGCGCTCATCCGCTGCAATCGCTGCAGCAAATCCCGTTTCTGGCGCAGGCGGCCATGGTGGCGCCACGGCTGCGGCTCGTCTGCGGGCTCGTGTTATTGCCGCTCCACAAGCCGCTCGACATCGCCGAGCAGCTCGCCACACTGGACATCATGTGCGGCGGCAAGCTGGTCTTCGGCTGCGGCATTGGTTACCGCGACGTCGAATTCAAAGCCTTCGGCCTGTCGCGCAAACAGGCTGCAGCGCGTTTCGAAGAATGTCTGCTCGCCATCCGAAGACTGTGGACCGAGGACTTCGTCGACATGACCGGCTCGCATTTCGTGCTCGATCACGCGAACTCGACGGTCAAGGCGCTGCAAAAGCCGATGCCGCCGGTCTGGATCGGCGCCAATGCCGATGCTGCGATCCGACGCACGGCGAGGCTCGGCGATTGCTGGTACATCAATCCGCACAGCACTCTGACAACACTGGCGCGGCAGATGGATCTCTATAAGCGAGCGTTGGAGGACTGCGGCAAGCCGTTGCCGGCCGAACTGCCAATGCGCCGCGAGGTCTTTGTCGCGCGCACGCGCGCAGAAGCGATCCGCTTGGCTCGGCCTTATCTAGAGGTCAAATACAAGGCCTATCGGGAATGGGGCCAGGACAAGGTCATGCCGGCGGGCGATGATTTTGATCACGATTTCAATGAGCTGGTCGAGGACCGTTTTCTGCTCGGTTCCGCCGCGGAAGTCGCCGAGCAGCTGATCAATCTCGAACGCCGGTTCGGCGTCAACCACCTCGTCGCCTCGGTTCATTGGCCCGGCATGCCGAACAGTCTGGCGCTCGAGCAAATGCACATCCTCGCCGAAGAGGTCATGCCTACAGTCCGGTAAGGCGCGAGCGCGTCCTTACCCGGTTCGGCGACAACATGTTCCGCGGCGATTTCGTGTTCAGCGTCAGCCGCGAATTCGTCCGCCTAACACTGCGGGCGAAAAGAGCCCTCGTTAGCTTTGATGAATCGTTTCATCGAGAACAGCCATCGGTTTAGTATCCATACGACGCGTCCTCTATTCGGTTGTATGGTTAACGATGCAAATTCTCGACGGGCGTCTGCTGCTGTCGGCCACCGATCTGGTGAATTTTCTCGGGTGTCGACATGCCACCTATCTCGACATGAGGGATTTAACCGATCCTGTAGAGCTTCCTGAACGCGATGCCGCGACGGTGCTGATCTTCGAGAAGGGCATCGAGCACGAGAAGCGATACCTCGCCTCGCTCAAGGCACGGGACGTTAGCGTCGTCGAGGTTCCGGGCGAAGGGTTCGACCTTCCCGAGCGAACCGCACAGACCCGAGAGGCGATGCGGGCCGGCGCAGAGGTGATCTATCAAGCGGCTCTGGTCGTGCCGCCCTGGCTTGGCTACGCAGACTTTCTGGAACGGGCAGCCGAGGCGTCGACCCTCGGTTTCTGGAGTTACGAAGCGCTCGACACCAAACTGCCCCGTAGAGCCAAGCCCGAGCACGTCATCCAACTCACGAGTTATTCGAGACTCATCGGCAGCGAGCAGGGCTGTACGCCGGCCCAAATGCACGTGCAGTTGGGAAACAACGAGAGGGTGTCGCTGCGGGTAGCCGATTTTATTCACTACCATTCGATCGCGCAGCGGCGATTGGAGACATTTGCGCAGCAACCGCCCGAGGTTTCGACCGCGGAGCCGTGTAATCACTGTCGCGTCTGCCGCTGGTCGAG
>Ga0318518_10000546_pt1 | contig 10652 bp, 8 predicted proteins | sample GRESIP176b2f22_FD_203483 | JGI IMG/M metagenome (GOLD analysis project Ga0318518, IMG submission 203483) | Tropical soil microbial communities from Luquillo Experimental Forest, Puerto Rico - GRE.SIPMG.176b2f22 | ecosystem: Environmental > Terrestrial > Soil > Tropical forest > Bulk soil...
GGCCATGACAGCGCTTTCCACCTCGACCTCGGGCGACCAGCCGGCGATCACGCCGCTCGTGCCCGCATACAGCAGCCGCGCGGGCGCAGATCTCCCGCCTGCGGACACGACGAAGCCGTCGCCGGGATTCGCGACCACACCCGCGGCGCCGAAGGCCGCCCCCGCGGACCGAGAGGGTAGATGCACGCGCAGCGACCCGGATGCGGGCTGCGACATGCCCGAGCCGTCGTAGGAAGCAGAGGTGTTGCTCTCGCGGCTCGTCACCACGGCCGGGAGCTGCCCGGGTAACGCGACGCCCCACGGGTCACCGAGATCCGGGTCGGTGTTGAGAGCCGTCGTACCCGCCGTGTCTGCCACGAGGTTGGTCTGTAAGAGACTCGCACCACGCCGCGCCTCGATGAACGAGTGGGCAGTCGCTGCAGCGGCAGCCGGCCTTACGGTGAGGACGGTGGACTCCGCGAGGGAGCCGACGGGGGTGGAGCAGCCGAGGACGTAAGCGAAAGTCCCGGCGGTCGTGGGCGCCACCGTGCTGGTTCCCTGTGGCGGCTGCGCTCCGCTCCATGCGCCGCTCGCGACGCAGGCCGTGACGCTGCTCGATGACCAGCTGAGCGTCGCGCTCTGCCCCAAAGTGATGGTGCTCGGCTTGACAGTGATCGCCAGGTTCGGAGCGACGGGCGGGCCCCCGATGGGCAACGAGCCCTGGGTGTTGAAGGAACAGCTCACGAAAGCAGAAGCCTGCGCGCAAATCGCGACGAAGCCCGCAACCACAGCGAGCGTTCGCGAGCGGAAATTGCCTTCCTTCGATACGTGCATGGCACGCTCGTTTCATCGTCAAAACACAACCGGAGCGGGACCTTGTCGGTTCGGGCCCTTTGCGCACCCGGCTGAACGGCTGCGTCCGTCAGAGCGTTTTCTTCCGTTTACGCTCGCATCACGCCGTTGACAAGAGAAGGAACGGGAGGCGACAGCCGGAGTTTCCCTGTATCGCCGCCTGTCTGGCGCAGCGTTACATAAGCTGCTTCACGGGCAGCCGAAACGGACCAACTTCACCAGGCCGGTCTGGCGCACCAGGGTGTCCTGCACATCTTCCAGCATGAAGTCGCCCGCCGGGCTGAGCGCGACCGTGCCAGCTACCAGCATCTTCCAGCAACCCCGGTGGACGGTGAGCGCATGCGCGGATGGAACGCGCGGGTCGCCTGCTACACTCGCGGCACCAACAACGCGTCGGGGGGACATCCCGTGCAGCCGCTGAAGCAGATGCCATGGCGTGGAGCTTTGCTCGCGCTCGCCGTGTTGTTGCCGGTCAGTGCCTCGTGGGCGCAGACACCATCTACCACTGCGGCTTGCGGCGCCGCGCCGGCTCCGCCGCCGGAACGACCCAAGTATCCGGAGTACCCGAGCGAGACGCCGCAGAAGTTCGTGCGGCCGACCTCCGGCGCAGACTTCGAGAGCCGCGAGGTCATGATACCGATGCGCGACGGGGTGAAGCTGTGCACCGTCATCCTCGTGCCGAAGGAGGCCAGGCGGGCGGCCATCCTGCTGACTCGCACACCGTACGACGCGAGGCACATGAGCGCTCGCACCCCGAGCCTGCATCTCGGCGCGCGGCTGTGGGGCTACGACAACGCGGTCGAGCCCATCATCGAGGGGGGTTATATCCGCGTCGTGCAGGACATTCGCGGCAAGTACGGCAGCGAGGGCGACTACGTGATGAACCGCCCGATGCAGGGACTGCTCAATCCGACGCCGGTCGATGAGTCCACCGACACCTACGACACTATCGACTGGCTGGTGAAGAACGTGCCGGAGTCGAACGGCAGGGTAGGCGTCCTCGGCATCTCCTATGACGGCTTTCTCGCGCTCACGCCGTTGGTCAACCCACACCCCGCGCTGAAAGTGGCTGTGCCGATGAATCCGATGGTGGACGGGTGGCGAGGCGATGACTGGTTCCACAACGGCGCATTCCGCCAGCAGAACATGCCATACATCTACGAGCAGACGGCGACACGCTCCAACGACGAGCTGTGGCAGTCAGGATCGTTTGACGACTTCGATCTCTACATGCGCGCCGGCTCCGCCGGCGAGCTCGCCCGGCAGCACGGCCTGGACCAGATCGGCTTCTGGCGGAAGATGGTCGAGCATCCCGCCTACGACTCTTTCTGGCGCGAGCAGGCCATGGACCAGATCCTCGCACGCGCCCCCCTGACGGTGCCGACGATGCTGGTCGCGGGACTGTGGGATCAGGAGGACATCTACGGCGCAATGGCCGCCTACAAGGCTCTGTACGCCGAGCCCGGCAACCGGGAGAAGCTGTTTCTGGTGCTGGGTCCCTGGTACCACGGTCAGCAGATCGAGGAGGCAAGTGCGCTGGGGCCCATCCGGTTCGGCAGCGATACGGGCCTCTACTTCAGGCGTCAGATCCTCGCGCCCTTTCTCGCACACTACCTGAAGGATGATGCGCCCTCGCCTGCCACGGTGTCGCCGGTGATGGCCTTCCGCACCGGCACCAACACCTGGGAGCGGCTACCGTCGTGGCCCTCCGGCTGCGACGGCGGATGTCAGCCGCGAGCGACGCCGCTGTACCTGCGCCCCGAAGGCAAGTTGGGATACGAGGCGCCCGTGAGCGGTGCCGCCTACGATGAATACGTGTCGGATCCCGCCAAGCCCGTGCCATTCCGCGCGCGGCCGAGCCAACCGGTGGGCTACGTGGCGCCACTCTCCTGGGTGCGCTGGCTGGTCGATGATCAGCGGGAGTTCTCCGGGCGCACCGACGTACTGACTTACAGCAGTGCGCCGCTCGATGCGCCGCTCGCCATCAGCGGCGAGCCGGTGGCGAACCTCGTGGCCGCCACGACCGGCAGCGACGTCGACTGGGTGGTGAAGCTGATCGATGTGTATCCGGATGAGGTCCCCGGGCAGCCCGAGCTCGGTGGCTACCAGCTCGCGGTCGCGATGGACATCCTGCGCGGGCGTTACCGGGAGAGCCTCGAAGCGGCGAAACCGGTCAAGCCGAACGTGCCGCTCACCTATCGTTTCGCGCTGCCGACCACCAACCACGTATTCCTGCCCGGGCACCGCCTCATGGTGCAGGTGCAGTCGGCCTGGTTTCCTCTCTACGACCGTAACCCCCAGACCTTCGTAGCGAACATCTTCTTCGCAAAGCCGGAGGATTTCCGCAAGGCAACCGAACGCATCTATCACGCATCCGGCAAGGCGAGCTTCATCGAGCTGCCGGTCGTACCAGCCCCTGCCACGTTCTGACCCCGGTCACTCGCCGAATCGCTCGAAACGATACGCCAGCTCGGGACCCGCGCCGCTTTCGTAGGCGAGCCGCGCGATCAGAAGCGCGAAAGGTTCCGAGTAGCGGGCCATGCGCAGCGGTCCCGCGTCGACCGGGTCGAAACCGACATCGCGAATGAGCGTCGCGGTCAACTCCTTCGCCTGCCGATCATCGCCGCAGTACACCAGGCTCGGTCGCCTCGACTTGCGCCGTGCTGCAAACACGCTGAACAGCACCTCGCTGGGGATGGTGCCGAACGCTGCGACCACCCGCGCCCTACGGGCCCTTTTTGCCAACTCCTCGGCGCCGGAGGAGTCGCGGCCGATAACCAGCGTGGTGTCGCTCGCATTCATCGGCAGCGAGCAGGTGATGAGAACCTTGCCCGAGAGCTGACCCGCCTGCTTCAGCACCTCGTCGACGCGGGACCAGTGCACCGCGAGCAGCAGAGCATCGGCAACGCGCGCCGCTTCAGCCGGCGTACCGGCGCGTGCACGCCCCCGTGCCTCGCGCGCCAGCCGCTCGAGCTTGCGAGCGCTGCGCGCGTAGCTGAATACCACCTCGTGCCCCGCGCGCGCGAAAAGCGTGCCGAGCTTTCCGCCCATGAGGCCCGAGCCGAGAATGCCTATGCGCATGTTCGTCCCTCCGCAGCACGGCGCTCAGCCGCCGACGATGCCATCCAGGGTGCCGAGATTAACGCGCTCTCGCCCCGGGATCGGAACGATCGCGGCTCGGGCAGCGTGGCGAGCGCCCGCTCGGCGTCATGAGCGACGGCCGGTGGCCTGCCGTGGAACTTTTTACTGCAACACCCGGTCGTAGCGTGATTTCTGCCCGACCAACAGCTCATCGAGCTGCCGCTGCGTGCGCCATCTGGCTGCGTTCGCATTTGCGGCGCCTGCCGCAGAGGATCCTGCAGGGATGCTATGGTTGACGCAGACCCCCCACACCTGCAGGTGAGTGTTCGAGCGATGCACACAAGAAAACTGGCTTACGGTCTCATGGCGATGGCCGCTTTCGTCGCCCTGGCAGCCTCCGCCGCCCCGGCAGCGGATGCGGAGAAGGAGAGCGACTTCAAGTTCCGCTTCGTCGGACCGAAGGTCGGCAACCGCATCGCCGCGGTTGCCGGAGTGGCGGGCGATCCGAGCGTCTATTACGCCGGTGCGGCCTCGGGCGGGGTCTGGAAGTCCACCGATGGTGGCAACCGCTGGGTGCCGGTGTTCGACAAACAGACGGCTGCAGCCATCGGCGCGCTGGCGGTTGCGCCCTCACAGCCAGGCACGGTGTGGGCCGGCACCGGCGAGGCCTGGGTCATCCGCGACAGTGACGTGATGGGTAACGGCATCTACAAGTCCACCGACGCCGGGCGCACCTGGACGAACATGGGCCTGTCGGCCTCCGGCCGCATCGGCCGGATCATCGTCAACCCCGCCGATCCGGATATCGTCTTCGCCTGCGTACTGGGACGCGCGACCGGCCCGCAGCAGGAACGCGGCGTGTACCGCACGACCGACGGTGGCCAGCACTGGGTGCGCGTCCTGTTCGCGGGCGAGAATGCCGGCTGCTCGGGCCTGTCCATGGATGCACACGATCCGCATACCCTGATCGCCGGTGTGTGGCAGGTGGAGATGCACACCTGGGGTGAGTACAGCGGCGGTCCGCAGAGCGGCATCTATATCTCCCACGATGGCGGAACCAAGTGGACACGCCTGGAGGGACATGGTCTGCCCGACGCTCCGCTCGGCAAGATCGACGTCGCCATCGCGCCGACCAACTCGAATCGCATTTATGCGCTCATACAGACGAAAGATCAGGGTTCGGTGTGGAGCTCCGATGATGCGGGAGAGCAATGGCGGCGCGTCAATTCACAGCGGGCGCTGATCGGCCGTGCCGGATACTACATCCGCCTCGCGGTATCGACGGGCAGCGAAAACGAAGTCCTCGTCGCGAACAGCTCCTTCCACCAATCACTCGATGGGGGCGAGAGCTTTCACGAAGTGCGCTGGGGCGGCGACACCCATGACATCTGGGTCGATCCCTCCAATCCCAATCGCTTCGTCATCACCGACGATGGCGGCATGATCATCACCACGGTACACGGTCGCGGGTTCCACCGCGTCACCTTGCCGATCGGCCAGATGTATCACGTCGCGGTCGATGATCAGGTGCCCTACTACTTCTACAGCAACATGCAGGACGACGGAAACATGCGTGGTCCCAGCGTGCCCGTGGATTCGGAGGAAACCGGCTGGGATCGCCACATGGGAGGCTGCGAGTCCGGATTCACGCTTCCCGATCCCACCGACCCGAACGTCGTGTGGGCGACCTGCTACGGGGACACCGTCACCCGCTGGGATGCGCGCTACAAGGAAGCGCACTCCGTCAGCCCCTGGAAGCACACGCTCGATTCGCCGCCCAACGCCGTCAAGTACCGCTGTCACTGGACGCCGCCGCTCGCCATCGATCCCTTCGACCACAACACCGTGTACTACGGCTGCCAGGTGATCTTCAGGACCACCGATGCCGGTCACAGCTGGTCAGTCGTCAGCCCGGATCTGTCCACCCGCGAACCTTCGCACATCCTCCCTTCGGGAGGCATCGTCGGCGACAACCTCGGACAGTTCTACGGCGAGGTGGTGTTCGCCATCGCACCGTCGAAGATCCAGAAAGGACTCATCTGGGCCGGCACCAACGACGGCCAGATCTGGTACACCAAGGACGGCGCGGGCAGCTGGATCAATGTCACGAGCGGACTGGGCCGCCTGCCTGCGGCCGGCACGATCACCAGCATCGCGCCGTCGAGTTTCGATCCCGCCACCGCCTACGTCAGCATCGACTTTCATCTGGTGGACAACCGCGAACCCTTCATCTACAAGACCAGCGATTTCGGCAAGAGCTGGAAGCGCATCAGCAGCAATCTGCCGAAGCACGAGCTGTCGTACGTTCGCAGCGTCACCGAAGACCCGAACTGTCGCGGGCTGCTGTTTGCCGGGACCGGCAATGGCCTGTACTACTCGCTCGATGACGGCGGGCACTGGAGCGGTCTGCAGAACGGTCTGCCGCCGGCCCCAGTGACCTGGGTGGTGGTGCAGAAGGAATTCCACGACCTGGTGCTCTCCACCTATGGACGCGGTCTCTATATCCTCGACGACATCACGCCGCTCGAGCAGATGGCGCGGCGTCGTTCCGATGCCCCGGTGGTGTTGTTCGAGCCGCGCAAGACCTATCGCTTCGTGCGCGGCGGCGAGGCACCGCTCAATTTCTCGCTGACAGCGGCACCGAAGAACCCGGTGCAGATCGAGATCCTCGACGCTTCGGGCAACCTGGTGAGGAAGCTCGAAGCGAAGGGAAGCGTCGGCATCAACCGCGTGAAATGGGATCTGCGCTACGAGTCGCCGCGGGTGGTCGCCCTGCGCACCGTCGCGCCCGACAATCCCCGTGTCTGGCAGGAGCCACGATTCCGCGACGCGGACTCACGGCCGATCACGCACTGGGGATCGAAGCCGGCTGAAGTCGGACCCATCGTGGCCCCGGGCAGTTACTCGGTGCGTCTCACGGTCGATGGCCAGCCCTTCGTCCAGCCCCTGACCATCGTGCGCGACCCCCGCTCGCCCGCATCCGAAGCGGACCTGCAGCTGTCGGTGAAGACGCAGCTCACTATCCGTGACGACATCAGCCAGGTCGCCGACTCGGTCAACCGGATCGAGTGGTTGCGCAAGCAGCTCGAGACCATCACGGCGATGCTGCGACCGGCGAAGCCAGCGGAGAAGCCTCAGCCGCAGATCGCGGAGGAAGGGGATGAAGAGGAGCCCGAACCCCCGCCCGCGCCAGCGCGCGTATTGGGCGAGGTGGAGAAACCACAGCGCGCACAGCTGCTCAAGGCCGCAGAGGACCTGGATCAGAAGCTGCAGACCGTCGAGTCGCGATTGGTGTCACGAGCATTGCGCAACAGTGACGACAAGTACTTCGTCGAGGCCGACGGAGTCTATCTCGATCTCATCTGGCTCAACGCCGAGGTCGGGACCGGTGGCGGTGATGTCGCGGGCGGCGCCGATTTCGCCCCCACCGAGGCCCAGCTCGAGTCACTGAAAGCCCTGGAGGGCGAGAGGGCGAGTGTCGATGTTGACCTCAGGCAGATCCTGCAAAGTGATCTGCCGGCATTCAACCAGGCTCTGATGCACGCGAATCTCACTCCACTGCTGGCCGCGGTGGACGAGCGCCAGCCAGCCAGGGTGCCTGGCACGCAGTGATCTCGCCGTGACGAGTCATTCATGCACCCGCAGGAGCTTCCTGGCGCGAACCGCCGGCTGGAGTGTTGCCACACTCCTCGCCTGGGGGCCGGCAGGACGCCTGCGTGCCACGCCTCTCGACGGACCGGTCGGAATCCAGCTGTACGCGGTCAAAGACGAACTGCAGGCGCATCCGGCGGCGACGCTGCGGACGATCCGGGAGATCGGTTTCGGCGAAGTGGAGACCGCGGGCTTTGGTGCACTGTCCGCCCAACAGTTCCGCGGGCTCCTCGATGATGCCGGGCTCGAATGCCCGAGCGCGCACCTGCAGTTCGACACCGGTAACCTGGGCGCCGCCTTCGAGCAGGCGCATGCGCTCGGCGCCCGCTACGCGACCAGCGGCAGTCTGCGCGAGGCGCTCGCATCCGTCGGCGGCGGGCAGAGGACGTCACCGCCGGCGCGAGGCATGAGTCTGGATGAGGCGAGGCGCACGGCCGAGCTCGCCAATCGCATCGGTGAGCAGGCGCGGCGCGCGGAACTGCAGTACGTGTACCACAATCACGATTTCGAGTTCGCGGAGCAGCCCGGCGGCGCCATCGGCTACGACCTGTTACTCAGTGAAACCGATCCCGGGCTCGTCCAGTTCGAGATCGACTGCGGCTGGATGGTCGTGGGCGGCCGGGATCCGCGCGAATACTTCGCGCGCCATCCGGGCCGTTTTCCGATGGTTCACGTCAAGGACTTCCTGCCGGCGGCGCTGCACGGCGGCGCTCATCCGGGCGCCGAGCTCGGCCACGGCATGATCGATTACGGACCCATCTTCGCTGCTGCAGAAAAGGCAGGGTTGAGACACTACTTCGCCGAGCAAGAGGGCCCCTTCACGCGGATGAGTCAGATCGAAGCCGCGCGGCAGGCATACGACTACCTCCGCAAGCTACGCTGATCGTCGCGCGTAACAGGCACCGGCACGAGCGCGCATTCGGAAGCCGCAATCGCGATTCCTGGCCGTCCGATCGAGAGCTCACTCGGGCATCGGCACGGGCGAAGTCCGCTGCATGGTCGCAGTCCAGGTGGTACCGACCGAGGCAAGGATGATCATGGCGATCGCGCTCCATTGAATGACCGACAGATGCTCGTGCAGCATCACCCAGCCGACGAGCGCGCCGAACACCGGCTCGATGCTCATCAGGATACCGAAGGTTCGCGCCGGCAGCCGCGTGAGCGCAATCATCTCCAGCGTGTAGGGCAGTGCGCTCGATAGCAGCGCGATCGCCAGCCCGTATGGGAGAGCAGCCACCGAGAAGAGCCTGACGCCGGCTTCCGCTACGCCGATGGGCACGACGATGATCGAGGCGATGACGCTGCCGATGGCGACGGCCTGCGGGCCGTGCTCGGCACCGGCTTTTTGCCCAAACACGATGTAGAGCGCCCAACAGGCACCGGCGCCGAGCGCGAATAACACCCCCGTTGGGTCGACGTTGGCCTCCGCATGGGCGATCGGGAGCAGCAGCACCAGGCCGGCGGCGGCAAGCACGGCCCAGAGAAAGTCAACCGCTCGGCGCGACGAGACGACCGCGACAACGAGCGGGCCGGTGAACTCGATGGCCACCGTGATGCCGAGCGGCAGGGTGCGAAGCGCCATGTAATAGAGAAAGTTCATGACGCCGAGCGAGACACCGTAGACGGCAAGCGCCGGCCACGCTCCGGCGCTGAATCTCGTGCGCCAGGGCCTGAGGACCACCGCGAGCATCAGGGTTGCGAACGCCGTGCGCAGCGCCACCGCTCCAGCGGCGCCGACGGTGTGGAACAGCGTCTTGGCGAGGGAGGCGCCGACCTGTATCGAGCCCATGGCGATAAGCAGCAGGAGCACAGACATTAAATATGAGTGCTGCTGCGCGCTGCGCGGACCGGACATCTTTCTCCCTGCTCAACCCCTCGCCGCGGGCGAGGAGTGTACCGGGTCTCGCCCGTCAGGGTGACGTGCGGCGCGCGAAAACCGCCACGAACAGGCGCCAGGATACGCCGTGGTCCATCGATCCTTCGGCAGTCCAGCGGAAAGATTGCGGTGTGATGTCGGTGAAGCTCCACCGCGAAAGCCCACCGCTATCGGTCGTGCCTTCCTGAACGATGTTGGCGCCCTGGCTGTGTCCGATCTGCTGCCGGTAGCTGTTGGTGGCCGGATCGATCCAGAAGATGCGCCACGCATCGAGGGTGGGGTCGTAGGCACGAATGGTCGTGCCGTACCAGTTGCCGGCGACCGGCAGGACCGCCACTTCGGCTCGACGGTCTGCCCGCCGCGGAATCATCCAGACGTCCTGAATGGCACGACCCTCGAGGATCCAGTCGAAATGGATCTCGCCCTGCCCCTGGTGGCGGCTGCCATCGGGCGGGTAGGTGAAAACATCCGCCTCCCAGTCACCGACAAACTGGCCGTAGAGGTTGAGCTTCTGCGCCTGCTCCGCTGCCGGCCCGTCGGCGCCCAGTACTGCAGCGAGGCTCGACGTGCGCCTGAGCCGCAGCATCTACGGGCTGACCCGGGTGTGCTGCGTGAGCCAATTCGCTTCCCAGCGCTTGCCCCGGTGCAACTGAGTGCCGGAATCTGCGGCCACGTTCGCCGCGGGCGGCGCCCTCATGGTTGTGCCCTGGTGAGATCGGCGATGAAGTAGGACTTCCACGTCCTGCCGCCATCGTCCGAATAGGCCTCTTCGTAATGATGGGAATCCGGCTTGATGTCCGACCAGACACCGCGCAGAAGGACTGATCTTCCCCCGCGGGTATCCTGCGCGTACAGCTCGCCGCGTCCATCCCGGAACTCTCCGATCGTACCTCCGGAGAAGCTGCCCACCGCGCTGTTGACGAAGGTCTGGCTCCACTGGTGGGCCTTGGGATCGTAGAGAAACAGCGTCAGACCTTCCCAGTGACCGCTGGGTCCCTCGACCTCGATCTCTTCCAGTTGCGCACGCCCATCCCACACCTTGCGCACCGTAACGATGCCGTTCATTTCGACGTATTCAGGCGAGCCAGTGACGGGCTCCCTGAGCCGCCGGATGTGCGTCCGCCAGACACCGAAATTGAAATCGAAGTCGTGCTGACCATCGCGCAGGTTTGCCGCCGCGGGCACCGCCGCCTCCTGTGCCGTCGCCGAAGAC
>Ga0318518_10000550_pt1 | contig 10641 bp, 9 predicted proteins | sample GRESIP176b2f22_FD_203483 | JGI IMG/M metagenome (GOLD analysis project Ga0318518, IMG submission 203483) | Tropical soil microbial communities from Luquillo Experimental Forest, Puerto Rico - GRE.SIPMG.176b2f22 | ecosystem: Environmental > Terrestrial > Soil > Tropical forest > Bulk soil...
GCGCAAGTCCGGGCTGACGGCGCCGTCCGGCACGCTCCAGCGGCTCAACAACTGCGTCATCACGCCGGGCGGCGAGATCCAGAAGCGCAAGGCGTTCGTTCAAGTCGCAGATCTCTCGAACACCTTCGGTCTTGCGGCGACGGAGTCGACGCTCCACTGCTTCACCCGCGGCGTCGCGGTCACGCCCCCGTCCAGCGGCGTCCCCGGCGTCGGGCTCGTCTACGACCAGATCCCGGGCACGGTCGCGACCATCCAGCAGACCGATTTCGACACGTTCGACGGCGACGTCTATCTCGCGACTATCGATACGGCGACCGGGATCAACCACCATTACTATCGCGGGGCCGAGACCGAGGGGACGAACCGCGGCTACCACGTCCGCACCTACGGCACGAAGATCTATTCGGTCCTGGGCAAAAACCTGTTCTTTTGCGCCGTCAACGACCCGACCAACTGGACGACCGGGACCGGCGCCGGCTTCATCAACCTCGCCAAGCAGGATTCGAGCGGCGAATCGCTCGTCACACTGGAGATCTACTACGACAAGCTCGCGGTCTTCACGTCGCTTGCGACCCAGCTCTGGAGCGTCGATCCGGACCCCAACCAGAATGTCCTCGACCAGGTCCTGCGCGGCGCGGGCTGCGTCTCGCCGCTGGGCGCGCTCCAATACGGGTCCGGCGACGTTCTCTATCTTTCCCAGACCGGAATCCGCTCGCTGAAAGCGCGCGACGCGTCCAACGCGGCGGCGGTCAGCGACATCGGCTCGCCGGTCGACCCTCTCATCCAGGCGCTCTACACCGCGAACTCCGGCTCCTTCTCGACCGCCACGGCCTTGCTCGAACCGATCGTCGGGCGTTTCTGGCTGTGCTTTCCGAACGAGATCTACGTCCTCAGCGACTTCCCCGGGCCGCGCATCACCGCATGGAGCCGCTACACCCTGTCGTTCAACATCGATCAGGCGGTTACGTGCGGCGGCCACATTTTCATCCGTTCCGGCACGAGACTCCTCGTTTACGGCGGCGCGGACGGAAACACCTACGACACCATCGTCGGCGAGGTGAGGCTCCCCTATCTCGATATGAAGAAGCCGGGAGAGGACAAGATCTTCCAGGGCCTGGACATGACCGTCACCGGCAATTGGCAGGTCAAGAACTCGTTCGACTTCAATAATCCCGACGACGAGGAAGTCCTGGGAACCTTCTCGGCCCCGACGTGGCGCGGGGGGCGGTGCGGGTTCGAGGGCAAGTCGACCCACTTCTCGCTGAGGTTCTATACCGTCGGCGCCGGCATCGCGACCCTGTCCAACGCCTGCGTCCACTACGAAGGGGCGGAAGAGACGTGATCGAGCCGCTCGACTATCAGAAGGCCTGGTGGACGGCGGTCGATTTGCGTCCGGAGGACCGGCGGGAGCTGAGCGTCACCCGCGACCCCGACGACGTCGAAGGGCTTGTCGCGAGCGCGCTCGAGAGCGAGTTCAAATGGGCGGCCATGCACGATTTCGAGGAGGTTGCCGAGCCGCTGCCGGTGTTCGCCTTCGGAGCCAAGCTCTTCGACGGAGGGCGGCGTGCGCACGTCTGGGGATTCGGGACGCCTTACGCTGATTCTCTCGTTTTGAGAGGGGTGACGAGGTTCATCAAACGATCTATGGTCCCCTTGCTCGTGAACAGCGGCGTCATTTACGCACAGGCGGTTTCTCACCCGGAGAACACGACCGCCCATCGCTGGCTCCAGCGCTTGGGCTTTTCGCTCAAGGCCACGGTCCCCGGCGTTGGCGGCCGGAAGGAGGACATGCTCCTCTTCGTCACCAGCGCCGATGTCCATCAGCGAAACCTTCTCCTCGCCGCCGCTGCGTAAGCGCCTCGTCTGGAGCGCGCTCGCCGAGATCGACTTCCGGCTCGCCGTCCAGGAGGATGCGCACGCGATCGCGCTCCTGTTCGAGCAGTTCTTCAACGAGGCGGGCTACAAGGACCGGGGCATCGTCTACTCGGTCCCGAAATCCGAGGCGTGGCTTGAAAACGTGATCGCACGCGGCGTCGTCCCGCACCTCGTCGCCATCAAGCACCGCAAGATCATCGGCGCGATCTCCTATTCCTTGGACGACACGTTCTGTGTCGAGCCGGTCGCGGTCCTCAACATGGCCTATGTCGTCCCCGAGGAGCGCAAGAGCGCGATCGGGCGCGTCCTCGTCGCGCTTGTCTCGGACCTCGCCCGGCAGGATGGCGCGTGCGCGTTTCACGCCCCGCTGGCGAGCGGGATGGCTGAGCAGAAGACCCTTATCAACCTCTTCAAGCACGAGGGCTTCGACGAGATCGGGGCCATCCTGGGAAAGCGACTCTGAATGGGCGGGAAGGCTCCCAAGGCGGACAATTCCGCCATCGTCCAGCAACAACAAGCGGACGCCGCCGCCGCCGCCGCGAAGGAGGCTGCTCGCCAGCAGCGTCTCTCCCAGGGCCTCGCGTCCATCAAGCAGGCGTTTGAGGGGACGCCCGTCACGAAGGACACGACGAGCGCCTACGACTGGTCGAAGTTCAATCCCGCCGACGTCGGCAAGTACATCGCCGCCGGCGGCACGGGGGACCAGACGGATCCCACCCAGTACGGACTCCCCAGCGGTTACAAAGTGGGCATGGTGACGCCGTCCACGGGCGTGTCCACGCCGTCCACTAAAGCGGCCTACGGGTCCGGCGCGCCTTCAGCGTCCTCGTGGGGCAACAACCAATTGAGCTATAAGTCGCCGGCCCAACTCGGCGCCGCCAGAGCGCCCGGCGCGGCGTCGGTGTGGGGCGTCACCGATCCGTCCGGCAAGACCACCATCCCCGGCAGCGACCTCGAAGTCACGACCCAGACGCCGACTGGCGAGACGACCGGCGGCTTCGACCAGCCATTCTACGACAAGTACAAGCAGGGCATCCTCGACTACTACATGCCGCAGGTGAGCGACCAGTACAACCTGGCGCGCAACGAGCTGACCTATCGGCTGGCGCGGGCGGGGACACTCGATTCCTCCGCCGCCGGAACCGACGTCGCCGACCTCGCCAAGCAGAACACCCTCAACGAGGCCAACGTCCGCAGCCAGGCCGACACGGCCGCCGGCGACCTGCGCACCCAGGTCGCGGGAGAGGAACAGAAAGCGGTCTCCCAGCTCTACGCCACCGAAGACCCCGAGGTCGCCGCCAACCAAGCGACATCGGCGGTGCGCGACATCTCGCTTCAGCAACCGAACCTCTCCCCCTTGAGCGCGATCTTCAACGTCGCCGACATCGGCGGGGCGAACATCCTCAAGGGCTACCAGGGCCAGAACTTCCTCAACACCTTCAAGAACGTCGCGTCCAACACTTCCGGACGCAACCAGAGCGTCAAGACGGGGAACGGTTGAGATGTGCGATCCCACCGTCCTCGCCATCGGGTCGACCGTCGCCGGCCTCGCCGGCACGGCCGCCAACACCATGGGCCAGATGTCCGCCGCCAACCGGCAGCAGGACGCCTACAATCAATGGGTCGCCCAGCAGGAGAAGAACCGCCAGGCCGCCGCCGCCAAGGACGAGCAGGACCGGCAGATGGCGGACGCCGCTCGCGCCCAGGGGCTCCAGGACGTCTCCGCGACCAACCAGACCACCGAGCAGCAAGCGGAACAAGCGCGCCTCACGGGCTACCTTCAAGGCAATCAGCCCGCGTCCACGACGACCAATCCCAATCCCCTGGTCCCGACGTCCGTCGCCGACGCGGCGTTGTCGGGCCAGAAGCAGGACGCCGACAGCACTTTCCAGAGCGACCTTTCGGCCAAGCTCAACAAGGCGTCGAGCGACGCCAAGCAGCGGATCGCGGCGCTCGCGACGGTGGGCAGCTACGGCGGCTCGTCCGGCGGCCTCGACGTCTCCAACGCGCTCAATTTCGCCAAGGCCGGCCAGGGGATCGACCTCGCCAACGAGTTCCGCAAGGGCAACCTGAGCGTCTACGGGATTCAGCAGGCAGCGAACCCGCTGCAATACCAGTACAACCCGAGCCCGCTCTCCCCGCTCTCGTCCACGGCCTTGGGCTTCGGGTCGCAAGGTTTGGGCCAGAGCCTCGCCAAAGCGATGAAGGTTAATTGACAATGGCGACGATCGGTCTTCGCGTCGTCCAGCCGGCCAATCCCCTGAGCCTCGCCGACACGCTGGCGAAAGGGATCTTCGGCGACCCGGAAGCCGCCGCCCGGGCGCAGCTTATGGGCGCACAGATCCGAGCCCACGACGCCTACGCGTCCAAGCTCGGGGCCGACGCGAATCTCATCAACGTCAAGACGAAGGAGGAGCAGGCGCTCGAAGACGCGCGCACCGCCGCCGCCAACCCCGCTGGTAACGCGCTCGCTGCGTCCCTCCCCGCGCCCGTGCCGGTCGTCCACGTCCCGTCCAGCGATTGGCTTTCGCCCGACTCGACGACGGTGATGAGCGCGTCCACAGGCGACGTCAGCTCCGCGCCGCCGGCCATCGTCACGCCCGACGAGCAGGCCCGCAACGACGCCGAGAGGGCCGCGCTCAGGGCGTCCGGCCCGCTGATCGTGCGGATGGGCGACAACCCCAACGCCTACATCGAATCCTTGGGCAAGGGCTTCGGTCTTGGCACGCTCTTGGGCGCACAAGGGGGAGCCGTGTCGCCGACTTCCGCGCGCATCGGGTCCGAGCTTTACACCGGCAAGACCCCGACGACGACCGACGTCACCGTCCCCGGCGACGTCGCCGGCGTCAACGCCGCCGCGAACGCGGACATCGCCAAAGAGGCCGCGAAGCCGATCATCAGGGACGTCTCGGGCGGGCTCGTGAACGTCAACCCCCGGACCAACGTCGCGACGCCCGTCCAGGGCGCGGAGCCGCAAGCCCCGAAGATCGACACGACGTCGATCAACCAGGGCCTCGTCACCGTGTCCAGGGACGCGAACGGCAATGTCGTCGCGACCCCCGTCCAGGGCGCGGCCCCTCAAGCGCCCAAGCCCGAGCTCAAGGAGGTCAACGGGACGCTCTACAAAGTGAATCCCGACGGCAGCGTCACGCCCGTCACCGGCGCGCCTCCGGGCAAGGACGACATCCGCGAGGTCAACGGCCAGCTCTACAAGATCAACCCCGACGGGTCCGCCACGCGCGTCCAGGGCGTCGCGCCCAAGGAGCCGACGATCAAGGAATCCGGCGGGAGCTTCTTCACCGTCAACCCGGACGGGTCTGTCTCGCCGACCCAAGGCGGGCCTCAAGCGCCGCCCAAGATCGAGAACCTGAGCCCCAACGAAGCTCACATGGTCTTCGACCCGTCCACCGGGCGATGGGTTCCCGCGCCCGGCGCGCCGCAGCCCGCTCCCCCGCCATCCGGCACCTATGGCGCCGACAAGACCGTCCCGGGCCAGCAAAACCAGCTCATCGAGCAGATGAGCCAGAAATTCCTCGACCCCAACGCCATGATCGCGCCCAACGAGGCGCTCGCCTACGCCCAGGCGTACAACGGGCTCTACGGGATCAAGATCGAGACCCACACCGACAATCTCGGCAATACGCAATTGATTCCGGTCCAGCAATCGGCGCCCCAGGGCGCGCCTCTCCCCGCGGAGGTCTTGAAGCGCGCGGGGATCGCGATCCAGGCCCCGACGCAGTCCGCCCAGGCCCCTCCCGGTCCGAACGGTCCCGCAATCGCCGCCGGACCCCAAGGGCCGTCGGCGGCCGTGTCTGGCCCGCTCGCCGGCCCCGTCACCACGGTTGCGGGGCCGGCCAAGCCGCCGACCCAGGAACAGGCGAACTTTCAAAACTACGCCGAGCTGCTCGCCAGCTCGACCGCGAAATTGGACAAGATCACGCCCGACCAGGTTCCTAGCGTCGCCATGCAGCAAATCATGGGAATCCGCGGCAACGACCCGACCGTCGCGCAGTCGATCATCTCGTCCTGGATCGCCTCGCCCCAGACACGCGCCTTCGGTCAGGCGGCGGCCGAATTCAACCAAGCCCTCCTCTACATGCTGTCGGGCAAGGCGATCACCCACGACGAATATATCCGGGCGCTCACCGCCTATATGCCGCAACCCGGGGAACAGCAGGACGTCCTCAACACCAAGACGGCGGAGCGCCACCGGATCATCGCGAACGCGGTGCGGCTAGGCTACGGTAACGATCCGGCGGGAGGCCAGAAGAAGATCGCGGATTGGAAGGCGCAGGGCCTCGACATCACCGACGCAAGCCGGCTCTCGGGCGCGGGCGCGATCCTCGACGAGCCGCCGCCCGGCCTCGATCCGGGATTGTGGAGCCACATGGACGCCGCCGGGCGCAAGGCTTTTGGACGCTGAGAGATGGTCGATCTCACTCCCGAACAGCAGGCCGCGATCGAGCGCGCGAAGCAGGCCCAGGCCGCCGCGTCTACGGCGCCCAGCGTGTCCACCGTCGACCCGCAGGACCGGTTGCTCCCCGAGGTGCGCGCTCTCGGACCGAACGCGACCGACGACCAGATTCGCGCGACTCTCGCCGCGCGCAGCGCGTCCATCGCCGGCCAGCAGGCGCAAGAGGGCTATATCCCGCAAGGCAAGGAGTTCGTGCGCTCGCTTGGCGAGGGGGTGGCGCGGATTCCCGAGACGCTCGTCGCGCCGTTCAGCAATCTGGGCGGTTTGATCGCCGCCGGCGCGCAAAAGTTGACGGGACAGCCGGTCGCGATCGCGCCGCCGCCGACGCCGATCAGCGACACTTACAACAAGGTTTTGCCGCCTGATCCGAATTTCCCGGTGACGCGTGAGGTCGGCAACGTCGCCGGCCCGGCGATCGTCGAGGCGTTCGATCCGCTGGCGATCCGGCCGCCCATGTCGCCCGCGGCGTCCACTGGACGGGCCGCCGTCCAGACCGGCGCGACGATCGCCGGCCAACAAGCCGGCGGAGCGATCGGTCAAGCCGTCGGGGGCGACACCGGAAAGAAAGTCGGTGAAGGACTAGGCTCCGTTTTTGGCAGCGTCGCCACACCGGCAATCGTGTCCACGTCGGCGCGCACCCTCCGGCCCTCGCTGACGGACGAGGACACGCCTCAGCGAATTCAATCCTTCGATGCGACGGGCGTTCCTGTCTCGATGGGCGGCGTCGGCTCAAAGCAAGCGGGCTTCCTCGAAGATTCGACGGCCGGCATCCCGCTCGCCGGCAAGCCCGCCTACGACATGCGCCGCGCCCAGCGCGAGGCGATGGACCAGAACGTCATCAACGCCGCGAGCGACGTGCGGGGCGGCCCCTATCAAGGCCCGGGAATCAGCGAGGCCAACATCGGCCAGGACGTGATCGACGCGGCCAAGCAAGCCTTCGAAACCACGAAGTACAAGGGCGATGCAACCCTCAATCCAATCTACGACCAGGCCGGACGCAACCTTCCGGTCGACCAGACGCAAGAACTGACGACTCTCGAAGGAATCAAGAGAGGCGAGCAGCCCGGCTATGGACGCAAGGGCGTCCAGGAAATCATCAACCGCACCAACGACACGCGCCTCGATCCCCTGAACCCGCCCAAGGTCGTCGACCCGGGGCTCGAGGCGCTGCTTCAGACGCGGCTCGCTCAAGAACAGGCGCGGCTCCAGAACGCCCGCACGAGCGGGCAGGCCGGGACCGCGCAGGCCAACATCGACGCAATCAGCCAACAGATCGCCGCGAACCGCGGCTCGACCTTCCAGGAGGTCGTCGATCAGCGCAGCCGCGTAGGCGACCAGGTCGAGGGGCTCCCCGCGATCGACCAGCCGACCCAGCTGGACATCAAGGACGCCAAAACCGAGACCCTAAAAAACGCCGCCCAGCTCGCCGGCGTTCCGCCCGCGGCGTTCGACGCCGCCAACGCCGAATATGGACGGCTCGCCGGCCAGCGCGAAATCTTGAAGCCGGTCGCTAAAAACACCAACCAGGGCAGCGCCTACACCCAGGTGTTCGGCGGGAGCGGCAAGGACAATCTCACCCTCCAGAAGGCGCTGGACGAGAACACGCCTGATCCGACGATGGCGAACATTCTCGCCAACAACCTCGAACTCAAGATGCGCGGTCCCGGAGCCGCGGGGAGCCAGACCCCGGACCCGGAGGCGGTCAATCCGTCGGCGGGGCTCAAGTTCTGGCAAGGGCTGGACGACAGCATCAAATCGCAAATCGCGCCGATGGGCTCCGCCGTGCGCGCCAAGCTGGACAACCTCATGACGGTCTACGGGTCCGAGCTGCGCCGCCCGACCCGCACGCTCCCCGGCAAAGGGGGAAACACGATGGGCGGCCCGCTCGCGCTTCTGGCCTTGATGAGCGGCGTGGGCGTCGGCGGCGGCATCGTGGGCGGCGGGACCGGAACGGGTCTCGGCGCGCTCGCGCCCGTCGCCGGAACCTATCTTTTGAGCAAGGCGCTGACTAACCCCAATTTCACTCGCATGGTGGCGAACCCGCCGGGCTTTCTCCCCTCAAGCGAATTGACGCGCCTCCTGACCGGCGCGGTCGCAGCCCAACAAGGCCAATAACATGGCCGTGGACGTCGCCGATCTCGACTCCCGCGTCCGCCAAGCTCTCGCTGACGTCCAGGCGGAGGCGGCGCAGCGCGGGATTCACACGACGGTCCTCTCCGCGTTCCGCACGCCCGAGGACCAGCGCCAGCTTTACGCCAACTATATCGCCGGGCAGGCTAGACAGCCGCTGCCCTATCCGGAGCGCGGCGCCGTCCCCTTGGCGGCGCAGCCGGGGCATAGCCTGCACGAGAAAGGTCTCGCGTTCGACCTCGAGGCCGACAACCCGAGCGACCAGTCGGCGCTGTGGGACATGGGGCGTGCGCACGGGCTCGATGCGCTGGGCTCGAGCGACCCGACCCACTTCCAGCTCGCGAAGACCATGTCCGACGCAGTCAGCACCGCGGATTCCGGCGACGAGGGCATGCGCTCGCTGGGGCGCAAATACGCCGCCTATCTTATCGATAGGGGATACACGCCCGAGGCGGCCGCCGGCATCGTCGGCAACGCCTTCCAGGAGAACTCCCTCCGGCCAGGAGGGTGGGGCGGCGACAACGGCTCGTCCATCGGCATGTTCCAATGGCACGGCGACCGTGGAAAAGCTTTCGAGTCTTGGGCCAACGCCAACAACCGCGACATCGGCGACTATCGCACGCATCTCGACTATGTCGCTCAAGACCTCAAGAACAATTATCCCGAGGTCTACAAGGAGGTGATGGCGGCGAAGAACGCCGGCGACGCGGCGAACGCCTTCATGGTCGGCTACGAAGTCCCCGCGCCCGCTACAGCCGCGCTGGACAGGCGCGTCGCCTTCGCCAATGCTCTTTCGGGCGGCGCGGTCCCGTCCCTGCAAGGCGGAGCTACGCCCGGCGGCGGAGGAAGCGGCGCTGGCGCACAAATCGCAAGCTCAGATTGGCAGTCCATTCTGGGCGCAGAACCTCCCCCGGCCGTGTCTGAACTTTCCTCCCTGTTCGGCGGCGCCGGAGGCGGTGGAGGCGCTTCTCCTAGCGTCTCCAGCGCGGGCGTGGATGTGGGCGATTCGAGCACCCCTCCGATCGATCTCACCTTCGCGCCCGCGTCCACTTCCCCCGAGGAGCTTTCGGCGCGCTACGTCCAAAACAAGTCCAATCGCCAGCTTGCGAACCTCCACGACCTCTTCACCGTCAAAACGATCGGACAGCCCGTGTCCAAATACGCGATGAACCCTCAAGCGAGGATGGTGTAAATGCCGACCCTCTCGGAAATCCTGGCGAACTCGATCGAACCTGGCAGAGACCAGCGAAGCGGTTTCTTTCCCAACCTCGCCAACTGGCTCGCCTTGCGCTCGGGCCAGGCGATCAATCCCCTGCCGGGAACCGCCGCCGCAGGGCCGCCAACCCCGCTTGTCCAGCAGGGGCCGCCCGGCTACCTCAACTCGACGAGCGCAACGCCCGACATCCCGCTTCCGCCTCCGAGGCCCGACATCCCGCTGCCGCCTGCAAGACCCGACGGCGGGAACGCCGATCTGGGCGGCGGCTACTTCATGACCCCCGGAGGCGGCGTGACCGCCCCCGGGCAGAAGGCCATGCCTTCATCGACCGGCGTCCAGTCGAGCCCGCCGGCTACTGGAAATCTCCCGCCGGGCGTGATCCAATACGACGTGCCGGGAGCCGGCTACCGCCCCGGCCGGGGACCGCTCATCACGGCGGCGCAACTAGGCAAGTGGTTTGGAGGATGAGATGGCGAAAGACCCGCTCGCGAGCATGATGGCCCAGGCGGTCATGCCCGGCCCGGTCATGGCCCCCACCGGCCAGAGGGTGGCGCCCGCCGGATTGTTGACCGGAAGCGCCGGACAGAAAATCCCTCTGCCCAAAGGCGTGCCGAGAAAGGCCCCGATCCCGCCGGCGGTCAAGCCCGGCGTCGGCGCTTCCAAGCCGTTCGGCGGGAAAGCCGCCCCGCCCTTCCAGAAAAAACCGACGTGATGCTCGGACGCGCTCTTCTCGTCCTCTCGCTCGGCTTTCCCTAAGAGAAACCCTATGACAATCGCCCTCAGCTTCAATCCGAATGCCCAGACCGCAGCGACCGAAGCCCGCGAGCTCCTGGCCCACGCCGGTGCGTTGTTTCTGGCCACTGGCCAGTGGGACGCGCCGACGTCTCAAACTGGCCCCAAAATCCTTCGCCAAGATCAAGCAGGTGGGCCATGGGTCATCGATTTC
>Ga0318518_10000556_pt1 | contig 10625 bp, 10 predicted proteins | sample GRESIP176b2f22_FD_203483 | JGI IMG/M metagenome (GOLD analysis project Ga0318518, IMG submission 203483) | Tropical soil microbial communities from Luquillo Experimental Forest, Puerto Rico - GRE.SIPMG.176b2f22 | ecosystem: Environmental > Terrestrial > Soil > Tropical forest > Bulk soil...
CCTAATAATAATTATTTGGACTTCGCAGGTTTACGCAAGCCACACTGCAAATTTTCATCCCGGCACTCATTGTGTGCGAGGCTTTTTTCCGTGCGTCTTACTACCTGATCGATATAAGCAAGCAATCAACACCACAAAGGGTGCGGTGTTTTTGCGGCATTGTCGCTGCAGCTCCTCGGTTACCGTGATGGGGCGAACCGAAACTTCCATTGACCTCCTCCTCTTGTTCGCTCCAATCTCGCAATCCTCCAGTTGTATAGGTGGAAAGGGCGGGCCATTTCATAACGTCTGAGCAAACCATGACGATTGGGATCACCGGACCCAGGCCGCGGGCGAGGTGGCGAGGCGCCGTGGTGGCGCTCATCATCGCTGCCATCGTTGTCACGATCTGCCTGATCCTGCTGGGGCTCATGAGCGACTTGCTGGTCGATTGGCTGTGGTTTTCCGCGATCGGCTATTTGTACGTCTTCTGGACGACCATCGGCGCCCAAGCCGGAGTCTTTTTCGCCGTCTTCGTGGCGACTGCCATCATCCTGTGGCTGAACGGATCGCTTGCGTCCCGCTTTGCCCTGCCGCCATGGACGCAGCATCCCGCTGACTTCGAGTGGATACCCACGGGCATTGCGACGCCGCCCGATCTGCGGGAATTCATGCGCCAACGGCTGCCGTGGCCCCTCGTCATCGCCGGCGGCGCAGGCCTCCTCAGTTTGCTTGTCGCCTGGGGAGAGGTCCACAACTGGGGCGTCTTCCTGCGGTTCCTCTATCACGTGCCCTATGGCGCGAACGACCCGCTGTACAACAAGGACATCGGCTTCTATCTCTTTTCGTTGCCAGCCTATGTCGTCATTAAAAATTGGATACTGCTCACGCTTTTCCTGAGTGCGCTCTTCGCCGGAGCGGTCTATTGGGTGCACGGCGACATAGAGTTCAACGCGCCGGGCCGATTGATGTCGCCGACAGCGATCGCCCACGGCTCGGTGCTGCTCGGCTGCTTCTTCGCGGTGAAGGCCTGGTCCTACGGTCTCGACCGCTATCTGCTGCTCTACGGCGACAACGGGGTGGTGGTCGGCGCAAGCTACACCGACATCCATGTGGAGCTGCCCATCCTGTGGTTGCTGATTGGGCTTTCGATCGTCGCGGCATTCGCCGCGTGGGCGAACCTCCGGGTGCGCACCTATCGCCTTCCCGCGGCAGCGATGGTGCTCGTCTTCGGCGGTTCCTTCCTGCTGTCCGGTGTGGTCCCGGGATTATTCCAGCACTTCTTCGTCAAACCGAACGAGCTGGAGCTGGAGAAGCCCTTCATCGAGCGCAACATCGCGCTGACCCAGCAGGCGTACAATCTCCATCAGATCACGACGAAGCCGTTTCCCGCCGAACAGGACCTTACTTTCAAGACACTCGAGGCCAACAAGGCGACTATCGACAATATAAGGCTGTGGGACTGGCAGCCGCTGATGGATACCTACGCGCAGCTGCAGGAGATCCGCACCTACTATAAGTTCCATGACGTCGACGTAGACCGCTACCGGCTCGACGGCGCGTACCAAAGCGTGATGCTTTCGGCCCGCGAGCTGAAATCCTCGCTGCTGCCGCCGAATGCGCAGACATGGGTCAACCGCCACGTGCTCTTCACCCATGGCAACGGCGTGGTGATGAGCCCGGTCACCCGCAAGAGCGCCGAAGGGCTGCCGCTCTTCTATCTGCACGATATTCCTCCGGTCGCGAACGGCGGCCCCGAAATCCGCGAGCCCCGCATCTATTTCGGAGAGGAGACCGACAGCTACGTCATCGTCAAGGGGAGCACGCCAGAGTTCGACTATCCGAAGGGGACAGACAACATTTACGCGGCCTATGACGGAAACGGCGGCGTTCCCGTGGGTGGGATCGCGCAGAGACTCATCTTCGCCTGGTACTTCAACGACGTGAACCTGATGCTCTCGAGCTACATCACCGGCGATAGCCGGATCATGATCCGCCGCGACATCCAGGAACGGGTGCGCACGATCACCCCGTTCCTGCGCCTCGACAACGACCCCTATCTGGTGATCAGCGATGGGCGGTTGTTCTGGATGCAGGACGCCTATACGACGAGCAATTATTTTCCCTATGCACAGCCCGTGCAAGACTTCGATCTCAACTACATCCGCAATTCGGTGAAGGTGGTCATCGACGCCTATAACGGGACCGTCGACTTTTATCTGATGGATCCCGCGGACCCGATCGCGGCGACCTACCAGCGCATCTTCCCGGGCCTGTTCAAGCCGTTCGCGGCCATGCCGCCGGGCTTGCAGAAACACATTCGTTATCCAGAGGACCTGTTCCTGATTCAGGCGCGGCTCTACCAGGCCTACCACATGGAGACGGCCGACGTTTTCTATAACCGCGAGGATCTCTGGCAATTCCCGCGCCAGCCGGGCGACAACGGCACCGCGATGATGGCGCCTTACTACATCATCATGCGGCTGCCCGGGGAGCCGCAGGCCGAGTTCTTCCTCATGCTCCCTATGGTGCCGAGCCGCCGCGACAACATGATCGCGTGGCTCGCCGCGCGCTGTGACCCGCCCGACTATGGCAAGCTGATCGTCTACGAGTTTTCCAAGGAGAAGCTTGTCTACGGGCCATTCCAGATCGAGGCGCGGATCAATCAGAACACTGACATCTCCCAACAACTCACGCTGTGGAACCAATTGGGCTCGCGGGTGATCCGCGGCAACTTACTTGTGATCCCGATCGAGAACTCGATTCTCTATGTATCGCCGCTCTATTTGCGGGCGGTGCAGGGACACTTGCCAGAGCTCAAGCGCGTGATCGCATCCTATGGCGAGCAAGTGGTAATGAAGGAGACGCTCGCCGAGGCATTGTCGGCGCTCTTCATGGAACCCGGCGCCGTGCCGGCGGTTCCGAGCGCTGCAATGGCAACGCCGCTCGCAGGCCTCGCGGCAGATCGGGCGCAGGAGGCGCTCCAACACTACAATCAAGCAATTGCGCACTTGAAATCCGGAGACTGGGCCGGTTTTGGCACGGAGCTCGACGCGATGCGGCGGCTTTTGGAGGACATGAGTCCGAAATCGGACGGCCACTAGTCGTACGGCGTCGCCGCCCCGCACTGGTCGAAGCCGGTATCAACGGGTCGGTGCCTATATCAAACCGGGCATCGATGAGGTCTCATCGCTGTCTGTACCCGAGAACCCGCGTGTATTGATTTGGTGCCCGCGCGGCGAGCGGCCATGCCGTCGAAACAGTTATTGCTTTGATGAAATCGCGTCGTCGCATCGCCGCCCCCAAGGCTCAGAGCCTGTGCGGACTATGCTTTGGAACGACGCAATTACAGCAGGGATTTACCCCGCGTGAAACGGGGTCCGCCCTTCATTTTGCGTGGCAACAATCCCGGTGACCGAATGTCCGCTTTGGGTCAAAAGCGGACATTGAGGCGTGTCTGCGTGATGTCCGCTTTACCCCCGAAAGCGGACATCACACGAGGCTGGTGCTAGGGAGCACCGTTATTTGACCGTTGGGGTTGCTTTAATGGGACGACGGTCAATGAGGGCGGCGGCGATGGCCTTTCCTCTGCGACAGGCGGCGGCTCGACCTCAAGCTCGGCTCGGCACTTCGCGCACAACTTCGCGACCTGGATCGTGAACTGCACACCAGCGGGCTCGCCCGTGGGCATGTACTGGCGCAGCGCCTCGTCGATCCGCAACAAGGCGGCGGGATCAATATCGCGGCCAGCGACCAATCGCTCAGCGTACGTCGATCTGGCCAAGCGCAGCGTTGCGACGTGCCGCGCCAACTCGCTGGTCGGCTTACACCTGAGCTGCTTGGCCGCTTCCTTGACGAGCTGGCGATATTGGGCGACACGGGCGACGCTCATTCGTCGATCTCCCGGAGCATTTGATCCAATGTTGGCAATTCTGGCTGCGGGGGCGCGTTCAAGCCCAAGGCAGCCCGCAAACGGCGCGCCGTGCCTTCGAGCCTATTTAAGCCGAGCAAGTCCGTTGGCTCGCCACGCAGCGCTTGTGCACGAAGCTGCTCGCACAACGTTTCGCACTCGGCCAATCGCGCAACATCGGCCTGGATAAGAGCGTCGGCACTGTTGTTTAAGCGCTCGCTATAGGCCCGAATGAGAGCTTTAACGCGCCGACCAGCTTTTGATCGGCCATCAATCCGCGCAAGTCGGCGACGTACCGGCGCAGTATCCGCAGATGATCGAGTAGCTATCGGTGCTGTTAATAAATGAACAGCCATCGGACAGCGACCTTCGGCCGGAATCACCGGACCATTGAGCGCGCCATCCCCTGTGCTGCCGATATGCCACGGATCGGCTGATGGATACAAGATTTGCCGCTTATACGGCAAAAGCGGCACGGCAAAATAAGCGCGTAAATCCAATGCCGCGATTCCGCGGGAATCGCGGATATTTTGGCCGACTGCATCCCGCATGCATCCCGGCAGCCAAAATCCGAGCATCCGGCGCAGCATCTTTTTTCCGAAGGTTATTGCCGAGCGCGAGCGGCGGCGGGGACCTCAGAACGCCGGTGGATCACTTACCGGCAGCGGATAGGTTGCCATGACGACTTCGTCCCGCGCAGCCTCGATCATCTCTCTGATGCCCTCGCTGCGGAAATCGTCTACATGACCGGCGCAGAACTTAAGTTCGCGCACAGGAGTGTGCAGCAAGACGTCGGCAATGTTCACGCCGTCAGTACGACCTCTGACCTGTCCGATGAGCCTGTCGAGTTCTTCTGTGAATCGTTCGCAGATGTATTGAGCGGTAGACATGGCTTCTTCCCTATGTTGCTCTACTTCCATCGGCGCGCCATTGCGCCATTGATGCGCCGTTGGGAAAAAGGCAATGGCGCAGGCGTTTGCGCCATTCCTTTTTCCTTAGGGCATCTTCTATCAATGGCGCAAAATGGTTTGCGCCATTGGTGCGCCATTGGAAGTGGTCTAATGGCGCAATTCATGACGGCCTCTTTGCCGGGTCGAGCCGCAGGCCTTGGCGGGACTTGCGGTCAATCGGATCGTCGTATTTTTCAGGGTACAGCACGCCGTTATCGAGCCATGCCGAAATGATCTGTCGGCACTGGGCTTCGCCATGGCTAGGGACATGTTTCTGGACGAGGCGCCAGACAGCGCGAGCCGGTGCCGCCGCTGGCGCGTTCGTGAACCGCTGGCCGTTGGGCAGACCGGCCTCGATATCGGTTAGCACGGCGTTGAGCGTTGCTGCGGATATGCTAGCCCAAGTATCCGGCGGCTTCCATGGTTGGACGGTCTGCACCTCGTCGCCAGCCGGATAGTCCTTGGTGGCGTTGCCGATGTTGACCGAGACCAGCTTGAACCAAGTCGCGGCGCTCGCCGGTCTGGCGATATTGACCTTGGCGCTATCGAGACGAACGAAGCTGCGGCGCTCTGTCTGCTCGATACTGAACTGCCTGGCCTCAGCCTCGTCCATGGGTGTCAACGTATAGACCAAGCGTCCGGCATCTCTGATGCTGCTGCTGCCGCGCCCCATATCGGCATCGCCCGGGGTGATGATGCCTTTGCGCGAGTGGTGCGGCGCGTCGACGGCAATGTTGAATTCATCCGCGAAGGTCGCCAGCAGATCACAAACGAAGTCCATCGAGCCACTGTTGTTTTCCTCGAGCGTGTGGGTTTTTACGAATGGATCGAGGCAAACAATGTCGGGTTGAAGTTCTTCGATCCTGGTCCGCAGCTCTTGTTCCAGCATGCCGCGGTGCGGTGAGCCGTTTTCCAGTTCGGCGAGCTTGATGTTTTTCGGCGTAGCATAATAGAGCCACCCCTTTAGCTCGCTGCGATTGATGTTGTGGTGAAGCAAAGCGGCGGTGAGGCGGCGTTGCAGTTCGTCGCGGCCATCCTCAAAGGACAGCAACAGGACGCGGCACCGCACAAATACGTGCTGGCCGGTCAGGCTGCGAGCGGTGGCGAGTGAGAGCAGTTGCGCAATCCGCAGCGCAGTCTTACCGCCGCGCCGGGAGCGACGAGCGACGACAGGAAGCCTCGGCAAAATTGATTGCCTAAAAGCCATCCCCGCGGCGGCGGCAGCTCGATATCATCACCGGCATCAAAAACATCGAGGTGCGGGACTTCTGATTGCTCTGGTTGCTCTGGCGTTGCATCGGTCGTGGCGCTCGGTGTCCAATCCGGCGCTTTGGCAATCTCGGCATCCAGTTGTTCGCGGGTATGGCCAACCTGCGCCCAATTAAGAATATCGCCTTTAGGCGACAGATTCGGCAACGCTAGGCGGCGAATCCGTTTGGCGATGCCGGTCAGAGAGCGGCCGACAACATCGGTATGCTCGAATCCGGCGCTGTCATTGTCCGGCAGAATTATTACATCGGCGTCTTTGAAGAATGCGCTGTGTTCTGGTCCCCAATGTTTGGCGCCGCCAGCATTGCAAGTGGCGCAAATGTTCCAAGTCGCCAACAGATCGGCCTTGGCCTCGCCTTCGACGATTACAATTGGATGATCGTTGGCCGCCGCCTCGATCATGCCAGGCAGGTGGTACGGCACATTGCGAACGAGCCGATTGCCGTCCTTGTCCTTTACCCCCTTGAGCCACTTGCCGGGATGAGCTGGATCGGGCCGCTTCTGAATAAAGGATTTCTGATACTTGCCGTCCTTCATAACGAAGGTGCCATCGGCGTTCTGATAGTGAATGCGGTCGACACCGAACAAAACGACGCCGTTCTCGTCGTGATAAAGATACTCGGCCACGACAATCGGTCTAGGTTCGGCACTGTGGTGCTTGCCGTTGGATTTGCTGTTGGTCGGCGGTCCCGCTAGCGTGGCGATGTTCTGGTCAAATGTGCCGCCGTCGAGGTGCTGAACGAGGTCAATAACGTCACCCCCGATTCGACAGCCGCGGCAGTTCCAGACTTTCTTGTTGGCATTAACAGAGCCGTGCCGCCGCAGAGCGGACACGGACCGATATATTCGGCACCGACACGTTTGAGCTTGATCCCACGGCGCTCTATCTCGTGCATGATCGGGACAGCACGCGCACGATCAATCCAAGCCTGGCGGTCGAGATTCATCGTTCCTTCCTCAGAAGGGAATCTCGTCGTCGTAGTCTGACTCACCCCGCGGCGGCGGCGGCGAATCATCGACTGGAGGCGAGCCATCGACTAGCGGTGGCGAGACGTCAGGCGGTCGCAAGACAGCGATCGGCTGGCCATCTGGCGGCGAGAGCGGCTTGACTAAGACGGCATCGTGATAAGTGCCGTTGTATTTGAGCTGGCCGAGATAGAGTTCAATCACCTTACCGACCAAGCTCTCGCTGTCGTCGCCGTATACGTCGCGCAACTTGTTCACGTTGGTGCCGTTGAGCGAGAGAACGTCGCCGTTCTCGAAGGTCAAATCCGGCTTTTTGAACTTGCCTTCGATGATGCCGGCGATCTTCCGGCGCAACGGATGGTTACGAACGTCATCGGGTTTGATGAACTGTTGGCCGGCGTAGTTTTTCAGATTGAGTGCCATGGTCCTGTCCTTTCTTGTCAGGTCATGTCGTGAGCCGCCAATGCAGACGCGCGCGAACGCGGCGGTGATTGCTCGCGCGGACTCTCTTGCCGATTGGACTTTTTGGGATTAGCTGTCGGGTGGTCGATCAGCCGTCCAGCATGATCACCCTTATGAGGCTCACCACTGCCAGCGCAGTGCGTGCGCCTCAACGCTTTTTGGCGCGCCACGGATCACGCTACGCCGCACCTTGAGCGCGGCTGGCAAGCCAGCGGACATGATCGCTAAGGCGCACGCCGATTCTTCGAACAGATAACTGAATCAGCGGCGGGCCGTCGCCAGCCGCAACGATGCGGCGGCCGGTATCGAGCGAGAAGCCGCATAAGGCACACCAGTCGCGGAAGGAAAGAACGCGGTAGTCGTCGAGCGGCGGGCCGCTATTGCCCGCCCCGGCGACGCTTTGTTGCGGGGTGGCTTTTTGTTGCGGGGTGGCTTTCCTGCCTGCAACGGCGCGGGGACGATAAAGCCCCTCTGCGCTGGCGCGTCGAAGTAGTTCTTCTGCTTGGGCTTGGATGCTCTGGCGCTGGCGGCGCAGGCGCTCTGGCTCGGTCACGGAGTCCTCCTGTTGCGGACTCGCTTTTCAAAGCGAGTCCGTTGGATTTCCCCGTTTCTCATCGGCTAGTGCGATGCGCGTGCCGCCGGTTCCTACCAAAAATCCCCCAGAACCGAGGCGGCAAATTATTTGTATACGAAGCCGCAAAAGACGGCAAGCGGAAGCAAACAAACGAGAGCAGAACTTTTGCTCTCTTAGGCGCCGCGCTGTGGAAAAGTCAGAACCTTGCGCCGACCGCCTTCGATGAGCGAGCGCAAGTGATCATTCCACAAAGCGAGCGCGGCGCGGATTTGCGTTGGATACTTCGCGTAATTGTATCTGCCAGCGATTCCTGCGCGATGGCCGCTGTAGTGATTCAGCACCGCCTCAACATAATGCGGCTCGACACCAAGCTCATGCATCTTGGTGCTCACAGAGCGGCGAATATCGTGGAGCCGAAAAGGCGCCACCTTGCCTTTGAGCCGCTTATCAAGATCGGCCTTGGCCGCCGACCATGCCGTGAACCCTGCCGATGAGCGATCACCGAACAGGGAATCGCGGCCGTCACGTTTGGGAACGGAATCGATGATCGACTGCGCCAGAGGCAGCAGCGGCAAGATGTGGCTGCGCTTATTCTTCGTGCGATCTGCCGGTAGCATGATGACGGGCTTGCCATCCCTGTCCTTGCCAATCTCACTAAAGCGCAGGCCTCCGATTTCCTGTCTGCGCTGGCCGAGGAGGATGAGTAGGCGAACGACCCGGCCGTGGTCGTCGTCGCCGCAAGCATTCCAGATCGCGCGCAGTTCGGCATCCGTCAGAACACGCTCGCGGCTTTCGCCGGGACCGGGGTCTTCAGTTCCGGCAACGACATTTTGCTCGACGATTCCTTGCTTCATCGCCCAAGTGAAGAACGTCGAAAGTGCAGCACGAGCGGTGCGAGCCGTGATGCGACCCCTATCGCGGATGATGGTATTAAGGCGCAACGCAATATCGGCACGCGTGATTTCGGTGATGGCGGATGTGTGCAGCGGTCTGAAATACGGCCCGAGCAAGTAAAGCCGCGCACCGCGAAGGCTGGCGGGACGAAGCACGGACTCCTTCATCGCTAGATAATCATCGATGACGGCGCGCAGGTTTTTAGCGGCACCTAGCCGCTCCCGCTGCCTCTCGGCCATTGGATCTTCACCCAAAGCAACCCGGCCGAGTATTTGCTTCGCCGCAAGGCGAGCCTGTTCGGCGGTGAGCTTCGCATAGTCGCCAATCGTCATGCGTCGGTAGCGACCCTTTGCTCGATAGCCTGCGACCCAAGTCCGGTGCAGCCGACCACCTTCGCCGCGCAGCCGCAGAGCAAATCCGGTTAGATCATCGTCCCAAAAGAACTTCTCTCGCTTGCCGGATGGCAATTTTTGAGCGTTGGCGTTTCGCGCATTGAGCTTCATTGGCAACCCCCCTAATTTTAGGGATGCACCGGGGATGCGGTCGGACACTTCCCAATGCTTCCCAAAGCTAATTCCTGCGGTCAATTATAAGCAGAATCTATGCAAAATGGTAGGAAAGATGCGGCTTATGCGGTTTCCCGCTTGCCTATGCGGTGTCCGTGCTGCTTTTGGGGGTAAAGCGGACATTGATTGAACGTGCCCTGATGTCCGCTTTTGAATCGGCAAGCCCTTAGACTGCTCTTCCGGTCTGCTGCCTTGACCCGCTACGATGCGCTGTCTGAGCCTTGGGGAAGGCAATGAGACGGCGCTCCAGTTCAGGCAGCGAACGGGTTAAACCGCCAAAGCGCAAAGCTGCGAGCCTAAAGCGCAGCAAAGCGCCAAAGGCCACGCGCAATCGTGGTGTTTCCATTCTCGGTCAGGAAACGTTCGTCGCGCGGCTTACCCGCGAGCGCGACGAGGCGCTGCTGCGGGAAACTGCGAATTCCGAGATATTACGCCTTATTTCAAGTTCGCCTGGCGATCTGGAATTAGTATTTCGAACGATCCTCGAGCACGCCACTCTCATCTGTAATGCCAAGTTCGGCGTTATGCAGCTTTCAGAGAGAGATGGCTTGCGGGCTGTGGCGCTTCACGACGTGCCGCCAGCCTATGCCTTAGCCATGCGGCGCAACCCCGTGTTTCGTCCTATCGTCGGACATCCGCTCGATCGCGTGGCCAGCGCCAAGCAGGTCGTTCACATTCTCGATGCCAGGGCAGAACAGAGGATGAGAGGATGGATGGTTGAGCTCGCTGGCGCGCGCACTTTACTCCTCGTTCCGATGCTAAAGGATAATGAGCTGGTTGGTGTAATCAGTATCTACCGTCAGGAAGTATGCGCATTTACTGATAAGCAAATTGCGCTGCTGCAAAACTTCGCCGCCCAAGCTGTCATCGCCATCGAGAACGCGCGGCTGCTCAATGAATTGCGACAATCCCTAGAACGGCAGACAGCGACTTCCGAAGTTTTAGGTGTCATTTCGAGATCGCCCGGCGAACTTGAAACGGTGTTTCACGCAATTTTGGAAAATGCCACGCGAATTTGCGAAGCTAACTTCGGTATATTGCAACTTCTCGAGGGT
>Ga0318518_10000558_pt1 | contig 10617 bp, 9 predicted proteins | sample GRESIP176b2f22_FD_203483 | JGI IMG/M metagenome (GOLD analysis project Ga0318518, IMG submission 203483) | Tropical soil microbial communities from Luquillo Experimental Forest, Puerto Rico - GRE.SIPMG.176b2f22 | ecosystem: Environmental > Terrestrial > Soil > Tropical forest > Bulk soil...
GTTGCAGTGCATCTACAGCGCGCTGTCGTCCGTCTCCCCGGTGCGGATGCGGATGACACGCTCGATGTCGGTGATGAAGATCTTGCCGTCTCCGACCTTGCCCGTCTTGGCGGACTTCATGATGGCCTCGATGACCTGATCGACCAGGTCGCCGCGTACCGCCACCTCGATGCGCGTCTTCGGAACGAAATCAACCACGTACTCGGCGCCCCGATAGAGCTCGGTGTGTCCGCGCTGGCGCCCGAATCCCTTCACCTCGGTGACCGTCATGCCCGAGACGCCGATGTCCGAGAGCGCAGCCCGTACGTCGTCGAGCTTGAAGGGTTTGATGATCGCTGTGACGAGTTTCATGAGCGGACACTCCGTCTTCGAGGGATTTCCGGCGCCAAGGATTTTGCAGTTTCCGTGCCATGACGTCGAATGGCGAGGAAACCCGCGACGCGGCCGCAGCGCGGCCGGCCGGGTCGACCGCGTGTTGCACCATCCTGAAGCGGACGCCGCCCCGCCGTGCTCCTCCGTGGTGCGGCCAGGGTTAGGCTATTCTTCCGCCGATGTACGAGCGCATCGTGATCGCGGGGGGCGGGCAGGCCGCCGTGCAGGCGGTCGACACCCTGCGTCGTCGCGGCTTCTCCGGAGGGCTCACGCTCGTCGGTGACGAGCCATGGCCACCCTACCAGCGACCGCCGCTCTCGAAGAAGTACCTCGCCGGCAGCCTCGAGCGCGAGCGCCTGCTGATCCGACCCGCGGCTTTCTTTGCCGATCACTCCGTCACGACCCATTTCGGGCATCGGGTCACCGAGATCGCGCGGCGCGAGCGGCACGTGCGGCTCGATGACGGCCGGGTGTTGCCGTACGACGCGCTGCTGCTCGCCACCGGCAGCCGGCCGAGCCGGCTGCGCGTCCCGGGAAGCGAGCTCGCCGGCGTGCACTACCTGCGCACCCTCGCCGATGCCGACGCCATTCGCGCCGAATGCGCGGCGGGCGGCCGGGTCGTGATCATTGGCGGCGGTTACATCGGCCTGGAAGTCGCGGCCACCGCGCGCGAGCGGGGGATGGAGGTGACCGTGCTCGAGATGGCCGCCCGGGTGATGAGCCGCGTCACGAGTCCCGCGGTGTCCGCGTTCTACGAGGCCGAGCACGCCCGGCACGGCGTGCTCATCCGCTGCAACGAGACGGTTCGTGCGCTTCACGGCGATCCACGCACCGGGCGGGTGCGAGCCGTCCTCACGGAAGCGGGCGGCGAGTACCCGGCCGAGCTCGTGATCGTCGGGGTGGGAGTGGCGCCTGCGGATGAGCTCGCGAAGACCGCCGGGCTCGAGTGCGAGAACGGTGTGGTCACGGACGTGTACTGCCGCACTGCCGACGAGGCGATCTATGCCGCCGGCGACTGCGCGAGCCATCTCAACCGCCAGTACGGCCGGCACCTGCGCCTGGAGTCGGTCGACAATGCCTTCGAGCAGGGCACTACCGTAGCCCTCAACCTGCTCGGCACAGCGACGCTGCACGACAAGGTGCCGTGGTTCTGGTCCGACCAGTTCGACCTCAAACTGATCATCGTCGGTGTCGGGTACGGCTACGACAGCGCCATCCTGCGCGGCTCGCCCGCGACACGCAGCTTCAGCGTCTGCTACCTGCGCGGCGGGGAGCTGGTCGCGCTCGACAGCGTCAACACACCGAAGGACCAGATGGCCGCGCGCAAGCTGATCGCGGTGCATGCGCGGCCCAACATCGACAAGCTCGGCGACCCCGGCGTGCCGCTCAAGGACACGGTGTAAGCGCGCGCGCCGCGCGCCGGCTCGCAAGCCTAGCGCAGCACCACGAGCAGGTCCTTCGCATCCACCGCCTGCCCGGGGCGCGTGAGCACCTCGGCCACCTCACCTGCGACTTCCGCGCGCACCGCGGTCTGCATCTTCATGGCCTCGAGTGTCAGCAGAACCGCGCCGCGCGACACCCGCGCACCCGCCGTGGTAGTGACGGTCGCCACCACGCCGGGCATCGGCGCCCCGACGTGACGCGGATTGCCGGGCTCGACCTTGCGCGGCGGCGGGCGTTTCGCAGCCCGGCTGCGGTCGTCCACGCGCACCGAACGCGGCTGGCCGTTCAACTCGAAGAACACCGTGCGGGTGCCGTCCTCGTGCGGCTCGCTCAGCGCAACGTAGCGCACGATGAGCGTCTTGCCGCGCTCGAGATCGATCGTGATCTCCTGCCCGGGCTCCATGCCGTAGAAGAACGCCGGCGTCGGCAGGATGGCCGCGTCGCCGTACAGCAGCCGCTCGCGCGCGTAATCCTCGAAGACACGCGGATACATGAGGGCAGAGGCCAGCTCCTCGTCGGTCACCGGATGTGGCAGCCGCTGTTGCAGCCGCGCACGCTCGGCCGCGAGATTGACCGGCGCGAGCGCCGCGCCGGCGCGCAGCGTGAGCGGCGCGGCGCCCTTCAACACCTTGCGCTGCAGCGCTTCCGGGAAGCCGCCGTAGGGCTGGCCGAGCTCACCGCGGAACAGCTGCACCACCGACTCGGGGAAGGCCACCTCGGTATCCGGATCCAACACCTGCTGGCGGCTGATGCCGGCACTCGCCATGAGCAGCGCCAGGTCGCCGACCACCTTCGAGGTCGGCGTGACCTTGATGATGTCCCCGAAGAGCTCGTTGACCTCGGCGTACGCGCGCGCTACCTCGGGCCAGCGTGACTCGTCGATACCGAGAGCCCGCGCCTGCTCGCGCAGGTTGGTGTACTGACCGCCTGGCATGCCGTGCACGTATACCTCGGAGGCCCCGGCACGAATGTCGCTCTCGAACGCAAGGTACTGGCGGCGCACCTGCTCCCAGTAGGCGGAGATCTGCCGCACCCTCTCGGGGTCGAGCCCCGAGTCGCGCGGGCCGTGACGCAGCGCCTCGACGAGGTGAGCCCGCTCATGGCATCGATGGCCGCATCGACCGCGTCGGCACCGGCCGCGACCGCCGCCAGCACACTCGCCGCGGCGATGCCGCTGGTGTCATGGGTATGGAAATGCACCGGCAGCCCGGTCTCCTCCTTGAGCGCCTTCACCAGCTGGTACGCGGCGCGCGGCCGCAGGAGTCCCGCCATGTCCTTGATACCGAGCAAGTGGGTCCCGGCGGCCTTCAGCTCGCGGCCGAGCCCGAGGTAGTAGTCGAGGGTGTACTTGCGCTCGCGCGGGTCGCCGAGATCGCCCGTGTAGCAGATCGCCGCCTCGCAGAGTTTGCCCGCCTCGCGTACCGCGTCGATCGAGACACGCATGTTCTCGACCCAGTTCAGCGAGTCGAAGATACGGAACAGGTCGACGCCGCGCTCGGCGGCGCGCGCGACGAAGAAGCTCACCACGTTGTCCGGATAGTGGGTATAGCCGACCGCGTTCGCGCCGCGCAGCAGCATCTGCAGCAGCAGGTTCGGCAAACGCTCGCGCAATGCGCGGAGGCGCTCCCACGGATCCTCGCGCAGGAAGCGCATCGCCACATCGAAGGTCGCCCCGCCCCAGCACTCCACCGAGAACAGCTGCGGCAGGAGACTCGCGTAGTACGGCGCGATCGCGGTCATGTCGACGGTGCGCAGCCGGGTCGCGAGCAGCGACTGGTGCGCATCGCGCATGGTCGTGTCGGTGATGAGCACGCGCTGCTCGGCAAGCATCCAGCGCGCGAACCCGTCGGGTCCGAGCTCGGCGAGCCTCTGTTTGCTGCCGGGTGCGGGCGGCGGCAGCGGGCCGGCAGGCAGGCGCGGGACCGCCAGGCGTGCCGGGCGCGCCCGGCCCTGAACCTCGGGGTTGCCGTTGACGATGGTCGCGCCGAGATAGCTGAGGATGCGCGTGGCGCGATCGCGCTTGCGGGGCCAGTGCAGCAGCTCGGGCGTCGCCTCGATGAAACGGGTCGTGTAGTCGCCCGCGGCGAAGCGCGGGTGGGTGATGAGCTGGTCGAGAAAGCGCAGGTTGGTGACGACGCCGCGGATGCGGAACTCCCACAACGCGCGGTGCATGCGCGCGATGGTCTCCTCCGCGGTCGGTGCCCAGGCGGTGACTTTCACGAGCAGCGAGTCGTAGGAGCGGGTGATGATGGCGCCCGTGTAGGCCGTGCCGGCATCGAGGCGGATGCCGAAGCCCGCGGGGCTGCGGTAAGCGGCGATCTTGCCGTAGTCGGGAACGAAGTTGTTCTCCGGGTCCTCGGTGGTGACGCGGCACTGCAGGGCATGACCGGTCACGCGGATGTCGGCCTGTGCCGGCACACCGCTCTCGGGCGTGCCGATGCGCGCGCCGGCCGCGATGCGGATCTGCGCCTTCACCAGATCGATGCCGGTCACGCACTCGGTCACCGTGTGCTCGACCTGGATGCGCGGGTTCACCTCGATGAAGTAGCTGCGGCCGCTATCGGCATCCTGCAGGAACTCCACCGTGCCGGCGCCCGAGTAGCGCGCGGCGCGGCCGATGGCGAGCGCGGCTTCGCAGAGCTCCGCGCGCTGTGGCGCGGTCAGGAACACGGCCGGGGCGCGTTCCACCACCTTCTGGTGACGGCGCTGCGCCGTGCAATCGCGCTCGAACAGGTGCACGAGCGTGCCGTGATGGTCGCCGAGGATCTGAACCTCGACGTGCCGCGCGCGCTCCACGAGCTTCTCGAGATAGACCTCGTCGTTGCCGAAAGCCGCCCGGGCTTCGCGGCGGCAGACCGGCAGGAGCTCCGCGAGCTCATCCGCATCGCGCACCACGCGTGTGCCGCGCCCGCCCCCGCCCCAGCTCGCCTTCAGCATCACCGGGTAACCGATCTCCTGCGCCACGCGTGCGCACTCGGCGGGGCTGGCGGGCAACGGCCCGCTCGCCGGCATCACCGCGACACCGGCCGATACGGCGAGCGCGCGTGCGCTCACCTTGTTCCCGAACACGGCGAGGGTGTCGGGCTCGGGGCCGATGAAGCGCACGCCGGCCGCCGCGCAGGCGCGCGCGAACTCGGGATTCTCGGCGAGAAAGCCGTAGCCGGGGTGGATCGCCTCCACCCCGGCCTCGCGCGCAATGCGCAGAATGTCGGCGATGTCCAGGTAGGCCTCGATGGGCCCCTTGTCGGCACCGACGAGGTAGGACTCGTCCGCCTTGGTCCGGTGGAGAGAGAAGCGGTCCTCGTGCGAGTACACTGCGACCGTGCGCAGCCCGAGCTCGCTCGCCGCGCGCATCACGCGGATGGCGATCTCGCCGCGATTGGCGACCAGAACACTGCGTATCCGCTGCGAGTCGGCGGGTTTCACACTAAGATCTGCCATCCGGATGAAGGGGCGCGCTGCACGCACGCGCGTGCGCCGTGAGCGCTTCGATCATAGCCGCTGCAGGGAAACGATGTCGCGCCCAAGGCTGAGCGAATTCTTCTCGGTGCTGTTCATCGCGGCAGCGCTGCTGTCTGCCACGGCGCGCGGCGCCGCGCCGCCACCGATCGCGATCGTCATCCACGGCGGCGCGGGCGTCATCGAGCCGGCGAAGATGACCGCGGCGGGCGAAGCCTCCTACCGCGCCGGACTCGCGGCCGCGCTCGATGCCGGCTACGACGTGCTCGAGCGCGGTGGCACGAGCCTCGATGCGGTGACAGCCGCGGTTCGCACCATGGAAGACGATCCGCAGTTCAACGCCGGGCGCGGCGCGGTGCTCAACCGCGATGGTGACGCCGAGCTCGACGCGGCCATCATGGACGGCGCCGGACCGCGCGCCGGGGCGGTGGCCGGCGTGCGGCACGTAAAGAACCCTATAGAGCTGGCACGCCTCGTGATGGAGAAGAGCCCGCACGTGCTGCTGGTGGCCGAGGGCGCCGAGGATTTCGCGCTGGAACAGGGTGTGGTGCTCGTGCCACGCGATTATTTCCGCACCGAGGCGCGCGAGCGCGAGCTCGAAGAGGCGCGGCGCGCCGAAAGCGCACGCCGCGCCGGCACGCCCACCACGCAGGCGGTGATGGCGGGCGCGGCGAGCAGCATGGGGACCGTCGGCGCGGTGGCGCTCGACCGCGCCGGCAACCTCGCGGCGGGCACCTCCACCGGGGGCCTCACCAACAAGCACAGCGGGCGGGTCGGGGACACCCCGCTCATCGGCGCCGGCACCTACGCCAACAACGAGTCCTGTGCGGTATCCGGCACCGGCCAGGGTGAGTACTACATCCGCCAGGTGGTTGCCTACGATGTGTGCGCACTGGTGCTCTACCGCCACCTGACGCTGGCGCAGGCGGTGCACGAGGTGGTGCAGGTGAAGCTGCGCCGCACCGGCGGCGAAGGCGGCATCATCGCCCTCGACCGCGCCGGCAACATCGCCATGGACTTCAACAGCGTCGGCATGTTCCGCGGCGCGCGCGATTCCCATGGACGGCGCGAGATCGCCATGTACCGCGACGACGCGCATCACTGAGGGAGCCGCCATGTACGCAATCGCCATTCACGGCGGCGCCGGCGCCGTGCCACGCGCGACGCTCGCGCCCGAGCGCGAGCGCCGTTACCGGGAGGGGCTGGAAGCGGCGCTCGATGGCGGGTACGCGGTGCTCGAGGCCGGCGGCACGAGCCTCGATGCGGTCGCCACGGCCGTGCGGCTGCTCGAGGATCATCCCTCGTTCAACGCCGGACACGGCGCGGCACTCAGCCGCGATGGCGCCGTCGAGCTCGACGCCGCCATCATGGAGGGCCGGCAGATGCGCGCCGGGGCCGTGGCATCGGTGCGGCACGTGAAGAATCCGATCGACCTGGCGCGCCGGGTGATGGAGAAATCGCGCCACGTGCTGCTGGTCGGCCCGGGGGCCGAGGAGTTCGCGCTGGAAGAGCATTTCACGCTGGTCCCCAACCAGTACTTCCGCACCGGCGAGCGTCTCGAGCAGCTCGAGTCCGAGCAGCGCGGCGAGCACGTCTCGGACCTGGTGCCGCCCGCGCCGCAGGGAACGGTGGGCGCGGTGGCGTGCGACTCGCGGGGCGACCTCGCCGCCGCAACCTCCACCGGTGGCATGACCAACAAGCGCCCGGGCCGGGTCGGCGATTCGCCGATCATCGGCGCCGGCACGTACGCCAAGAACGGCGTGTGTGCGGTATCCGCCACCGGCCACGGTGAGTATTTCATCCGCGCGGTCGCCGCCCACCACGTGTGCGCGGCCGTCGAGTACCGCGGCCTCACCCTCGAGCAGGCGGTACACGAGCTGCTGCACCAGGTCCTGCGCGCCCTTGGCGGCGACGGCGGGCTCATCGCGATCGACCGCGACGGGCGTATCGTCATGGACTTCAGCACCGAGGGCATGTTCCGCGGCGCCCGCGATGCGAGCGGGCACCGCGAGATCGCAATCTACTGATGGCCCGCAGCCGCGTTCCCAATCCTCATCGACCGGAGATCCGCATGACTCGCCTCGTCCTTTCCCTGCTTGCCGTCGCGACCCTGTTGCTGCCGCTTTCGGCGCCTGCCGCCACCTGGACCGAGGGCACTCACTACGTGCGCATCACACCGCCGCAACAGACCACGGTGCCGGCGGGCAAGGTCGAGGTGATGGAGGTGTTCTCTTACGCCTGCCCGGCCTGCAACGCCTTTCAGCCCGTGATGGACAAGCTGCGCAGCACCCTGCCGCCCAATGCACAGATCGTCTACCTGCCCGCGGCTTTCAACCCGCAGGAGGACTGGCCGATGTTCCAGCGCGCTTTCCTGGCCGCACAGGCACTCGGGATCGCCGAGAAGACTCACCAGGCGATGTTCGATGCCGTCTGGAAGACCGGGGAGCTCGGCGTCACGACGCCCGGCGGCAACCGCCTCAAGGACCCGCTACCCTCCCTCACCGACGCCGCGCGTTTCTATGCACGCGTCGCCGGTGTCAACCCGCAGCAGTTCGTTGCGATGGCCAACTCCTTTGCCATCGACAGCAAGGTACGTGCCGCGGATGCGCAGGTCCTCGCCATGCACGTCGATTCCACACCCACCCTCATCGTGAACGGCAAGTACCGGGTGATCCGCGACTCGGTCCAGACCAACGATCAGGTCATGGAGCTGGTGAGATACCTGGTGGCCAGGGAGAGTGGCTCGTAGGCGGGGCCGTCAGGCCCGCGGCCGATTCGCGGGCGACGTCGCGCCGCGCAGCCGAAAGGCGCTCGGCGGCTGCGCCTCCCAGCGCAACCACACCCGGCGCAGATGCTGCGCCGAGCGAAAGCCTGCGCGGGCTGCGACGTGCTCGAGGTCGAGCGGACTCCCCATCACCATCTGCCGGGCGAGAGCAAAGCGGATGAGGTGCACATAGTCGAGCGGCGAGCAGCCGGCGTGCTCGGCGAACAGCCGCGAGAGGTTGCGCGCACTCGTGCAGGCGATCGCAGAGAGCTCGGCCGCGCTCCAGCTGGCCGCCGGGTTGCGTGCCACGGCGTCCTGCACGCGATGCACCGCCGGGTGCAGGTGGTTGCGGTGCATCACCCAGGGTGAGAGCGCCGGGTCGGTGCCGGCGCGGCGCAGGTACACCACGAGGTCGCGGGCGATGTCCGCTGCGATGCGCGGACCGTGCTGCTCGCCGATGACGTGCAGGGCAAGGTCGAGTCCCGCAGTGACGCCGGCGCTGGTGAAGACCGTTCCGTCCTCGACGAAGATGCGGTTGTCCAGCACGCGCGCACCCGGCTCGACGCGGCGCAGCTCCTCGATGTGCGAGTGATGCGTGGTGCACTCGCGCCCGGCCAGCAGCCCGGCGTAGGCCGCGATCACGCTGCCGGCACACACGCACAGGAGCAGCGCGGGCCGGGCGGACCCGCGCAACCACTCGATCACGCACCGCATCGCGGGCGCCTGGGGATCGATCAGCGTACCGCTGACGCCGGTGAGCACCAGGATCGTCCCCGGCCCGAGGCGCTCGGGCAGCGGCTCGAGTCCGCTCAGATTCAGCCCGACGGCGGCCGCGAGCGCCGGCTGCGGCGCGACGAAGCGCAGCCGGTAGCTGCCCGGAACGCGGCTGGCGGCGTTGCGGAATGCGTCGGCCGGGCCGGCCACATCGAGCAGCACCACATCGGGCAGCAGGACGAACACGACCTCGGTTGCGCAAGTCCGCACGGCTGACATCCGCTCCTCCCCGATGCCGGCGCCGGTGTGACTCAGGACAGGGCGCCCGCGGTCGTGACCACCCGGGCGAAGCGCCCATCGAGCACCAACTCGGTGCGCTCGCGGATCTCGGCCGCCGACACCTCGCGCCCCGCGCGAGTCCGCATCGGGAAGGTGAGCGTCGCGTCGGTCACGTAGCGCACACTGAAGCCGAGGTCGGATGCATGGCGTGTGGTGGTCTCACAGCATTGCTCGGTGCGGATGCCGGTCACCAGCAGCTCGCCGATACCGCGCTGGCGCAGCCACTCTTCCAGCGTCGTGCCCTCCGCGGAGCGCGCGAACATGGCCGAGTGAACCGATTTACGGAACACGGCGTCGGGCCGCAGCGTGAGCTCGCGCATCGCGCGCACGCAGCCGGAGGCGGCCGTGAACGGGTTGCCGGCATCGTCGCCCGGCTCCTCGTGAAAGATCTGCACCATGGGGATACCGCGCGACTGGCAGCGGTCGATGAGGGACTGCACGTTGCGCAGGAAGGCGGGCAGCTCCTGCTCCTGGAAGTAGGGGCGCCGGCGGAAGGATTCCTGGACGTCGACGACGATCAGAGCCTGCTTCATGGTCCTCGGCCTTTGCGGGAAGATTCGGCAATATCTTCCGACAGCCGAAACCGCTGCGCCACAGGGGCGACAGACGCCCATCCGTCAAAAACGGACATCCGTCTTCAGGACGGTGGCGCGATCGTGGAACGCGGCACGGGATCCGGGGGACCAGCGCGCGGCGGCCAGGTGGCGGGCGCAAGCCGGACCTCCGCGGCGAGCAGCGTCAGCCCCCACAGCCGCGCGCGCTCGAGTGCCGCCACGTCCCCGGAGACCGCCGCCAGCAGCAGCTCGCGCCACACCTGCACGCGCGCCGGCCAGCGCGGCCGCAGCCACTCGAGGTGCGTCTCGGCGAGCGTCTTAATCTGCCGCAGCGTGTAGTGGCCGATCAGTGCGGCGCTCGACGCAGGCATTCCAAGCAGCAGCCGCGCCGCGGCCGACTGGGAGCGCGCGAGATGCCAGGCGTAAATGAACACCAGCCGCGCGACCTCCGCGGCGGCGGGCACGGTGAAGTAACACGTGTAGCGATGGCCGCCCGTATCACCCACCTGCGGCGCGGGCGGCACCTGCCAGCGCAACGGGTCGGCAAAGCCGGCATCGAGCAGCAGGTACGGGCAGGCCGCGGCACGCTGGCGTGCCGCTGCATCGAGCCGCTGCCACAGCTCGCCGAGCTGCTGCAGCAGCCCACCCGGTGGGCCGCTGCGCAAAGCTGCCTGCTCCGCGAGCAATGACAGACACAACTCGTTCAGCTCGATCAGCGAATCGAGCGCGCCGGCTCGCAGCCAGCTGGCAGCGAGCGCTGCGCCATCGTCCGCCGCACCGCTCCCGCTCTCGCAATGCAGTAGCATCCCGCCATCCCTTCGCACCAACAGCGCGTTCTTATCGTAACGGACGGCGCCGCGGACGCCAGTGCAGATTTGGGGATTTTTACCCAATTTTGCCGATTGCGTTTTGGTCAATTTTCACCAAAATTCCGCCATGCGCATCTCGGACGATCGTTACAGCCGCGAGCGC
>Ga0318518_10000566_pt1 | contig 10567 bp, 4 predicted proteins | sample GRESIP176b2f22_FD_203483 | JGI IMG/M metagenome (GOLD analysis project Ga0318518, IMG submission 203483) | Tropical soil microbial communities from Luquillo Experimental Forest, Puerto Rico - GRE.SIPMG.176b2f22 | ecosystem: Environmental > Terrestrial > Soil > Tropical forest > Bulk soil...
CCCGCTCCGCGGCGGCCGATGGCGCGCAGGCTGCCCCGGGCTCAATGCCGCACCGCGCGCCGGACTCGGAACGGTCGATCCGCGTCATCAATCCTGCGACCGGTGCGCAGCTGGCCGTATTGGCCGTGGACGGCCCGGCACAGGTGAATGCCGCCGTCGAACGGGCGCGGGTGGCGCAGAAAGACTGGCGGGCGATGACGGGCGCGGAACGCGGCCGGCTGCTGCAGCGCGCAGCGCGGCTGCTGCGCGAGCAAAACGACGCACTCGCCGAGCTCGAGACGCGCAACACCGGCAAGCCCATCCAGGAGACCCGCGCGGTCGATGTGCTCTCGGGAGCGGAGTGCCTCGAGTACTTCGCGGGACTTGCCGCCGGGCTTGCCGGCGAGCACATAGACCTGGGGCCGAAGGCGTTCGGTTACACGCGGCGCGAGCCACTCGGAGTCGTGGCGGGGATCGGGGCCTGGAATTACCCGCTGCAGATCGCGTGCTGGAAGTCTGCGCCGGCGCTCGCCTGTGGCAACGCCATGATCTTCAAACCCGCCGAGCTCACTCCGCTCACGGCGATCAGGCTTGCCGAGATCTACCGCGAGGCGGGGCTGCCCGAGGGCGTATTCCAGGTGGTGCAGGGCTTCGCGGACACCGGGCGCCTGCTCACGCGACACCCCGACATCCGCAAGATCTCTCTCACCGGGGAGGTGGGCACGGGCAAGGCCGTGATGGCGGATGCCGCCGCCACCCTCAAGCAGGTGACGCTCGAGCTCGGTGGCAAATCGCCGCTGATCGTGTTCGATGATGCAAATCCCGAGAATGCGGTCTCGGGCGCGCTGCTCGGCAACTTCTACTCCGCGGGCGAGGTGTGCTCGAACGGCACGCGCGTGTTCGTGCAGCGGCGCCTGCGTGCCGAATTCGTCGAACGGCTGGGCGCCCGCATCGCGGCCATGCGGGTGGGTGATCCGCTCGATCCGGCGACCCAGGTCGGGGCGCTCATCTCCGCGGAACACCTGCAGAAAGTGCTCGGTCTGATTGCGCGGGGCCGCGCTCAGGGGGCGCGCCTCGTCACCGGCGGGGAACGCGTCACAACCGGGGCGCTCGCGCGCGGCTGCTTCGTCACACCGACCGTGTTCGATGCCTGTCATGACGATATGGACATCGTACGTCAGGAGATCTTCGGCCCGGTGATGTCGGTGCTCGAGTTCGAGAGCGAGGAGGAAGTGATCGCGCGCGCCAACGCCACCGAGTTCGGCCTGGCGGCGGGTGTGTTCACCAACGATCTGACACGCGCACATCGCGTGATCGCGCAGCTCGAGGCGGGCACCTGCTGGATCAATCACTACAACGTCACCCCGGTCGAGCTGCCGTTCGGTGGCGTGAAGATGTCGGGGCTCGGACGCGAGAACGGTCGCGCGGCGCTCGAGCACTACACGCAGCTGAAGAGCGTGTACGTGGCGATGGCCGCCATCGACTCGCCCTACTGAGCGCCCCGCGCCGCACGCCCATCGTGACAGAGGAGACGTTCGACTACGTCATCGTCGGTGCCGGCTCCGCCGGCTGTGTGCTGGCGGATCGCCTCACCGAGAGCGGGCAGGACAGCGTCCTGCTGCTCGAGTACGGCGGCTCCGACCGCTCGGTCTGGATCCAGATGCCGAGCGCGCTGAACATCCCGCTCAACATGCCGCGCTACGACTGGCGCTACTACACAGAGCCCGAGCCGAACCTCAACAACCGCCGCCTGCACACCCCGCGCGGCAAGGTGCTGGGCGGGTCCTCCTCGATCAACGGTCTCGTGTACGTGCGCGGCAATCCGCTCGACTTCGAGCGCTGGGAAACGCAGGGCGCGGCCGGCTGGGGCTATGGCGACGTGCTGCCGTATTTTCGCCGTGCGGAAGCCTACGCCGGCGGTGGCAACGACTATCGCGGCGCGGACGGCAAGCTCGCGACCCGCCGCGGGCTCCTCGACAATCCGTTGCACGCGGCCTGGCTCAGCGCCGGGCGCGAGGCCGGCTACCCCTACAGCGCGGACATGAACGGCTTCCAACAGGAAGGCCTGGCGCACATGGACATGACCGTGGGGAACGGCCGGCGCTGCAGCGCGGCGAACGCCTACCTGCGTCCGGCGATGCGGCGGCCGAATCTCGCGGTCCGCACCCATGCGCTGGCGATTGCCGTGCAGTTCGCCGGGCGGCGCGCCATCGGCGTGCGCTATCAGCGCGGTGGGGCCGCGCACGCGGCGCGCGTGCGGCGCGAGGTGATCGTGTGCGCCGGCTCCATCAACTCTCCGCAGCTGCTGAAGCTCTCGGGCGTTGGCCCGGGCGGCGAGCTCGCCGCGCTCGGCATCGCCACGGTGCACGATCTGCCGGGGGTCGGTGAGAATCTCCAGGATCACCTGGAGTTCTACTTTCAGGTCGCGAGCCGCGAGCCGGTGACGCTGTACAGCCAGATGTCGCTGTGGCGCCGGGCACTGATTGGCGCGCGCTGGCTGCTCACCCACGACGGGCTCGGCGCCAGCAACCACTTCGAGACCGGCGGCTTCATTCGCAGCCGCGCGGGGGTGCGCTACCCGGATATCCAGTTCCATTTCCTGCCGCTCGCGGTGAGCTACGACGGATCCTCGCTGGCGCGGGAGCACGGCTTCCAGGCGCACGTCGGACCGATGCGCTCGCAGAGCCAGGGGTCGGTGCGACTGCGCTCCGCCGCACCGACCGACAAGCCGATCATCTCCTTCAACTACATGTCACGCGCGGAGGACTGGCTGGAGATGCGGGCGTGCGTGCGACTGACGCGTGAGATTTTTGCGCAGCCCGCTTTCGATCGCTATCGCGGCCGCGAGATCCAGCCGGGCGAGCCGGTGCGCACGGATGAGGAGATCGACGCCTTCATTCGTGAGAAGGTCGAGAGCGCCTATCACCCGAGCTGTACCTGCAAGATGGGGAGCGTCTCCGACCCGATGGCGGTGGTCGACAAGGAGGCGCGCGTGATCGGCGTGGAGGCGCTGCGGGTGGTCGACTCCTCCATCATGCCGTCGATCACCACCGGCAATCTCAACGCCCCCACCATCATGCTGGCGGAGAAGGCCGCCGATCACATCCGCGGCCGCTCGTTGCTGCCGCGCGCGAGCGCACCGTATTACATCGCGCCGGAGTGGGAGAGCCGCCAGCGCTGATGTACCCCACGAAATTCCGCTTGCCGTGCCCGGCCAGCGCGCAGCAAGCTCCGGGAAGCGAAACTTTCGCGGAGGCGAGGCTGGCGCGATGATCTCGTGGCTCAAACCGGCGGCATTCGCCGCACCGCTGCCCCTCGTGCAGGTGGCTCCGACCTACCGGCGGCTGCGGCGGCGGGTATTCCTCGGGATCTTCGCTGGCTATGCCGCCTATTACCTGGTGCGCAACAACCTGGCGCTCGCGATCCCCGACATCCTCCGGGACCATCCGCAGTACAGCAAGACCGGCCTCGGCAGCGCACTGACGGGGCTCTCGCTCGCCTACGGCGTATCGAAGTTCCTCATGGGCTCGGTGTCCGACCGCAGCAACCCGAAGTATTTCCTGCCGCTCGGCCTGCTCCTCTCGAGCGCCATCATGGGCGTCTTCGGCCTCGTGCCGGCGCTCTCCACCTCGCTGGCGCTGATCGCGGTCGTGCAGGTGATGAATGGCTGGGTGCAGGGCATGGGCTGGCCGCCGTGCGGTAAGACCATGGTGCACTGGTTCAGTACCCGCGAGCGCGGGCTCACCGTGTCGGTGTGGAACACCGCGCACAACATCGGTGGCGCGCTGGTGGCGACCTTCGCGCTTGCCGGTGTCGCGCTGTTCGGCGACTGGCACGCCAAGTTCTATTTCAATGCCCTGATCGCCGCGCTGGTGGCTGTCGGTGTCTTTTTCCTGCTCGCGGACACGCCACAGTCGCAGGGTCTGCCCCCCGTGGAGGAATACCGCAACGACTATCCGCCCGATTACAGCGAAGCGGACGAGCGCACGCTCGGATTCCGGGAGATCTTCTTCTCGGCCGTGCTGCGCAACCGTTACCTGTGGGCGATTGCGGTGGCGAATGCCTTCGTCTACTTCGTGCGCTACGGCGTCGAGAACTGGATTCCGACCTACCTCGAGACCGCCAAGGGATTCTCCTTCAGGCAATCGAGCATCGGCTGGTCGCTGTACGAATGGTCGGCGATTCCGGGCACCATCGCCTGCGGCTGGATCTCCGACAGGTGGTTCGCAGGACGGCGCGCGCCGGCGACGATCCTCTTCATGGCACTCACCGTGATCGCCATCATCGTCTACTGGCTGAACGGCACCGGGCCGCTGTGGATCGACTACGCGGCGCTGATTGCGATCGGCTTCCTCATCTACGGCCCGATCATGATCATCGGGCTCCAGTCGCTCGATCTCGTACCCAAGAAGGCGGCGGGCACCGCGGCCGGCTTCACGGGGCTCTTTGGTTACGTGTTCGGCTCGTCGATTGCCGGAACCGGAGTCGGCTGGATCGCAGACCGCTGGGGTTGGGGCGGGGTGTTCGCGACCATGGTGGCCTGTTGCCTGCTGACGATGGCCTGCAGCGCGCTCACGCTCGGCCACCGGACGCACAGCACGCGCCGGGTCGAAGGCGCAACGGCTACTCCCGGTAGCGCGTGAGCGCGTCCCCGAGGGCTTCGCGCAACGGCCCGAGCCACGGCTCGTAGTGCCGCCACTGATCGAGCGCCTCACGGTAGATCGGCTGGCGGACCTGCTCGGAGCTCGCGGTGCGCACACTGCGCTCGGTCCGGTAGAACTCGACGCACGCGGGCTCGAACCCGAGCCCGCAATAATCGAGGATCCGCCGCACGTTGCCTTCGAGATCGGCCACGACGTCCTCGTACTGCACGCGCAGCACCCGGCCGGGAAGCACCGCGTCCCAGTGGCGCATGAGCTCGAGGTAAGTGCGGTAGTAGCGCGCAATGTCCGCGACGCTGTAGGCAAACTCCTGGCCATGCGCGAAGAGCTGCTTGAGGTTGCCGAAGCAGCAGGCGAGGGGCTCGCGGCGCGCATCGATGATCCTGGCATTGGGCAGCATCAGATGGATGAGACCGACGTGCCGGAAGTTGTTCGGCATCTTGTCGATGAAATGCGCCTTGCCGCTGCGATAGCTGCGGGTGTCGCGCAGGTACTTCTCGCCGAGGCGGCAGAAATCCTCGGGCCCCATCTGCGCGAGCACCCCGGGGTAGCGCGGATTCTCGAGCTGCCAGTCGCGGCCCTGAAGCTCCACCACCATTCGAGGTACGTCGGCGAGCTCGTGCGTCCCCTCGACCTTGCTGTGTGAGGCGAGGATCTGCTCGATCAGCGTCGATCCCGAGCGCGGCAGACCGACGATGAAAATGGGATCCGCGGCTTGCGCGCCGCTGTGCTCGTGACGCGCGAAGAGCTCAGGCGTGCACACCTCGATCTGCAGACGGGTGTTCTGCTCGATGACCTCGGGCCGGTAGCGGCTCGCGGCGCGCTTGAGGGCGTTGCCACGCGCGTAGTATTCGAAGGAATCGGCGTATTGCAGGCGGTCCTCGAGCGCCTTGCCGAGCGCGAAGCACAGGTGGTACCGGTCGATGGGGCCGGTCGTCGCGGCGGCATCTGCCGCACGCATCTGCCCGAGCTCGGCGTCCGTGAAACGGTAGGTCTTGAGGTTGGCGAGACTCCACCAGGCATCGCCGAAGCCCTCGCGCGCCGCCGCGGCGGCGCGATATTCGGCGATCGCCGGCGCCTGCTGGCCGAGGGTCTTCAGGGAGTGCGCGATCGAGAGGTGCAGCTCCGCGGGCTGCACCGAGCCCGGCAGCAGCGCCCGGTAGAGCTCGATGGCACGCTCGTGCTGTCCGAGGCCCACACAGGTCATCGCGTAGAGCGTACGGTAGTCGCGGTTGGCACGATCGACCGCGAGGAGCTTGCCGGCCTGCGCCTGCGCCTCCGGGTACAGATGGCGCCGGCAGAGAACCTGCGCGTACTCGAAGCGCGCCAGGCGATAATTCGGCTCGAGATCCAGCACCGCTTCGAGCAGCAGCTGCGCATCATCGAGCACGTCGTGCTCCATGCCGATACGCGCGAGCAGCCGCATCGCCTCGACATGGTGCCCCTGCTTCAGCAGGAAATCGCGCACCATCTGCTCGGCCGCGGCGAGCTCGCCGTCGTGGAACAGCGCCGTCGCGGTGACTACCGCGGGCGGCAGTTTGTTCAGCGTGGCGAGGTGCCCAGCCGCCTGCACGGCATTCGCGGCCTGCCCGGTCATGCGATAGAGGCCCTCGAGCATCTTCCAGCTCGCCGGCAATGCCGGATTGGCTTTCACGCCGCGCAGGAAGGCCTCGATTGCCTGCGGCGCCTGCTTGAGCGCCACATAACAGTAACCGCGCTCCTGGTACAGGCGGCTGAAGCGTGGATCGAGGCGCTCGAGGGTGGCGAGCGTGGCGAGCGCGGCCGCGGTATCGCCCAGCATGCGTTGCGACACCGCCCGCAGATACTGGAGCTCGGGGTTCTCAGGGGCGGAGGACAGGAGCGCATCGGCCGCCCGCAGCGCTTCGGCGAAGCGCTGCTCCTGCACCAGCTCGCGAATCGGTCCGATCTCTGATTTGAGCGCCGCAGCCATTACGTGAGGTCCCCGGACGCGCCACGATAACGCGCCCGGGAACCGGCGCCTACACCGGGGTTTGTTCTGTCCTCAGAAGCTGTACCCGAACGTACCGGTGATCACCCTCGGCCGCAGCGGCGTCTGCGCCGTGATGAACTGCTGCGAGCTGACGAAGGTGCTCGCGTTCGAATTGCTCAGGTTCTCGCAGGTTAGCGCGAAACGCCAGGCATCCTTCGCGACTCCGATCGATGCGTCGTAGGTCGTGTAGGCCGGATTCTCGAACCGTCCTCTCGAGGTACTGACGGTCCCGCCAAGGTGGTACGTCGGATTCGCACCCGCCTGCGTGAAGGAGTGAGCGGTGTGGAAAGCACCGGCCTGGATGAACGGGACGTAACCTGCGACATGCCACTCGTAACGGGCGTGCAGGTTGAACTGCACCGGTGGCGCGTTAGCGCTCGGAGAGCCCACCGTTCCGAACGGGTTCGAGACCGGCTGGCAAGCGAGGAGGAACAGGTTACAGGCGTTGGTGATCGGCTTGCCGTAGCCGGGGGCGGCGGGATTGTTGACGAGCAGGTACGGGGAGTTGGTCTGCTCGCTGCTGTTCCAGGCGCCGGCGCCCTGCAGCGTGAAGCCCTCCGTCAGCTGCGCCACGAGTTGCGTTTCGACGCCCTTGATCTCGAAGTTCTGACCATTGGTGTTGTAGAAGAGGTTGCCGACGACCCCCGGGTTGAAGAACTCGATCTGCACGTTGTTCCAGTTCTCCTTGTAGATGGCGCCGTTCCACAGCAGGCGGTGGTTGAAGAACTGCGTCTTCCACCCGATCTCGTTGTTGGTCAGATCGTCGGAGGTGAACGAGCGGGGAATGAGGTACTGAGCCACATTGGGGGATCCGGGACCCGGGTTCGGCGGTGGCAGCTGCGTGTAGGCATGCGGCGAACCGCCGTTCTGGTTGAACCCGCCCGGGCGAAACCCCTGCGAGAAGGTGTAGTAGAACATGACGTCCGGCGTGGCGTGCCAGGTGAGATTCGCGCGGGCGCGGGTGCCGGTCTCGGTGTCCTTGAGATTGTCGTAGTCGAGGTTGTAGCTGTAGTACAAAGCGCCAAAGGCGGGCAGCGGATAGGGATTCGGGGAGTTAGCGACGTAGCAGCCATTGGTAGCGCCGGGGACGAGGGCACCGTTCAAGCCGCCCTGGAAGCAGCCGAAACTGGAGAGCACGGCCCCCTTCATGGAGTTGTCGAAGCGGAAATAGCGTGCGCCCGCGGTGACCGTCAGGGTCTTCGGTATCAGGTCGAAGTCCACCGAGGCGAAGAAAGCGAGCTGCTTAACCTCGCGCACCTGGTCCTGGTAGAAGGACACGTGATCGCCCTGCACACCGGGGTTCTGGACGGTGGTGCCGGGCATCGTGCCGACGTTCGAGAGGCACCCCCTGTTGCCCCCGGTGCCAGGCGAATCGTTCGTAGTGCACGGCGGGAGTTCCTTGTACTGCCAGGCGGTCTGGTCCCAGAGCTTGTTGTCTTCCCAGAACGCGCCGACGATTCCGCGCAGACGCCACTCATCCGGCGTACTGAAGCGCAGCTCGTTCTGGAAGTGCTTGTTTTGTTCGACAGAGTGCCACAAGGCGCTCGGCGAGTAGCAGGTGGGCGCGAGCGCCGGCCCCGGGTTGTAGGAGGTCGGACCGTAGCATTGATAGTAGTCGGCATACACGCCGCGCGCGTAGTTCGTGTAGTCACCGGTCTGATCGACGTTCCGCACCAGGTAGCCACCGGTGTACACGGCCTTTATATCGCCGAATTTCCCATTCACCGTCCAGGCGGTGCTCTCGAACTTGTCCTTGTTGTAGGAGGTATTGAACAGGGTGACCTGCAGTGGCTGCAGCGGCGCGCCGTCCGAAGCAAAGGGTTGCTGGTAGAACACCCCCTGCGAGTGCATGTCCTGGTACGACTGTGAAAGGAGCAGGTCCCAGTCGTCGCTGAACTTGTAGAGCAGCTCTGCGCGTATCCCCTGGTAGGTGACCGGGTTGATGTTGCTGGCGGCGATCAGATTGTTGTTGAGCACCGGGCTGCCAGGCGGCACGCAGTAGCCGTTGTTCGGCAACATATCGGGGCATTGTCCCTGGGCGTTAGCCGCGTAGCCGGCGAAACTGATGCCGATATCGGTGTTCTTGCGCGTGAAGGTTGCCGGCACGTTGTCGATATATCCACCGCGGCGGTCGCTGTAGATCACGGCTCGTACCGCCATGGTGTTCTCGATCAGGGGCAGGTTCAGCATCGCCTGCACGGCAGTATTCGGATCCCCGTTGGCGGTGACGCCGTAGCTCGCCGTGACGTTCCCCTCGGTGCGATCGAGCTTCGGAGAGTTGGTGATGTAGCGGATCACGCCCGCCTGTGCGCCGGCACCGAAGAGCGTGCCCTGGGGTCCTGCCAGCACCTCGATGCGATCGATGTCGGCGGCGTAGATGTCGAGGTTGCGATTCGGCAGCTGTCCGGATTGGTTATCCAGGTAGATGGCGACGTTCGGCCACAGCCCCGTGGAGCCGCTCCCCTGGCTCGCCTGCGAGCCCGCGCTCAGGCCACGCATGAACACCTCGTTCTGCCCGGGTCCGTTGCTGGCAGAGGTCACGTTCGGCAGGAACTTGAGAAAATCGTCGAAGGTCTGGATGTTGAGCTGCTGCAGCGTCTGCCCGGTGAGCGCCTGCATGGAGATCGGCACATTCTGCATGTTCTCGCTGCGGCGCTGCGCGGTGACGATCACCTCGGCGATGCCCTCGCTGGCAGTGGTTTCCGTACTGGTCGCCTGCTCCTGAGCGGAGGCCGCAACTGACGTTCCCCCGAGAATGGCCGCGACGGCGTACGAGATTTTCGATTTCATTGGTCTGCCTCCCCAAATCCGGCATCACGGCTGCGCCGACATGCCTGCCCCTGACCGATTGGATCTGACGTCCCGACGTTGCGATTGAATATACACGTCAGGTAGCTGGTACGCGCGCGTCCGCGCAGCTTTGTTGTTTTTCTACGACCGCAGGCGAGCCCCGGCTGCCGCGGCTACAGCGGAGGTGGCGACTACTCGAAAACCCGTGCGCGCGCATGATCGCCGTTGGCGGCGCGCTGCGGCTGCAGACGCCGACTCGTGGGCGAGAGTCCGTAGGCATCCTTGAACTGGCGCGAGAAGTGCGCGCAGTCGGCAAAGCCCGCCTCGTTGGCAATGTCGGTCACGGACCGATCGGTGTTCTCGATCAACCAGTTGGCATAGCGCATGCGCAGTCGCCGGTAGAGCGAGGCGGGACCCATCCCAACGTGCTGCCGGCAAAGACGCTCGAGCTGGCGGGCCGAAAGACCGAGCTCAGCGGCCACCGCCGCAACTGCGATGGGACGCGCGAGATTCTGCTCCATGAGCAACAGTGCCCGCCGTACGCGCGGCTCGGTCACGCTCTCGGAAAGAGGTGGATGCGGTTGGGCCTCGCTGCCCGAGCGGGTGCGATCGAACAGCAGCACCTGGCTCGCCTTTTGCGCGACCGCGCGGCCGAGGTGCTGCTCGATGAGGTAGGTTGCAAGTGCCGCAGCTCCGGCGCCGCCGGCGCAGGTGATGCGCGGCCCGTCGGCGAGAAACAGCCGATCGGCGATGACCTCCTGGTTGGGAAAGGCTTCGAGGAAGTCCTGGTAGTGGTACCAGCTCACGCACGAGCGCCGGCCTTTCATCAGTCCCGCGCGACAGAGAATGAAGCTGCCCGTGCAGATACCGATGAGCGGCGCACCGGTCGCGCCCACCTCACGCAGGTAGCGTGTCGTCGCTTCATCGATCTGCGGCCCGGCGTGCAGGATCCCGCCGATCACGACCACATAGTCGAGCGTTTCAGGTGCGAGCAGGGGATGGGTCGGCTGCAGCATGACACCGCAGCTTGCCGGCACCGCCTCGGGACGGCTCGCCATGATCGACCATTGCACGTGCAGCGGTCGGCTGCGGTCGCCTTCATCGGCGGCGAGCCGCAGATGATCGA
>Ga0318518_10000568_pt1 | contig 10553 bp, 9 predicted proteins | sample GRESIP176b2f22_FD_203483 | JGI IMG/M metagenome (GOLD analysis project Ga0318518, IMG submission 203483) | Tropical soil microbial communities from Luquillo Experimental Forest, Puerto Rico - GRE.SIPMG.176b2f22 | ecosystem: Environmental > Terrestrial > Soil > Tropical forest > Bulk soil...
GTCTATGTGCTAGTCTATGCCGGCGCCCTGTTGGCCGCGGCGCTGTCGCTCGATGCGGATCTTAACACGCTGATGCAGATCGCCTGGATCGATCTCCTCAGGGCTGCGCCGTTTGCGACGCTTGGCGCCGCGCTGTGGATCGTGATCGCCTATTTCTTTCATCAGAACATGATCGACGCGGCCACCGGCGGGCGCGAAATTGCGTGCGCCGACGATCCGCGCCTCTATGCGATCCTGGAAAACCTCTGCATTTCACGCGGTATCCCGACGCCGAAGCTGAAGGTCATCGAGTCCGATGCGCTCAATGCCTTTGCCACGGGCATGAACGCCAAACAATATTCCATCACCGTCACGACCGGACTGCTCAATCGGCTCAATGACGCCGAGATCGAATCGGTGCTCGGCCACGAACTCACCCATATCCGCAACGGCGACGTGCGCATGATGGTCATCGCCGTCGTCATCGTCGGTGTGATTTCGTTTTTCGCCGAACTAGTCTTCCGATTGTGGTTCTACAATGGGTTCGGCTTTCGCGGCTCGCGGTCGGACGATCGCCGCGGCGCCGGCGCCGGTGTGGCGATCCTTCTTGCGATCGGCCTCCTCGTTCTCGCCTATGTGCTGTCCTTCCTCATCCGGCTGGCACTGTCGCGCTCGCGCGAATTCCTCGCCGACGCTGGCTCCGTGGAATTGACGAAAAATCCCGACGCCATGATCTCAGCGCTGCGCAAGATCGAAGGGCGCGGCGAATTGCCCGGCGCTACCTCCGCTGTGATGGAGATGTGCATCGACAATCCGCGAGAAGGATTCGGAGAGTTGTTTGATACTCACCCCAGTGTTGAGAATCGCATCACCGCACTAGTGAAATTTGCTGGCGGTCACGATCCCGGTCCACTGACATTGCCGCCGCAAACAGACGAGATAAATGACGATCAAGCAAATGACGAAGGCCCTTGGGGATCGTCGGAAGCAGAAGAAAGTGCGGAAACATCGACACAACCGAACACTGGCGCTGATCGTGGACCGTGGTCGGAACCTAATCCGCAACCGGCGCCTGCGCCGGGACCGTGGGGTCCGCACCGCAGTTAACCAAACTTTCCAACATTCCAGCGGCTGTGTCCAAATCATTTTGGATGGAGACGCGCGTTCAGTCGCAGTGAGGGTGAGTACTATGGCTAAACCAGCATTGATCTTAGTCGGCGCGGACAAGGGAGGCGTCGGCAAGACCACCGTCGCCCGGACTTTGCTCGACTACTTCACCGCACACAATCTAGCGACGCGCGCTTTCGACACTGAAACTCCGAAAGGCACGCTCAAGCGCTTTCACCGCGAGGTCAGCGAAGTCGTCGACGCAACCGCGGTCGCCGATCAAATGCGCATCATCGACACGCTGTCGACGACAGACGCGACCGTGACCGTCGTCGACGTTCGCGCCGGATTGATGTCGCCAACCCTGCACGCTCTGCGCGACATCGGTTTTCTCGATGCCGTCAAGAAGGGACAAATTACTTTTGTCGTGTTCCACATTCTCGGCTCGTCGATCGCTTCGCTCAATGAGATTGAGGAAACGGCTCCTTTCACCGCCGACGCCGAATATTTCTTGGTCAAGAACTTCATCAACAACACCAACTTCTTCGAATGGGATCAGGCGACGCACGCTTCCTATTTCAAGAAGCTGAAAGATGCCGTGGTCATCAATATTCCGTATGAGCAGGTCGAGCTTGCCTCGGTTCCATTCCTGACCTTTGTCGCCAACAAGGACACGAAGGCCGAGACCGCCAATTACTCGTTCGTTTTGCGCGGCTATGTGCGGCACTGGCTTGGCAATGTGTGGGCCGAATATGATCGCGTGAAACTGCTTGACCTGTTCGACGCAGCGTCAAATACGACGCCGGCGCGCGCTCAGGCCGGCGGCAGATCATAGGCAGCCGCCAGTAACTTGCCCGTAAAGTTACTTGCTAAAGCGCGCGGCGCGAGCTTTTTCACAGCTTCCGACGAAAGTGACTTGGAGAGGCTTGCGGTTTCATTCTACTGTCGATCCAGCCGAACCGGATGACATTGGCTGGTGATGCCGCAGCAGTCGCAGCTCTATATTGTCGCCGCGCGTCACCCTCGCGTCGGAAAAACGCTGCTCACCCGACTATTGATCGAGTTTCTGCGCTTCAATGGGCGCCCGCTCGTCGGTTATGATCTTGATCCCCGCGAGCCTTCACTCGCCGGCTGCTTTCCCAGTCTGGTCTGGCCGATCGACATCGCCGATACGCGCGGTCAGATGGCGCTATTCGCCGCATCCTGGCCGATCAGTGGCGCACCACCGTGATCGATCTCGGCCAAGGCCTGTTCGACCAGTTCTTCAAAGTCATGGCGGAGATCGGCTTCGAGGACGAAGCGCGGCGGCGATCGATTCAGCCGATCATCTTGTTTATCACCGATTCGGCGCCGTTCACTGCGCAAACCTATGCCGGGCTGCGCGGCCGCTTGGAGCAGACTATTTTCGTGCCGGTCCACAACGAAGCCGCGTCATTCATGATCATCGGGCAGGACTTTCCGCCGTCATCGCCGAAATATGAAATAATCCGCATGCCGCGCCTGTCGCCGATCGTGCGCGGGGTGATCGATCGGCCCGGCTTTTCCTTCAGCACCTACAAGGGCACGCAGCCCGGCGGACCGACCGAGGTGCATAGCTGGATAGGCAAAATCTTCGCGGAATTTCGTGAACTCGAATTGCAGCTACTGCTCGGAGAACTCGAATCGTCGCTGCGGGGCGGCGGCAAAGCGCAGATGCAGCAAACCGGCTGATTTCCGCGGCGCGCCGATCAGCTAAAGCGAAATGATTTTAGCTTGATTCGGTATTTCGCTTTAGCTTGTGTTTGAGCATGATCTATTCCGAAAATCGGTATCCACTTTTCGGGATCATGCTTTAATGCCCTTCGAAACTCACCAGCGTGCGCACCGGCACGCCGAGCTTTCTAATTTTTTCGGCGCCGCCCAGATCCGGCAAATCGATGACGAAACAGGCCGCCAACACCTCGGCGCCGATCTGCTTTAAGAGCTTTACCGCCGCTGCGGCGGTGCCGCCGGTGGCGACGAGATCGTCAACCAGAATGACACGTTCGCCTTTGACCAACGCGTCCTCGTGCATTTCGATTTCGTCGAGACCGTATTCAAGCGAATAGCCGACGCTGACCCGCTTGAATGGCAGCTTGCCTTTTTTGCGGATTGGCACGAAGCCGCAAGATACCTGATGCGCGATGGCGCCGCCGAGAATGAAGCCGCGCGCCTCGATCCCGGCAACCTTGTCGACCTTGCTGCCGGCCCAGGGCTGGACCAATTCGTCCACGGAGCGGCGAAATGCCCGCGCATTGCCCAATAGCGTGGTGATATCGCGAAACATGATCCCCGGCTTGGGATAGTCCGGGATCGCGCGAATTGCAGCCTTCAGATCGTTTTCAAGCGTAACGTCGGTCATCTTTGAACCCGCCGCCGGCGCAGCGCTTAAACCTTGTACTCGGTTGACGCGCGCGGTTTTTCCAATTCGGGATCGTGCAGGACAGCGTGCCAAACCCGCTTCTTGGTGAAATACAAAAGCCCGGTCAACACGATCAGGAACACCATGACCTGGAAGCCCAGCCGTTTACGGGCAATGAGCGTCGGCTCGGCGGCCCACATTAAGAATGCCGCCACATCGCGGCCGTATTGATCCACGGTGGTCGGCGTTCCGTCAGTATATTCAACCTGTCCGTCGCTCAACGGCTTCGGCATGCCGATGGCGTGGCCGGGAAAATATTTGTTGTATTGCCCGCCGGGCGGCAGCGCGAAATCGGCGGGAGCGTCGGTGTAGCCGTTCAGAATGGCGTGAATGTAATCGGGACCGGCCTCCTGGTACATCGTGAACGCGTCAAAGATGAACCAAGGAAAGCCCCAGTCGTAACTTCGCGCTTTCGCAAGGGTAGACATGTCCGGCGGCAACTTGCCGCCCAGCGCGGCGCGGGCGGCCTGCTCGTTGGCGAACGGCGGCGGAAAAAGGTCGGATATTTTTCCTGGCCGCTTGAACATCTTGCCCTGATCGTTCGGGCCGTCTTGCACCTGAAAACTTGCAGCGATCGACGCCGCTTGCGCTTCGGTAAAGCCGGGTCCGCCTGGATCGGCGAGATTGCGGAACGAAACGAGCTTGAGGCTGTGGCAGGTGGAACAGACCTCCTGATAGATCTTAAACCCGCGCTGCAGCTGCGCCGGGTTGTAGATTCCGAACGGACCGGAGAACGACCAGTGCTGGCGTGGCGGCGCATCGGCCTCCTGAGCCACGGCAGCGCCGCCGAAGAGTGCGCCGGCGAGTGCCAAAGCGAGCGCGAGCCGGTGATGACGCTTCATGCGAGCGACTCCTTTACGCGTGCGCGCCCGGCGGCGCCGACGCTCCGGATGGAACGCCATGCCGCAGCACTGATTCGGAAATCGAATTCGGCAGCGGTTTGGTTCTTTCGAACAGGCCCAATAGCGGCAGGATCACGAAGAAGAACGCGAAATAGTAAATGGTGAGAATGCGCGCTGCGATCACATAACCGCCGGTCGGTTCCTGCGAACCGAGATAACCAAGCCCGACCACCGCAGCAAAAAAGATGAACAGGAACTGCCGGTACAATGGCCGGTAACTTGCCGAACGCACTCGCGACGTGTCGAGCCAAGGTAGGAACGCCAGCACGATGATCGAAGCGCCAAGCGCGGTCACGCCGAGAAGCTTATTCGGGATACCGCGCAGGATCGCATAGAACGGCAGGTAATACCATTCCGGCACGATATGTGTCGGCGTCTGCTCTGGATTTGCTGGAATGAAGTTATCGGGCGCGAGTAGATAGTTCGGGATATAAAAGATGAACCAGGCGTAGACGATGCAGAACACGCCGATGAAGAATGCGTCCTTTACTGTGGCATAGGGCGTGAATGCAACGACGTCCTTGTCGGACTTCGGCTCTACGCCGGTCGGATTATTCTGCCCCGCCACGTGCAACGCCCAAATGTGCAGCACGACGACGCCGGCGATGACGAACGGCAGCAGATAGTGCAGCGAGTAAAAGCGGTTCAGCGTCGGATTGCCGACGGCGAAACCGCCCCACAGCCAGGTGACGATTGAGCTGCCGACTACCGGTATAGCGGAGAACAGATTCGTGATCACCGTCGCCGCCCAGAAGCTCATTTGCCCCCACGGCAGCACGTAGCCCACGAACCCGGTGATGATCATAAGCAAGAACAGGATGACACCCAGAATCCAGAGCACTTCGCGCGGCTCTTTATACGAGCCGTAATACATGCCGCGAGCGATGTGCATGTAGACGGCGACGAAGAAAAACGAAGCGCCGCTGGCGTGGATATAGCGCAACAGCCAGCCGTAATTGACGTCGCGCATAATGCCTTCAACCGAATTGAAGGCGAAATCGACATGCGGCGTGTAGTGCATCGCCAGCACGATGCCGGTAATCATCTGCACCCCGAGCATGAAGGTGAGGATGCCGCCGAAGGTCCACCAGTAATTCAAATTGCGCGGCGTCGGGTAGACGATGAACGACGAATAGACCAGGCTTGCGATCGGCAGCCGCCGCTCCAGCCATTTCATGAACGCGCTTCGCGGCTGATAAATCGGCTGTCCGCTCATCATCAAACCCTGTTTGGCTGATCGGGCATTACGTTTACGCACGCGCCCGCAAGCGCGTCATGCCAGCACCGTGCGGCTTGGGCAAGAACTCGCGGCGCTTTGGCTCCGCCGTTGGGATTGGTGTCACAGGCCCGAACCTCATTCGTCTTGCCGACCGCCCCTGCCGCGCTGCTGATCGCCCGTATGAGGCCCCCTCACACCTTAAGCGGGAAGGCCGGGCTTTCGGCGGCGGCGGGACTGCTCACCCCGACCTGGGGAAGGCCCGGGGCGACGCATTCCGGCGGCGTTCTATTGGCACCCTTGCCGGAACAGCGCAAGTGTGGCTTCGACAGGTCGGTATGCGTATCGCCCTTTACCAGCCCGACATCCCACAGAATACCGGGACGATTTTGCGGCTATGCGGATGTCTTGGCGTCGAAGCGCATATCATCGAACCGGCGGGCTTCCCGTCATCGGATCGCGCGTTTCGCCGCGCGGGAATGGATTACGTGGACGCCGTGGCCATCAACCGCCACGCCTCGTGGTCGGATTTTGATGCCTGGCGACGACGCGCCGCCTGCCGCGTGGTTTTGTTCACCACCAAGGCGAACATGTCCTATCTCGACTTCAACTTTGCACTGGGTGATGTGCTGTTGTTCGGCCGCGAATCGGCGGGCGTGCCCGAGGCGATCCATGCCGCAGCCGATGCGCGGCTTCGCATTCCGATGCGGCCGGGAATGCGTTCGCTCAATGTCGCCATGGCCGTCGCGCTCGGCGCCGGCGAAGCCTTAAGACAGACAGGAGCCATGAACCGGTCAAGTGGCATCGACTCGGCTGCAAACGACTAGAGCATGACCCCGAAAAGTGGACACCGGTTTTCGGAAAAGATCATGCTCAAACAACAAGCTGAAGATTAGGCAGCAACAACTAAGCTGGAACAACTAGGCTTGAACAACGCCCGGGCGACCGCCCTCGACTGCGAACGTCTTGAACGTGGAGATCGTGGCCTTGGGATCGTGCGCGTCGGAGACCACGCGCATCTGCGCCTGCATTCGATCCGCGGTCAGGTCAATGAGCACATAGCCGCGCTGACGACTGTCGAAAAAATGTACATGCGGATTGTCCGGAAGCACTTTCGCAATCGGATCATATGGCGGCCCGTACGAAGAAATCGAGGTGCCGACGAATTCGGTGGCGACTACGGGCGAAGATTCATCGTCGAAGTCTAGCTTGAGATCATTGGCAAAGAACGAGTGAATGTCGCCGGAAACGACGACTGGGTTGGAAACCTTACTGTCGTAAACATGCTGTAAAAGCCGCTTGCGATTGGCCGGATAGCCATTCCAATCGTCGGTCCAAAACGCATCGATGCCGTCCCGGTTTCTGCGGAGCTGCGCCATCAGCACGTCTTGCGCGATCAAATTCCACTGCGTTTTACTGTGCGCCAGTCCGTCATAGAGCCAGGCTTCCTGCGCAAAGCCCATCATGGTGCGGCCGGCCTCGAGCCGCTCCGGACAGCTGGCATCGGTTTCCAAATGCCCTCCGCCTTTGTTCGGCGGTCTGTAACAGGCTTGGCGCGAGCGGTATTGGCGTCCGTCAATGACGGAAATTTCAATGAGATTGCCCAAGGTGAAGCGGTCATAGATCCGCATCAGCGGACCATTTGGCCGCGAGATGATCGGTCGCACCGGCATATGTTCGTAGAAGGCCTGATAGGCCGCCGCGCGCCTGAGCAAGAATTGCTGCGGATCGTCGAACGTTTCCGACCACTTGTCAGCGTAATCATTCTGCACCTCGTGATCGTCCCAGGTGACGAGCGCCGGCACTTGCGCATGTAAGCGCTGCAGGTCGGCATCGAGTCGGTATTGGGCATAGCGATTGCGGTAGGTCGGCAGTGTCGATGCCTCAACGCCATCGCTGTGGCGGCGGACGATCGCGCGGTTTTGCTCGATGGTTTCGTAGACGTAATCGCCGAGGAACAGGACAAATTCGGGATTTTCGTCATTCAGATGCTGATAGGCGGAAAAATATCCGTGCTCGTAGTTAGAGCAGGAGACAAAGCCAAATCGCATTTTTTCGATTGCCGATCCCGGCGCCGGCAGTGTCATAGCGCGACCGGTCAAACTCACCGCATCGCCGGAGAGGAAGCGGTACCAATAGGACCGTCCGGGTTCGAGACCGGCGACGTCGAGATGGACCGAATAGGCGAAGGCTTGTTCCGCCGTCGCGCTGCCGCGGCGCACGATTTTGGTCATGCTGGGATCGGCCGCGATTTCATAGCGTAGCGTTACGTCGCCGCCGCTCATGCCGCCCGGTGTTTCCGGATTGCTCGACAGCGGCTCCGGCGCAAACCGGGTCCACAACACGAAGCCGTCGGGGCGCGGCGCACCGGAAGCAACGCCGAGGCTAAATGGATTGCCGGCCCGCCAGCTTTGCGCGGCGGCAAGGCGGATAAGGCTTGGTCCTGCAATTGACGCCGCAATCGCAGTGAAACCGGCGCCAGCGCCGGCGACGAAGTGACGACGGCTGAGACCCTTGGAGGTGACCCGACTCTGCATTCCCCCGCTCGTGGCGCGATTGCAGCTATCCAACATCTTCGCCGGGTTTTATGACACTCTTACGCCGGCGAGCTACCAGAACCATGGATAACGCGAAAATCGAAACGCGAAAAGAAGCCGCGAAAGCGTGGTTCGAAACCTTGCGCGATCGGCTGTTGGCGGCCCTTGAGGAATTGGAGCGGGCACTGCCGGCGGGTGCGCCGTTGGGCGAGCGCGCCGCCGCGCGATTTGCGCGCACACCCTGGCAGCGCACCGACCGTACCGGTGCGCAACCGATCTCCGGTTTACCCGAGATCGGTAATGTAGATGCTCGGCCGGCAGGTGCCGGCCCCGGCGGCGGCGTGATGGCGATGATGAAGGGCCGCGTCTTTGAAAAAGTCGGTGTCCATGTTTCGACCGTGTTCGGCGAATTTGCCTCGGAATTCCGCAAGGAAATTCCCGGCGCCGCTGACGATCCGCGTTTTTTCGCGACCGGCATTTCACTGATCGCACATCCGCACAATCCCCATGTGCCGGCGGCGCACATGAACACGCGCTATGTGGTGACAACAAAATCTTGGTTTGGCGGCGGCGCCGACCTCACGCCCGTGCTCGAAGCAAGGCGCCGCCAGGACGACCCGGATACGATCGCATTTCATGCCACGATGAAAGCGGCCTGCGACGCGCACGCGCGCGTCGCACCTTACGACAAATTCAAAAAATGGTGCGACGAGTATTTTTATCTCAAGCATCGCGGCGAAATGCGCGGCATTGGCGGCATTTTTTACGATTGGCTCGACAGCGGCGATTTCGATTCGGATTTTGCCTTCACGCAAACCGTCGGCCAGGCTTTTCTCGATATTTATCCGCGACTGGTGCGGCGGAATTTCACCAAACCGTGGAACGAGGCGGAACGCGACGAACAGCTTGTCCGCCGCGGTCGCTATGTTGAATTCAATTTGCTCTATGATCGCGGCACGATCTTTGGATTGCGGACCGGCGGCAATGTCGAAGCAATCCTGTCATCGATGCCGCCGGTGGTGAAATGGCCGTGATTCAGTAACACTCACCAAACTATTTCATCGCACCCCAGATCATCATCGTACCGCCGATGATCACCACGGCATCCAATATCGCCGTGTGGACGTGAACCGGCAGGCGCTCGACGATGAGCTTGGCCAAAAAGGTGCAGGGAAAAGCGACGAGTCCGATCAACAACGCGATCACGATCACGCTCTTCGTCAGCACACCAGCCGCGCCGAATACGGCAATCTTGACGACGCCCATGCCGAGCGAGACCGCGGCGTCGGTCGCGATCACGTCTGCGCCTTCAAGCCCCGTCGCCATCAACAGCGACAGCATGATCACGCCGGCGCCAGTGGTGCCCCCGACCACGATGCCCCATCCGGCTGCCGCCGCGGCATAGGTCTTCTCGCCGAGCTTGTGGCCGTGGCGCTTGAATATGCGCCGCAGTGGCACCGTAGCGATCAAGGTCGAGCCGATGACCAATGCGGCACCACGGCCGGTCAACAGCGTATAGAGCCACGCGCCGAGCATGCAGGTCGGAAGCGCCGCAAAAAGCGCGATGATCGCGCGCCGGCGATCGAGCGCGCGGCGAAAGACGGCGACGCGCGCGGTATTGGTGAACATCGCCGATATGGCGATGATCGGCACCACCGGAGCTGCGCCCACAAGCGGCACCAGAATGAGCGGCATCAGCGCGCCGGTGCCATAACCCGCGACACCGCCGGTAATGGCGGAAATCGCCGCCAGGGCGGCAATGAGCGTAAGCTCGGCAAGGGAAATGTCTGGAACAAGCAAAGCGGATTCAGCCGTTGACTAAAGACCGTTCAATCGGGACAACAGACGCCCCGCCAGACCGCGAGCACCCAGCAGGAGAGCTAGGCATGGACCTTGGAATTGCCGGCCGCAAGGCAATCGTGTGCGCCTCGAGCCGGGGCCTCGGCTTTGCCTGCGCGAAAGCGCTGGCGCAGGCCGGCTGCGAGGTGGTGATCAACGGCCGCGATCAGGAAAAGCTTACCACCGCCGCCACCGAACTAAAAAAAGCGACTGGCGCCACGGTGACGCCGGTGACCGCCGACGTTGCCTCACCCGATGGCCAAAAAGCCCTGTTTTCTGTCTGTTCCGAGCCGGACATTCTGGTCAACAACAATGCCGGTCCGCCACCCCGCGATTTTCGCGAGCTTGACCGGCAGAAGCTGCTCGACGGCGTGACCGCCAACATGGTGGTGGCGATTGAGCTCACGCAAAAAGTGATCGATCCGATGATCGCCAGGAAATTCGGCCGGATCGTCAACATCACCTCGGGCTCGGTGCGGATGCCGCTCGCCGGGCTTGATCTCTCCTCCGGCGCGCGCGCCGGAGGAGAGATC
>Ga0318518_10000569_pt1 | contig 10553 bp, 11 predicted proteins | sample GRESIP176b2f22_FD_203483 | JGI IMG/M metagenome (GOLD analysis project Ga0318518, IMG submission 203483) | Tropical soil microbial communities from Luquillo Experimental Forest, Puerto Rico - GRE.SIPMG.176b2f22 | ecosystem: Environmental > Terrestrial > Soil > Tropical forest > Bulk soil...
TGGTGCGAGCTGTCGTGGGGCCGGAAGAAAAAGGGGGCCCGACCAAGCCCCCGCGAGCGGGGAGCTGGCCGGGCCCCGGTGTGGCCGGTTAGAGGGTTTGCAGCATCCGGAACGCTTGGGCCTTCAGCGATCCGGCACTGGCGGCACTGGTGATGTTGCGCAGCGCGCGGGCTGCGCTGGCGTCGCTGGCGGTGCGCGCTCCGCGGACCGGAACCACGTGATCGAGGTATTCGGTGACGGCGTTGTAGGCCGCCCACCGGATGCCGGCGATCGGGGCGATGGTGGGCGACGAGGTCTACAGCTTCACGATGCCGTTGGCCCGCTCGCGGCGGTGCGCTGCGATGGCCTCGGTGGCGGCCGAGTCGACCTCGAGCAGGGCGTCGGCGAGGCGGCGGACCTGCTCGGTGTCCATCGGCGCCGCATAGAGCTTGGCGGCTTCGGCTTCGAAGGCCTCGATGTAGCGCCAGCTCAGTTTGAGGGCATCGCGGGCCTCCTGGATGGCGGTGCGTGCTCCGCCGGTGTGGCGGATGGCGAAACTGGCCTTGGCCGAACCGATCGCAGCACGTTGGGTGTTGGCGCACACGATGCGCACGGGCGTCACCAAGAACCCGAAAGCCGATAACCCGTCATTATCTACCTTTGCGCTAGGCGCTTCCGCCCACATTGGACCTATAACCGGGGTGAATGTAGACAGTGCGGCGTGTCGCCATCTTTAAGGCACATTCGGCAAGTAGCGCTCGAAGGCATCCTAGGAGGTGGTGACTGATGGCGGAGTTCGTCACGATGACGGTGGGCGGAGTCGACGTTCTGGTCGAAGCCGTCCGGTTATCGGGGTCGGAGCCCGCACCAATCGGGGGTGATGCGGGCGAAAAAGCAATGGATGCATTCGAAAAGGCAAACCGCGTTGTTGCCAGCGCGGCGACCGCTACTTGGCCCTGAATCGTCGGCGAATCGATATCGGCGCGGTCCAACAACACGGTGCGAAGAACCCAGCGCAGCGAGTACCTAAGGGCGGTAAGCAATTCGAAGAAGCCTTCGGACTCAGTGGGGGCCGCCGCCCTGACGGCTTGGTCGAGCCCGGCGAGCACAACACAGCACCCTGACCTCGGCGACATCCAGGCGAATTTCCCGCGTCTGAACGTTGTCGGAAAGGTGTCCTGAGGGGAAACTGGATCTCACCCCGGACGTGTTGCGGAGGTGTCCCGTGTGCTCCCAGGTTCCTTTCACCACTGGGTGGGTCCCAGGCGAGCCAGTGCCGGGAGAGGTGGTCGTGTACTTCGCGGACGATCCCCGCCGGCTCTACCAACTCCGCCAGTGGCTCCCCGTGTTCGAGCTGCTCGATCGAGCTCATCCGGTCCTGGTGGTGACGCGCCACCCGCAGACGTACGCCGAGGTGGGCCGGCTCACTCGGCTGCGCCGCGTGTGCGTGCCGAATCTGGCGGAGCTCGTCCAGCTGTACGGCGACGGCGACATCAAGGCCGCGATCTACGTCAACAACTCCGTGCAGAACTTCCACTCGCTGGCCGCCACCCGGATGATCCATATCCATGTGAACCACGGCGAGAGCGACAAGGTCTGCATGGCGAGCAACCAGGCTAAGGCGTACGACCGCGTCCTGGTGGCAGGCGAGGCCGCGCTGCGGCGCTACCGGGAGGCGCTGATCGAGTTCGACGAGCGTAGGTTCGTCCCGGTCGGCCGCCCGCAGCTCGACCTCCGCCCCGAGCCCGTCCTGCCCCCGACGGCACGGCGCACCGTTCTCTACGCCCCCACCTGGGAGGGCGAGAACGCCGCGAACAACTTCACCTCGGTCGACGTCCACGGCCCGGCCATCGCGGCCGCCGCGCTCGCGCTGCCAGACGTCCGCGTGGTCTACAAGCCGCACCCGCGGGTGGCGAGCAGTACGGACCCCGGCGTGGCGGCAGCGCACCGACGGATCGTAGGGCTTGTGGAGGAAGCCGCGCGCCGCGAGCCCGCCGCGGGCCACCGGGTCCTGATCAACGACGACATCCTGGCTGTCTTCCGCGGTTGCAGCGTGCTGATCACGGACGTCTCCGCGGTCGGCCTGGACTTCCTCTATCTGCACGTCGACAAGCCGCTGTTCGTCGCCGACCGCCGCAACAACCGTGCTGGGCTGAACGCCGAGGCTCCGGTGAGCCGCTGCGCCGACGTCGTGGACGCCGCCACGGTCGGTTCGCTCACCGGCACGCTCGCTAAGCGGCTGGCGCGGGACGCGTACCGCGCAGAGCGGGAGGCCATGCGCCGCTACTACTTCGGCGACCCGGCGCCCAGGGAGAGCACCAAGCGCTTCCTGGAGGCCGTCGAGGAAGCCTTGGCGGCGCGGCAGACGTGGGACCGGCGGCCCCTGGCCCCGTCGGCACAAGCCCCGTAGGCACGCGACACGCCGTTCCACCACGGACCCACAACGAGAGGGGTCGGCATGAGGGAGATCCAGATCATCATCCTGGCCGCAGGACTCGGCACGCGGCTCGGCCTGCCGCTCCCCAAGCCGCTCGCCCCTCTCGCCGACGGCAGGAGCATCCTCCGCCACCAGCTGGACAACCTCCGCCAGACCTTCGCCGACGCCGCCCGGATCGCTGTGGTGGTCGGCTTCCGGTCCGACCTGATCATGGGGGCCGCGCCCGAGGTCCGGTTCGTCTACAACGAGCGGTATGACGAAACTAACACCGCGCGGAGCCTGCTGAAGGCCCTGCGCACCTCGCATTCCGGGGGCGTTCTGTGGCTCAATGGCGATGTGGTGTTCGACCCTCGCCTGCTGGAGCGGGCCCAGGCGCTGATCGAAAGTGATCTCACGTTCGCCTGCGTGAACACCGCTGCCGTCGGCGAGGAGGAGGTCAAGTACCGCACCGATGCCGACGGGTACCTGACAGAGCTCTCCAAGTCCGTCATCGACGGGCGCGGTGAGGCGGTGGGAATCAACTACGTGGCGTCCGCCGACAAGGCGGCGCTGATCGAGCACCTCGAGCGCTGCACCGACCAGGACTTCTTCGAACGCGGCATGGAATCCGCGGTCAAGGAGGGCCGGCTGCATGTTCAGGCGTTGGACATCTCGGATTGTTTCGTCGTTGAAGTGGACTTCGTCGATGACCTCGAGCGTGCGAACACGGAGGTGAGCAGGACCCTCACGTCCGCCGCGTGACCCCGCCCCCGGGAGCGACCCGGGGAGGGGTGCGGCACCAGGCCGTGACGGCGCATTATGAACGGCAGCAACGTCTTCCCGAACGGCTCCGAGCGGGTCTTCGGCCCCTCGTCCGCGATCCTCGGCCACCGCGGCTGCGGCCGAGGAACCGTCGACGGGCTCCTGGAGAACACCCTCGAATCGTTCCTGGCGGCAGTGCAGCACGGTGTCGACTGGCTCGAGGTGGACGTCCGCCGCACCGTCGACGACCTGCTGGTGGTGGCGCACAACCCGGCCGACGACGACGGCGTCTTCTACGCCGATATCACCGGGCACGAGGCGGCCGACCGGGGCTCGCTACGTCTGGAGGAGCTCCTCGAGGCGCTGCCCCCAGGGGTCGGCGTGGACTTCGACGTCAAGACCTCGATGGAGGACGCGACCCGCGAGCGCGACCGCACCACCATGGGACGGCTGGCCCCTCTCGTGGTGCGGGAGAGCCGCACGCGGCCGGTGCTGGTGACCTCGTTCGACCCCGGGGCGCTGGACATCGCTCGCGAGCTGGCCCCGGGCGTGCCGCGCGGTCTGCTCACCTGGCTCCGCTTCCCGATCGGCCAGGCTGTCGCGGCGGCTGGGCACCTGGACGTCCAGGTACTTGCCCCGCACTGGGGCTCGCTGCGCCCCAACCAGATCGAGCCGGAGACGCTGCAACGCCCCCTCGAGTACGTCGTCGACCTGGTCCACCGCAGCGGACGGGAGTTCCTCGCCTGGTGCCCGCCCCTTGAGTTCGCCCCAGAGCTGCTGGACGTCGGGGTCGACGCCCTGTGCGTCAACGACGTCCCCGAAGCGCTGGCCTCCCTCTCCCCGAGCCCCGCACGGCCCTGACGAGCCGGCTCGCAACGTCGGACTGACCGTGCCCGACCGCCGTCGGCTACAGCCCGACATTTGGCAAGCCTGGCGCGACGCCCAACCGAAGTAGTCCACGCAGGAAATACGAGATCGCGAAAACAACCAGATTCGTTCCGTCACCACGCCAACCCCGACTGTGCCTGACCGCGGTCGCCTACAGCCCGACATCTGGCAAGCCTGGCGCGACCCGCGGAAGCGGCAAAAGATCGGCTCGATCCAAGCCAACTTCACCGACAAGATCTGGATGTGAAAAGTGACGGTGTATCGGTGGCACGCCGCCGCGGCAAGGGAGGCACGCCCAGAAGCGCGTGCGGCTTGGCTGGGCAACAGTGTCGCGGATGGGATGCACCATCCAGGCGCGGATCTTTCGACATCACCGTGCTTCTCGACGATCCACTGGAGCGATTTTGGCAGCCTGCCAACCTCGCGTAATCGCATCGACATTGCCCATTGCCATGCGCGCAATCCGTCATAGGGTTGAGTGGACCGGTGGCGCCAACCGGTGCGCTGCCCCCGCCGCGGAGGGCTGAATCGTGTACGCGCGCTCCACCACTATCGAGGGACAACCGTCCTCGATCGACGCGGGCATTGATTATGTTCGCGATGTCGTCGTGCCTGCGCTCCGACAGATGGATGGCTGTATCGGGCTGTCGCTGTTGGTCGACCGCGGGTCCGGCCGGTGCATAGCGACCAGCTCCTGGGAGACCGACAAGGCGATGCACGCGAGCGGCGAGCAAGTACTGCCGCTGCAGCGACGGGCGGCCGAGATGTTTGGCGGCAGCGTGACGGTCGACAGATGGGAGATCGCGGTCCTGCACCGTGATCACCGCGCCGGTGCGGGTGCCTGCGTTCGAGTTACCTGGTTCAACGTGCGGCCCGATCAGCTCGACCGAGCCATTCGGTACTACCGGGAGTCGATGCTGCCCGCGATCCAGAAGCTCGAGGGGTTCTGCAGCACCAGCCTGATGATCGACCGCACATCCGGGCGTGCCGTGTCGTCCTCGACTTTCGACAGCCTTGAGGCGACGGAGCGAAGCGGCGATCAGGCACGGTCGCTCCTAACCACTCAGCTTCACGGCCTCGGAGCCGGGCGCCACGACGGCGAATTCGAGCTGGCGATCGCCTGTCTACGGGTACCCGAGTTGGTCTGAGCGCAGCAGCGCGCGGTTAAAGCGGCAACACTACCGCGAGCACGCCCGACGGCTATCTCCCTCCAAGTGAGACAAGCTGTGATCGCCCTCATTTCTACTTACATTTGAACCACAAATCCGCCAATAACTGACGTCAAAATTCACCAGCAGAGCCACGCTCACGTGAGACAGGATCTGATCGGTCTCATTTTTTTCCACAAGCGAGACACCACACCGAGATCTCCCGAGTGTCAGACTCGGACCGTCTTATCGTCGAGGTGGACGCTGTCTACTGGCTGATTCCGATCCTGCGCGAATGACTCGGCGCGCAACTCGAGCCCATCGACGCGCCCATCACGGCCGAATGGCGTCGGCGCGGTCGGAGTTCGAAGCCACGCGGTTTGAGGGTGAGGGATTCGGCGATCTGTAGCCGGTAGTCGTCGAGGGGTATCAGGTGGTAGCGGTGCAGAATCAGTCCGAGCGCGAGCACGGCCTCGTGCAGGGCGAACTGGCGGCCGATGCAGGCCCGCTGGCCCGTCCCGAACGGCTTGTAGGCGTGCGCAGGGCGCTTTTTGGCTTGGCCGGGGGCGAACCGGTCGGGATCGAACCGGTCGGGATCGGGCCATACCAGCGGGTCGCGGTGCAGCAGCGGCAGCAGCACGCCTACCCAGTCTCCCTGGTTCATCCGGTATCGGCCGCCCAGCACGGTGTCGCTGCGCGCGGCCCGGAGATAGCCGGGCGCGGTTGGCCATAGCCGCAGCGCCTCGTCTAGCGCCGCGCGCACGTACCGCAGTTTGGGGATGTCGCTGAAGGCGGGTTCGGGGTCGTCGGCCTTGCCCCACAACGCATCCACCTCCGCTTGCGCTCGCGCGAGGGCCTGCGGGTCTCGGGTGAGGTAGTACAGCGCGAACGACAGTGCGCCGGAGGTTGTCTCGTGGCCGGCGATCATGAAGGTAATGACCTGTTGGCGGATGTTGACCGGGTCCAACCGGCGGCCGGTCTCGGGGTGCGCGGTGCGCAGCATCAGCCCGAGCAGGTCGGCTGGGTCGGGAGCCGCGCCGCTGCGACGGGCCTGGACGACCTCGTCGACGATGCGCTCCATCGTCGCGACGTCCGCCCGGTGCTGGCGGGCAGAGCCCGCAACGACCCGGCGCACCGGAGCCAGCCGTGGGATTGCCGAGAAGGTGGCGTAGCGCAGCGTGCGGGTCATGGCGGTGACGAACGGATGGGGGCGGTCGCGCTCGAAGGAGGCGAACCGGTAACCGAACCCGGCGCGCCCGATGGTCTCCATCGTCAACCGCGTCATGTCGGCGGTGACGTCGACCCGCTGTGCGTGCTCGGCCGCGGCGTCCCAGCGGGCCAGTAGTTCGCGGGCGACCTCCAGCATGATCGGGTGGTAGCCGCGCATTGCCTCGCGGGTAAACGCCGGCGCCAGGATGTCGTGTGCCAGTTGCCAATTCGGCTCGTCGTTCTCAGCGGTGAACAGCGCGTCACCAACGATGCAGCGCAGCGCACGCAGAGGTAGTGCGACGTGCTTGGCGACGCGGGTGTCGTCGCTCAACTCGGCCACCAGGTCGGCCCCGCCTACGGTGACGATCTCGGTGCCGAACACTTTCCTGACCGCGATCGGCCCCAGGTCGCGCAGCAGCCGCAACGCCGATTGGATGGGGGTGCCAGTGGCATTTTTAGGGTCTTGTTGTTGTAATCCTATGTGGTGAAGGAGTTTTGGGAAACATTGGGGAGGGCCAGGCGGTTAGGGGTGGTATTCGGATGTTTTGGGAATTGTTGAGAAGTGTTGGAGGACAGGGTGATGAACCGCTGTGCTTATGGCGGCTGGGCGCGTTCTCGCCGCAAGCGAGGTACCGACGGGCCTCGCGCGCGGGCCTGCGCGCGGCGTTGGATCGAGGCGAGGCGACCGGCCGCCAGGCAACCGGTAGTTCGCCCAACCTCCCGAGGAGATGCGCAGAAAAATTGTGCACAGGGACCTGTGGATGGCTGCTTAGAGTAGGCATGAGGCCCTCTCGACACAGGACCGGACAAGTTGTTTGGCCCGCCTACCTTTAGTGAGCGACGATGACGAATAACGGTGTTAACGGCCGTGAGATGCTGACGGCCGAACAAGTCCACGACTTAACGGGCGTGCCGGTCTCGACGCTGCACGACTGGGCAGCCAAGCGGGAACGCGGAATCCACGCCCCGGGGCCACACCACATCCGGCTCAGTAACCGGCATCGCCGTTGGACCAGAAGCGATGTCGAGGACTGGATCGACTCGGCCCGGATCTAACGCAGCCTGTTCGCAAAGGCGTGCCTGTCGACAGGTGAGCGAGCGACCACCGCTGCATGCGGTTATGTCACCGGCGCGCAGTAACTTTGAATAGTTAGTCGCCACGCGTGTAAGCAGCCGGGAGGACCAATGGCCATCAGGCGTCGCGAAACCAAAGCGGGAGTCCGCTATGACGTCGAGTGGCGCATGCCCGACCGCTCGAGGCGCCAAAAGACCTTCTCCAGTGAACGTGCGGCACGGCAATTCGCGGCAACACTGATCACGAGCAACGCGGCCGGCGAGATTGTCGATCCGCGCGGCGGAAGGACCGTACTTCGCGAGGTGTATCGGTCCTGGCTGGCGTCACGCCCCGACCTCAGCGCCAAGGTGCGACGCGGCTACGAAGACAACTGGAGGTTACGTATCGAGCCGCGATTTGGCGGGTGGCAGATCGGCAAGATCGACCACGACTCAATCCAGTCCTGGGTCAACGACATGACGACGGCCGGGCTGGGCCCGCGGACCGTTCGGTGGACCCACTCGGTGCTCAAGATGACACTCGACTACGCGGCCGACGCCGGCCGACTCATCGCAAGAAATCCCGCTTCGCGCACCAAGTTCCCGCCCATGCGCCCGACCACCCACACCTACCTGAGCCCAGCCGAGGTGGCCGCATTGGCGAACGTTTGCGGCGACCAAGGCGATGTCGTCCTCATCCTCGCCTACACCGGGTTGCGCTTCGGCGAACTAACCGGCCTCAACACCGAGGATGTGGACCTGGATGCCCGCCGCATCCGCGTCCGGCGCTCAATGACTCAGGTCGGAGGGCGCCTCGTGGAAGGGAACCCGAAATCGATGGCTGGCCGCAGATCGGTGCCCATCCCCGAACGACTCGTCCCGTTATTTAAGGCACGCATCGACGGCCGACCACCAGGTGCGCCGGCGGTCGCATCGCCCAGAGGCTCACGCCTTGGCCTTGAGAACTGGAAGCGGTCGGTGCGCTGGCGCTCCGCGGTCGCCGAGATTGGCCGCCAGAAGTTACGCGTCCACGATCTGCGGCACACCTATGCCTCGTTGTCACGGCGGGCCGGTGCCGATCTTCGCTTGCTCCAGAAAGCGATGGGCCACGCCTCCATCACCGTCACCGCACACACGTACGCCGACCTCTTTGACGACGAGCTAGACAATATCGCGGTGGCGCTCGACTCTCTCGGCGACTTCTAGCGCAGGTGAATCTCGCCGCCGACGATTCTGGCCGGCGGGCCACGACCGACGGCGGACCCTCGATTTGGCCAAAAGTCGGGTCCCACGACCGCGTTTTCGCGTTTTTGCGATGTAGTTGGCGAGCGATCCCGAGTAGTCGTCGCCTGACAAGCGCTCGCTTGAAAAGCGGCCCGAGGACGTTCTTCGTCGCGACGTGCGAGCGATCTTCCGCCGTACGGCCGATCCGCGACTTGGCCGTATATTGGCCGCATGAAGGGGCCTGAGGGCCGGCCACGGGTTGTGTCGGGTGATGCAACTGAGCCCACTACCTGCACTGATGTTGGTGGTCCCGGCTGGGATCGAACCAGCGACCTTCCGCGTGTGAAGCGGACGCTCTTCCACTGAGCCACGGGACCGGCGCCGAGAGGCGAACGAGGTCGAAGACTAGCACGAGGCGGACTTCGCGGAACGCGCCACGTGCGTCGCCGGCCACGCTAGCCTAGAGCGGCAACGTAACCCAGAGATTTGTCTGTGCCCGCTCAGGTGGACTATCGTCGTCCTTCGCACCGGGCGACGATCTCGCTCGTTGCGCGCGGACGTAGCGCAGTTGGTAGCGCATCACCTTGCCAAGGTGAGGGTCGCGGGTTCGAATCCCGTCGTCCGCTCGAAGGTGCAAGTGGCATCAATCCCTGCGGTGGAGTGGCCGAGTGGTGAGGCAACGGCCTGCAAAGCCGTGCACACGGGTTCGATTCCCGTCTCCACCTCTTTTTGAAGCAATTGGCTGTTGTTGGTAGCAGTTGGTTAATCACCTTAAATCCGCTGGTAAAGCCCAGATTTTGGTCTTGGTGACGATGGGTTACTGACGGTGGCTTACGGCCGCATACGGCCAGTTAGTGTGTACCCTCGCTGTACCGGGCATCTAGCCAGCAAACGCACCGTACGCCTTCTGTACGGTGCCCCTCGGGTGGAGCCCGAGTCATGAGCGAGGACACGCTCGCGGGCGCCACGGGGGCGATAGACCCTCCGCCAACGGAGCCCTTCATCGCGGCGCCCCCGCAGGCCAAGAGTCCGGTATAACCCAAATATTAACCTTTTAGTATGAAAAAGGCTGATTTGAGCGTATCGTCAGTATGATCCCAACTGGGCCACCAGACACTAGGGAGGGCGCACAGGAGCATCCAACATGGATCCATTCAGCGTCAACACCGGCAGCGGGTCTCAATCCGAACCCCGCATCGAGTGGGTAACGAAAGCGCGGTGTCGCTCCAAAAATCCCGACGACTTCTTTGATAGCGGAGCGGCGCAGAAGAGAGCGACTGTTATTTGTCGGGGTTGTCTCGTCGTCGCCGAGTGCCTCGCCGACGCGCTCGACCACCATATGGAGTGGGGTATTTGGGGCGGCCTGACCGAGCGCCAGCGGCGGGCGTTGGTCAAGGAGCACCCCGAGGTGGTTTCCTGGTCCGACTTTTTTGCCGCCCGGCGCAATCGCCGCAAGACCGGCTAACCGGCGTAACCAACCAGGCGGTCATCAACGTGTTCTCGGGGCAGCCCGACCAGGCTAGCCTGGGCGCGTTTCCCCAGCGCAAAAGTGACCATCCCCACTTTTGCTCACCTTCGCCGGCATTACGCTGCCACCCATAAAGGCACCGCTGGACCAGCCACGCCGAACCCCGAGGAGAACCCGATGCGCACCGATGTCACCTTCCGCTCCGGCGACGACTGGTGCGCGGGCTGGCTGTACCGGCCTGAGGGCTTCGAGGGACCGCGGCCGCTGATGGTGATGGCGCATGGCTTCAGCGGGACTAAGGAGCTGCGGCTGCCCGCCTACGCCGAGCGGTTCTGCGCGGCCGGGATCGGGGTGTTGTTGTTCGATTACCGTCACTTCGGCGCCAGCGGCGGCGAGCCCCGCCAGC
>Ga0318518_10000577_pt1 | contig 10496 bp, 11 predicted proteins | sample GRESIP176b2f22_FD_203483 | JGI IMG/M metagenome (GOLD analysis project Ga0318518, IMG submission 203483) | Tropical soil microbial communities from Luquillo Experimental Forest, Puerto Rico - GRE.SIPMG.176b2f22 | ecosystem: Environmental > Terrestrial > Soil > Tropical forest > Bulk soil...
CCCGAGCATCAGCGAGTAGGCCGGGAGCACCGCCATGTTGCGCCGGATGACGTTGCGGCGGCGGGTGGCCAGCACCCCGGTGATCGCGTGCGGGTACATGAACAGCGCCAATGCGGAGCCCAGCGCCAGCGAGGAGTAGGCCCACAGGGCGGTGGGGCCGACGGTCAGCGAGCCGAACGGCTTGCCGGTCTTGGGGTTGGTCTTGGCCAGGTGCGTGCCCGCGGTGGAGAAGATGTGGCTCCAGCCGCCCAGCCGGGTCGGGATGTAGAAGATCGCCACGATGATCATCACGTAGATGAGGGCGTCCTTGATGAAGGCGATCAGGGCCGGCGCGCGCAGCCCGGCCAGCCACGTGTAGGCGGCGAGCACCAGGAACGCGATGATCAGCGGCAGGTCCTTCATGAAGGTGTTCGAGCTGCCGCCCACCCCCAGCACGGTCAGCACGGATTCGATGCCGACCAGCTGGAGGGCGATGTAGGGCATGGTGGCCAGGATGCCGGTCACCGCGACGGCCAGCGCGAGTCCCTGGGAGCCGTAGCGGCCGCGGACGAAGTCGGCCGGGGTGATGTAGCCGTGCACCCGCGACACCGACCACAGCCGGGGGGCGAACACGAACACGATCGGGAACACGATGATCGTGTACGGGACGGCGAAGAAGCCCGCCGCCCCGGCCCCGAAGATCACGGCCGGCACGGCGATGAAGGTGTAGGCCGTGTAGAGGTCGCCGCCGAGCAGGAACCAGGTGATGAACGTGCCGAAGCCGCGTCCGCCTAACCCCCACTCGTTGAGGTGCAGCTTGTCTTCCGCCCGGCGCCACCGGGCGGCGGCGAAGCCGACACCGGAGACGACCGCGAACATGATGATGACGATCGTGAACGCGACGGCGTTGCCGCTCATGTCAGCTCGCCTCCCTCCGGCCGGGGTCCGGGGCCTGCGCGCCGGCCGGCTCGCTGTCCCGCCGCGCCACCTTGCTGAGCAGGTAGGCGACGGCAGACAAAATCGCGACGATCGGCACCCACAAGAGCTGGTACCAGTAGAAGAAGGGGAATCCCCCGAGCGTAGGGGTGAGGTGGTTGTAGAACGGCACCCAGAGCGTCGCGATCAGAGACGCAGCCAATACGACTGTGATCGCTATCCAAATGCCGACATGCGTGCGTGCGGGGCGGGACTGCGCCATCACGTCCTCTTCCGTGCGTCGAAGATGGGTCAGGGACGCCCGCCGGGCCACATCGCGGGCGGGCGCGATGCGACGTATGTCGCGTGATGACGTCTATGGTGGGCCCAAGGATCATCACGGGCAATGGCTATAGGCCGAAATATGGAAAGATCTTCACAACGGCCCGTTAGCGTGCGGGAATGGCTGCGTAAGCGCGGGCAGCCGAATCTTGCCGAAATGTCCTTTATGGCATCGGGATCAGAGCGCGCCGACCGGGCGGTCCCCGGGCGGCGCCGGAGGCGCAGGACCCGGCCAGGGGTCAGCCCGGCACCGCCGTTAAGCGCCTGAACGCGGGCGGGCGCCGGTCACGTGCTCCCCTGCCCCCGGCTGCCGGGACTCCGCGTCCCCCTGTGCAGCCGGGTCACCAGCTTGTAGCGGTCCCCGCGGTAGCGCGATTGTGCCCACTCGACCGGGGTGCCGGCCGGGTCGAAGGAGTGCCGCGACAGCAGCAGCAGCGGCATGCCGACGTCGACCCGCAGCAGCGGGGCGTCCCGGGGGTCGGCGAGCCCCGTTTCGATCGTCTCCTGTGCCTCGGCGATCTCGACGCCGTAATCGGTGGCGAGCGCCTCATACAGCGACGGGTGGCGGTCCAGGTTGCGGCGCAGCCCCGGGAAGCGCTGCGCGGACAGGTGTGAGAAGTCGACCGACATCGGCTCCCCGTCGGCCAGCCGGAGCCGGTGGATACGGAGGACCCGGCTGCCGGCCCGGATGCCGAGCAGCCCGGCGAGCTGATCGTCGGCGGGGATGTAGCCGGTGTCCAGGACCACCGTCTGCGGGTTCAGCCCCTGGGCCCGCATCCCCTCGGTGTAGCTGGACAGCTCCAGCATCTGGGCGACCTTGGGCATGGCCACGAACGTGCCCTTGCCCTGCATCCGCAGCAGCCGCCCCTCGACGACAAGCTCGGCCAGCGCCTGCCGCACGGTGGTCCGCGACGTCCCGTACCGGAGCGCCAGCTCACGCTCGGGCGGGACCGGGGTGCCCGGCGCCATCATCTTCGTCAGCTCGAGCAGCTGCCGCTTCACCGCGTAGTACTTCGGGATCCTGGCACTCTGCTGGCCGGGCACGAACGGGCCGCCGTCCGCGTCGCTGCGAGCAGGGGAGGCGATCACTCATCACATCCTTCCCGCTGGGGACGCCGTCCGGACATGATCCCGCACGACGGCCGGGCCGGCCAGGACCGGGTGCGATGATGAAACGTGCCAACCCTGACCGACCTGGCCCGCGAGCTGACCCCGCTGACCGACGCCGACGTCGAGTGGCTGCACGCGCTGGTGTCGGACTGGCAGCTGCTCGCCGATCTGTCGTTCGCCGACCTGGTGCTCTGGGCGCCGCTGCTGACCAGATCGGGCTGGGTGGCGCTGGCCCAGATGCGCCCGACCACCGGGCCCACGGCGCTGTATGACGACATGGTCGGCACCGTGGCGGCGGCCGGGGAGCGGCCCTTCGTGGACGCGGCCCACGCCGAGCAGCGCATCTGCCGGGAGGGCGATCCGGAATGGACCCACGGCGTGCCGGTCCGGCGGGAATCGATCCCGGTGACCCGGGCGGGCCGGGTGATCGCGGTGATCGAGCGGAGCACCAATCTCAGCTCGGCCCGCACGCCGAGCCGGCTGGAGCTGACCTATCTCAAGGGGGCGGACGACCTCGCCCAGATGATCGCCGCCGGCATGTTCCCGCACCCCGGTGAGGAGCCCGCCCTGGTCCGGTCGCCACGGGTCGGTGACGGGCTGCTCCGGCTCGGCGGGTCCGGCAAGGTCAGTTACGCCAGCCCGAACGCGCTGTCCGCCTACCGGCGCCTCGGCCTGTCCGCCGACCTGGTGGGGGCCGAGCTTGGCCCGCTGACGGCGCAGCTGTGCGCCCCGGACCAGCCGTCCGACGACTCGCTGATGGTCACCGCCAGCGGCCGGGCGCCACGGGAGACCGAGGTGGAGGGCAACGGGTCGGTGGTCCAGCTGCGGTCCATCCCGCTGGTCGTGGGCGGCCTGCGCACCGGCGCGCTGATCCTGGTGCGCGACGTCACCGAGCTGCGCCGCCGCGAACGCGAGCTGATGACCAAGGACGCCACCATCCGCGAGATCCACCACCGGGTCAAGAACAACCTGCAGACGGTCGCGGCGCTGCTGCGGCTGCAGGCCCGGCGGCTGTCCGGACCGGAGGCCAAGGAGGCGCTGGAGGAAGCGGTGCGCCGGGTCGGATCGATCGCGATCGTCCACGAGACGCTCTCGCACACCCCGGAGGAGATCGTCGACTTCGACGACATCGCCGAACGGGTGGCCGCCATGGCGGGCGAGCTCTCGGCCCCCGAGGCAAGGGTCACCCCGGTCGTTTCCGGGCGGTTCGGGCTGCTGCCCGCCGCGGTCGCCACGCCGCTCGCGCTGGTGCTGACCGAGCTGCTGCAGAACGCGCTGCAGCACGGCCTGGCTCACGCCCCGGTCGCCACGCCAGCGGGAACCCTGAAGGTGATCGTCCACCGGGTGCCCGCCGGGCTCACCGTGACGGTCGAGGACAGCGGGGTGGGGCTGCCGGAAGGGTTCCGCCTGGACGGGGCGACAAGCCTGGGCCTGCAGATCGTGCGCACGCTGGTGGTCTCCGAGCTCGGGGGCCGGCTGGAGATCTCGCCGCGCGCCGGTGGCGGCACCGCGGTGCGGGTCGCCCTCCCGCTGGAGCCACCCGCCTCCCCGGCGGAGGGCAGCCAGGAACCGGACAACCCTGGATAGCAGGTGGTCCCGGTGGCCCTGGCCCAGCGCTGGAGTCTCAGGGGCGCCTCTAGGCCCGGACGCGGACGCGGGCGACCCGGCGCTTGTACGCCCGCCGCTCCTCCTCGCTCATGCCGCCCCAGACACCGGCGTCCTGGCCGCTTTCGACCGCCCACTGCAGGCAGGGTTCCATCACGGGGCAGCGTCTGCACACCTGTTTGGCTTCGTCGATCTGGAGAAGGGCGGGCCCCGTGTTCCCGATGGGGAAGAACAGCTCCGGGTCCACCTCACGGCAGGCGGCGTGATGGCGCCAGTCCATGCGGCCCACTCCTCTTCGACTGCCGGGCTGGTAGCCCGGATCCAATCCCTGGCCCCGCTTGTGAACGATTTCACGAGCTAAGCCGTATTACTACGCCGCGCCTGGCCCTGGAGAACGCGCCTTACTGCCGGTTCATAGAGCCTTGGCCCCCGCGTGGCCCCTGACCCGAGCCCGGAGGCCGGATGTGCACCCCGGCCGACCGGACGACAGCATGCGAGACGCACGCTGCGCACTCGAACCAGTTCCCACCCTCTCAATCCCGGCGATCAATGGCAAGGGGCTGCGGCAAAGGCTTGGGCGGATTTCGGTGTCAGATGGGTCACATTAGTGTGTCTGTTGCGCCGTTGTCATTGCCGCCGAGTCGGCCCTCGCTAGCGGCCCTTCCCGGCCAGCGGCGGATTGGCGGTCAGACAATAACGCGCAGCGCATCTGGAACAGAACAGAAAGTCACCTGCTCGCGCTCGCCGACGTACTCCCCGTCAACCTGGAACGCGATCGGACGGGTGGCGCGGAACGTGAGTTCGCGCTCGTCGTGCAAGCTGAGGACGTGCCGGGGGTCCGCGCTCCGGCCGTGCCCGCCGGGCCTGCCCAGCCCGATCCCGAGCATGTGGCGCAGGGTGCCGAGCGTGGGCAGCGTCGCCAGCGTGCGCCAGGCGAACACGTCGAGGCCGCAGTCGAAGGCGGCGTCGGGGCTGGGGTTGACGGGCCGGCTGCCCAGGTAGGTCCAGGGCGCGGCATTCGAAACGATCGCAAAGAACAATCGTTTGCCGGCTTGCCTTCCGCCCACCTCCAGCGTGAGCGCGGGCTGGCGCCGATTGGTGACGCCATAGAAATGGCGGATCGCGGTCCACACATAAAGCCCGCCACTCGCCTCCTGCCCATCCGCGCGCAGCCCTTCGATCGCCCGGACCACCTCGGCGTCGAAGCCCAGGCCAGCGTTGACGGTGAAGTACCGGTCCCCGGCCATGCCCAGCCCGATGGTGCGGCGCGTCCCGCCGGTCAGCGCGGCGAGGATACGGCCGGTGGCGTCCACCGGATCGGAGGGCATCCCGAGCGCCCGTGTGAAAACGTTTGCGCTCCCGCCCGGCACGGTCGCCAGGGCCGGGCGGGTCTCCGCGCCGCCTGCCGCGGGCGGGGAGGCACGGAGCAGCCCGTTGACCGCCTCGTTGACGGTGCCATCCCCGCCGAGGGTGAGCACGAGCTGGTAACCCTCCTGGGCGGCCTCCCCGGCAAAATGGGCGGCGTGACCCCGGTACCGTGTCTGCACGACCTTGAGATCGAGCTCTGACGCAAGCGCGCGCGCGATGACCTCCCTGCGCAGGGGCGTGGTGGAGGTGGCGTGAGGGTTAACGATGAGCATCGCGCGCACGGGATCAGGGTAGTGAGGGTGAGGAGGTGCCCGGCATATGGGGCATAGTCCGGCATCGCTGCGTATTGCTGCCGCGGTGCAAGCGGCCGAGTCAGCCGTGGTGCTGGTGGCGACGGTCCTGGCCGCCGTCGACACCGCCGCCGGACGGTCTTACCACCGCAGCAGCGGGATCGCGCTGACGGTGATCGGGGTGGCGGTGGCCGCGGCGCTGGCCCTCGTTGCGATGGGCCTCGCCCGGGCCCGCCGCTGGAGCCGCACGCCCGCCCTGCTCACGCAGCTGTTCTTCGGCATCGTGGGGATCTACCTGCTGCAGAGTCGCCGGCTCGACTGGGGGGTGGTGTCGGTCGTGCTGGCCGCCGCCGGGTTCGCCGCCGTGCTCGCGCCACCCAGCCTGCGCGCCCTGGTCAGCCGGGAGGGGGCGCGGCCGGACCAGCGACAGACGGGCCGACAGGCACGGACGGGACAGGCACAGACGGGACAGGCGGAGCCCGGCCCGGGCCGCCCGGCGGGCGGGGCTAGTCGTCGGCGGTCAGCCCGGCCCGGAGCTGAGTGAGCGTCCTGGCCAGCAGCCGGGACACGTGCATCTGGGAGATGCCCAGTTCACTGGCGATCTGTGACTGGGTCATGTTGCCGAAGAAGCGCAGCAGCAAGATGCGCTTCTCCCGGGGCGGCAGCTGCTCCAGCAGGGGCTTGAGCGACTCCCGGTACTCCACGCCCTCCAGCGCGTCGTCGAGCATGCCCAGCGACTCGGCCACGGCTGGCGCGTCGTCGTCGCCCGAATCGGGTGCGTCCAGCGAGACGGTGGAGTAGGCGTTGGCGGACTCGAGGCCCTCCAGCACCTCTTCCTCGGTCATCTGGAGGTGGGCGGCGATCTCGGCGACGGTCGGGGCGCGGCCCTCGCGCTGAGCGAGGTCGCCGATGGCCTTCGTCAGCGCCAGCTTCAGCTCCTGCAGCCGCCGTGGCACCCGGACCGCCCAGCCCTTGTCCCGGAAGTGGCGCTTGATCTCACCGACGATGGTGGGCGTCGCGTAGGTGGAGAACTCCACCCCCCGTGCGAGGTCGAACCGGTCGATCGACTTGATCAGGCCGATCGTGGCGACCTGGGTGAGGTCGTCCAGCCACTCGCCCCGGTTACGGAACCGCCGCGCCAGGTATTCCACCAGTGGCAGGTGCAGTTCGACCAGTTCGCCGCGGATGCGGAGCCGCTCCTCGTCGTCGTCGGGTACCGTCGCGAGCCGCTCGAACAGGTCCCGGGCGCGCCCCCGGTCGGGGACGGCGTGCTGGATCTTGGGCGTGGCCAGCCCGGCCTCGTCGACCGGGCCGTCGAGGCCCTCGGTGACCGTGATTTCGATCTCCTCGGTCACCTGTGCGCTGACGGTTTCGGTCAGCCGGGTCTCGGTTTCCCCGGTCACCCCGGCCTCGATGACTCTCGTATCTTCCTGAGCACGACCGTGACCTGGTCGCCCGGCCCGACCCACGCGTCCGCGCTGCCCGCGAGCGCGGAGAGCACCGTCCAGGCGAACGTGTCGCGGGACGGCGGCCGGGGCTGCACGGCGAGAGTGGACACGGCGATGCTCATCCTGTCCTCGCCCAGGGTGAAGTCGCACACCAGGTCGGCGCCGGGTGCCGCCTGGGCGAGCAGCATGCCGCAGGCCTCGTCCACCGCGATGCGCAGGTCCTCGATCTCGTCCAGGGTGAAGTCCAGGCGGGCCGCCAGGCCCGCCGTGGCTGTCCGCAGGACGGACAGGTACGCCCCCTCGGCGGGCATGCGGATGGTCACCTGGTCCTGGACGGCACGGTCGCCCGCGGCCTCGCCCTCGGCCATCACGGCCGTTGGCGTGGTCGTGCCCCTCCACGCGGTCGTCTTTCCGGTCACTGCGTCCTCCACTGCGGCCGCCGCCCTGGCTGGCGCCGGCCGCCGTCTTTCTTGTCTTGCAACCTACCGTCAACAACAAGCGGTGCCGACGGTTCGCCCCGCCCCAAATGCCGGTGATGTCTGATGTGCCCGGGGGGAGACGGCATGGTCTGGTGTGGCGCGACGCCGGAGGCCGCGCGGTCGCGCGCGGCCTCCGGCGTCGGTGCGTCTGCGTCCTACGGTGGCGTCACGCCTGCTTGGTCTCCCAGAAGATCTTGGAGATCTCCTCGATCTTGCCGAGCAGCTCGTCGGCCACGGCGGGGTCCACGCTGCCCTTGGTGCCGCCGGCGCCCGCCAGCTTGGTCGCCTCGTTGAACAGCTGATTCAGCTGGGGGTACTTCTCGAAGTGCGGCGGCTTGAAGTAGTCGGTCCACAGCACCCACAGATGGTGCTTGACGAGCTCGGACCGCTCCTCCTTGATCTGGACGCAGCGAGTGCGGTAGTTCGTGTCGGTGTTGTCGGCGTACTTCAGGCAGATCGCCTTGACGGATTCGGCCTCGATCCGGGCCTGCGCCGGGTCGTAGACCCCGCAAGGAAGGTCGCAGTGGGCGTAGACGGTGGCCTTCGGCTCGAGGAGACGTGCGAGCAGCCTCATCGATCTCCTTCTCTCATGTCGGATCATGGGTACCGGTGTCCGACATTACCCCGTCGCCGATCCTGTACCCGGGGGGATCCATGCGCTGGCCAATCTGGCGGGTCGCGGTGGCCGAGAGCTCGATGCAGCCGGCCCTGGATCCGGGTGACTGGCTGCTTGTCCGGCGGACCATGCGCCCGGGACGGGTGCTGCGGCTGGCGCCGGGCCAGGTGGTGGTGGCCCGCCATCCCGGTCGGCCCGGCCTGCTGCTGGTCAAGCGGGCGGCGCGGCGGGAGCCGGGCGGCTGGTGGCTGGCCTCCGACAACCCGGGCGCCGGCGCGGTGGACAGCCGCGCCTTCGGCCCGGTACCGCCCGGCCTGATCGAGGGCCGGGTCCTGCTGCGCTATCACCGTGGCCGCCGGGACGGTTCCTGAGCCGGAGATGGACGGAGGCCGTAGGTCAAATGGGCCGAGGCCCCGTCCCTCCCGGGACGGGGCCTCGGCCGGATCATCGGGGCGGGTTCAGCCGCCCACGGTCGCCTCTTCCGGACCTTCTCCCGCTTGCCGCTCGACGAGGTTGAGCATCTCTTGCCTCGGCAGCTTGACGGCCATGGCCCAGTAGAAGATGACCAGGCTGAACGCGGCGACGATCACCATGTCCCACCAGAACGGGATGTGGCCGGTGTTGAGCGGCGGCGCGACGGCACCGCCGGCGTACTGGCCCTGCCAGGAGATGATGCCCAGGCCGATCAGCCAAACCGGCACCCAGCTCCCATTCTTCCAGTCCAGCGGCGGGCGCTGCTTGTCGAACGCCATCGAGATGCCCAGGACCGCGTACCCGATCAGCAGTACGACGCCGAGCTTCCAGATCACCTCGAAGCCCGACCAGTAGATGAGCAGGTCGGCGACGACGAACGCGAGCGGGGCCAGCCACACGGCGCCCGGCATCCGGTACGGCCGGTTCGCGTCGGGCACCTGCTTGCGGAAGGCGGCCAGGGACAGCGGGGCGCCCGCGTACATGAGCACGCTCGCGCCGGTGATCAGGCCCACAATCGAGTGCCAGCTCGGGAACGGCAGCAGGAACAGCAACCCGATCAGGAACGCGAAGATCAGCCCGACCCAAGGAACGCCTTGGCCGTTGACCCGGTCGAACATCTGCGGGGCGTACCGGTTCCTGGCCAGCCCGTAGCTGATCCGCGAGGTTCCGGTCGTGTAGATGAGGCCGGTGCCGGAGGGGGAGATGAACGCGTCCACCCGCAGGATGTGCGCCAGCCAGGCGAGCCCGGCCAGGGCCGCGACGCCGGCGAACGGGCCCGTGAGGACGAGCGGGTTGGTGATGTGCTCCAGCCCCTTGCTCACCTCGTGCGGGGGGAGCGCAGCGATGAACGCGACCTGCAGGAGGGTGTAGATCGCGGTGCCGATCAGGACCGAGATGATGATCGCCCGCGGCAGGTTGCGGCCCGGGTTCTTGATCTCGCCCGCCAGCTGGTCGCACTGCTCGAAGCCCGAGTAGGCGAAGATGATGCCGGCCAGCGGGAGCGCCGCGGTCAGGCCCCTGATCCCGCCCGGCGCGAAGCCCACCCCCCCGGCGGTGAAGTTGCCGGGGTGGAACTGGAACAGCAGCACGATGATGGTGAAGACCGGTACCGCGACCTTCCACCAGGTGATGACGTTGTTGACCCTGGCGAACTGGCGCATGGCCAGGAAGTTGACCGCGGTGAACAACGCCATCAGCCCGACCGTCACCCACAGGCCGGCCCCGGTGATCTTCCCCTCCTTCACGCTGTAGAGGGAGGGCCAGTAGTAGGAGGCGTAGGTGACGAACGCGTAGCACTCGATCGGCGCGATCGTCACCGCCTGCATGTAGGCGAAGAAGCCGAAAAAGATGCCGGCGATACTGCCGAACGCGAAGTGCGGGAATCTGGCCGTCCCGCCGGAGACCGGGTACATGGCGCCTAGCTCGGCGTGGCAGAGGGCCAGGGCGATGACGATGACCCCGGCGACCAACCAGTCGATGACGGCGCCGCCTCCTATCAGGAGCACGGCGGTCAGCGGGGCGAACAGCCAGCCCGAGCCGATGATCGACGTCTCGGACGCCCAGGTGGCGCCGATCAGGCCCAGTTCCCGTTTGAGGCCGACGTCAGTCGGTTCGAGGGTCTCGGGCAGAGATTGACTTGCCATGTTCGAACCTTCTTCCGGGTTCGCATACTAGGGCTCTACCTACGACGTTGGGCCTCATGGTAATGATCGTCAAGGAGCATGAGAAGAAGGCACACGGATTCATTTCGGTAACACGGATCGCCGCTGACGTCCATGTCAGCGCGCTGCCGGGCCTGGTTCGAAGAGGGCCGCATCTGTCCTGGCGGAGTCTGCACCGGTCCGTCTTGGGTGGTTGCGCTCGAGCCCGG
>Ga0318518_10000579_pt1 | contig 10488 bp, 9 predicted proteins | sample GRESIP176b2f22_FD_203483 | JGI IMG/M metagenome (GOLD analysis project Ga0318518, IMG submission 203483) | Tropical soil microbial communities from Luquillo Experimental Forest, Puerto Rico - GRE.SIPMG.176b2f22 | ecosystem: Environmental > Terrestrial > Soil > Tropical forest > Bulk soil...
GCCATCTGGAACTGAAATGCGCGGTCGTCGTCTTCGTCATCGACGAACAGCACGCCGATGAACTCCTCGCCGATATAGACCTCGGCGGAATCGTCCTTCTTCGGTCGCGGCACCACACGAATCTTGGGATTGCCGAACACGCGCTTGAGATAGGCGTCGAGCTTCCTGACTTCCTGAACGTCCACGGCGGTCTCCCGGTCACTGAGGTTGGTGGGGTTTTAAGACGAGATGCGACGCACGGCTAGTGTCCACTGCAAACAAAACAGCAAGCGAGGTCACTTACCCGTCAACGCGCAAAAGCGCACACAAATCAATGATTCTTATGCGATTTTCGATTCCCGGGGCGTGACGACACACCGCGCGACGAAGGGGCCGGCTTTGCGCCCGCCCCCTTTGTTCAGAAATCATGATGTGGGTTTCTTAGAGCCCCATCGCGTTGATCATCTGGTCCATGGTGCGCGACGGCTCTGCACAGCCGGCCTCGCCCACGATCCTGGCGGGAACGCCCGCGACCGTCACATTGTGCGGAACCGGCTTCACCACCACGGACCCGGCCGCGATCCGCGCACAATGGCCGACCTCGATATTTCCGAGGATCTTTGCCCCGGCGCCGATCATGACGCCATGGCGGATCTTGGGATGACGATCCTCGTTCTCCTTGCCGGTCCCGCCGAGCGTGACGCCATGAAGAATGGAGACGTCGTCCTCGATGACCGCGGTCTCGCCGCAGACAAAGCCGGTAGCGTGGTCGAGGAAGATGCCGCGGCCGATCCTGGCGGCCGGATTAATGTCGGTCTGGAACACCGCGGAGGAGCGGCTCTGCAGGTAGTAGGCGAAATCCTTGCGGCCCTTCAGATAGAGCCAGTGCGCAAGGCGATGCGTCTGCAGCGCATGAAAGCCCTTGAAGTAGAGAAGCGGATCGATGAAGCGCGAGGTCGCGGGATCGCGGTCGTAGACTGCAACGAGATCGGCTCGGAACACGTTGCCGAGATCTGGAACCTCGCGCAGCGCCTCGTCATAGGTCTGGCGGATCAGGTCGCCCGACAGCGCCGAATGGTCGAGGCGGTCGGCCAGGCGATGCACCACCGAGTCTTCCAGGCGATTGTGATGGAGCACGGTGGAGTAGATGAAGGTCGCAAGCTCCGGCTCGCGATGCACGATGTCTTCGGCCTCGGTGCGGATGCGATCCCAGATCGGATCGAGCGCCGCCAGCTTTCCAGCCTGCGGATTGATTTGATGCATCGCCATGCAGCGGCTCCCGAGAATTTCTTTCTACCTATCCTATACCACGACGGCGCCACAAAGTCCTAACAGCCTCCGCCAAAGGCGAATGCTTCACTCGCGCAAACGCCGGTGGAAAGCAAACGTGGTCAGCCATTGAGGAAATTCAAGCGGTACGGCAGCACGCATGAGCTGATTTCATGGCGATCCTGAGAGAATATCATTCTCCGCCTGCACTGGCCGCAACGCCCCTGTCGTGCAGGACAAGGCTCCCGGCGACGACAATGAGCCGGAGGAGGCTTCACATGCGCCGTGAGAGAAATTCCTCAACGCCCGCCTTGTAGACCTTGTCCCCGACAGTGCGCATGTGGTCGCGGTCGGGAATGTCGAGCACTTCCGATCCGGGAATGGCCTCTTGAAGCGCATGCGCGGAGCCTGCGACCTCGTCCCTCGTGCCGACCGCGATCAGCACGGGCACGGCGATCCGGGCCGCGTCTTGCCTGCTCATCAGCCCGCGCGAGCCGCGCAGGCAGGCGGCCAGCGCCTTGCGGTCGGATCGGGTCTGGTCGGCGAACGCACGGAACGTTCGACCCACGGGATCGCTGACATCCTCGAGCGACGGCGCTTCGAGTGCGCGCACGACGTTCTCGCCGGGCCCGCCCCCTTCGATCATGGCGGCGCCGATACCGCCGAGAATGGCCGAACGCAGCCGCTCCGGCCTGTTCAACCCGAGCCACGCGGTCATCCGTCCGCCGAGCGAATAGCCCATGACGTCGGCGCGAGCGATATCGAGATGATCCATCAGCGCGACGACATCTCCGGCCATCATCGGAATCGAATATTGCCCGGGCTCATAGAGCTTTGCTGAATCGCCATGGCCGCGATTGTCGAGGGCGATGACGCGGCGGCCATTCTTGCGCAGTTCCGAGACCCAGGCCGGATAGACCCAGTTCACATTCTTGCTCGACGCAAAACCGTGCACGAGCACGATTGGATCGCCCTCACCTTCGTCGAGAAAGGCAATTTCGACATCGCCGTTGTGGAAACTCGGCATCGAATGTCCCGTGCCCCTGTAGTGAAAATGAACCGCGAACGCTAGTGGTGCGAATTCGACGTTTGCAAATCTGCCTCCCAGGTGGGATGCGAATGTTGGAATCCGATGACTAGCCGCGCACGGCGGGGACCGCCACTGCTGATTGCGTCGCCGCCGCCAATTGTGCGCGCAGGCGACTTGCCTTCCTGCGGTCGAGCCAGGCTTGCGTGGCCCGCTCGGTGGTGGACTTGATCGAGGACAGAAGACCGAACAGCGCCAGAACGGCCCAGAACAGCCACAGCGCGAGGTCGAACGCACCGGTCGCAAGCAACAGCGCGCCGCGACCGAAAATCTTCAGAATCGCGCGCGTCTGGCCGCCCTTTGCCTCCGCCAGCCGCACCGCACGGGCGACATCCTTTGGACCTTCGGCGATCTTCAAGGAGTCGAGGGCGCCGCGGGCGCCCGCTTTTTCGGTGATGCGTCCGACATCCTTGGCAAGCCGAACCAGCGCGCCGGCCTTCTCCGCACGGAAAGCGGCGCGGATCGCGCTTACGCTGTCGGCGGGCCGCAGCACGGAGGAGGACGCAACCGCCTGCTCCAGCGCAGGCGTGTCAACGAGTTCGCGCGCCGAGCGGCCGGCCCATTCCGCAAGCCCCTCACCGAGGCGGCCGACCTTGCGCGCATCCTTGACCACGGTCAGTCCGGCGCGCACAGGTCCCGCGCCGCCGACCGACACGTAGGTCGCCGCCGTCACCGCAAGGCCTGCGGCCGCAAGGCCCAGCACCAGATGGTCGGTTTCCTCGCCGAGCGCGAAACGGGTTCCTTCCCGCAGCACATCGCAGATGTCGCCAAATACGAAGAGATCGCCCGCAACGGTTCCCGAAAGGCTTGCGACATCGTCGGCGCTGCCGGTGACGAGGCCGGTGGCAAAGCGTTTTGCAAAATGCGTCGACGAGTTCTCCTCCGCCACCGCATCAGCGACGCGGCGCGAGGCGTCATCCGTCACCGCGATATCCTTGTTCCGCGCCAGCTCGACAAAGCTGTTGGCGAGATCGGCGTCGCCGCCCTTGAGCGCTGCTTCGATATTGTCGGCCACGACGCTTTGATTATTCCGCAAGGCAGAACTGAGCCTCAGGTCAGACAGCGCGCCCGGATCGTCTTGCGAGAAGAGGATTGCGCCGGCTTCCCGCGCAGACGGCAAAAGCGCGGCGAACGCCGCCGCGCTGACCGCTACCCCCATCAGGGCCAGACCGACCCGCCATCGTTTCATTCGAAAAACCCCGCACTTTGCGCAGCTTTAAAATAGTGTGCCGGTTTTGCGACACAACGGCCCCGACGAAAGAAGGGCTTCTCCGGAGCGACAAGATTGTGTCGAATTTACGTGAGCAGACAAGCGGGCTGGTGGTCCTATTCCGTCGTTCATAACACGGTCGCAACGGGCAGTTTTGCGAATGCTGGGATCATAGGACCGCCGGAAAATATAATTGCTCGTGGAGCGTGCGTTTGACATTCGCTTTGCGAAGCTGCGGACGGATGAATAGCGAATGTCAAATCCGCTGAACGAGTGTTATAGGGATCGACTCAACCCGCTGGTCAAGATCCGCACGGCATTCGACCGTGTTCGTTGCGCTGATTGTGCCCGCGTCCATTGCCAATCAAGGTGAATAAGATGGCCGATAACGTCGTTCCGCACTTCCACAATGATGCCGGCGTTGCCGTCATCGAAATCGGCTCGCAGGAATTCATGTGCGTGGGCGCCAATCCGCCGTTCGATCATCCCCATGTGTTTCTCGACCTCGGCAACGACAGCGAAATCATCTGCCCCTATTGCTCCACGCTGTATCGTTTTGCGTCCGACCTTGGCGCGGGCGAAGCCCGGCCGCCAGAATGCGTGCTCAAGGATGTCGCCTGATTAGACGGTGGCGGCGTCGCGTACCATTTTCGTCGCGGGCGCCGGGATCGGCGGCCTGACCGCCTCGCTGGCGCTCGCGGCGCGCGGGTTTCGTGTTGTGGTGCTGGAGAAGGCCGAACGGCTCGAAGAAGCCGGTGCGGGACTGCAGGTTTCCCGCAACGCGAGCCGCGTGCTTGTCGACCTCGGCCTGAAGGACCGCCTCGGGCGGCGCGCCATCACCCCCGAAGCGATCAGCATCATGAGCGCCCGGGCCGGCCGCGAAATCGTTCGCCTGCCGCTCGGCGAGGAGGCGGCCGCGCGCGCCGGCGCACCCTATTGGGTGATGCATCGGGCCGATCTGCAGGCCGCACTTTACGCCGCCGTCAACGAGCATCCCGACATCGATCTGCGGTTCGGCTGGCAATTCGAGGACGCAGCCGCTCACGCCAAGGGGCTGACGATCGTCCAGCGCAGCGGCAATGCGCGCCATCAGGAGCTGGCGCTGGCGCTGGTCGGCGCCGACGGAATCTGGTCCTCGGTCCGCCATCATCTGTTCCCCGAAGCGCAACCGCAATTTTCCGGGCTGATCGCGTGGCGCGGAACGCTCGATGCCACGCAATTGCCGCGCGAATATACGGCGCCTCGGGTGCAACTCTGGATGGGACCGGGCGCGCATCTCGTCGCCTACCCGATCTCCGGCGCGCGCCAGATCAACGTTGTCGCGATCGTGCCGGGCACATGGAACAGGCCGGGCTGGAGCGTGCCCGGCGATGGGGTCGAGCTGAAGGCCGCGTTCGACGCGTCACGGTGGCCAGGCCCGGCGCGGATGCTGATCGGCGCCGTCGATATCTGGCGCCGCTGGGCGCTGTTCACGGTGCAGGAGGACGGCGAGTGGACCAGCGGCAGCATTGCCCTGCTCGGCGACGCCGCGCACGCGATGCTGCCATTTGCGGCGCAAGGCGCCGGCATGGCGATCGAGGACGCCGCGGTGCTCGCCAAGATTTTGAGCCAAAGCCCCTTGGACAACGCAAATCAGGTTGCGGCCGCCTTGAAGCGTTACGCAAAGCTGCGCCGGCCGCGCGTGGCGCAGGTGCAGCGCGCCGCCCGCAGCCTCGGACGCACCTATCACCTCACCGGCCCCTTCGCGCTCGCGCGCGACGTCGCCATCAGGGCGATCGGGGCGCAACGCGTGATGGAGCGGCAGAGCTGGATCTACGACTGGCAGGCATGAGTCCCTAATACACGGCCCTTCCGGCCTTGGAGGACGGTGCGGGCTTGACGCTTGCGGGTGGACTCTCGGCCGCCGGCGCCGTTTCGTGGCATTTGTTGCGACGCCAGGCCTCTTCGGCATAGTGCGATTGGCCGCGCACCGCGACATAATCGTTTCGGTAGGCTAGCTCCGCCACCACGGGACCCGCGGCGCCGGTCTCGGCCTTGGCCATCAGGCCCTGCAATTCGGCCGCGCGATTGGCGAGGCGCTTGCGCTCCGGCTCGAGCTGCTTGCAATCCCAGAGTTCGTATTTGGCGGGATCGGCAAACACCGTCGTCAGGCTCTCGTTCATGTCGGAGCAGCCCGAGAGCGCAAAGCCCGCCGCAAGCAGCACGAGGACGGCGGCCGCGCGCGGCAAAGCGGAAGGTGCGAAAGCGGGTCCGATCATAAGGCTTTGCTAGACCGAGGAGATTGAGATTGGCTAAAGCAGGCGCTCTTGGCCGGATTGAGGCTTTTCCGGCAACTTGGTGCGACGTGAGCAAGGGCGCCCTTCCGCCCGACTGCCCTTCATTCCAGACCGCCAGAAAGCCAGCTAAGTATTTGATCTATCAGGCATGATCCGGAAAAGCCGGGTATCGGATTTATGGCTCAAACAACGTTGCGATTGCCACGATTTGCTCGCGACTGGACGGTGAGCGGCAGGCGATCTGAGCGTCAGGCACGGCAAGGTCTCGCCGAGGAAGGCTAAAGCTTTCCTTTGCTTCCACGTAATCGTCGACCACACGGATTGCTCGCGCAAACGTTCGCCAGGGTTGGCCGGACTTGCATGCAATACGCGAACGATCAGAGGCCCCATCACGACGCCCCAGACCTCTTGGATTTGTTGAAGCGAAAACTATAGTTCTGTCCATGAGGACGAACGCGGACGTTGAACTCGACGCCGGCACCAAGACATTTGCTTCGGGCCTCCTGCCGGATTTGATCGACACGCTGCGCCGCAGCCGTCAAGGCGACCTCGTGGCCGTGACCAGCGGCGACCCGACCATCGGCCCGGAACTCGAGGCATGGTGTCGGTTCACCCGCAATAGTTTGGTCGATGTAGCCGTCCAGGAAGGGCACACCCGCTGGGTGTTTCGATACGGAGAGGCGCCCGAACAAGAGGATCGGCCTGTCGGCTCTCGCTTGTGGCTTTACACCAACTTCGACTGCAACCTCTGCTGCGACTATTGTTGCGTGCGCTCGTCACCCAAGGCTCCGCGACGGGCTCTTGGTATCGAGCGGGTGCGGCGGATCGCCCGCGAGGCGGCGGAGCTTGGCGTAAGCGAGATTTTTGTAACCGGCGGTGAGCCGTTCATGCTGCCGGAGATCGGCGAGATCCTTGCTGTATGCGCTGCGGCAGCGCCGACCACGGTGCTCACCAACGGCATGCTGTTTGCCGGGCGTCGGCTCGAAATGCTGCGTTCATTGCCGCGCGAGCGCGTTAAGCTGCAGATCAGCCTCGACAGTCCAACGCCGGAGCGCCACGACAGCCATCGCGGAAAGGGAACATGGGCACGGACACGCGAAGGAATTGAGCGCGCCCGCGCCGAAGGATTCCGCGTGCGGTTGGCGGCGACGGTGTCGACTGACGCCGAGGCCGAGGAATTCCGCTGTTTCCTTGACGCCCATCACGTCAGCGAGGAGGACCGGGTGATCAGGCGAATTGCCCTGCGGGGCTTCGCCACGCAAGGCATCGCCCTGGCAAAGGCAGATCTCGTTCCGGAAGTGACGATTACGGCGGAAGGCGTGTTTTGGCATCCGGTCGGCGCTGAGGATAACGACCTGCTGGTCAGCCGCGAGATCTTTCCGCTCACCGATTCCTTCGCGGCCGTGCGCCGCGCCTTCGATCGCGAGTTCGATCATGAGCGCCGGTTGGCCAGGATTTTCAATTGTGCCTGATCGTCGCGGAGCGTGCAGCTTACGGCCGCCTTAGAAAGCCTTGCTGCGCCGACGCATTCCGCAGCTCGGCATAAGCTTCAAGCTGCGGCGCGATCCATTGGCGCAGCCCTTCCGCCTCGAGCACGGCGCGATGCGTCGGGTTATCGTAGCTCATCGCGAAGAGTGCTTTGGCAAACGCCTGCTCCAATGCCGGGTCGAGATCCGACCGCGCCGTGAACATGCAGTGATTATAGGGCTGCGATGTCCAGATTTCGGTAAGCGCGCCTTCCGGCACCAGTCGTTCGCTGCGTACGGCATTCCAGAAAGGACTGCCGATTGCGCCGGCATCGGCGCGGCCGTCGAGCACCGCGCGAACGACATCCGCCTCGCTTCTTCCGGTGTCACCGTGCTTGCCGACGTCGCTGTTGAAGCGCAACGTTCGGTAGTCCTTTTCCTCGACCAGTCCTTCGCGCTGCAGAAAATAAACCGGCAGGATTGCCGCGTGGCCGCTGTCGCGGCTGCCGAGCGCGAGCGTGCGGTTCTTGATATCGGCAAGCTTCGCCACCGGCCCTCCGGTGACCGCGACGATCTTGGTCATCCACCCCACATCCGTATCGCGCATGGCGATCGGTCGGCAACGGTGGTCGCTCCAGGCATCGGCCTGGATGAAAGCGAGGTTCGTATTCCATCCGATGTCAATTCGCGGCAGCGGCTCGCCGGGCAATGCGAGAAGGGCGGCGACCTGCGCCTCGTAGCTCTGAAACAGCACCACCTCGACAGGCAGGCCCGCTTCTTCGTGAAAGTACCGCCGCATGCCCTCCCAGATGCCGACCACCTTCGGATCATAAGCGACCGCACCTACCCAGATCGTCCGGTTCATGATGGCCTCACCTGTCACGCTTGCAACCGCAGCACCACTTGCCAGTGGTCCTTTGATCCCGACACTCGCGGGCGGCTCCCGGAATGGGACGCGAATGTCAGGATCGGATCGCTAGAACAGCGGTAGTCCCAAAATGGCTTTGCCGACGAAGTCGCGCAAAACGTCGCCCGTCGGTGCCATGACGGCGCCCGCATGGGCATCGCGGAACAACCGCTCGATTGCCAGATGCTTGGAAAACGCCGCACCTCCGCAAACCCGCATCGCCGCCGAGGTGACGGCGATGGCAACATCACCTGCTGCCGCCTTGCTTTCGAGCACGCGCAACATGGTGGTATCCCGGGGGCGCTCGAGGTGATCTGCGACATCGTCGATGCGCGCCGCTAGGCCGTCAGTGTCGATCTGCATCGTCGCAAGTTGCGCACGAAGCGTCGGCAGGCTCTCTCCGAGGGTCTGGCCCAAATGCTCGAAGCGGGCGCCGTTGAGATGCGCCGCGGTCCCGGCCACGGCGGCCCGGCAAAGACCAAGCGCAACCGCTGATGATCCGAGGTTGAACAGCGGAAGCGGGATCTCCAGCATCGCCTTGAACCCGGCGCCATCGTCGGTCAACTGAAGATCCGACGCGATCTCACAGTCTTCGAGGATCATCGGCGCGGAAGCGTTGGCGCGCATCCCAAGACCATCCCAGGGGCCTGCGACGGACAGTCCGGGCGTACCGCTGGCGCAAAGGTAAAGTGTCGAATCCGTCGGACTTTTCCCCTCAGGGGCCAGTGCCGAAACCACATAGCTTTGCGCGTGACCGGCGCTCGTCACCCACGACTTCTTGGCGGTGAGGCGCACGCCGGCGCCGTTGCGCTTCGCGCGCGAGATGGGCGCCCAGAAGTGACTGCGCGATCCGGCTTCGCTGAATGCCAGAGTGGTCAAATGTTTTCCCGCCGCAATGTCGTTCAGCGTCTGCGCGACCGCCGCGCCCGGACGGGCCGCCGCGATGGTTGCGGTGGCGCACACGTGCATCAAATAGACCATCGCGACCGACGCGTCGGCCTCTGCCAGCGTCGCGATGACGGCAGCCAGCGTCCGCGGTCCGAGCGCCGAGCCGCCCATTTCGGCGGGCACCACGATCCCCAGCAATCCGGCTGGACCGAGCGCCGCGACTGCCTCGGACGAAAATCGAGCTTCCTTGTCGTTTTGCCTCGCCGCCGGTGCGAGAATGCGATCGGCGATTTCCTTGGCATTCGAAACTGCGGTCTCGTGATTCATGACGACCCTCGACATCTGGGCGCGGCCTACCACGTTCGAAAATTCGAACCCGCTCTCTTTCGCCCCCGATGCTACGCGACCCGCACCTTGGGAGCAACACGATGGGATTCCGGCATGACAAACTCTTGCCATATCAAGGGCGGTTACGGGCGGTGGTCATTACGCGCTTGGAGCTGTTTTGTTACGTCACTCGAGATCTATTTTTTTGTGACGCGGGCGCCGGCTTTCCTCTTCCGAACCGCTGCGGGCGGGCGATGCTTGCCCGCTGTCGAGGAGAACGCTACCAATGAGCGGCCACGGCGTAACGAGGTTTGTCTGGTGATGGCGGTCAATGACGGCGGTGTCCCGCCTATCCTCGCGCAAAAGCATGACAGCCAACGGTCCGCATTTACGTCCGAAAATTTGCTGCGGGAAGCATGCAGACAAAAGCGCCTCACGGACTCCAGTATTCCGAACATCTGCGTGCTCGACCCCGACGGCAACATCGTGCGCAGCTTGCTCGCCGGTAGCGAGGCCATGATTGCGATCGCAGCCGATCGCCTGCGGTCACGGCTACCGTGAGCAGCGCGGCGATCGGCATCATCTGCAAGGCGCCACAGCCCGGCCGCGCAAAGACGCGGCTTGCGACGGCCATTGGCGCGGTTGACGCCTCGGAGCTATCGGCCTGCTTTCTGCGCGACGTTGCCGCAGCCATCGAGGCGGTCCCGGAAACCCTCGGCAGGTGCGGGTACGGCGTCTATGCGCCGGCAGGAGCCGAAGACATCATGCGGCAACTGCTTCCGGCAGGGTTCGGACTCTTGCTCCAGGCCGGCGATGATCTCGGGCACGTGCTGATTGGCGCGGCGCGCAAGCTCCTCGCCGAACATGACTGCGTCCTGCTCGTCAACGGCGACAGCCCCACCCTGCCGCCCCGCTTGCTGGTCCAGGGCATCGAAGCCCTGCGCGAGCCTGGGGACCGCATGGTGCTTGGGCCGGCAAGCGACGGCGGCTATTATCTCATCGGCCTCAAACGCGCACATCCACGGCTTTTCACCGACATCGCCTGGGGAACAGATACTGTCGCGCGCAGTACATGCGAG
>Ga0318518_10000590_pt1 | contig 10423 bp, 10 predicted proteins | sample GRESIP176b2f22_FD_203483 | JGI IMG/M metagenome (GOLD analysis project Ga0318518, IMG submission 203483) | Tropical soil microbial communities from Luquillo Experimental Forest, Puerto Rico - GRE.SIPMG.176b2f22 | ecosystem: Environmental > Terrestrial > Soil > Tropical forest > Bulk soil...
ATTGAGACGTTCTTTGATTCACGAGCAACCATTTCAATAGGTTAGCTGCTTCGGTAAGGACAAATTTTTGCCGCTTGGCTGGACCTTGCTACCACAGCTTGTTTTGTAAATGGGGGGCTCGGATGCGTTGCGTTGATCCGGAAACCAGGCCTGCCGCCGGTCGTCCAGGTCGCAAAGCTAAGGGCTCTCGACACACGATGTCGCCAGGCCCGATCATCGCAAACGCGAGGTTGTGGATCGTCGGCGCAATCGTCGTGTTTCTTGTTTCCTTTTCAGCCGCGCGCTGGCTGCCGGACCTTATGACGGGTTCGCCGGACAATGTTTCAACGCCCACGGCAGGCACCTCGACGTCGACCTCCGAAGTTACAACGACGTCCCTCCAGCAGTCGGACAATAGTCGCAGCGTAACTCCCAATCCCCTCATTCCCATAGTGATCCGACGAAGCACATCACCCGAGGCCTCCGATTTGCCGCCCCAGACTGAAATTTCGTCAGCTCCGGTCACGGTCCCAGAGTCGGTCGATACAGTTACCGCCCCGCAGCAGCTGGATCTTCGCGACATCGAAAATGCCAAGCGTGTCCAGCAACGACTGATTGATCTCGGATTTCTATACGGCGCGGCTGATGGAGTTTGGGGTCAGCGCTCGCGTCGAGCGTTGCAAGAGTTCAGGGCTGCTAACGGCATTGGCGAGAGCGACACCTGGGACGAAGCTACACAAGAACGGTTGCTTAGCGCACCAGACGCGAAGGCTGCCAATACATCCGATATCAGTTTCGTCGGTGGATGGGGTATTGACGTTGCCGAATGCCGCGAGTCCCCTATCGCGATCACTGCGCGCCGAGCCGAGGCCTATGGTACCGCATGTGAATTTCATTCAACTCAACGGGAAAGCTCGAATGTGTGGCAATTGCGAGCCGAGTGCGCGAGCAAGACCGAACGCTGGAACGCGAACATTCGATTTACGGTCTCCACAAGCAAGTTAATTTGGTCGAGCGAACGTGGAACGACGACCTACGTGCGATGTCCTATGGCCTCGGCATCGCGATAGTCGTTCTTGCAAAGCCGACGATGATACGCACGGGCCGCGACGGATAGGCTTGCGCCCACGCGTTGCGCGAGATTGCCGGCAGCGCGACAACGGCAGCGGCGAGATGCAGAAATTGCCTTCGGTGGGGAAGTTTCATTTTGAACCTCCCTTCACGTCATTCGATCACCTCGTCGGCGGCCACGAGCAGCTTGTCCGGCACGGTGAGGCCGAGCGCCTTCGCCGTCTTGAGATTGACCGCCAGCTCGAATTTCACAGTCTGCTGCACCGGCAGATCGGGTGGCTTCTCCCCTTTGAGAATGCGCCCAGCGTAACCGCCGGCGAGGCGAAACGCGTCGGTGATGCTCGCTCCATAGGTGATCAGCCCGCCATTATCGACATACTCGCGCAGGTTATAGATTGCCGGAAGCGCATGGCGCGCTGCCAGCCCGACAACTTGATCGCGCCGACTCAAAAAGAGTGAATCGGCCCCTATGACGATGGCGTTGACACGTTGTTGGACGAAGCTCGCGAAGCCCGCGTCGATCTCGCGTTCACTGCCGGCATTCACGACCAGAAGATCGACTCTGCGTTCGCGCGCCGCAGCCCGCACGTCCGTCACCTGGGATTCAGAGGTTGGATTCGCTGGGTTGACAAGAAAGCCGATATGGGCGGCGCTCGGCACCAGCTCGCGCAGCAGTTCCAACCGTTTTGCCCCGAGTGTGTTGACGAAGAAAGTCACGCCCGTAACATTGCCGCCCGGTCGGTTAAGGCTGGAAACGAGACCGAGTTTGACCGCGTCTCCGCCAATCGAGAACACGATCGGAATGGTCGCCGTTGCAGCTTTCGCGGCCAGCGCAGCCGCCGGGGCCAGCGCAATGATCGCGGCCGGGGCATCGGCCGCCAGCTCGGCAGCCATTGCCGGCAATCGGTCGAAGCGACCATCGCCGGAGCGATATTTGATCGCGACATTGCGCCCTTCGATATAGCCGGCGTCCTTGAGGCCCTGCCGGATAGCGGCGATCTGCCGATCATCAATCTGAGTGCTGACAAGCAGGCCGACTAACGGGACGCCCGCCTGCTGCGCGCGCGCCGCGAGCGGCCACACCACTGCCGCGCCGCCGAGCAGCGAGATGAACTGGCGACGGCTGCTCATTCGATCACCTCGTCGGCGAGCGTGAGCAAATTGTCGGAGATAGTGAGGCCGAGCGCCTTGGTGGTTTTCAGGTTGATGACGAAATGGAACTTGGTCGCTTGCTGCACGGGCAGATCGGTCGGCTTCGCACCCTTGAGAATCCGGCCGCAGTAGACGCCGACCTGGCGGAATGTGTCGGTCCAGTCCGTTCCGTAGCTCATCAACCCGCCAGCTTCGGGAAAGGCGCGGTTGACGTAGATCGCAGGCAAACCGTGGTGCAACGCCAGCGCCGCAATCTGGGCGCGGCGGTCGAGGAACAGAGCGTCGGGAGCAATCATGAGAGCGCCCGCTCGCCTTTGCGCGGCGCTGGCAAGGGCTGTTTCAAGCTCGCTGACGGTCTCGGCGTAAAGGACCTCGACTTGCAGTCCGATGGTCGCCGCTGCACCCTGGATGTCCGTAGCCATCCCGGCCGTATTCGCCCGGACTCTGGGATTGACCAGCAGGGCAAAGCGCATTGCGTTCGGCAGCAGGTCGTGCATCAGCCCGATCCATTTTGCCCCCAGCTATGCGTTCGTGGAGGTGATGCCGGTGATGTTGCCGCCGGGCTTGTTGAGGGCAGCAACGAGTCCCGCCTTCACCGGATCGCCGCCGGTGGTGAACACGATGGGGATGGTGGCCGTTGCCTCCTTGGCCGCGACTACAGTCTCAATGCTGCCGGTCGCGGCGATCACCGCTACTTGGTGACGCAAAAGATCGGCCACCAGACGGGGCACCTGGTCGTACTGGCTGTTGGCCCAACGATACTCGATCGCGACATTCCGGCCCTCGACGAGGCCGGCCTCGCTCAGCCCGTTACGGAACGCTGTTGCAAGATCGGTGGTCGCTTCGGAATCATTGACAAAGCCGATGACCGGCATCGCCGGTTGCTGCGCGCTCGCCGCGAGCGGCCACGCGGCCGCGCCGCCGAGCAGCGTGATGAACTCGCGCCTCTTCAATCTATCGAATTGCATCCGCTGGCCCAACCAACTCCGGGCCAGCATATCGCATTGCTGAGGATCAAGTCAGCGCCTCGTTGCAGTGCGATATTTCGACCCGGCTAACGTCCGAGTCGGGTCAAAACCGGTAAGTCTCGAAGTGAGCAAATGTTTTCCGGTTTGCCCCCGAAAGCAGAACTCCGATCGGCGTGTTAAACTACTCTCCAACGGTGGCCCGCCAATGATGCGCGGAGAACAGCATGAGACGCATGATCGGTGTAATCACAGTCCTGATGATGTCTCAAGCCGCAGCAACAGCGGAGCCTCAACAAGTCGATCTCGATGTGCCATCGGCCACAGTGGCGGCGACCGTACAGATCAACGTTAAACCCTCTAAAGGCGCGGTCTTGCTCTACACCGGGCCTAGCTACGACAAGCCGATCCGCTTCCCTGGGCCGTCAAGCACGCGGGTGGTGCCGACTTCATCACGGACGGTTCGCATTGAATTGGTCGAGGGGGCAAAGTCATTCCGCGTTAAAATCCTTGGGCGTATTGATGGCCTCGATGGATCGAAAATCGAACCTCCGTCGAGATGATCCTTCGTCGTGTCTGATGAGCGATGGTTGGTCGATGTCCGCTTTGGCGGGCTTTGCGGTCTCAGGTCGGACATCGCGCCAAGTCCGCGAAGTGCCAGACTCAGCCCTCCAGCCCATTCCGCTTGATGTCCGAATTACCCCATAAGCAGACTTCCGCGCGGCATCAGTTCAGGTCTCAAATGTGCCAGAGGCCGACTCCTGCACTGCAGCAAACAACATGCATGGGCTGCAACGCCTTACCCAATCATCTCGTCGGCGAGAGAGAGTAGATGCGTCTATTAGGATCGCCCGAGGTCAACCGCCGAAATTGACGGCGTGAGTGCGGTTGCGGATCGCCACCCACAAAGCCAGATCCCGCGTGGGTCTCGCAGTGCGGCGTAAGCATAATCGGACATTGCCTGCGCCGCCTCCGCCTGTCCGGTAGGTAATCTCCACCCTCGACGCCTTGCTTGCCGATGCTCCGTGAGCGCCGTCGCCGAACTGCACGGTCGCAGATCCGTTGGGTCGGGTTTCCAGAACGTAATGACGGTCATCAGACCTGGACCCTGACAAACTGAGCACCCGACGCCAACGTCTACCATCAACTTTCACGACGACGTGCACAGGGTCAGCTTTTTTGGTTCGTTTGATTGCCATAGGCGTCACCCCCGCCAACCAAGGTCGGATGGTGTCCTCATGCACCGCAGCAAACGAAAAGCACGGGTCGCGATGATTTACTCGATCACCTCGTCGGCGCGCGCGAGCAGCATCGGTGGAATGTCGAGGTTGAGCGCGCGCGCCGTCTGCAAATTGAGGACAAATTCGAACTTGGTCGATTGCAGGACCAGAATGTCTGCGGGCTTCGTGCCCTTAAGGATGCTGCCGGTGTAGATGCCGACCTGACGGAGCATGTCGAGAAAGATCGTCCCGTAGCTCATCAGAAGGCCGGCTTCGACCATCTCGCGGGTAGCATAACTCGCCGGCATCCGGTCGCGTACTGCCAGCGTGGCAAACTGCACAGCGCGGCTGAAGAAGAAGGCATCGCCCGCGATGAAAAGGGCATCGGCCCGTTCACGCCCAAATGCAGCAAACGCCGCGTCAATCTCAGCAGGGGTGCTGGCATTGAAGAACAGAGCATCCAGCCCGAGAGCGCGCGCTGCTTCCTTAACCGCTTTCGACGTGGCCTGAGTGCCTGCCGCATTGGCTGGATTGACCAGCACAGCGTAGCGGGTTGCCTTGGGCAAGAGCTCATGCATCAGCCCGAGCCGCTTGGCGTCGACTTCTAAGGCAAAAAAATTGATCCCGGTCGCGTTACCGCCTGGTCGCGCGAGGCTCGCAACGATGCCCATTTTCACTGGGTCCTCAGGCACGCCAAACACAATCGGGATCGTTGCGGTTGCAGTTTTGGCTGCGAGCGCGGCCTCTGCACTGCCGGACGTCGTGATCACAGCCACGCGACGCCGAACCAAGTCGGCCAGCACCGCTGGCAGGCGTTCATAATGGCCCTCCAGCCAGTGGTACTCAACTATGACATTCTGACCCTCGGCATAACCAGCTTCGCTGAGCCCCTTGCGGAATGCGGCTACACGGTTCGCTGAGGCATCGGCCACCCCGAGGTTGATGAAGCCGACCACCGGCATTACTGGCTGCTGCGCGCGCGCCGCGAGCGGCCACGCCGCCGCGCCGCCAACCAGCGCGATAAAATTGCGGCGCTTCATTCAATCACCTCGTCCGCGAGCGCGAGCAGCTTATCCGGCACATTCAGGCCAAGTGCCTTGGCGGTGGTGAGATTAACAACCAGATCGAACTTGGTCGGCTGCTCGACCGGGATGTCGGCCGGTTTTGCGCCGCGCAAAATCTTATTGACGATCTCCGCTGCGCGCCGGAACAAGTCGGTGAAGTCTGCTCCATAGGACATTAGGCCTCCGACTTCGACGTAGCCACGAAACCCATACACATCCGGGAGTTGCGCGCTGAGCGACAGAGTGTGAATGCGAACCCTGTTGGCATTCACGAGCGCGTCGGGCGGAACATACAGTGCATCCGCACGCCCCTTAATGGCTTCAAACGCGGGCGCGATGTCCTCCGCTCGGCGGATTTCGAGTTTCGTGACATCAAGGCCGAGCGTGCGTGCCGCTGCCTCAGCTTCCCGCATTTCCAGCACACTGCCGGGATTGTTGACATTGACCAAGATGGCCAACCTGCGGAGGTTAGGGAGAATCTCGCGCAAAAGCTCAAGCCGCTTGGCGGCAATATCGGTCCCCTGATGTGAGAAGCCGGTAACGTTGCCGCCAGGTCGCGCCAGACTGGCGACCAATCCGGCGGCGACCGGGTCAGTTGCCAGCGCGACGACGATCGGCACTTCCGATGTAACCTGCTTGACCGCGATGGTGGATTCGGTACCCGCCGTGACAATAGCATCAACATTGAACCGGACGAACTCGCTGGCGATCTCAGCAAACCGTATACTTCGCCCCTCCGCCCAGCGATACTCGATCGCGACGGTGCGGCCCTTCATCCATCCCAGTTCGTCCAATCGCTTCTCAAAAGCAGCAGTCCATGGCGCCCAAACGACAGCCGTAGCCGCGCCCAAAAACCCGATGGTGCGCAGTCGTCTAGTTTGTTGTGCGCGAGCGGATAATGGCCACGCCGTGGCGCCGCCGAGCAGTGATATGAACTCGCGGCGCCTCATCATTCGATCACCTCGTCGGCGCGGGCGAGCACCGTCGGCGGCACTTCGAGACCAAGCGCCTTCGCGGTCTTGAGGTTGATGACCAGCTCGAACTTGGTCGGCGCCTGGACCGGCAGGTCGGCCGGTTTCTCTCCCTTGAGGATGCGGTCGACGTATCCGGCCGCACGCCGGAACTGATCGACCGGATCAGCCCCATAGGAGATCAAGCCACCGCCTACGACAAAGTAGCGGAACGGGTAGATCGCCGGCAGCAGGTGCCGGGCCGCTAGCGCGATTATCAGGTTGCGATGAACCGTCGCCGGAGCGCTCCCAGTAACGATAAGTCCGCCATTCGACCCGCGCGCAAATGCTGTGAGGCCGCGCTCGATCTCGCTGGCGTCGCGCACGTCGACCGGGCGCAACTCCACCGCAAATGACGGAGCTGCCGTCTGGATTGCGGCCCACTGGCCGATCCCAGCGGGGTCGCCAGCATCCCTTAGTACCACCGCGTGCCTCACACGAGGCGCGATCTCCTTCAGCAGTTCCAGAAATTTCCCACCGATCGAGTAGTCGAACTGGGTGAATCCGGTGATGTTACCGCCCGGGTGAGCGAGGCTTGCGACGAAGCCGGCACCGACCGGATCAGGGGTCTGCGTGAACACAATCGGCACGCTGCGGGTCGCCTGTAACAACCACGGGACCGTCGTGCCGGAAGTTGCCAGAATGACATCCGGTGCAAGAGCGACCAACTCCGGCGCATATCTGCGAAAGCGGTCGGCATCGCCCGCACCCCACCGGATATCAATCTGTAGATTGCGCCCGACCGACCAGCCCGCCTCCTGCAGCCCTTGGTGAAACACTGCGAGACGAGCCTGCGCTTCGGGGTCGTCCGCGGCGAGGTTCATGAGCACGCCAATGCGGCGCACGCGCTCGCCTTGCTGCGCGCGCGCCGGGAGGGGCCAGACGACGGCCGCGCTGCCCAGGAGTGCGATGAAGTTGCGCCGTCTCATGCAATGCCCGTCGAGGGCAAAGCCTACCAAAGGGGAGCGTTGTGCGTCACCGCAAAATTGGCCCGCCTATGTCCGCTTTGGGTCATCTGCGACCGGTCGATACGCCAGCGGCGGTCGCGCCATGTCCGCTTCGCTCCGAAAGCGGACAAATAGCACGCGTCTCTCTACGTCTGCTTTGTGCCAATAGCGACCTAGCGCAGTGCAGCAAAAAGCATCGCTACTCGATCACCTCGTCGGCGCTAGCGAGCAAGGTGGGCGGCACGTCGAGGCCGAGCGTCTTGGCGGTTTTGAGGTTGATCACGAGCTCATACTTGGTCGGCGCCTGCAGCCAGCGCACGGACACGATCACCCCAAGGGCGAGCCGGTCCGTATTGAGGAATGAGACTTAAGGGCCCTTCGAACACGCCATAACGCGCAAACTCCGCGTCAGGCCGCGTCTGCGATATCTTCCAGCGCACGGCGATCGGTGATGACGATCGCGCCTTCTGAGATCCGAACGAGCCCGGTGCGCTGCCAGTTGCGTAGACACTTGTTCACGCTTTCGCGTGAGCCGCCCACCATGTTTGCCAGTTCCCGTTGGTTGAACTGAATTTTCGACGATTCCGCAGGCGTAAGATCGGCCTCCCAATTTGCTACCCGGAGCATCGTCTTCGCCAACCGCACAGGAAGCTCGAGCAACGCAACTTCGGCGAACACTTGATCGGTGTGGCGCAATCGCTGGCACAAGACCTTGACCAGGTTGGGCCAGGCTAAGGGGTTTCGGTCGAAGAACGATAGAATGTCACGCCGGTCCAGAAGTGCCACCATGCACGCGGTCTCCGCAACGGCATCTGCGGATCGCTCTTTGCCATCCAAAAGTGCAAGCTCGCCGAACACCTCACCGGGCTGAATCATCGCCAGCAGCAACTCCTTGCCGTCCGAGGACGGTACGCTGATGCGGATGGTTCCGCTGAGCAGCGCCATCATCTGGTCGCCGGGAGAGCCGATGGCGAAGATCGTTTCACCGGCGTCGAACATGCGGATGCGCGCGAGCGCAACGATCGCAGCCCGCTCCTCGGCACTCAAACCGCCAAACAGTGTGCAATTCGCGAGAAGCTGACCGGCTTCCTTTAGCGTCCTATTGTCCGCGCCCACGGCGTCGTCCTTGCGCGCGCGATCGAACTCATCGATGCCCGACTGAGTCTCGATCATGCGCCCACACAAGCTACAGTCAACAAGAAACGATCGCGCGCGTACGCCGTACGTCATATGGCCAGTCACATAATTTTCATCTATGGCGTTCCAATAGTTTTCATCTATGGCGGTCCGGCGCAGATTTAGGCAAAGCGCAAAATATTTAAGCAGCAGACGCGATTGGACTCCTCGACCTGCCAACAAAAAATTTTTCGCGACCTGTGAAATAGGTCACAGGCACGATGCGCGCTGCGGGTTCATCATGCGCCCCTGTAGAGGTTGCCGACTGCACGGGAGATCGCCATGGCAATGACCGCTCATTTTCCGTTCGTGGAAACGACGGCACGGGCCCCCTCGAGGTGGAGTCGCTTTCTCAATGCGATGATCGAAGCGCGAAGGCGAAAGGCCGAAGAAGAAGTCGCTTCATACCTGCACCGCCACTGGTACAAGCTGCCGCCGCAGATTCGCGATGAGCTCCCCAATCGCGGCATGGGCTCGTCGCAGCCTTTGCCGCGCTGATCGCGGCGCAATTCTTCGGCGTCGTGTTTGTGGCGGCCATTGGGCGTGACGAGAGCCCTTGAGGCAGCGGCTCACGAGGTAGGGGGAACAGAACCCGCGCCTCCTGGCGCGTCCCGCGCGACCGGACCCCACAATCGCATCTGTTCGCTGACGAATTTCCGAAGCTCTTCCGGGCCGCCCAGCGCGAACGTCACCTGCTGTGTCTCATTGAGCTACTTGGCGACGCGCGGGTCGCGCAAGGACGCGGCAAGCTCGTTAGCGAACCTGCTGACGATCGCCTTGGGCGTGTCAGTGGGGCGCCTCTCGATGTCCGCTTTGTACCAATAGCGGACTCATGCACTGCAGCAAAACACATCGCTATTCGATCACTCCGTCGGCGATCGCCAGGAGCCCAGGCGGAACGGCATCACAAGGTTCTGCCCGATGGCCGCGCGCTGCCGTTGCCACTTCTTTTGTGTTTTGTGGTCCAGCGCAGGTTCAACGCCGACCCTGCGAAGGACCCTCTGCGCATTCGCGAATAGCTTCAGCTCAAGACCTTGAGCGCGCCGTCGACCGCGGCCCGCAGGAACTTATCGGTCTCGGGCTGTTGGTTCTTGGCCCTGACGATCTTGTGAGCCGTCGCAACGGCCGCCACGAAATCGCGCAGATGCCAATGACCGAGCGTTGGCAGGTTCGGCAGCGCCGCAGGATCGGGCTCGGGATAGACCGATACATAGAAATAGGGCTCGTCGTAGTATTCGTCTCCGGGAGAAAGCCCGGCGCCGACATATCTGGTGGCGTCAGGGTTCCGCGCCGTGAGTGTGGTCAAAGTCGCGAGATCGAAGTGGTGCGGCCAGCAGCGCAGGGGCGAGGCCGCCAATTTGCGCCCAATCATTTGTCTTTGGATCGGGCCGAGCAAAAGTGCGGCATTGCCGAACCATGCCGCAAGCTCCTCCAATGCATCGCTCAAGCCGGCCGGGGCATAGGCCGCGCCTTGGGAGATGGCGTGCGCGGGCATGTCGTAGGGTGAAGGCGCGTCAAGAGCGTGCGCATCGAGCCCTTGTGCGCCGAGCTGTTCGCTCAACCACTGGCGTGCCTGCGCGTCCGAGCGGCCGTCGAGAGAAAAGGACTGGACGTGCGTCCTTTCCTCGCCGACATGCAATGCGAGCGTGAGATCGGTAATTTTCAAGCTCAGCCACGCGCGGTCTTTCAACGGATGCGTTGTAAAGCCGTCAAGCGCGCCGTCCCAACCGAGATTCGTGTGCTCATCGTCCGGCTGCGGCGGGACATAGGCCCGCGCGGCTCGCGCGAGCCATTGTACCGCATAATGCGCTTGCAGGCGGGCCTCGCTCAGCCGGCGCT
>Ga0318518_10000599_pt1 | contig 10372 bp, 10 predicted proteins | sample GRESIP176b2f22_FD_203483 | JGI IMG/M metagenome (GOLD analysis project Ga0318518, IMG submission 203483) | Tropical soil microbial communities from Luquillo Experimental Forest, Puerto Rico - GRE.SIPMG.176b2f22 | ecosystem: Environmental > Terrestrial > Soil > Tropical forest > Bulk soil...
ACCCCCCGTTGATGTTTCCCCGGGGTCATTGTCCGACAAACCGATGCCGCTTCCAATTGCGAGAAGGGAGAGGAGGTCAAGCGTCAGCTATCGACCCGCCAAGCGCCCTGCCAATGGCGCGGCAACCGGAGCGGCGCTACCAGCATCAAGTCGAATCGGAGGTCGAGGGGCGCGAGATCGGGCCGCGACAACAGGAAGGCTTCTGCGGCGCGGGCAATCCGTCGCCGCTGCCGCGGCGTGAGTGCGGACGCCGCCGCGTCGATCTTCCCGCGTGACTTCACCTCGATCACTGCGAGCACGCCGCGGCGGCGGGCCAGGATGTCTATCTCTCCGGAAGGGCAGCGCCACCCGCGCGCAACGATGCGCCATCCGCGCAGCCGCAAATGCCAGAGGCAGAGCCATTCCGCCGTTCGCCCCGGCGCTGCGCGCGTTGCCGGCCGCGCGTGACGGCATGTCGCGCCTGCCTCATCCCTTCCCGTTCCGGATAGCCAACGCGCGCCGATAGAGTTCGGCGCGGCGGAGACCGGTCTCGGCAGCAACTTTTGCCGCCGCTTCGCGCACGCCGAGCTTGGCGAGCGCTCTCCGCAGCCGCCCATCGACCTCCGCTTGGTCTGGCTCGCTGCGTGTTGGCGGAGCGACGACGATCACCGCTTCGCCGCGCGGAGGCCCCTCACCGCGGTAGTAATCGGCGAGCTCGGCCAACCCGCCGCGGCGGATCTCCTCGTGGAGTTTGGTCAGCTCGCGCGTAATGGCCGCAGGCCGGTTGCCCAAGGTCACCGCCATATCACGCAGCGCCTCGGCGAGTCGCGGTGTGGTCTCAAAGAATACCAGGCTGGCCTCTACCGAGGCCCAGCGTTCGAGCGCACGCCGCCGCGCCGCCTGCCGCGGCGGCAGGAAGCCGGCGAAGAGGAACGCATCGGGGGGCAGGCCCGAAAGGATCAGCGCGGTCAGCGCCGCAGACGGGCCCGGAACGGCGGTGACCGGCAGATTTTCCGCGATCGCCGCGCGGACCAGCTTGTAGCCGGGATCTGAGATGAGCGGCGTACCGGCGTCCGATACTAGCGCCACTCTCGCGCCCCGGTGCAGCGCCGCCAGAATGGCGGGCCGGACCTCCTCCGCATTGTGGTCATGATAAAGCGCGCGCGGGGTCGAAATGCCATACCGCGCCAGCAGCTTGCTGGTGACCCTGATATCTTCGCAAAAGATGCGGTCGACCCCGCGCAGTACCGCCAGCGCGCGCAACGTGATGTCGGCGAGATTGCCGATGGGGGTCGCGACGAGGTAGAGACCCGGCGCCAATCCCGATTCGGGAACCATTTCTGTCGCGTGCAATGGAGCGGCGGCCGGCTGGCCGCGACCCGAAGGCGTCGTCCGGTCGCGTTTACTCGGATCAGGGCGGCGGTTAGGCTGAAATCTGCCGCTCGCTTTGCTGCCGGAGCTCACTCTTGCCGCATCCGTCGCCTTCGCGGTTCGCCTCACCTTTCACCGCCCTCGCCGTGGCCGCGCTCGCCGGCTGTGGTTCGCCGATGGTACCGGCGCCGCTCTCCACACCGCAACCGCCCTATTACGGCTATGGCCGGTTTCCTCCACCGGTTGCTCATGGCCCTCCGCCGCCCGGCCCCGCCGCGCCCGGGCCTCAGAAGGTGGCGTTGCTTGTGCCGCTGTCTGGCGCCAATGCCGAACTCGGGCAGGCGCTTCTCGACGCGGCCCAGCTGGCGTTGTTCGAATCCGGCGGAGACAGACTGACCCTGGTCCCGCGCGACACGGGCGGGAGTGGCGCGGGAGCGGCCAGTGCCGCCCGCGCCGTGATCGGCGAGGGAATACACTTGATCCTCGGACCGCTGCTCGCATCCGAGGTCGAGGCAGTGAAACCGATCGCGCAGGGAGCGCATATCAACGTCATCGCCTTTTCGACGGTGACCAAGCTCGCTGGCGCCAACGTTTATCTAATGGGCTTCCTGCCGCGGCAGGAGGTGGCGCGCGAGGTCGCCTATGCCCGCCAGCGCGGCCTCGACCGATTTGCTGCGCTCGCTCCGAATTCGCCTTATGGACACCTGATGGCGGACGCGCTGCGAGAGGTCGCATCGGCGAGCGGCGGGACCGTCGCCAAGGTTGAATTCTATGACCAGCGGGCCGGTGATGTCGCAGCACAGGTCCGGCAACTGCTGCCGGGGGGCGTCGAAGAAACCGATGCACCGATGCCGGCGATCCTGCCATCCGCACCCTCGTTTGAAGCGCTGCTGCTGCCGGAAGACGGCGCCAGGCTCAAGCAAATCGCTCGCCAAGTCAGAGGTGCGGCCGGTTCGAACAAACCCTTGCAGCTACTCGGCAGTGGCTTGTGGGACACCCCGGACATCGGCAGCGAACCGGCCCTGGTCGGCGGCTGGTACGCCTCCTCCTCGCCGGAAGCGCGGCAAGATTTCGAGCATCGCTTCGGCGCCACCTATGGCCACAGCCCGCCGCGTCTCGCTTCGCTCGGATATGACGCGGCGACGCTTGCAGCAGTGCTGGCCCGCGAGCCGAGCGCAGAGCCTTTCTCGCGGGAAGCAATCCTCAACCCAAGCGGCTTCACCGGGATCGACGGATTGTTCCGATTCTCCCCCGACGGTCTCGTGCAACGCGGCCTCGCGGTGCTCGAAATCGAGCCGCAAGGGCCAATCGTCGTCAGTCCACCACCGCAGAACCCCCAGGACCTGGGGTATTAGCCAGCTGATTGAGGTTTCCTCCGCGCACTTAACGCAGCAGGACCGCGAGGACGGCATTGAGACGCTGGCGGCCGGCTTGTGTCGCGCCCAGCCGCCCGCCATCGAGGATCAGGAAGCCGCCGTCGATCAGCGGCGCGAGGTTGCGGCCAAGCAGGATCTCGACATCCTGACCGGCGGCATTTTCGAGGCGCGCTCGCGGAATGCCCTCGACGAGGCGCAACCCCATCATCAGCATCTCTTCGATCGCCGTCTCGCGGTCGATCGCGGCGGTCTCCTCGATGCCGGTTCCTGCCGCCTCGACGGCGGCGAGCCACTTCTCGGGCAGCCGATGTTGGCGGGTCGCGAATTTGCCGCCGTTTCGTGTCAGGCGTCCGTGGGCTCCGGGACCGATGCCGGCGTAGTCGTGGTAGCGCCAGTAGGCGAGATTGTGGCGGCATTCGGCCCCAGGCCGGGCGTGGTTGGATATCTCGTAGGGCGGCAGCCCGGCGGCCGCGAGCCGGTCCTGCGTCCGCTCGAACATTATCGCCACGGTCTCCTCCGCGGGCAGGGCCAATTCGCCGCGCCGAGCCAAAGTGGCGAATGCGGTGCCGGGCTCGATCGTCAGCTGATAGAGCGACAAGTGGCCGCTGGCGAAGGTAAGCGCCTCGTCGAGCTCGTCCTGCCACGCTGCAATGCTCTGCCCGGGGCGCGCGTAGATCAGATCGAACGAGAAGCGGGGGAAGGTCTCGCCGGCCAGCTTGATCGCAGCGATCGCCTCGTTCCGGTCGTGGGCCCGGCCCAGGAGCCGCAGCGCCGCCGGGTCGAGCGCCTGCACGCCGAGCGAGAGCCGGTTGACACCGGCCGCGGCAAAGGCCCTGAAGGCGGCGGCCTCAGCGGAATTCGGGTTGGCCTCGAGGGTGACTTCGAGATCGGTCATTACCTCCCAGCGCGAGCGTATCCTTTCGAGCAAGGCCACGACGGTCTCTGGCGGCATCAGCGACGGCGTGCCGCCGCCAAAAAATACCGAGCCAACCTCCCTCCCGGGTACGAGCGCCGCCTGGTGGTCGAGATCGCTCAGCAATGCCCGCGTCCACCGCGCCGCATCGACATTCTCGCGGACGTGGCTGTTGAAATCGCAATACGGACATTTCGACCGGCAGAACGGCCAGTGAATGTAGACGGCGAGCGGGTCAGCGCCCATTGAAGCAGCTGTCGACGAGCTTGGCGAAAGCCCGGGCACGGTGGCTGATTTTGTGCTTCTCCGCCGGGTCCATCTCCCCGAAGGTCTCGGTCCCGCCCAGAGGCACGAACATCGGGTCGTAGCCGAAGCCGCGGTCACCGCGCGGCGGCCAGGTCAGCGTACCGGCCACCTCGCCGCGGAAACGTTCGATACCTCCATCGGGCCAGGCGAGAGCGAGGACGGCAACGAACATCGCGTCGCGGTCCCTGTCGCCGAGTTCTTGCTGGACCCGCTCCATCGCGACACGGAAATCCTTGGCCGGCCCGGCCCAACGGGCCGAGTAGATCCCAGGAGCGCCGCCGAGCGCCGGGACGACGAGACCGGAATCGTCGGACAATGCGGGCATCCCGCTCATTTCCGCCGCGGCTGTTGCTTTCAGCACCGCGTTGGACTCGAAGCTGTCCCCGGTTTCGTCGGGCTCGGGTATGCTGAGCGCGCCTGCGGAGACGGCTTGGATAGAAAACGACGCCAGCAGTTCCGCGATTTCCTCGACCTTGCCCCGGTTGTGGCTGGCAATCAGCAGTCGATCCCCGGTGAACTGGCGGGAGGTCATACGACGCCGAGTCCGAGCGCGGCGCGCTGGTGACGGACCAGCTCGCCAACGCCGGTTCGTGCGAGTCGCAGCATCTCGGTGAAGAGCCCCTCGTCGAACGGGGCGCCTTCGGCGGTCGCCTGGATCTCGACGATCCCGCCTGTCGCGGTGAGCACGAAATTTGCATCGGTCTGCGCCTGCGAGTCCTCGGCGTAGTCGAGATCGAGCACCGGGGTGCCGGCAATGACCCCGCACGAAATTGCCGCGACGCTGTCGCGCAACGGCAGAGCACCGATCAGCGCTGTCGAAACCATCCACTGCAAAGCTTGGTGCAGCGCCACATAGCTGCCGGTGACCGCAGCCGTGCGGGTGCCGCCATCGGCCTGCAACACATCGCAATCGATCTTGATCTGGCGCTCGGCGAGCTGCGTGAGATCGGTGACCGCGCGCAGGCTGCGGCCGATCAGCCGCTGGATCTCCTGCGTGCGCCCGCTCTGACGGCCGCGCGCCGCCTCGCGCTCGGTGCGGCTTGCCGTCGAGCGCGGCAGCATCCCGTATTCGGCGGTGACCCAGCCCTTGCCGGTATTGCGCAGAAACGGCGGCACCCGCTCTTCGACCGAAGCGGTGCACAGCACATGGGTGTCGCCGAACTTGGCGAGGCAGGAGCCCTCGGCGTATTTGGCGACGCCAGCCACCAGAGTGACACGACGCATCATATCGTCGGCGCGTCCCGAAGCTCGCATGCTGCTCTCCGTCGAGATTTGGGCCTACTGGAGTTCGACGTAGCTCACGCTGTGACCCCGGCGAAAGCTCGCCAGCCGCGCCGGCGCAACTCGCAGGCCGGACAGTCGCCGCAGCCATAACCCCAGGGATGACGATGCGCGCGGTCGCCGAGGTAGCAGCTGTGCGTTGCCTCGACGATCAGCTCGACGAGGGCATCGCCGCCGAGAGCATCGGCGAGCGCCCAGGTCGCTGCCTTGCCGCGCCACATCAGCGGGGTATGAATGACGAAACGATGGTCCATCCCCAGCGACAATGCCGCCTGCAGCGCCTTTAGCGTGTCGTCGCGGCAGTCGGGGTATCCCGAATAATCGGTCTCGCACATGCCGCCGACCAGGTGCCGCGTGCCGCGCCGATAGCCGATGGCGGCGGCAAGGGTGAAAAATAGCAAATTGCGCCCGGGCACAAAGGTGTTCGGCAATCCGCTCTGCGCGAAACCGACCGCAGTGTCGCGGGTCAACGCCGTGTCGCTGACCTCACCCAACACGCCGAGATCGATGATGTGGTCGGCGCCGAGCTTGCGGTCCCAGGCCGGGAATTCTCCGCGCAGGCGCGCGATCACCGCGGCGCGGCAATCCAGCTCGATGCGGTGCCGTTGACCGTAATCGAAGCCAATCGTCTCGACGGCGGCGAAGTGCGCCAATGCCCAAGCGAGGCAAGTGGCCGAATCCTGCCCGCCGGAGAACAGGACCAGCGCCTTTTCCGGGCTTGGTTCGATCGGCTCGTGCACGTGCTCGCTCACATGCACGAGATAGCGTGCCGGCGGGTCCGCATCAACGAGCCCTCAGCAGCTAGTGGTACCATCGAAGATCGCGCACCGGCAGCGTCGGCTGTTATAGTCGCCGCATTCGTCGCCTTGGAGGTGCCATGAACGCCAATCCCTACCTGATGCTCGGCGTGCGCCCGTTCATCAATTGCTGCAGCGTGCGCACGATGCATGGCGGGAGCCTGATGCTGCCACAGGTGCGCGAGGCGATGGCCGAGGCGTCACGCCATTTCGTCAATCTCGACGAGCTGATGGAGGCGGCCGGTAGGCGGCTCGCAGAGCTGACCGGGGCGGAATGGGGCATCGTCACCTGCGGCAGTGCCGCGGCGGTGGCGCTCGGCACCGCCGCCTGCGTCGCCGGCAACGACCCGGTCAAGATGCTGCGCCTGCCGTTCACCGAAGGCATGGTCAACCGCGTCATCATCCCAAGTACCCAGCGATTCGCGTATGACCAGGCGGTGCGGATGATCGGCTGCCACCTCGTCGAGATCGATACGCGCGAAGACCTCGACAGGGTGCTCGCGGAGCCGGTCGCGATGGTCGTGCTCCTCGGCAAGCAGGAGCATCTGGGGAGCTTGCGGCTCGAAGAAATCGCGGCGGTCGTGAAGCCGCGCGGCATCCCGATCATGGTCGACGCCGCCTCCGAGCATCTCGAGCGGCCGAGCCCGTGGCTCGTTCGTGGCGCCGATCTCGTCGTCTATAGCGGCGGCAAATTCCTGCGCGGCCCGCAGACCAGCGGGCTCTTGCTCGGCTCCAAACGCCTCGTCCAAGCGGCCTGGGCCAATGCCTCGCCGCACCAGGCGCTCGGCCGCCCGATGAAAGTCTCGAAGGAAGACATCATCGGTGTTCTGACCGCGGTCGAGCACTGGTTTGAGGAGCGCGATCGCGAAGCGGAGCGCCAGAAATGGTTCGACGACCTTGCCGTCATTAGCGATCGGGTGAGCCGCCTGCCCGGCGCCGGAGCCGAAATCATCGAGCCAAGCGGCGTCGATCGGGTGCCGCGGCTGCGCGTCTTCTGGGGGCCGGATTACCGGATCGACGGTCTCGAATTGCGTCAGCGGGTGCTCGAAGGCGAGCCGCGGGTCATGCTCGACGACAACTCGGCGGCCGAAAACTCGATCGCGATCGACCCGTTTCAACTGGAGGCCGGCGAAGCGACGCAGGTCGGGGACGCGATCGCACGGGTACTGCGCGAGGCGCGCAGCCGGAAACCCGCGCCGGCTCCGGCGCCGGTCGCCGAGATCGCGGGGAAGTGGGAATTGCAGGTCGATTTTCTGCACGGCTCGCGGCTGCATCGCCTCAACCTCGAACAGCGCGGCTCGGAGCTGCGCGGCCAACAACAATCGGCCCTGTTCGAGGGGCCAGTTTGCGGGAGCTTCAGCGGCGATGCGGTCAGCTTCTCGTTCGATCAGCGCTACGAGGGCAGCACGATTTCCTATCTGTTCGACGGCACGGTCCGCGATGACAGGATGGCAGGCAGCGTCGCGCTCGGTGCCGCCAGCGACCAGAACCACGGCATCGTCAACCGCAGCCAGTTCGGCCCTGCCCGCTGGCAGGCGAGCCGAGTGACGTGACGTATCTACCCAGCTGAGCGAACTACTTCCCCAGCAGGTGAGAAAGTATTACCCCCCATCGTGCCCGGCTTTCGATGCGAGAGGTATAGCCTCGCTAAGGAGCATCTCCCGGCCGGGCAATTATCAATCGACGCGCCACATTATGTTAAACATTCCCGGCCGGGTCTCAGGACGGTGATTTCCTTCGCGCCGAGGTCGGAACTACATGAAGCCGCGAGCGGGGATCGACAGCGGCCGCGCGGCGACCGGAGAACACGGGCGTTCCGAAGGAGCACTGATTATCGGATCCGAACTAAGCTGACGTTCTGCAAGCCAATCGGCTAGCGACGGTGGCATTCCACCGATCGCCGTATCAATTTCACCCAATAGGTCCTCCCATGCCTCGCGCAGCAGGCGCGCTCCGGGGGAGCGAGCGAGCCCACTCTCGAAAATTGTCGAGTTGTCCAGGGCGAGCGAAAAGAGTTTTCGGTCCGAGATTGACGAGCCTAAACGGTCGACCTGCCGCGAGGTCCCACCCGATACGCCAGTTCCGAGTGAGCTGGTATAACCCACTAAGCTTTACCTTAGCGGAATCAACAAATGCCGGATTACCGGCGATATAGCGTTCCATTTTATTGAGATCTGTTGAAGAATCATTTTTTGAATTTAACTTGACCTCAATAAAGATAAGCCCGCATCGATCATAATCGATCACAATGTCAGGTTCACTTCGCCTAGTCGACGCCTCTCCAATCCTATCGAGAATCGAGATTAGCCTGTCACGGATTTTATAACCCTTGCGCGCCTGTGGGACCGGCACTCCCCAAAACAGAACAGTCGGCGGTTTGACCGGAACACCTAACCACCGCCTTCCAAGGCGCTCGAAGGCGCCCGTTTCATGTAATGCTAGGTAGGAAAAGAGAGTCCACGTCACCGCGTCTTCCGATGTAGAAAATCCAATCTCAACCCGCTTCCGGTTACGTTTTCTCACGTTCAGACTTTGAGCAAGGACCTCCTTCAGATTACAGCGGACTTGCGAGGGTATATTATCGAACGGATTACAATAAATCGTCGTCGGATCTTGCATCGCATTTGAGTATCCAATTTGACATGATTCGCAGCGACGCAGACAATCTGTAAAAGAGTTCGCTCTTTTCCGCGATCCAGCGGTGGGGATTAGCTGTTTACCGCATCTGGAGCAAGGCAGGGCAGGTAGTACACTCAGATTTGATGCTGCCATGGGCGATGATGATTCCTGCTGTTTTTGACGGTGCGATCCCTAAAGGCGTGGAGACGCGCCCCGCTGGCGCTTCCCCAGCACGAGGTTTTTTTTTGATGGCTTACCACAACGCTCATCTTGAGGAGCGCCGCGCTGTCCTGAGGAATAATCTAGTCGGCCCGGCCCGCTATCTTTAGAACCAGCGGGCTTTGTCGACCAGGTTGCGCAGCGGTTGGCCGGCCAGAAAGCGGCGGCAATTGTCGAGGATGATGTCGTAACGCCGCTCGTCGAGATGGGGACCGTAGCCGGCGACATGTGGCGTCAGCAAAACGCCCCGCATTGTCCACAGCGGGTGGTCGGCGGGCAGCGGCTCCTGCTCGAAGACGTCCAGGCCGGCGCCGGCGATCTCGCCGGCATCGAGTGCCGCGGCGAGGTCGTCGAGCCGTGTCGTCAAGCCGCGCCCGATATTGATGAAAAAGGCGGTCTTCTTCATTTCCTGAAACCGCGCGCGGTTCATGAAGCCCTCGGTCTCCGGGGTGTGCGGTACGGTCAGGATCACGAAATCGGCGGTCGGCAACAGCGCGTCGAGCTCGTCGCCGCGGTGCAGCTCGGCCACGCCCGGGGGCTTGTCGCGGCGGCGCTCGTCGACGCCGATCACCCGAATTCCGAATGCAGCGCAAAGCCGAGCGACCTCGCTGCCGATGCCGCCGACGCCGACGACCAGCGCCGCCGCCTCGGGCAGATGCACGACCCCGGTGTTCTGCGGCAGCTTCTTCCATTCGCGGTGCAGCTGCTGCGGGAGGTAGTGGTGCAGGCCGCGCGCGAAGGCGAGCACAAACGCCATCACATGTGTGCCGATATGATCGTTGTAGATCTCGCGGAAGTTGGTGATCTGCAACGGGTGCGCGATCAGCTCCGGATAGTAATAGCCGGCGGGGGGTGCAGCCTGCGGCGCCTGCAGCCAGCGCAGCCGCCGCGCTTCGCGGAGCAGGTCCGGCGGGATCGTGCCGAAGGCGGCGTCGGCATGGCCGATCACTCCCGCCGCATGCGTGTGGTTCTCGGTCACGACGACCTTGAGATCGGGCAGCGCGTCGGCAAGGCGAGCGCCCCACTCGCGGGTCTTTTCGGTTTGCGGCGGCAGCATCACGAATTCGGTCGGCATGTGACATCCTCCCGGGCATTGATCGGCGAAGCCTATCACGGCCGAGGTGGAAAGGCGGAAGGCAACGCGTTAGGGTTCGATAGAACAGTACCGAAGGGCGGACTGATGGCGACGCGCACGACGGGGATCAATCGCAAAAAACTATTGCTGCCGACGACGATGGCGCGGGCCGGCTGGGCGCTCGTCGAGTCGCGCGATGATGTCGAGGGCGTCTCGTTCGTTCCCACCGTGCCGAAGGCCGAGTTGCATCGGCTGTTAGAGGACGTCTCCGGGATCGCGCTCGGCGTGCAGCCGTTCAGCGACCCCGAGCTCGACGCGGCGCCGGCGCTCGAAGTCGTCTCGCGCATCGGCGTCGGTTATGACGCGGTCGACGTGCCGGCGCTGACCCGCCGCAAGATCCCGCTGATGATCGGCGGCACGTCGACCGCGTCATAAC
>Ga0318518_10000609_pt1 | contig 10328 bp, 7 predicted proteins | sample GRESIP176b2f22_FD_203483 | JGI IMG/M metagenome (GOLD analysis project Ga0318518, IMG submission 203483) | Tropical soil microbial communities from Luquillo Experimental Forest, Puerto Rico - GRE.SIPMG.176b2f22 | ecosystem: Environmental > Terrestrial > Soil > Tropical forest > Bulk soil...
GAATTGCCAGGTGTCTCCACCGATATGACGCACATATTTTCGTCAACGATGGAGGACAGCAATTGAGGGGTCCTTCCCTCGATATTTCCCGAAAAAACGTAGTTGACGGCTTGCTTGAATTCGTCGTCTTCAGAAATCGCTGTGCCAGCCCATGCCGTCGCAGCCGTCAAAATCGCCAAGCTCAAGCCACGCATGTTGCCTCATTATCAGATGACGTTGCGCCGAAGAACTGATCTAGCCTTGCTCGCAGCACTCACAATTTGGTCGGCGCTTGCACTGCACTATTGCCCGAGAAGCCGGTTTCGTGCCGCTGCGCTCACGGCGTGAGCGTAGATGCCGACTTTTACTCGGAGTTCAGTGTTGTGCTGCGGCGCCTGCAGCGATCCCCGCCTCACGGCGCATATCGCTTCTCTCGGGCCGCCTGCTTGCGACCGCGGTAGCACGCGCGTGCCAACCCGGACCGCACTCGTTGTCTTCGCAGTTGTGCGTCTCGCAGGCGAGGCCGCGAATGCGTAGCGGCTGACCGGCGGGGAGGCCTTCCCAATCGATCGGGCCAAATTGCGCGCGGTGGCAAAACTCCACGAGGTGGCGATCGCCGAAAATGTCGGCGTATGTGATGATACCCATGGCGATCAGGCCGCCGCCCCGCAACAGATCAAGGCCGCGACCGTCCATCGAAAACACCGCACCGGTCATCTCGGACTTCGGCAAAATGAGCCCCGGAGAGAAGGACGTTTTTTCGAGGGAATCAAAATCTGGCTCACCCGCGGAGCTGATAATGCTGGTCATCAGCATCCCGCGGGTGCCGGTATTGCCGGTGTTCTCAATCAACGGAGAAATGGACCATTGCGTGCGGCCGCCCTCGTTCTTGTGCCCGTAATGAACGAAGCGGAAATTCGTCGAGTGGACATAGGCGCGATTGCTGTCCCGTAAGCCCTGGTCGGCCGTCGTCGCTTGCCATCCCGTGAATACGGCGGCGGTAATGGCGCCTCCGGCAGCCGCGAGCGTCAGGAACGCGGTCGCGTAATCAAGCCAATGCTTTCTCTCCCCGCTCGTGGCTTTGTCCCTGCTAGCGGGCGTTTCCGCCCCATATCTTTCACCAGCGCTCGATGGGCGCGCTGCTTGATTGGCGATGGCCCCATTCTGTCTGGCAGTATCGGGACGGTTGTCGGCGGATTCTGATTGTTGGCTCAACACGCGAAATCCCCCCTCGCATTTTCGAGCATATCCCCCCAAAAGAGATGGAATTGGGGACATATGATGGCGGCCGCGTGCCTCGGCGGCGGACACTCGGCCAATGCCCGCGTCTATGAGTATGGAGTTCGCATGAGAGGATGCCGCAAGGGATTTGCCACCTTCGGAATGGGCACACGAGAATCACCATGAGCCGCGACTTTCAGCTGCCGGGCCGCTCGCCGGTCATCGCCTGCGAGGGCATGGCCGCGACCTCGCATCCCCTGGCGAGCCTCGCCGCCATCGAGGCGTTGCGCGCCGGCGGCAACGCAGCCGACGCGGCGGTGACCGCGGCCGCGGTGCTGTGCGTGGTCGAGCCGCAGATGACCGGCATCGGCGGCGATTCCTTCTGCATGCTGCACGTGCCGGGGCAGCCGGTCTGGGGCTACAACGGCTCCGGCCGCGCCGGCGCGCGCGCCTCGCTCGCGGCGCTCATGGCGCGGGGCATCTCCGCCATCGCGGGCGACTCGATCCACGCCGTGACCGTGCCGGGCGCGATCGACGCCTGGGCGGCGATCCTCGACGCGCACGGCCGTTTTTCCCTCGATCGTGCGCTCGCTCCGGCGATCCACCACGCCGAGCGCGGATTTCCCGTCGCGGCGCGCATCGCCTGGGACTGGGCTCGGGAGGTCGGCAAGCTGCGCAATGATGCCGGCGCCGCGCGCCACTTCCTGTTCGACGGCTGGGCGCCGGCGGAAGGCGACGTCGTCAAACTGCCGGCGCTCGCGCGAACGCTCCGCACGGTCGCGGCGAAGGGGCCGCGCGCCTTCTACGAAGGGCCGATCGCCGACGATATCGTCGCGACCGTTGCCGCCCGCGGCTCCTTCCTAGTCGCCGAGGACTTCGCCCGCCATCGCGGCGAGGTGGTCGAGCCGATCAGCACGAACTATCGCGGTCTCGACGTGTTGGAATTGCCGCCCAACACGCAGGGCCTGACCGCGCTGGTGCTGCTCAACATCCTGGAGCGCTTCGATCTCGCCGCGCTCGATCCGCTCGGTCCCGACCGCTTCCATCTGGCGCTCGAGGCGGCGCGGCTCGCCTATGCCGTGCGCGACACCCACGTCGCCGACCCCGCTTACATGCGCGCGGAGGTGGCGGCCTTGCTCGACAAGGGTTTCGCGGCCGAGCTCGCCGGCCGCATCGACCGCGCACGACGGATGCCGCTCGCGCGCGCGCCGTCGTTCGGCAACGACACCGTCTATCTCAGCGTGGTCGACCGCGATCGGATGGCGGTCTCGCTGATCAATACGCTCTTTTCCCATTTCGGCGTCGGCATCTGCACGCAAGAGACCGGCATCCTGCTGACCAACCGCGGCGCCTGTTTCGTGGTCGATCCCGATCATCCCAATACGTTCGGCCCGAACAAGCGGCCGATGCACACGATCATCCCCGCGCTCGGCTTCCGTGGCGGGCGTTGTGAATTCTCGTTCGGCGTGATGGGCTCGCACTACCAGCCCATGGGACACGTGCAGGTCGTCACCAACATCGTCGATTACGCCATGGACGTGCAGGCGGCGATCGACGCGCCGCGCGCGTTCTTCGTGGGCGAGACGACAGTGGTCGAGCACGCCCTGCCGCAAGCGAGCGTCGAAGGACTGCGCGCGCGCGGCCACCAGGTGGCGCTGGCGCCATCGCCGTGGGGCGGCGCGCAGGCGATCCGCATCGACTGGGAGCGGGGCGTGCTGATCGGAGGCTCCGATCCGCGCAAGGACGGCTGCGCGCTGGGGTATTAGGGCGGGCACCCACAAATCGAGATGATCAGGCCATCGTTCGCTGATGTCCGCTTCTCTCATCGGGCGATCGAGGTCAAGCGCTGTCAGACTATCCGCCGGCACGGTGTCGATGTCGCTCGTGAGCTCGCGCTTCGCGTAGTGCCGAAAGCGGCCACGTGGATTAGCGTTGGGCTTTGGACTTGTTCAGTGCCACGGCGGCGCAAATGAGCGCCTTCAACGCCTTTTCATCAATCTTACCACCCTCATGGAAATCGATGGCACGCCTGGTGTTGCCTTCGAGGCTAGAGTTGAAAAGGCCTGAAGGGTCCTTCAGCGAGGCGCCCTTGGCGAAGGTCATTTTCACGACATTCTTGTACGTCTCACCGGTGCAGATGATTCCGGCGTGCGACCACACCGGAACCCCTCTCCACTTCCACTCCTCGACCACTTCCGGGTCGGCCTGCTTGATGAGAGTGCGCAGCCGAGCGAGTGTCTCGCCCCGCCAATCCTTCAGCTCCTTGATCCTCGCATCGATCAGCTTAGAGGGAGACTCTTCTCCTTTGCCTTCCTTCGAGCCGCTTTTGCTCTTCTTCATTGTGGTCATCGCTTTCTTCATGGTTGTTGTCGCTCGCCCATCACTTGAGTATCGCTCATCAGCACTTGGTACCATCGCATCACACCACGCACGCCCCTCGCGCTGGCCGATCACATTCGCCGTCGGCCTTCGCGATCTGAGGGTTGAGACTTCAGTCTGTCCGCGCCAAGACCTGCTCTAGCTTCGCAAAGAACTGCTGCCACCCCGCCTTGGCGCCCCCGTAGGCCTGCTTCTGATCCGTCCGGAAGCCCGACTGCTCCATGCGCAGGCGGGTGCCCGTGCTCGTTGGAGTGAGCGTAAAAGTCACCACGCTTTTGAGATTGAAGGCCGCGTCGTCGTGCGCAAAATCCCAAGTGTAGGACAGCGTTCTGTTCGGCTCGACTGCGAGGACCTCGCAGTCCAACACGCCGCCCCAGTCGCCGCGCAGATTGAAGCGGTGGCCCACGGCCGGCTTGAAGTCGTTCTTCATGAGCCACTCCTCAATCAGGTGTGGTTCCGTGAGCGCGCGCCAGACCTTTTCCGGCGGATGCGGGATCTCGCGTTCGACAACGACGGAGCGCGCTTTGGCCGATCGTTCGTTCATTGGTCCATCCTTTTGAGTAGATCTTCGAGGTGATCGAACCGGCGCCCCCAGAACCCGGCCATTTGGCCTGTCCAGTCGATCAGCGGGGCCAAGGCGCTAAGCTGCGCGCTATAGTGCGTCCGGCGACCTTCGTGGCGGTCACGCACCAGCCCGGCCTGCTTCAAGACCCCAAGATGCTTTGAGACCGCCGGCTGCGAGATCCTGGCTCGAGCCGTCAGTGCCCCAACCGTCTGCTCTCCTTCGCGGCACAGTCGTTCGAAGAGAGCTCGCCGCGTCGGATCGGCGAGCGTTCTGAACAGCACATCACGAGCGTTCGGCATTTTGGGATCGATAACCCGTTGGCTATTGATTTACGTATAACCACTGAGTTATGCGTAAGTCAAGCGGGAACGCGGAGCGGAACAATGATCCTCGTCACAGCAGCCAACGGCCATGTGGGCGTGCCGTCGCTGCGGACCGCAGCGGCTTCCGCAATGACCCAGTGCGGCCTGATCAAGTTTGCTGTTGCGGGGCTGCTTCTCATTTTGTCTTATGGCGTCTGGCGACTGACTCAGGCTTCGTCGGCTAGCCATGGCGGACGTCAGCGCAGGAGAGAAACTCAAGGTCTTCATCTCCTATTCGCGGAGGGATTCCGCCGCGTTCGCCGACGAATTGGTGGCGGGACTCGAACTTGCTGGCTTTGCGCCATTCCTCGACCGCCACGACATCGCGGCTGGCGAGGATTGGGAGGCGCGCCTCGACGGCCTGATTACGCAGGCCGACACGGTGGTGTTTGTCGTCTCGCCGGGAGCCCCGGCCACACGCCCATGCACGTCCGCTTCGGCCCGAAAGCGACCGTCGGCAATCCAAATACGATCCAACGCTTCGTGCCGGGAGCCGACCTCAGCCGCCCCTGAGCCGGAGCCGTCCCCGACCGGGGTCAGGCCGAGGCCGCTGGTTACCGCCGCGGCCTTGGGAGTATGTTACGCGCGGTCCTAACACATGAGCCAGGTCGTGAGCGCATCCATCCTCGTCGTCGATGACGAGCCGAACATCGTGCTCTCTCTCGAGTTTCTGCTGAAGCAGGCGGGCTTTCGCGTGCGCACGGTCGCGAATGGCGAGGCAGCACTTGTTGCCATCACGCAAGAGCCCCCGGATCTGGTGCTCCTCGATGTCATGATCCCTGGTCGCGACGGCTACGCCGTTTGCCAGGAAATACGCAACAATCCGGCCTGGCGGAACATGCGCATCATCATGCTCACCGCCAAAGGCGGCGATATCCAGCGGGAGAAAGGACTCTCGCTCGGCGCGGACGAATATGTGACAAAGCCGTTCTCCACGCGTGAGCTCGTCGAGCGGGTCCGCCGCATGCTCGATCGGCGGGGTTGACCGTGCCGCGCGACCAGACCGTGACCGGAATCGTCGGCGCTTTGTTCGTCGCCTTTGCAGCATCGCTCGTTATTGGTTTTGCGATCCTTGCGTTCACCCTGGGCGAGGGCGCAGCGCATCCGATTGCCACGACGGGCGGGGTGCTGCTGGCGATCTTCCTGGCGCTTGCCGGGCTCATCGTGCACCGCCTGGCGCGACCGCTCGATCGCCTTTCCCTCGATGTTGGGATCGTCGCCCGCGAGAACCTCGGTCATCGCTTTGCTCTGGGCACGCGCCACTGGTTGGAAAAGCTCACACAAGGCTTAGACGCAATGCGCGCTCGGCTGACGAGCGCCGAAGCACGCGGCGCCCAGGCATTGGCCGAGGCGCAAAATCAAGGGGCGGAGCAAAAACGCTGGCTCGAAGCGATATTGCTGGATCTCACCGAAGGCATCGTCGTCTGCAATCTGCAGCATCAGGTGCTGCTGTACAACCAGGCCGCCGCCGAGCTGCTGGGCGGTGCGCAGAATTTCGGCCTGGGCCGGTCGCTGTTTCCCTCTCTGGCGCGCGAGCCGGTGCTGCATGCGCTCGAGCGGCAGATGCAGCGGCTCGAGAGCGGCTGGGCCGCCCCGGGCGCTCGTTTCATGTGCGGCGTAGCCGGCGGCCTGGTCGGCGCCCGTCTCGGCATCGTGTTCGACGCCAAGGGCGCCCCCAATGGCTATGTCATGAGCTTCGCCGAGCTCAGTGAAGAGGAAACGGCGCTGGCAAAGCGCGACGATCTCCTGGAATTGGCCACGGAAGAGCTGCGTGCGCCGATTGCGAACCTGCGCGCTGCGGCCGAGACGCTCTCACAAAACCCCGATCTACCGGACACCCAGCGGGCGGCATTCCAAAAAGTGGTGTTGGATGAAAGCATGGCGCTCAGCAATCGCCTCGAGGCGCTCGCCCGCGGTTACCGTGAGCTCGGCGGCGCCCGTTGGATGATGGCGGAGATCCATTCGAGCGATTTGATCGCCTCGTTGATCCGGCGTTTGACGGGCACACCGCTGCAACTCACGCCGACCGGACTTCCCGATTGGCTCTACGGGGACAGCCTGTCGCTTTTGATCCTGCTCGAGCTGCTGCTGCGGCAGCTCCATTCGGCCACCGGATGCGAGGCCTTCGACATCGCGGTTTCTCGCAGCGAGAACCGCGTCTATCTGGACCTCGTCTGGCAGGGTGAACCCATCCCCGCAGGAGGGCTCGAGTCCTGGCTGAACCGGCCCCTGATCGGCGGTCTTGGGCCACTCACCGGGCGGGGCGTGTTGCGCCGCCACGGCAGCGATGCATGGAGCCAGTTGGCCGGGGCCGGCATGGCGAGGCTGCGGATCCCGCTGGCTTCGGCTCAGGCCGGCGGCCCGAAAGAACGACCGCTAAGGCCGCAGCGGCCGGAGTTCTACGACTTCGATCTGCTGGTCCATCCGGTGCCGACCGGCCGCTTCGCCGACCGCCCGCTCAAGCAGCTCACCTATGTCGCCTTCGATCTGGAGACCACGGGGCTTAGACCGGCCGATGGCGACCAAGTGGTAGCGATTGCCGGCGTGCGCATCGTGAACGGCCGGATTCTTACAACGGAGACATTCGAGCGTCTGGTCAATCCGGGCCAACCGATTCCCGAGGCTTCGATTCGTTTCCACGGCATCACCGATGAGATGGTGCGCGACACGCCGCCATTTGCCGTGGTCCTGCCGGCATTCCATCTGTTCGCCGCAGACGCTGTGCTGGTCGCTCACAACGCGGCCTTCGATATCACGTTTCTGCATCGCGCGGCTGAAGGCGCGCTGCGTTTCGATCAACCGGTCGTGGACACCCTGTTGCTTTCCGCCCATCTCTATCCGGCGGAGACCGATCATTCGCTGGACGCCATTGCCGCGCGGCTGGGACTCGATGTCGTGCAGCGACACAGCGCGCTGCGCGATTCGTTGCTTACCGCCGCCATCCTGCTACGGTTGCTAGATCGTTGCGAGGAGCGCGGCATCACCCGGCTCGGCCAGCTCACAGCCGCAAGCGACATGGCCGCGCAGCTGCGGGCTCATCAGCACGAATTGGAGCGTCATGCCGCAGGAAGCGCGTCGTAGGGATCGGCTCGTCGGGCTGTTTGCTCTGGGCGTCGTTCTGTTCAATCCACCGATGCTGTGGATATTCGCGCGCTCGACGCTGTTCGGCTGGCCGCTCCTGTTCGTGTATCTGTTCTGCGCTTGGGCGGCGCTCACCGCAATCATTGCACTGACCGTCGAGCGCCGGAGAACGCCGCCGCCGCTCGAGGTGGAGTGAGCCATGTGGGCCAGCACTATCCTGCTCCTGGCCGCGGCCGCCTACATGGTGCTTTTGTTCGCTATCGCCAGCTTTGGCGACCGCCGGGCGGCGACTGGGCGCAGCATCATCAATTCGAGTGTGGTCTATGCGCTGTCGCTTGCCGTCTACTGCACCTCCTGGACCTTTTACGGCAGCGTCGGCCGTGCCGCGGCCAGCGGTCTCGATTTTCTTCCGATCTACCTCGGCCCCACATTGGTCTTCTGCTTGGGCTGGGTGCTGCTGAGCCGGATCCTGCGCGTTTCAAAGGCGCATCGCATTACTTCGATCGCCGACCTGCTCGCATCCCGCTTCGGTAAGAGCGGGGCAGTCGCGGGGCTCGTCAGCGTGATCGCCGTCATCGGCAGTGTTCCATACATCGCGCTGCAACTCAAAGCCGTCTCGACCAGCCTCAACGTGCTGCTTGAGTACCAGGGAAGTTTCGGCGAAGGCAGCCAGACAGCGAGCGTCTTGCGCAACACCGAGCTGTGGGTGGCGGCTGTGCTCGCACTCTTTGCTGTCTTGTTTGGTACTCGCAAGATCGACGCGAGTGAACGGCATGAAGGCATCGTAGCTGCCATCGCTTTCGAGTCGATCGTAAAGCTCGTCGCCTTCGTCGCCGTCGGGCTGTTTGCCGGGCTCGTGCTGTTCGACGGCTTTGGAGATATCTTCGCGCGTGCCGCGGTTCGGCCGGAACTTGCAAAGCTATTTGACTTTGGCGGTCCGGCCGCCAGCATCGAGTGGATCGGACTGACCTTCCTTGCCATGGCGGCCATCGTCTGCTTGCCGCGGCAGTTTCAGGTCATGGTCGTCGAGAACGTGGACGAGCGTCACCTCGACCGCGCGCTTTGGCTGTTCCCGGCTTATCTGATTGCCATCAATCTTTTCGTCGTGCCGATCGCGCTGGCCGGATTGCTCAGCGCGCCGGCGGGCACCGATCCGGACACGCTGGTCCTGACGTTACCGCTCGCCGCCGGCTACAACGGGCTCGCCCTGCTGGCATTCCTGGGCGGACTCTCGGCTGCGGCCAGCATGGTGATCGTCGAGACTGTCGCGCTGAGCACCATGATCTGCAATGACCTCGTGGTTCCGATGCTGCTGCGCCTCGGCCGTCTCGCCGCCGATACCCGTCCGGTTCTGCTCGGCATCCGGCGCGCCGCCATCGGGCTCGTCGTCCTGCTCGGCTTCGCCTACGTAAGGGTGGTGCGCGAGAGCTACGGCCTGGTGTCGATCGGGCTCGTATCCTTCGCCGCCGTTGCGCAATTCTTCCCGGCCATCGTTTTCGGGTTGTTCTGGCGGCGTGCCAACCGATTAGGCGTGCTGGTGGGCATTACCGCCGGGTTTCTGGTCTGGGCCTATACGCTGCTGCTTCCATCTTTCGCGTCCGTGGGCTGGCTGCCGCGCGAGCTGTTCGAGCAGGGCCCGTTTGGCATTTCCCTGCTGCGTCCCTCGACCCTGTTTGGGCTGGAGGGCCTCGATCCGGTGACCCATGGCTTGTTCTGGTCGATGCTGTTCAACATTACCGGCATTGTCGGTGTCTCGCTGTTCGTCGAGCAGTCCGCTCTCGAACGCAGTCAGGCCGCGCTGTTTGTCGACTACTGGCGCGGCGCGGGGCGCGAAGAGGGCCGGCTCTGGCGTGGCACGGCACAGATTTCCGACCTCGTGCAGCTGGTCGGCCGTTTTCTCGGCGAAGCGCAGACGCGCCAGACCTTCGACGCGGAAGCGCGGCGACGCGGGCGGGATCCGGCGGCGCTCGCCGCCGACGCGGAAACCGTGCGGCTTGCCGAGCGACTGCTCGCAGGGGCCATCGGCAGCGCATCGGCGCGCGTGATGGTCGCCTCAGTGGTTCACGAGGAGCCGATCGGCACCGAGGAGGTCATGCGCATCCTCGACGAGACGTCGCAGGCGATCGAATACAGTCGCCGCCTCGAGCAACAGTCACGGGCGCTGGAGGCCACCACGGCCGAACTGCGACGTGCGAACGAGCGACTGCGAGAGCTCGATCGGCTCAAGGACGATTTCGTTTCCACGGTGAGCCACGAGCTCCGTACGCCGTTGACGTCGATCCGCTCGTTCTCCGAGATTTTGTTGGACAATCCGACCCTTGAGCAACAGCAGCGGCAGGAATTCCTGCGCATCATCGTCACCGAGAGCGAGCGGCTTACGCGTTTGATCAACGACATGCTCGACCTGGCCAAGATCGAGGCCGGCAAGCTTGAGTGGCACATGCAACCGGTGAGCGCGAGCGAGGTGGCGCGCGAGGCGGCAGCGGCGATGGGCCAGTTGTTTCGCGACAGGCGTGTCAAGCTGGAAGTAAAATTGACGGATGCCCTGTCGACCACCATCGCCGATCGCGATCGGCTGTTTCAGGTCATCGTGAATCTGCTGTCCAATGCGGTGAAATTCTCGCCGGGCGACGTGGGCCTGGTGGCCCTTACCGTCGAGAATGAAACCGATGGCGTCAGGCTCTCCGTCGCCGACAACGGCCCGGGCGTCGCGCCGAACCAACGGGAGGCAATTTTCGAGC